>ERZ773269.3004-NODE-3004-length-11793-cov-1.936361_pt1 | contig 11793 bp, 6 predicted proteins | sample MGYA00511958_ERZ773269 | MGnify/ENA primary metagenome ERZ773269 (study PRJEB29015, sample SAMEA2737761) | human gut metagenome | biome: human gut; feature: human-associated habitat; material: faeces | place: China | collected 2012 ... | reverse complement strand
AGAAAAATATGAAAAAGAATTACGTGATCAGGATGCGCAAAAAGATGCTTTTGAAAAATTAAAGGATATTGTAAATCAGCATAATCATGTTCTATTGTTATATGCAGCAAAAGATACTAAACATAACCAAGCTGTAGTACTACAGCAGTTGCTCAATACTTAGTTATATATGTTTATCGTGAATCACTATAAATGTCGCTAACTTCATTTCTAATATTTATTTTTAAAAAGCATAATTACTACAATTAATTGAACTTTAATAATTACTAAACTTGAACAACATTTTACTTTAACAAAATAAAGTTTTAAAATATTAATTGTTGGGTTTTACATAGTAATTAGAAAGAGAGTGTTAATGAAATGAAGTTTAAAAGACTAGCAACTATATTTTCAGCAGTATTAGTGTTATCAGGATGTGGCTCAATGCATTCATCTGGCAAAGACTTAAATATTTCGTTACCGTTAAAAACAAAGTCTATTGCACCTTATGAAACAGATGTACCAGTTAAGATTGGTGCTGCAGAATCATTATTTAAAACAAATGATCAAGGAAAAATAGAAAAAGCATTAGTGAAATCGTATCATCAACCAAATGATACAACGTTAGATATAGAATTAAAAGATAATATTAAATTTCAAAACGGTCAAAAATTGACTGCAGAAAAAGTGAAATCTAGCCTTGAAAATAGCATGAAAAAAAGCGACTTGGTCAAATATTCATTACCAATATCATCAATTACCGCTAAAGGTCAAAAACTGACAATTAAAACCAGCTCCGCTTACCCTGAACTTGTATCTGAATTAGCTAATCCTTTTATGGCAATTTATTATACAGATGCTAAATCAGATGTTAATCAAACTCCTGTTGGTACAGGCCCTTACCAAATAAAAGATTATAAGCAATCTCGAAAAATATCATTGTCGAATTTTAAGGACTATTGGCAAGGTAAACCGAAACTTGATCATATTACTGTGACGTACCAAGAAGATGGCAATAATCGCGTCAGAAATTTAGAATCTCAAAAAGATGATTTAATAACTGATGTCCCAGTTAATAAAGTTCATGACATAGAAAATAATCAAAATTTAAAAGTGTCAAAAGAATCTGGATTTAGAACTTCTTTACTTATGTATAATCATACTAATAAAAAAATGACTAAATCCGTTCGTGAAGCATTAGATCATATCATTGATAGACAAGGTATTGCAGATCATATTTATCAAGGTTATGCGAAACCTGCAACGAGTCCATTTAATGATAAAATTCCATATATTAAAGAACCTAAGTTAACCAAACAAAATATCGAACAAGCAAAAACGTTATTAGCTAAAGATGGTTATACAAAAGAACACCCTTTAAAAATTAAGTTAATTACGTATGACGGTCGTCCAGAGCTATCGAAAATTGCGCAAGTATTACAATCAGATGCTAAAAAAGCAAATATTGAAATCGACATTAAAAGTGTTGATGACATAGAAGGTTACTTAAAAGACCGTTCTGCATGGGATGCAACGATGTATAGTTTCGGAACGATTCCTCGTGGAGATACAGGCTATTTCTTTAATCAAGCATATAAAAAAGATGGTGCTATTAATAAAGGAGACTACAATAATAGCAACGTCGATGATTTAATTAATCAATTGAATCATACTGTAGATGTTAAGGAACGTCACAATATTTCTAATGATATTATTAAATTATCAAGTCGAGATGTACCAAACAGTTATATTGCTTACAACGATCAAATAGTCGCTGCTAACTCTAAGGTTAAAAATTATAAAGTAACACCTGAAGGTATCTATTTAATCGATTATCGAACAACGATTGAACGATAAGGGAGTGTGGGACATTGATTTATGTCTCAGCCCTGCTTCAACTATAAAAACCACGCCGAAGTCATCCAATATGATTATGGCGTGGTTTAATTTGCTTATATGATTGTATTAATTTCTGTTTGATGAATTTCAATAAAATGATTATTACATACTTTCAATGAATCATGTTCATTTTATATAAATCTAATTGTCACTATTTGTTTAACGTGAAACACTTTTTTAACTCCAAAAAGTATTCCTATTCCACTCTTTTAAAGACAAATTATAAAAATAGCTTATGTCACAAACATATGAGCAACATAAGCTTTAATTATTATTCGTCTACTTTTTTCTGTTGTTCTTTAAATTCTTTCTGCAGTAAATTCACTTGTTTTAAACCTGCCCCCATTAAAATGAATACAAGTATCCACACAATAACGATTAAAATAAATATTTTCAACGTATCACTGCCAAGTACAGTTAAAGATGTATCCCAAATGCCATGTAAACCAACGGCTGATAAAAAGAATATTAAAAAGCGTTTATCAAAAATATCTTTGAATTCAAAGCCATGCTGTTCTTTCGCAATAACTATTGCAGCACCAACAATCGCTGACCAAACTAAATGACCACCAATCGCAGTCCACGCACGTGTGAAGACAATATCTAATAATGGGACATTTTCCCCTAAAGCGAAATTCAAAATATAACCTGCTGATTCAAAAACTGCGAACCCTGCACCAATAGCAGCACCGATTAATAATCCATTCAAAATCTTATTTGTTTTCAATTTATTGACGAAATAAACAATAATGAGTGCTTTTCCAGTTTCTTCAACTAATCCTACTAAAAATGCATCGAAAAATGTTAAAGAACCAAACCTTTCGAATTGATCACTAAAAACGACAAATCTATATAATACCATCGTACTTAGTAATGAAAATACGCCGCCAATAAAGAACATGATAATAACTTCAAAAATGCTAATATTTTTAAACGCATTTGATTCATAAAAGAAGAACAAACCCGATAATGGTACTGTTAAAGCCCCTATAAAAATGAGACCCGGAATCGCGTTTGTGTTATTAAAAATCGCTGCCATGACCCATAATCCAATAAATGTTACTGTGAAAGCGATGAATACTCGAGAAAAGAGCCATGGCTTCCCCCATTCTTCTGATCACAAATTGCTGGCGTAGTTTTAGCAGTACCCGCTATAAATATTTCATCTGCTTCGTTTTTAGTATGTGGCTTAAATACTTCAGAAAACATATCTTTTAAATTAAGATTTAAGCTTTCATCATTGCCGGCTAGTCTACCGATTGATTTGGTTGCATTATCAAATAAACTTCTTGCTTCGTTTTTTAAATCTGCATTTTGCGCTGTTTCATGCGCTTTGGCTTCCATTTGTTTATTGATAGATTCATTATGTATGTCGGACGTCTTAGTTGATTGTGTAATTGCTGATGACATCCCCTCTTCACCTGTATTAGGTGCAACTGATTGCGTTTGTGTTGTCTCTTCTTTTTCTGTATTTCTTCGATGATTAAGACCTTCCATAGACTTACCTACTTTCACTTTTCATAATAAAACTATTTTAATTTAATATTGATGGATTTTCCATATTTTAATATAAATACTTTGTTCGATTGGGCGCTTTGTATTTCATATTTAAAACTCAAAACCTATTTAACTTTTTATATTCCGAGCAATATTTTTATATAAGTATTTTAATGATATTCAATTCATTACAAACCCTTGATATTACAATTGTTATCAACCATTAAAATGTGTCTATACTGTGTCTATTATCAGAATAAAAAGATATTTCTAATTGATTTTAAACGTCGTTATGTTATATTTCTTGTAAGGGTTTACACAAAGTGTAAAAACGCTATATTTTATCAAATGTGATGGAGGTGACTTGCTTGAAACAAATCACATGGCACGACTTACAACATATCATTAAAGATGGTGATGTGATTGGTTTACCAGCATTAGCTGTAGCCAACTTACCCGCCGAAGTTCTACGTGCTGTGTTAGCGCAACATGACACATATCATACGCCCAAAGATTTAACGTTTATATTAGCGAATGATATCCATAGTTTAGGTGCCGCACCGGATTTAGATGATTTTATAGAACGTCGCATGATTAAACGTGTCATTATGAGCATTTTAACGGCTTCTTCCAAAACGGCACAAGCAATGAAAAATAATGACATTGAAGCTTATTTTTTACCACAAGGTATCATTGCAACTCATTATCGTCAGAGTAATCAATTATTACCTGGAGTTATTACTAAAATCGGATTAAACACAGCTGTTGATCCTAGATACGGTGGCGGTAAAGTAAATACACGAACAACTGATGATTTAGTTTCATTAGTAACCATCAACGATGAAACATACTTACATTACACATTCCCTAGCGTTGATGTGGCACTACTGAGAGGAACATACGCAGATCAACAAGGTAACATTTATTTAACTCAAGAAGCGTACTTGAGCGAGTGTTATCATGTCGCATTAAACGCGAAAGCCAATCATGGGAAAGTTATTGTACAAGTTAAAGCTTTAGTTGACGACTATCAACTAAAACCGAATGAAGTTGTTATCCCAGGAAATCTTGTCGATTATGTATACGTCACAGAAGATGAAAAGAATCACCGCCAAGTAATTCAGAGTCATTATTTACCAGCCTTGTCTGGAGAAGAACGAATTGATGGAATACCTGAACCCGCATTACCTTTTAATAGTCGCAAATTGATTCTCCGACGTGCTGCTCAGTTTTTAACTTATGGCGATACAATTAGCATCGGTTATGGCATCAATAATGAACTCTCTAATTTATTGCATGAAGAATGTGTTGAACATGATGTGCAACCGATTCTAGATGTTGGCATTTTCGGTGGATTCGTTGGGAGTCGTGAACATTTTGGTATGAATTACAATGCAGATGTGCGCATGCCTCATGATCGAGCATGGGATTTTATTTATAACAATGGTGTATCAGTTGCCTATCTTAGCTTTGCTGAGGTTGATCAATACGGCAATGTCAACGTGTCTTACTTCAATGACCGACTAAATGGATGTGGCGGCTTTATAGACATTACGCAATCTGTAAATAAAATTATCTTTTCAGGTACTTTTGTAGCTGGCAGTCATGTCTCATGTCATAATCAACGATTAAACATTGAAACTGAAGGACAAAACCAGAAATTTGTATCAGATGTGAGCCATATCGACTTTAATGCACGATATTCACAATCACTCGAGCAAGAAGTCTATTTTGTTACTGATCGTGCAGTATTCGAGCTCACCAATCAAGGCTTGAAACTAATTGAAATTGCACCAGTTCTTGATTTGCATAAAGATATTTTGAATCAAATGGCTTTTAAACCAATTATTGCTGATCATTTAAAATTAATTGATACCAGCATTTACAAAGAAAAATGGGGACAACTTAAACAATCAATTCATAAAGTATGAAAGTGAAGCTAAAGGGGGTATACTAATGAATTTCGATTGGATAAAAACGCGTTCAGACTTCGATGATGACAAGCCTGCCGTTATTGATCACGCAAAACAAACATCTTGGACATACCAACAACTCAATGCACGCGCTGATAATATGGCACATTATTTAACATCTCAAGGTGTTAAAAAAGGCGATGTTATCGGTATTTTTGCGCCAAATGATATTGCAATATTAGATTTATTGTTTGCTTGTTTTAAAACAGGTGCGGTTTTTTTACCATTGAATTGGCGGCTTAACCCAAAAGAAATTGCAGCCATTGTGGAAGATGCACAATTAAAACTGCTCTTCTATGCTGAAAAACATTTAAGTTCACTCACCGATATTGACCAAAACTTATTGCATATGGATATTGATGTGGCGCAATATGATGAAATCGTAAATCCAGATTATCACCAACCTTTTCAAGCAACACCTGTTGAACCACAAGATCTTGCAGCATTAATTTATACAAGTGGTACAACCGGATCACCTAAAGGTGTGATGTTCTCATATGAATCATTTGTTCATAACGGTGCAAACTTAGAGCTGACGTACAAGTTCAATTCAAACTATATTACGATTGTATCAACACCAATGTTCCATGTTTTAGGGTTTAACGATACTGTATTACCAGTATTAATGTCAGGTGGCACACTTATTCTTCAACGTTACTTTAACGGCGAAGAATTGAATGACATGATTGCACAATATCACCCTACATTTATTATCATGATTCCGACAATGTATTATAGTACGCTACGTGCTAGTAATTTTAATCCTGAAAATTTTAGAGCTATGGATTATATCATCCAAGGTGGTTCACAACCATTACCAAGTATCCAAGCAGCTTTTAAACAATATGGCATAAACATTATTAACGGCTATGGTTTAACTGAAGCACCTCTTGTACTTGTTAATACACCGGAAAATTCAAAACGTAAACCAATGAGTATTGGTAAAGCAGTCATGTTCGTTGATGCACGTATCCTTGATGATAACGGTGAGGAAGTACCTACTGGTGAGATTAGCGAACTTGCAATTAAGGCTAAAAATGTCACGCCAGGATATTGGAATAAACCAGCAGAGACTGCTAAAGCGTTTCATGGTCGTTACTTATTGACAGGAGATTTAGCAAAAATGGACGACGATGGCGATATATTTATTATTGACCGCAAAAAAGAATTAATCATAACTGGTGGCGAAAATGTCTTACCATCTGAAGTCGAAAATGCTTTAGCTGAGCATCCACTAGTAGACCGGTGTGTGGTCGTTGGCTATGATCATCCAAAATATGGTGAATCAATTGCTGCAGCCATTATACTTCGCGAAGATGAACCTCATTACGCTGAAATTTTAGATCAACATATGCGAAGTCATTTAGCAGGTTATAAAGTCCCAAGAATGTATGTACCAGTGACACATATGCCGTTAAACAGTACGCAGAAACCAGATAAACTTGCGATTCGACAAATGATGAATGACAAAGTCTCACAAACACTTTAAAGGTGATAAAAATTTTTGACATTTAGTGTAAGCGTTTACAAATAAAGCGTGTTGTTTTTGAATTAAATGCATTTCACATTAGTATTCATATTATTTTTAGGAGGAATTTATATGACATTTGAAAAAGAAACGGTCTTAAAAACATTATTTCCTGAAGATGTACTTAGTATTGCTAAAGGTTTAACAGACGGTGAAGTCGAATTTTTACAACAAGTAGATTCATTGCTAGAAAGTAAGTACCGTGAAAATATTAATCAACATTGGATAGACGCTACTGTACCCGAGGACTATTTTAAAGATCTGGGAGAATTAAATTATTTTAACAATCCATTACTTTACAAGGATCGTCCAAACGCCAAAATGCCTAGTCAACTATTTCAGTTTTTCATGTCTTACCTACTCGCGCGATTTGATATTTCCTTAGCTACCCTACTCGGTGTTCACCAAGGTTTAGGGCATAACACTTTCTATTTCGGAGGTAGCAAAGAACAAATTGCGAAATATGTACCTAAATTACAGTCACATGAACTGCGTACATGCTTTGCTTTAACTGAACCAGAACACGGTTCGGACGTTGCGGGAGGTCTTGAAACAGTCGCTGAACGCCAAGGCGATACTTGGGTTATCAATGGTGAAAAGAAATGGATTGGTGGTGCACATGTATCTGATGTCATTCCAGTATTCGCAGTAAATAAAAAAACTGGCAAACCCCATTGCTTTGTAGTCAGACCAGAACAAGATGGCGTCGATATTGAAGTCATTGATAATAAAATCGCACTTCGCATTGTTCCTAACGCACTAATTAAATTAACTAATGTCAAAGTAGATGAAGCGGATCGCTTACAAAACATAACAAGCTTTAAAGATATTGCCAAAATTCTTTATTCAACGAGAGCAGGCGTTGCTTATATGGCTACAGGTGGTATGGCTGGCGCTTTACGTGCCACATTAGATTATGTCACTGAGCGTAAGCAATTCGGCAAACCAATTAGTAAATATCAGTTAATACAAGAAAAGCTAGCAATGATGCAAGGTAATTTAGCTCAAGCAATGGCAACATGTGCTCAATTAGCTAATATGCAAGCACATGGTGAATATGACGAGGTTGCAACTTCAACGGCGAAGATGATGAATGCCTTACGTTTGCGTGAGACAGTAGCTATGGGCCGCGGTATTACAGGTGGTAATGGCATACTAGCTGACGATTATGATATTGCACGTTTCTTCTCTGATGCAGAAGCGATTTACACGTACGAAGGTACACATGAAATTAATGCCTTAGTAATTGGACGCGCTTTGACTGGAGATTCTGCTTTCGTATAAATAGCAAATAATTATATGAGATGCATTAATTTCACTAAAAAAGACTTATTTTAAGCATAAAGCTTTTTCCTTAAATAAGAGGCTAAGATGACTGTCAAAGATACTTAATTAATTTTATAAAATAGCAACGTTATTCCAATTATCTTAATGGTTATCTTATCCTCAACTAAATTGGAGGAATCACTATGACAATTAATAAAGTAACCGTTCTTGGCGCAGGCACGATGGGCGCTCAACTGGCAGCACTCTTTGTGAATGCTGGACTTAAAGTAAAACTATTAGATATTGTAGTGGACAAAAACGATCCAAATCTCATTGCGAAAAAATCTTACGATAAAATTACAGATAAGAAACGGCCGCTACTATTCGACTTAAATCTAGTGAGTCATTTAACATATGGTAATTTTGATGATGACTTGGTAAATGATGATGCTGATTTATATATCGAAGCAGTCAAAGAAGATATTGAAATTAAGCATGCTGTTTGGCAACAAGTTCTACAACATGCTAAAGAAGATGCTTTATTTGCTACAAATACATCAGGTATTCCAATTAATGCGATTGCTCAAGCATTTAACGAGAAGGATCAAGAACGATTCTTTGGTCTACATTTCTTTAACCCACCACGTATTCTGAAATTAGTGGAGTTAATACCTACGTCACACACGAAGGAATCTATTATATTAGATGTAAAAAATTTCGCGCAAAATGTGTTAGGTAAAGGTGTCATTGTCGTCAATGATGTGCCTGGCTTTGTCGCAAATAGAGTCGGCACGCAAACAATGAATGATATTATGTATCGCGCCGAGCAACACAAGTTAAGCATTGTAGATGTGGATGCTTTAACTGGGCAAGCGATTGGTCGTCCTAAAACAGGTACATATGCCCTATCCGACCTAGTCGGTTTAGACATTGCAGTGTCTGTAATTAAAGGCATGCAACAAGTACCTGAAGAAACACCTTATTTTCATGATGTCAAAATTGTAAATACGTTGTTTGACAATGGCGCACTCGGACGTAAAACGAAACAAGGATTTTACAAAAAGGATAAAGAAACTAAAGCTCGACTTGTTTACGATGTTGAAAAACAAGATTATGTACCTGTATCGCAACCACAATTACCAATTTTAAATGAATTTAATAAAGACTTAGTGCATAACCTTGATGTCATATTCAATGCGCAAGACGAAGCGGGACTATTTTTATGGGAGACATTACGTAATAATTTCTATTACTCTGCCATCAATGTACCTAAAGCTACCGATGATTTCCGAGACATAGACCGTGCGCTTGTCTGGGGGTTCAACTGGAAACTTGGTCCATTCCAATTATGGGATGCAATGGGATACGAACGTGTTAAAACACGTATGGAAGACGAACTTGGAGACTTACCACAATGGATTAGTGATTTAGATGGTGGCTTTTATAAACAAGATGAGACCATTGAATATGCAACACCTGTTTCTCACTTCGTAAAAGATGAACTTTGGGATAAAGGTGATGCCAAACTTTCCGTAACTCATGATGATCAACTGTTACTGAAATTACAAAGTAAAAATAATGTCATTACCGATGAATTCAACGATGCGTTAGTTGATGCCATTGATTTACTGGAAAATGACCATTACACAAGTATGGTCATTTATGCAGATGGTAATAATTTCAGTGTGGGTGCTAACCTTTTCTTAATGAAAAAGGCGCATGTAGACGGTCTTGTAGATGATGTCGTTTCACAATCAATTGATAAATTACATTATAGCTTTAATCGTTTGAAGTATAGTTTGAAACCAGTAGTCACAGCTGTTCAAGGTCGTGCCTTAGGCGGTGGCTGTGAGCTTGTACTTTACTCACCTATTGTTGTCGCTGCAAGTGAAACATATATCGGTCTTGTTGAAGCAGGTGTTGGCTTATTACCGAGTGGCGGTGGCCTTGCAGAAATGGCTGATCGCATATTACGCACATCGCATAAGTTTGATGACAAACAAGCTTCCATGACAAAAGTACTGACGAATATCGCATTTGCGAAAGTCTCTACAAATGCCTTTGAGGCACGTCGTTATGGTTATTTACGTGATACAGATACGATTATTTTCAATACAGCACAACGTGTCGAAGTTGCGCTCAAACGTGCGAAATATGAAGCAGAAACAAACTATATTCCGAATCCTAGACATCAATATATCGCTTTAGGTGAAGACTTCAAAGCATTGATCCAAGGACAATTAGATGCGCAAAGACGGGGGCATTTTATTAGCGACCATGATTATCATATCGCCTTAAATATCGCCACAATTTTAGCGGGTGGTGATTTACCAAGAAATACATTTATAAATCAACGTTACATTCAATCGTTGGAGAAAATTGGCTTTATTGACTTACTAAAATCTAAAAAATCATATGAAAGAATTGCACATATGTTAAAAACTGGTAAGCCATTACGTAATTAAAAGATAGTCATTAAGAGAGGATGATAACCATGCAAGAAGCATACATTGTAGCTTATGGGCGTTCAGCCGCAGCGAAAGCAAAGCAAGGCGCATTATTCCACGAAAGACCTGATGATGTCGCAGCCAAAGTATTACGAGGCGTATTGAAACGTATTGACGGAAAATTCAATAAGAATATGATTGAAGATGTCATTGTTGGTACGGCTTTTCCAGAAGGATTACAAGGACAAAACATTGCACGAACGATTGCATTGCGTGCGGGATTATCTGACACGGTACCGGGTCAAACAGTGAATCGCTACTGCTCATCAGGATTACAAACCATCGCGATTGCAGCCAATCAAATTATGGCTGGTCAAGGAGATATACTTGTAGCTGGTGGCGTTGAATTGATGAGTGCCGTACCAATGGGTGGCAACGAGCCCACAAACAATCCAACCTTACAATATGATGATATAGGTGCGTCATATCCTATGGGTTTAACTGCTGAAAATGTAGCATCCCAATTTGACGTATCACGCGAAGATCAAGATGCTTATGCTGTCAGAAGTCATCAACGTGCCTATGACGCACAACGTGATGGTCGGTTCAAAGATGAAATTATTCCAATACGGGTAAACTCAGTTGAATATACAAACGCAGGACCAAAAGTACACACAAATATCTTTGACCAAGATGAATTTATACGCCCTGACACCACGATGGAGGCATTAGCCAAATTACGTACAGTATTTAAAGCTGACGGCACTGTGACTGCGGGAACATCTGCCCCACTTTCTGATGGTGCAGGATTTGTAGTTTTAATGTCTGGAGATAAAGTGAAAGAACTAGGCGTGACACCTATTGCACGATTCGTTGGTTATAAGGCAGTAGGCGTTGACCCGAAAATTATGGGTATTGGGCCTGCATATGCGATTCCTGAAGTATTGTCACTCAGCAATCTATCTGTTGAAGACATTGATTTGATCGAATTGAACGAAGCATTTGCTTCTCAAACGATTGCATCTATTAAAGAAGTAGGTCTAGATATATCACGTACGAATGTGAATGGTGGCGCTATTGCTTTAGGTCATCCATTAGGTGCTACAGGGGCAATGTTAACCGCGCGTTTACTTAATGAAATGGGTAGACGTCCCGATAGCCGTTACGGCATGGTTACGATGTGTATTGGTGTCGGCATGGGTGC
>ERZ773269.2998-NODE-2998-length-11815-cov-3.975510_pt1 | contig 11815 bp, 7 predicted proteins | sample MGYA00511958_ERZ773269 | MGnify/ENA primary metagenome ERZ773269 (study PRJEB29015, sample SAMEA2737761) | human gut metagenome | biome: human gut; feature: human-associated habitat; material: faeces | place: China | collected 2012 ... | reverse complement strand
GTACGCCGCCGCCCGCCATCGAGCAGAGTTTTACACCTAATTGGGTATAAAACAGTTGATGGCGGGCGGTGGCATCGTACTGATTGGAATAAACCTGATTCCACAGCTTGCAACTTTGTTTGGATAAATAAATGGGTGGAATAACCGAAAAAATAACAGAGTTCATAAAGGATCTGCTAACAGGCTGGATCACATCAAACCTGGATACCATGTTTACCGATGTAAATACCAAAGTAGAAACGATTGCTGCGGAGGTTGGGAAAACACCCCAAAATTGGAACAGTGGCATTTTTTCCATGATAAAAAATCTGTCGGATAATGTCATTGTCCCCATTGCGGGGATGATTATTACATTTGTACTGTGTTATGAGCTGATTTCCATGATTATGGAAAAAAACAATATGCACGATACGGATACGTTTATGTTTTTCAAATACATTTTCAAGATGTGGGTAGCGGTATATCTGGTTACTCATACTTTTGATATTGCGATGGCAATTTTTGATGTAGCGAATCATGTGGTATCCAATGCTGGCGGTATGATAACCGGTTCCGCATCTATTGATGTTACAGAAGCATTGAAAACACTTCTTGAAACGCAGATTGAAGATATGGGAATCGGAGAATTACTGGGGCTTGGTCTGGAAACGATGCTGGTCAGTTTATGTCTAAAAATCATATCAGTCCTGATTACCGTCATTTTATATGGACGAATGATAGAAATATATCTTTATGTCTCTGTGGCACCTATTCCGTTTTCAACATTTACGAACAGGGAATGGGGAAGTATTGGAAATAATTACGTGAAGGCATTATTAGCGTTGGGATTCCAGGGATTTTTTATGATGGTATGTGTTGCGATTTATGCGGTTCTGGTAAATGCCATTACAGTTGCGGATAATCTTCATACAGCTATCTGGTCAGTTGCAGCATATACAGTTATTTTATGTTTCAGCCTGTTTAAGACCAGTTCCCTGGCAAAATCAATCTTCAATGCACATTAGGAGGAAACAAGAATATGGCATATGTTCCAGTGCCGAAAGATTTTTCAAAAATAAAGACAAAATTAGCACTGAATTTAACTAAAAGACAAATTATATGTTTTTCTCTGGCAGGAATTTGTGGTGTTCCGGTCTATTTGCTGACAAAAGCAGGACTGGGAACAGATGTGGCAGCAACGCTTATGATCATAGTGATGCTGCCATTTTTCTTTTTTGCAATGTATGAAAAGGATGGATTTCCAGCAGAGAAAATATTGCTTCACATTATCCGGCAGAAATTTTTAAGACCTGGAATCAGGGTCTATCGTTCCCAAAACTTATATGACCGGATTATAGAGTACGATAAATTAGAGAAAGAGGGTGCATGGCTTGAGAAAAAGGCAAAAGAAGCCAGGGAAGCGAGAAATCCGTTCCATTTCCTTAAAAAAGCAGACCGAAAAAAATAAGAAACAGAAAACCGGACTTACGAAAGAAGAAAAAAAGCGTCTGAAAGAACTTCGGATGATAAAAGCGGAGAATCAGAAGAAGAGGAAGCCTTTTACAGCGCAGGATACGATTCCATATAAGGAAATATATAAGGATGGTATCTGCAGGACAGATGATAACTATTATTCAAAGATGGTGCAGTTCTACGATATAAATTACCAGTTAGCGCAGAATGATGATAAAGCAGCTATTTTTGAGAACTATTGTGAGTTCCTGAATTCATTTGACAGCTCTGTTGAGGTACAAATTACATTTCTTAATCAACAGGTGAATTTTGATGAGTATGCAAAAAATATTGATATTCCAGAGCAGGATGACTGTTTCAATGATATCCGGAAAGAATATTCGGATATGTTGAAAATGCAGCTTTCCAAAGGAAATAATGGGCTTGTAAAAACAAAATATATTACATTTTCCATTAAAGCGGATAATCTGCGAAATGCAAAATCCAGGCTGGAGAGAATTGAAGCCAGTGTATTGAATAATTTTAAGGTGATGGGAGCCATGGCAGAGCCTTTAAATGGAGTAGAACGTCTGAAAATTCTGCATGATGTGATGAATATGGACACAAAAGAATCTTTCCATTTCCATTATGGGATGGTTGCAAAAACAGGTCTGCAGACAAAAGACTTTATTGCACCTACCGGATTTGATTTTCGCAATGACAGCTATTTTCGGATGGGACAGACTTTTGGATGCGTGTCATATTTACAGATTACATCACCAGAACTTACGGATAAACTGCTGGCAGATCTGCTGGATCTGGAAGAGAATCTTATCATCAATATGCACCTGCGTCCAATTGATCCCAAGGCAGCTATTAAAAGCCTGAAAAGTACGCTGTCAAATATTCAGAAAATGAAAATTGAAGAACAGAAGAAAGCGGTCAGAAGCGGATATGATATGGATATTATTCCAACGGACATTTCTACATACGGAGAGGATGTGGAGGGATTGCTCAATGAAATCCAGTCCAGGAATGAGAAACTTTTTGAACTTACTTTTTTGCTGATGAATACAGCGGACAATAAGAGAAAACTGGACAATATTGTGTATCAGACTGCAGGAATTGCCCAGAAATATAATTGCAATATACGGAGACTTCAATATCAGCAGGAACAAGGACTTGTGGCATCACTGCCACTGGGAATGAACCAGACTGGAATACAGAGAATTATGACTACGACTTCTACAGCAATCTTTGTTCCGTTTACCACACAGGAACTTTTCCAAGGCGGTGAAGCTCTTTACTATGGCTTAAATGCACTGTCAAACAATCTCATTATGGTGGATCGGAAACGATTGAAAACACCTAACGGCCTGATTTTGGGTACTCCTGGTTCCGGTAAGAGTTTTGCAACGAAAAGAGAAATTCTCAATGTTTTCTTGATTACAGACGATGACATTATTATCTGTGACCCGGAGGGAGAATATTTTCCGCTGGTAAATGCCTTAAATGGTGAAGTTATTAAAATCAGTGCAAAAAGTAATGATTACATCAATCCTATGGAAGTGAACCTGGATGTTATTTATCATCCGGAGAAATACAGGATTAATGGCGATGTGGAGGATATTGATACCATTATTGCTGATAAAGCAGAGTTTATCACATCTTTCTGCGAGGTCATTATGAAGAAACCTCAAAATGCAGAATTAAATGGTGATGAGGTTTCCATGATTGACCTGTGTGTAAAAGACATTTATAAAAAATATCTTTACAATGATCCAAAACCGGAAAATATGCCGACTTTGCAGGATTTCTATGAACGTCTGAACTTTTATGCACCAGATAAACCAGCAGCACAGAACATTGCCAACAGTCTGCAGTTGTATGTAACAGGATCGCAGAATGTATTTAACCATCGAAGTAATGTCGATACGCAGAACAGAGTGGTATGCTTTGATATCCGGGAACTTGGAACCACACTACGAAAAGCAGGGATGTTGATTGTCCAGCATATGGTTTGGACAAGAGTATCACAGAACCGCAGTCGCAGGAAATCAACCCGTTATTATGTGGATGAATTTCACCTTTTGCTGAACCAGCCACAGACTGCTAATTATTCTATTGAAATGTGGAAGAGATTTCGTAAGTGGGGTGGAATCATTACAGGAATCAGTCAGAATGTAACAGATTTTCTTGGCTCTCTGGCAGTAGAAAGTATTGTGGGAAACAGTGATTTTATCCTGATGTTAAATCAGCACAGCGGGGATCAGAAGATCCTTGCGGAGAAATTGAATATTTCCAAGCATCAGATTTCTTTTGTAAATAACAGTAATGCAGGAGAAGGGCTGCTTTTTTACGGAAATGTAATCATACCTTTTGCAGACAGATATCCGCAGGATACCAGAACCTATGCTTTGATGAGTACTAAACCGGATGAGATTCAGACTTAACGGACAAAAAAGCAGAGGTGAGGTACATTGGGAAAACAAAAATATACGGCGAAAGAGAAGAAAGTCAGCCGTATGACCAGAAATGGTCTGGTTGAGGAAAATCTTGCAACAAAGGAGACCAGAAAAGTTACAAACAGCGATCAGGAGTTGCCTTATAAACAGAAGGATGTAGAACAGGCATTTATTACTTCTGAAAAGAAGAAAAACTCTCATAAAAAAGCTGAAAAGAAACAATTTTCCGAAAAAGTTCAGGAGGGAAATCCTGCCAAAAAAGAAGAGGCTGCAAACAGTCCTCCGGGAAAACGAAAAACACAGGGACGGTACAGATACCGGGACAAGCCTGCAGGTGTATCTGTGGATTCAGCGGTAGAAATACGTGAGCGCAAAGAAAAACACAGGAGCCAGTATCAGCGACAGAAAAAGAAACAGCAGAGACTGCAGTTTGGAAAACTAGAGACAGATGGAAGTCTGAAGAAAGAAAAGAAAACTTCGGCTGAAACAGATGGAGGACATTTTCAGGCAGAGAAGAATGATGTTTCTACAAACCGAAAAAAAGGAAAGCAGAAATATAGCCGAAAAACAATAAAAACTTATCAGGAAGTGGATAAGGCTGCAAGAAAACAGGAAGCTGAGAGGCAGAACAAAATTCCGAAAGATTCTGTTTATACCAAGAAAACAAATGAGGAACAGAAAGCAAAGGTAAAGTACCATTTATATTTCGACAAAAAAACAGGGAAAACGGATGGTAAAAAGAAAACCTTGTCTTCTGTTCCAAAGAAAGCATTAAAAAATGCAGTATATCAGAAAGCAGGCGAAGACGAAGAGGAAAACAGTGCTGTAGATGCAGCACATAAGCTGGTGCGTTCAGGTGAGTGGATATTACAGGAACATAGCAGTAGAAATATCCGGAAGAACCGCAGTCAGATACATAAAGAAAACCGTTTAGAGCAAAGAGCCTGGAAGAGTGCATCCAGGTATCAATATCAGAAATATCTGGAAGAACATCCAGAGATGCAGAAAAAGCTGATCAGAAAATTAATACAGAAGCAGAGGATTAAGCGAGAGTATCAGATGGCATACCGGGCTGGGAAGATTGCAAAAGAAACAAAAGACACCTCAATCCGGTCAGTAAATCTTGCTACTAAAATTGCAAGAAAGGCACAGGAAGTATTTGTAAGAAATGTAACTACTCTGATCTCAATGGGGTTGTTATTGATTTTGCTTCTTTCCGTAATGACAGGATTTGCTTCCTGTTCGGCTATGTTTTCTAATGGAATTTCTACGGTAATCGCTTCCAGTTACATTGCGGATCCGGACGAAATTGAAAAAGCAGAGTTGTATTATACGCAGTTGGAAGCCAGTCTTCAACAGAAAATAAACCAGATGGAAGCCCGGTATCCAGGAAAAGATGAATACAGATATAACATTGGTGAAATCGGCCATGATCCCCATACATTGATTAGTTATCTGACTGCCAGGTATGGGGATTTTAAGTTTGATGAGATAAAAGGAGAACTGGAAACAATTTTTTCTTTACAGTACGGAATCACCGTAGAGGAAAAAAGTGAAACCCGGCAGGAAACATCTACAATACAGGTAGGGCAGTCATTGGGAAATGTTGTGACCAGTGGATACTGTAACTGTCCTATCTGCTGTGGCGTGTGGAGTGGAGGACCAACTGCTTCAGGGGCAATGCCACAGGCTAATCATACGCTTGCGGTTGATGCTGCAAACCCATTTCTTCCAATGGGGACGAAAGTAGTGATGAATGGGATTGAGTACACCGTAGAAGATACTGGAAACTTTGCCCAGTATGGTGTCCAGTTTGATGTTTATTATGATAATCACGCAGTAGCTGAGGCACATGGTCATCAGACCTGGGAATGTTTTCTGGCAGAGGGCAATCAGAACTCTGTGGAAGTTACCCGTACAGTAACTGCAGATGTACTGAATGTTTCTGTTCAGGCAAAACCGCTTAGAAGTGTTATTCTGTCCAGAATGGAAGAGGATGAGCAGGAAATTTATGAAGAGGTCTATTCCAACAGAGGAAATTTACAGACATATAAAACTCCGGTTGAGTTAAACTGGTATGCCTATATCAGTACCTATTATGGGTATTCTGTAAACAATGGAACCGGGCAGACACAACTTCACAGAGGTGTGACGGTTAATGTACGACAGGGAACAGAAGTGAAGTCAGCGATGAATGGTTTTGTTGTAGATGTAGGATATAGCGGAACTTTTGGAAATTATGTAGTTACGCAGGATAAAAAAGGTGTGCAGATTAAATACGCTTATCTGCAGAGCATTTCGGTAGCAAATGGTCAGGAAGTAACAACAGATACTGTAATTGGTACAACGGGAAGTACAGGAAGTGCAACCGGAAGCCAGTTATATTTGGAACTGGTCAAAGATGGGGAATATTATAATCCTGTTTTTTATATCAGTACCGGAGATAGCGGGCTGTATGGTGGAGGCGGCAGTTATGATGATGAGACTGTGCGGAGATTATTTGCGGAAGCAGACAAATATCTTGGTATGCCGTATGTATGGGGCGGTTCCAGCCCGGAGACTTCTTTTGACTGTTCTGGTTTTGTAAGCTATGTGTTTACCAATTCGGGTGTCTGCAATATGGGAAGACTTACTGCACAGGGAATTTATGACATTTGTATGCCTGTATCACCAGAAGAAGCAAGGCCAGGAGATATTATCTTTTTCACTGGGACGTATGATGCGGGAGAGCCGGTTACCCACGTAGGAATTTATGCCGGAGATGGACAGATGATCCATTGTGGAAATCCAATTCAGTATACGTCCATTAATTCTGCATACTGGCAGTCTCATTTTTATGCTTTTGGCAGGCCATAAGGAGGGGCGTATTTGAACATTGAACGAATAAAAGAAGAACTTGCAAGAACCTACGTTAAGATTGAAAAGCTACAGAAAAAAGCAAGGGATCTGGAAGAACAGAAGAAACAGGCAGAGGATATGGAGTATCTAAAAATTATCCGAAGCAATGGAGTTTCCGCAGAGGAACTTCAGTTGATGATTGATATCAGCAAGGAGGAACAAAAAAAGATATTGGAAACCAGAGAAAAGGAGCAGACAGAAAATGAAGAAATTTCATAAAAGAGCAGCTGTATTTTTAACCGCAGCTACGTTAGCAGGACTTCCGGCAGGAGCTTTCTTTTATAGTTCGCCCGGAAGTCTGACTGTATGGGCAGATAATGTAGAAGTGGAATCATCAGAAGAAAGCAGCCCGGAAGATGTTGATTTTTCAGATGGATCAGAAGTTGAAATTCATGCAGATCCAGTGGAACAGGCACAGGAAGATGCAGGAAATGATGTGACGGAAACACCAGAAGTAGGGATTACCTTTACAGAACCCGAAGGCTGGCAGACAGATACGGCAACCGTAAAAATTCAAGTGGAAGATACAAAGAATACAGGTGCTTTTTCTATTGCAAAAGTAGAAGCAAGACTTTCAGAAAATGGAGGATGGTCAGACATAACCGGAAATATGGAAGTATCCATCTCTTCTAATTGTAGTGTTTATGTGAGAGTTACCGATCAGAATGGAAATACTTATGAGCAGAATCGTTACATAGAGTGTTTTGATAAAACCAAACCAACTATTATTGCGGCTGCGAAGAATGGGATACTGATCGTGCAGGGAGTTGATGCGGAATCGGGAATTGCTGCTTTGTATGTCAATGGAAATGAATTCACAGAACTGACGAATAATACGTTAAATGTCCGTTTGCAAAAAGCGGATACTTCCTATGAATACTTTACCCTGCAGGCAAAAGACAAAGCAGGAAATATGTCAGAGATCTATAAAGTAGGAAACCCTTATTATGAAAATCCAGATGCAGTAAAAGAGAATACAGAGGTTTCCGGAACGGAGCAGAATGCAGCTTCTTTGCCAGCCGATGGAACTGCAAGTAAGCCCACCAGTGCTACGGCAACCGTAACGGAACATCAGACAACGAACGAGACTGCTACTGCACCAACAGAACCAGAAAACACAGGAAATGAAACGGATACAGAAGCAGATACCGGACGGGTGCAGGGAGAAAGTTCTGCTTCCGGCATGACAACAGGAACAGTTCAGGACAAAGGGGGAAAGGAATTTTATACGATCAAGACAAAAAGTGATAAGGTTTTTTATCTGATTGTAGATAAGGATAAAACGGATGAAAATGTTTATCTTCTTACAGAGGTAGGCGAAAATGATCTTTTGAACTTTACGGATACCAACATGGTCACACTTCCACAGAACCAGGCTATTGCAGAATCCGCACTGCCACTTGAAACAGAGAAGATCACAGAGACACCGGAACCAGAAGTTACGATCATACCGGAAGAAAAGGAAGAACCTGAGAAGAAAAGCAATAATTCCGGCACGATTTTATTAATGCTGCTGGTTCTGGCAGGAGTTTGTGGTGCTTACTATTATTGGAAATTTATGAAAGGAAGAAATACTTCTTTTGATTATGAAGAGGACGAGGACGACGATGAGGAGGAAGAAGATACAATTCGTGAGGATGATGAAGAATTAGAAGAATATGAAATGGAAGGTGAAGTAGAAGACGAAGAATCAGAGGAATAACTTTGTTTCACTTAATTACAGCGACAGGTGCAGAAAGGAGATAGAAAATTGCAGCTTGTAATTGCGGAAAAACCCAGCGTTGCCAGAAACATTGCGAAGGTGCTTCATGCCACAAACGTAAAAGATGGCTACCTGGAAGGAAAAGAATATCTGGTTTCCTGGTGTATTGGGCATTTGATTGAACTGGCCAGTGCAGATCAGTACCGGTATGACTGGAAAGCATGGAAATATGAAACACTTCCCATGATTCCGGAGAATTGGAAATATCAGATTAAAGAAAGTACCAAAGGGCAGTTTCGGGTTTTAAAGGAACTGCTTCACAGAGCAGATGTCACAGAAATTATATGTGCAACAGATGCAGGAAGAGAAGGGGAGTTGATTTTCCGTCTGGTATATAACCAGGCAGAATGTAAACTTCCCTTTAAAAGACTGTGGATTTCTTCCATGGAGGAAAAAGCAATTCTGGAAGGATTTCAGCAGATGAAAGATGGACATGAATATGATAATCTTTATTATTCTGCGGTGGCGAGAAGTGAAGCAGACTGGCTGGTGGGAATTAATGCCACCAGACTGTTTACGGTGCTGTATCACCATCGGTTGATTGTAGGTCGGGTGCAGACACCTACACTTGCAATGCTGGTGGAACGGGAAAAGAGCATCGAGAACTTCCAGAAAGAGAAGTATTATCTGGTTCATCTTCTGATGGATGGATTGGATGCTGTAAGCAACCGGATAAAAGAGAAAAGTGCTGCCGTTCAGATGATGGAGGATATGAAGGATGAAACTGCACAGATTCTTTCAGTAAAGAAAGAGAAGAAAAAGGTACAGCCGCCGAAATTATATGATCTGACCACATTACAGAGGGAAGCAAATCGTCTTCTTGGATTTACGGCACAGCAAACCTTGGACTATACCCAAAGCCTTTATGAGAAGAAACTGGTGACGTATCCAAGGACGGATAGCCAATATCTTACAGATGATATGGAAGAAAATGCGTTTTTGGTTATTGATGCGGTAAATAGAGTATTTCCAGAAATATCAATGAAGGGTTCGGAACCAGAGATAAAAAGACTTTTAAATAGCAAAAAGGTATCAGATCATCATGCAATTATACCAACGGTAGAAATTGCAAACACGGATTTAAAAGCACTTCCGGGTGGAGAAAAAGAAATTCTTATGCTGATTGCATCAAAGTTATTATGTGCATCGGAACAGGAATACATATATGAGAGTATTAAGACTGAAATTTCCTGTCATGGAGAACTGTTTACTGCATCTGGAAAGAATGTTCTCCAATATGGATGGAAAGAAGTGGAAGAACGGTTCTTTAAATCATATGGGAAAAATGCAGAAAAGCCAGAAGAGGAGGAAAGTGATTTTCCAGATATAAAAATGGGACAGGTATTTGAAAGTGTTGTTGTAAAATTTAGTGAACATTTTACAGCACCGCCGAAGCATTATACGGAAGATATATGCTGTGAAAGGGGGATAAGAAATCACCCATAGAAAGGAGCGTTCCCATGAAACCCAAGAAATTAGGCAACGGTAAAATCACCGCCCTTTATGAGAGATTGAGCCGTGACGATGACCTCACAGGTGATAGTAACAGCATTATCAATCAAAAGAAAATGCTGGAGGACTATGCGAAAGCCAACGGTTTTACGAATTGCGTCCACTTCACAGATGATGGTTGGTCTGGTGGAAGTTTTGACCGCCCAAGTTGGAAGCGCATGATTGAGGGCATTGGAAAAGGCGAAATCGCTGCTGTCCTTGTTAAAGATTTGAGCCGCGTCGGTAGAGATTATTTACAGGTGGGCTTTTACACCGAAGTGATGTTCAGAGAGAAAGGTGTGCGGTTTGTTGCCATTACCAACGGAGTAGATAGCGACAAACGGGAAAGCAGCGAGTTTGCACCCTTTTTGAACATTATGAATGAGTGGTATGTTCGGGACTCAAGCCGCAAAATCAAAAGCGTTCTCCGGGCAAAGGGAATGTCTGGCATACACACTAATTCCATTGGTATTTATGGGTACAAGAAAGACCCGGAACAAAAAGGGCATCTGATCATTGATGAAGAAGCCGCTGCAATCGTCCGGGAAGTGTTCACCCTCTTTTCGCAGGGCTATGGCAAAACCGCTATTGCGCGGATGCTGAACGACAGAGGCATCCCAAATCCCACGGAGTACAAAAGGCTTCACGGTCTGCGTTACCAGCAGCCCAAGAGGAAGAACAGCACGCTCTGGAAATACTTTGCTATCTCCGATATGCTGATAAATGAAATCTATATCGGAAACATGGTGCAAGGCAAATACGGCAGCGTTTCCTATAAGACGAAGCAGAACAAACCACGTCCGAAAAGCGATTGGTATGTCGTCGAGGGAACCCATGAGCCGATTATTGATCGGGAACTTTGGGATAAGGTGCAGGCCATGATTGCAGAACGTGCGAAACCCTTTGATACCGGCACCATTGGCCTGTTTGCCAGAAAAGCTCGCTGTGCCAACTGCGGCTATACAATGCGTTCCTCCAAAAACCGGGGCAAACATTATCTCCAATGCTCCAACCGCCATGTAGCCAAGGACGCCTGCATTGGCTCCTTTATCTCCGTGGATAAGCTGGAACAGATGGTGATTGCCGAACTGAACCGGCTGGCTGCGGAGTATCTGGACAAAGACGAGCTGGAACAGAACATTGAGTTTTGCGACAACTTACAGGGACAAAAAAAGCGGCTGCTTGCCGATATGTCGGCCTTTGAAAAGAAGATTGCCGAGTACAGCAAGGGCATCCGGGAGCTGTATATGGATAAAGTCAAGGGCCTCATATCCGAGAGCGATTTTGTGGAATTGTCAAAGGACTTTACCACGGAAAAAGAACGCTTAGAGCGTGTGATGATCGACGGCCAGAAGCAGCTTGCAGAAATCGAAGAACGGATTGCTGTTGGTGATAATCGTCGTGAACTGATCGAACAGTACACCAATCTGGAACACCTGACACGGGAGATCGTTGAAATCCTGATTGACTACATCGTGATAGGCAAGCGGATTCCCGGAACAAAGGATGTTCCCATCGAAATTCACTGGAATTTCTGATAACTGTCCTAAAAATGGGACTGACATGAACCAATCAACCTAAAATGTTGTTCTTATATGATTGCAGCAGAACAGAAAGCCCGCTCTACTTATGATAATATTCTTCGGGTAGTACGGGATATGCCGGAGATTGCTGATCCGATTAAATTCCTACGTGCGCGCGAGGTGGTACATTTCCAGAGATTTGGTGAAGCACTTCGTTCTATTCAGGAAGAATTGGATGCAAAGAA
>ERZ773269.2991-NODE-2991-length-11838-cov-21.327081_pt1 | contig 11838 bp, 8 predicted proteins | sample MGYA00511958_ERZ773269 | MGnify/ENA primary metagenome ERZ773269 (study PRJEB29015, sample SAMEA2737761) | human gut metagenome | biome: human gut; feature: human-associated habitat; material: faeces | place: China | collected 2012 ... | reverse complement strand
TCCTTATGCCTTCAGCCTTTGAACCATGTGGGCTCTCACAAATGATGTCTATGCGCTATGGTACCTTGCCAGTGGTTAGTGAGGTTGGTGGTCTTCGTGATACTGTTGAACCTTTCAACCCTGTAACGGGATCAGGTACAGGCTTCTCATTTGGTAACTTTTCAGGTTACTGGATGGTTCAAATCCTTGAAAAAGCTCTCGATGTGTACAAAAATAATACTGATTCTTGGAAACAACTCCAGCATAATGCTATGACTCGTGATTTCTCATGGGATACAGCAAGTTTGGCATATGTTGATTTGTATAAACAATTAGTGTAATACAAAGATAACTTTTCTCGAAAGGGAAAAGTTATTTTCATGTAAAAAAGGTTAAAAGCGCTGTAACTACAGTTAGAAAAAACAAGATAGTCGCCCAAATCTTGTTGCTAAAGCAAATGAGAGAGGCGCTCTAGAAGTATAATTCCCCCTTATCCTAATATTTACCCTATAAGATGTCTATCAAAGGTATAGAAGTATAAGAAAGGATTTCTATGCAATTCGAAAATTTAATAAAAGGACAATTTATCCGTGATTTTAAAGATACGCTCCACCAAGAACAGTTGATTAGAGTAGCTAAGGCACACCAACCGAAATCTTCACAGCCTTGGCTGGTTTGATTCGTAAGTATTACACTGACACATGGATTGAACGTAAGCATGCACTTTCAGACAATCAAGAAAAGATTGCTTTCTACTTCTCAATCGAATTACTTCCAGGTCGTATGTTGGAAACTAACCTCCTCAACCTAGGTATTCTTGACCTTGTTAAAGAAGGTTTCGCAGAACTTGATATCGACTTCCGTGAAGTAGTAGAAGCTGAGCATGACATGGCACTTGGTAATGGTGGTCTTGGTCGTTTGGCTGCTGCCTTTATGGATTCACTTGCGACTACTGGTTACCCAGGTTTTGGTAATGGTCTTCGTTACCGTTATGGACTTTTCAAACAACGTATTGTTGATGGTTATCAAATTGAATTGCCAGATAGTTGGTTTGGCTCAACAGGGAATGTTTGGGAAATACGTAAAGACCATGATATCGTTGATGTGAAGCTCTTCGGTGATGTTGTCCTTGAAAGCAATGAAGAAGGTCGCTTCGTTCCAACTTATAAGAACGCTCAAGTTCTTCGCGCTGTGCCTTACGATGTGCCACAAATTGGTTACCAAAATGGTGTGATTAACAACCTTCGTCTTTGGGATGTTGAAATTCCTGAAGAATATGAGTTGGATTACCCAACATTGGAAGCTCGCCGTCGTGTGAAAGATATTACAGCCATTCTTTATCCCAACCTTAGTTCTCGAAACTTGCAACCGTCTTCTAGAATGTTATAATGACCTATAGGTATGAGCATCAAAAAGGAGGGAATTTTATGGCTTTACGTAGCCAATTAATTACCAAGGAGTTTCCAGACTTAGATAGGGTGGAGCGTCTAAACAATGAGGCCTTTCCAGAAGAAGAACGTATTCCTTTGAGTGAGTTCTTACAACTAGATGGTCGTGATGATTATCATTTCTTTGCCTTTTATGACGAGGATGATTTTGTTGGATTTGCCTCAGTTCTATACAATGCCAAAGTTTTTTATGTGAGTTTCTTTGCCATTGTCCCTCAAATGCGGAGTCATGGCTACGGAAGTGAGATTATTGATAAACTGGTAGAGTTTTATGGTCCATCTCGTTCTATGGTTTTAGAAGTTGAGCGTTTGGATGAACCCAATGACAATCCAGAACAACGAGCGGCGCGTTGGGATTTCTATAAGCGTAATGGTTTCAAGACGTCCAATGCTTTCTTGGAGTATGAGGGTTTGAGTTTTGAGATTCTCTATCGTGGAGATCACTTTGACGAAGAAGCCTACAGAGAGATATTTTATAAGCTTCAGGAAAATGCTTATTTTGACTTCAGTATTAAACATCGTTGCTTGAGTGATTTATAAAAAATTGAGTTAAACAGGTACTATTTGGCCTGTTTTTCATTTGTTTTCAGGCTTGACCAATCGTTTTCAGAATATTTTGTCGTCCTATGCTATAATGGAGGTACTATGAAGAAAGTAATTTTACAGTATTTGGCAAGTGCTCTGACTGTAATCCTCATACTTGGTCTTGTGGTTTTTGATCGGCATCGAAACCAATACTTGGTCACAAAGGTCAATGATCCCGAGATTTCCTATATTTATCAGGATTCTCTTGAAAATCTAGATAAACTGGCTCTGAGTCAAGCTGGGGCCATTCAGTCCTACCAACTCGATCCCCTGTCAGTTAGAAAGGAAAACGGGAAGATTCGTTTAGCTCTCCACGTCAATCATTCCTATGATATGCAGGTAAATCTTGTCCTTAAGGCAGATATTTATGGTGATTTATCCGTGGTTGAAGCGACACCGTCAAATGCTTTAAAATTAGCTTTGGAGGATGAGTCTTATCAAAAACGGTTGACCTTAATTTCGCAAAAGGCAGAGGTTATTATAACTCGTGATCACTGGGATCAAGGCGTTAAACCGGCCTATGTGGCTCAGGTCAGAAGTAAGATGAAGAAAACTTCTTTGAACCAGTTGGATAAGGTTCTGCAAAAAATCGATCAAGAAAGTAAGGAAGTGGGCTCAGATACCTATACAGCCTTTTTCCAAGCTTCTAAACTGCCTAATCGCGACAAGCTCAATTTGGTTATGGAGCACATGCAGGTTTATGTAGATAAGTATCAGTTCCTTCAATTAGGGAAGTCAGGTTATAAATTTTCCAAGAAACTTGAGCCAACCAGCCCTTTTTACAGTTACTTCCGCGAAGCTATTATGGAGACTTATCAGACGGATTTAGGACTGGGCGAGGATGAGTTGGGCATCAAGCTCCACCTTTTTAGGTCATGGATTGATAAGCAGTCAATGGACTATATTAGGGCCAACTACAAGGGCAAGACGGATTTAGACAAGCTTCTGGCCTACAGCAAGGACAAGAAGATTCATCTGGATTATACTACAGGTGCTTCCTATCATAATCGAAGTTTGGGAGACTTTACCTATCCAGAGAACATGAAAATTCAGCTACCTCAGACCAGTGTCATGGGCCCTTACGGAGTTAGCAATTCCCGTTTTATTGAATTTATTGTCAATATGGATACAGGGAGATTTGTCTCTGAGTGGAATGTCTATAAGAAAAGGAAAGACGGTAGCATCGACTCTAATCCTAAGCATTACAAGATTGAAGACGGTGCTGACATTGCAGATACGGATTCTGCTAACTATGGGCTGTCTAAGGGCTTGAATGCTGACTTACCGGCCTATCTCAATAATAGCCATACCTATCTTGATGTTCATCATCCTGCTGATAATGTGATTAGACGTAAAATGGTTAAAAAGTGGAAGAATGCCAAGAATGTCTTAAATGGTGGGCGCTATGCCGATATTGTTAAAAAAGGAGGCTTGAAAGATCTTGAAACATGGAGACAAGTTAAGGCAGAAGACCGGCTCCAGGTCTACAATGCTTACCTTGATTATATTCGTTCTAATCATGTGCTCAATGGGTTTGACAGCTTTTACCAAGAAACCTACAAGCCCCAAGGTGGAGACAAAAAAGACTGGAACCCTTGATAGTGTTCTTGTCGCTAAAAATTTCTATCGTGTAAGGGATGCCTATGCCATCAAGCTCTACGGGCAGGATGAGGGGATGTCCTTTGATGTGGCTGGCCAAAGACTTTTTGGATCAAACATTGCTATTAAGGATGGCTTACTATATGGTTCCAGTCTTGGGGATTTAACCATTGAGGCTTATTTTCAAGGAGAGGTGTCCTACCTCTTAGAGGCTACCCAGAAGCTCCCAGTAGACAAAAATCGCATAAAAGCTAATCACTATAGTCAGGATATTGTTCTGAATAAGGTCTGGTCTAATCTGGAAGGCCAAGAGACCTCCAACAGTATCATCACTCAGTTTCAGGATAAGACCTTACTCAGGCTGCGCATCAGCTACAACAAAGAGTTTCTTCCCACAAAGATTCAAGGTTTCTACAATAGTCAGACCTTTAATGGCTGGCGGGATCTCTTTTACATAGATTATCCTTATAGTGATCAGGAAGCCTTCAACCAGGCTCAAGATGCCTATATAGAGCACATCCAGTACATGGAAGCTCATCCTGAGGAAGAAGCAGGAGAGTTTGGTTAATAAAGCAAAATCACCTTTATCTCGAGATAAAGGTGATTTGTTTGTTCCTAAGAATTAGGTTTTAGGTTTGACTTGTGGTAACTTCTGGAAAAAGCTTGTCTAGGATTTTTGGAGTGATGGCTTGTCCAGGACCTTCAGCACAATAGGTGTGCATATACATAGAGGGATTGAAGTTGAGCTCGATACAAGTGCAATGAGGTTTTTCCTTGCTAGCAGGCTGAGTTTTATCTGGAATGATGAGGTCAACCCCGCAAGCCCAGGCCCCCATGCTAGTCGCCATAGCTGCAGCTAATTCTTGATAGGATGAATCCATGGTCTCAGTGACATCAATAGAGTCACCACCCGTAGAGATGTTGGAGTTACGGCGGAGATTGACCTTTTTCCCTTCTGGGAGAATATCATCAGGTGTATAACCTTGCTGAGTCAACATCAATTGTTCGATGTCTCCTAGCTCAATGATTTCCAGTGGTGATCGGTGATCACGGCCTCGCAATGGGTTGGCATTTTTCTGAGCGACTAATTCACGAATGGTGTGTTTGCCATCACCGACAACATTGGCAGCGACACGAAGGAGGACAGCCTCACAACGCCCATCTAGAATGAAGAAACGGTATTCGGTTCCTGGAATAAATTCTTCAACAAGGACAGCGGTATCTTCTGCGAAAGCAATTTCAAGGGCTTTTTGATAGTTGTCAAGACTAGCAGGTTCTTGGAAAATGGAAATTCCCAGACCAAAGTTGGTTGATTTTGGTTTGACTACAATTTGCTTGTCCTTGATAAGAGGATAATAAGCTAGACCTTGTTCCAGACTGGTAAATTCGTCGCCAGCGGGAACAGGGAAACCAGCATCAGCCAGGATTTTTTTGGTCACGGTTTTATTAGCCATGGCAAGAGGTACTACATAGTTGTCTTTTGAGGTCATGTTACCATTTTTGACGTACTCAACATGATCTTTATGCCAGAGTTTAAGGAATTGATCCTGCTCATCTAGGATTTCAAAATGAATCCCTTTTTGAATGGCATCAAAGAGCAACATCTGAGTAGAAAGTTCCATCTCCTCATAACCCTTAAGAGCATAGTGGGCAGTCCAGTCATAATCGTGATAGGCAAGAGCCTTGTCGAGGGCAAAGTCAGCAAGGGACTTGTCTTTGATATGAGGAAGTAGTTGAGCAGCTAGTGTCTGACTAGGATCCGCAAAGGCATCTTTCACTTGTTTGACCAAACCTTGATGATAATCACCAAGCCCAAAATGTTGCACCAGTTGGTCCAGAGCTGTCGTAATGTTCTGAGTTTCAGCTTCAGAAGGTAGAGGTTCTAAAGGATGAGAGAGGGCAATTTTCTCATTTAGCGCGTGACCTTGAGTAAGAGCTTGGTCAACATTTTCAGGGGCATCTAGCCATAGGAAAGCTAAAAGGAGCAAGTGAACCGTATCCATGGTATCTTGGCTAATTCCGATACGCTCAAAGGGGTTAAGGTCGAAGTTACGGAATTCCAGGTAGGTGATTCCCTTGTCAAGGAAGGAGCGATTAACCTTTTGTCCGCGGAAACGAACAGCCGAGTAAAATTCCTTCTCCGCAATCAAATCACCTTGTTCGATATAGTTTTCGATGGCAGAGACATAGTCCTCTAGGCTTGAAAAGGATACTTGGATTTCTTCCTTATTGACATAACCATGGTCGCTGTTTCGGAAGGAACGCACGGGTTCTGGCACTTCTTGGTCGAAGAAGCCTTGCTCAGCAACAGGTGCAGCACCAAAGAGATAAGTAATCACCCAACGGTAGCGCAAATAGTTCTGAGCCAGCTTAAGGTAGAGGGCGTTTTTGAAAATAATCATGTCAGTCTGGTCACTTTCTTTGAATAGGGCCTCAACCAAATCCTCCCCTAGTTCCATATTATAGTGGATACCTGAGATAGCTTGTAGTTTAGTTCCGTATTTTTCGGCCAAATAGTTACGATAATGGCGTTCGAATTCATTTTCCAGTTGGGCGACTTGGATTTCTTGGGCCTTAATACGAGGAGGCATGGACAAGGGCCAGAGAAGTTCATCTTTACTGATGGAACGTCCAGCTACATCGGTAATGGCTCCAAGAAATCGACGAGCCTCAGTGGTAGATTTAGCGACTGGTGTGATGAGTTCCATCTGAAACTCACAAAAATCTGTTTGAATATAGGGATGGAAACTACGAGCCCCTAGACAGGAAGGGTGAGGCGTATGTGCTAATTTTCCCTGTCTATTGACACGAAGACTTTCGCGCTCAATTCCAAAATTAGCTTGGAGAATAGGACTGGTAGCCTCCAGTTTTTGAAATAGTTGGTTTATGGTCATAGAGTCACCTTTTCATCTAATGTTAGTGTTAGTCTATTATAAATAGGGACAGAAAACAAATTTCTGCTACGTTTAGTTGTAATTTACGAACATTTATGATAAGTTTGTGAAAAATGAGCAGGATTTAGAGCGATATTTTTATCAAATATCATAAAATATTTACAAATGTTAGTGAAATGATATTATGCTTGCAATTTTACTCAATTTAACCTATACTAATGACATATATATGAGAACGAAAAAATCCCTAGGGTCTGCCCTCAGGGGCTTTTGTATGCTCTCAAAAAGGGTCTAGCCGTTCTTTTATAAATAAAGCATGAGCAATAAGACTCTTGGTTTTAAGTTTCTCTCTGCCTAGAGCAGATGATATTTTTCGTCGTGGTAGGGCTCATCCGGAATCTATTTGCACTTGTTCGAATTGCTCGCGATTCGACAGTTCGCTCTGCCCAACAGTGATGCTTTCACCATGATGATATTCCTATAACTGCAGAAGCAGTTATAGGAAGCGGAGTTATCGAGACTTTGGCTCGATAACTAGTCATGGAACGACTGAGTCGGTCGCTGATGTCCGCCATCACTTAAGAAAGCATCAAAAAAGAAAAATATCAAAAAAACAATAAAAAACGGAGGTAATTATGTTTCAAACCCTGATCGCCCAGATAAAGGAATACAAGAAACCCTCAATCCTAGCGTCCCTCTTCATGACGCTAGAAGTTATGTTTGAGATTTCCATTCCCTTTGTTATGGCCAATCTTTTGGACAAAGGTGTCCAGCAATCTAACATGTCTAACATTTGGCTCTATGGTGGCCTCATGTTGGTCTGCGCCTTCCTGTCGCTTTTCTGTGGTATGCAGTCGGCACGCTATGCAGCCTTTGCCTCTGCTGGATTTGCCAAGAATCTACGTCAAGCCATTTTCAAAAAGGTTCAAAACTTCTCTTTTGAAAATATCGATAAATTCTCAGCTGGTGGTCTGGTAACGCGTATGATGACTGATGTTACCAACGTTCAGAACTCTTATCAAATGATTATCCGCATCTGTGTGCGTGCCCCACTCAACCTGATTTTCGCCATTACTGCTAGTTTCCTCATCAATGGTCAGATGGCTTGGATTTTCGTTGGCGTAACACTCTTCCTTGGTCTGGTTTTGGCCATTATTACCAAAATCGTATATCCTCTTTTTACTCAAGTATTTGAGGCTTATGACAACCTTAACAACAGTATCAAGGAAAATATTACCAACATGCGTGTGGTTAAGTCCTACGTTAAGGAGCAGGAAGAGACAGATAAGTTCAAGAAGGCCTCACGTCGTATTTACAAGATGTTTATGCGTGCCATTCGTGTAGTTATCATATCTAATCCAGCCATGATGTTGTCTATGTACGCGTCCTTCCTCATGATTTCCTGGTTTGGTGCCCATCTCATCGTTGGTGGTAGCTTAACTACAGGGGAATTGACTTCGATGTTCAGTTACACCATGACCATCCTTATGTCACTCATGATGTTCATGATGATCTTTGTCATGTTGTCTATCTCTATGGCCTCTGTAGAGCGCATCAATGAAGTGCTTAACACTGATTCAACCATTGTTTCACCTGAAAATGGTTTAACAGAAGTTGCAGATGGTTCTATCAGCTTTGATCATGTGGATTTCTCATACACGGATGAAAATGGTGACAAGACCCATGTCCTCAAAGATATCACTTTGGATATTAAGTCTGGTGAAGTTATTGGTATCCTTGGTGGAACGGGTTCGGGTAAATCAAGCTTGGTTCAGCTTATTCCTCGCCTTTATGATGTGGAAGCAGGTCAAGTTAAGGTTGCTGATCACGATGTTAAGGATTATGATTTGGATAGCTTGCGTAAGCAAGTTGCCATGGTTCTTCAAACCAATGTCCTTTTTTCAGGAACCATTAAGGAAAATATGCGTTGGGGAAATAAACAGGCGACAGATGAGGAAATCATTGAAGCTTGTAAGATTGCCCAAGCTGATGAATTTATCCAAGAGTTTAAGGATGGCTATAACACCAAGATTGAACGTGGTGGAGCCAATGTCTCAGGGGGACAACGTCAACGTCTTTGTATCGCACGTGCCCTCCTCATGAATCCGAAAATTTTGATTCTGGATGATTCAACATCAGCGGTTGATACTAAGACAGATAGTTTGATTCGTCAAGGTTTTACGTCAAGTCTTAAGGAAACGACTAAAATCATTATTGGTCAACGGATTTCATCTATTCAAGATTCGGACCGTATCGTTGTTATGGATGACGGTCGTATCGATGCTATTGGTACGCATGACGACTTGGTGGCTAATAATGCCATATATCGTGAGGTTTACAAGATGCAAACACAAGGGAAAGGAGTAGCAGATGCAGAATAAGAAAAAAGCCAGCTGGGGCTCACTAGCACGACTGCTACGCTTTTTGTGGCAAGACTACAAGCTTTCACTTAGTATCTCTTTTGTCCTTATCGTTGTAGCTTCTTTGGCAACGGTTAATTTGACGGCTTCAATTCAGTCCTTGGTGGACGTTTACGTTCAACCCATGCTCAAATCGGATAGCCATGACTTTGGGCCATTGTTACGTTTCTTGACTTCAGTTGGGGTCTTTTGTCTTATCGGTGTGGTTGCCAACTATGTGGCTTCCCTCCTCATGGCGACGATTTCACAAGATTCCCTACGTTCCCTTCGTAATCAGCTCTTTGCTCGTATGCAAAAGCTCCCTGTTCGTTACTTTGACACTCATAAACACGGTGACATCATGTCAATCTATACAAACGACATTGATGCCCTCCGTCAGGCCATTGAACAATCTATTCCACAGTTGCTACAAACAGCCATTACCATTATCGGTGTGACAGTAACCATGCTTACCGTGAGTCCTCTCCTTTTTATCGTGGTTCTGGTCATGGTAGGTATCATGTTTATGGTTATTAAAAATGTATCCTCCAAATCAGGCCGTTACTTCGGTGAACAACAAAAGAACCTAGGGATTGAGAATGGTTTTATCGAAGAAATGATGTCAGGTCAAAAGGTAGTTAAAGCTTTTGTTCATGAAGAAGAAAGCATGGCTGACTTTGATAAGATTAACGAACAGCTCTTCGAATCATCATACTTGGCCAATCGCTATGCCAATGTTCTCATGCCCATTCTTGGGAACTTAGGAAATGTTTCCTTTGTTTTGACTGCCTTGGTCGGTGGGGTCTTTGCCCTTAATGGTGTAGGTGGTTTGACTATAGGTGGTCTCATGGCCTTCCTACAATTGAATCGTTCCTTCAATGGTCCTATTACTCAGGTGTCTCAACAACTTAACTTTGTCCTTATGGCACTTGCCGGTGCCGACCGTATCTTTGACCTTCTGGATGAACCAGAAGAAGTGGATCAAGGTAAGGTCACTTTGGTCAACTACGAATTGGTAGATGGTCAAATGGTTGTGACAGACAAGAAAACCAATCTTTGGGCTTGGAAACACCCACGTCCAAATGGCGACTATGAATTGGTCGAGTTGGTCGGAAATGTAGTCTTCCAAGATGTTGATTTCTCTTACGATGGTAAGAAACAAATCCTTCATGACATTAATCTCTATGCAGACAAGGGGCAAAAGGTTGCCTTTGTTGGTGCGACGGGTGCAGGTAAGACGACGATTACTAACTTGATTAATCGATTCTACGACATCCAATCTGGTGTGATTACTTATGATGGTATTGATGTGAAGCTGATTGAAAAAGATTCTCTTCGTCGATCACTAGGTATCGTACTTCAAGATACGCATCTCTTCACAGGGACTATCGCTGAAAATATTGCCTACGGCCGTGCTGATGCGACTCGCGAGGAAATTCTCGAAGCTGCTCGTATTGCTAACGTAGATTCCTTTGTGCAACATTTGGACAATGGTTACGACACTATTCTTACAGATGATGGCGCGGGCTTGTCTAATGGACAACGTCAGCTGATTGCCATTGCGCGTGCTGCCCTTGCTAATGCACCGGTCCTCATCCTTGATGAAGCGACATCCTCTATTGACTCTCGTACCGAAAAAATGGTCCAAGAGGGGATGGACCGCCTTATGGAAGGACGTACGGTCTTTGTTATCGCCCACCGTCTTTCAACCATCGTTAACTCTGACGTTATCATGGTTATGGATCATGGACGTATCATTGAACGTGGTGATCATGATACCCTTATGGAACAAGGTGGTACCTACTACAGACTCTATACTGGTGGTCTTGAAATTGATTAACATTAAAAGAACTCAGGTTTTGCCTGAGTTCTTTGCATATGAAGTAAAGGTTTCTTTTGAGACTTTTCTTATAAAAACTATAGATTTGATCTCTTAAATCTCAACTTCTTCTATACCGTGTGCGTCCAGGCGATATATCTTTTAGCAAACTTGTCTGAGGTAGTTGACATCATGTGATACTGTAAGAGTTGCACCTGGATAGTTCTTGAAGAGCTGTCGGACTTGGGGTTGTGAGATGGGTAAGAAATTTTTGGTTGGTTCATCTAAGATTAAAAAGTTTGCGTTGGATAACATCAGTTTTGCTAGTGAAACACGTCCGCGTTCTCCACCGCTTAAATCACGGATATACTTAAACACATCGTCATTCGTAAACAAAAATGCCGCAAGGGTGTTGCGGATTTGTGTATTGTTTAAATCCGGGTAGGCATCCTGCAATTCGTCAAACAAGGTTTTGTCTGGGTCTAATACGTGGTGCTCCTGGTCGTAGTAGCCAATCGTTACTTTAGAGCCGAGCTTGATTTCACCAGAGTCGGCAGGCAGAATATCGTTGATAATTTTTAAAATCGTTGTTTTTCCCGTACCGTTATTGCCAATCAGGGCAACCCGTTCCCCGCGCTTAATGTCAAAGCTAATGTCAGTAAAAAGTGTATTGTCGTCAAATGCTTTGCTTAAATGCGAAACGCTTAAAACATCATTGCCACTGATAACGGACGGATTCAGCTCGATATTCATTTTGTCGTTTATTTCTGCCGGTTTGTCGACAACTTCCAGCTTGTCCAGCATTTTTTCACGGCTTTCGGCACGTTTAATGGACTTTTCACGGTTAAACTGCTTTAATTTTGTGATAACCTCCTGCTGATGCTTGATTTCCCGTTGCTGGTTTAAATATTCCTTTAACTGCATATTGCGCAGAATCTTTTTCTTGTCGGCATAAGCGGTATAATTGCCGGAAAATACCGTCACATGTGTATTTTCAATTTCAATAATTTTTGTGACAATTCTGTCAAGGAAGTAACGGTCATGCGCAACGATGATGACACTGCCGTTATATCCAAGCAGATAATTTTCAAGCCAGCGGATAGACTCCATATCTA
>ERZ773269.2988-NODE-2988-length-11859-cov-2.621484_pt1 | contig 11859 bp, 14 predicted proteins | sample MGYA00511958_ERZ773269 | MGnify/ENA primary metagenome ERZ773269 (study PRJEB29015, sample SAMEA2737761) | human gut metagenome | biome: human gut; feature: human-associated habitat; material: faeces | place: China | collected 2012 ... | reverse complement strand
TGCTGATAGCAGCAGAACTGGGTTCTATGGTCTCTAGTAGAGACTATTTTCACTTCCTTACGGCATAACTTGCACTCAAATGTTCTGAGCACTGTAGCACCGTCTGGCGGGTCGGAATGAATCGGCGGGTGTTCCTTCCACCACTTTCTACCGCATTTGTGACAGCAGAACCGCTGCCGTTTCTGCCGTGGTTCAAATGCCTTTCCGCAGTAATCACAGAACTTCATACCTTACGCTCCACATTGATTTGAATCACCGCCCCGGGCTGTATCGCTCCGGGATTTTTAATTTTGTTGTCCTCCATAATCTGGAAAACCAGTTTCTGAAGATCGTCCTCCGGAAGGGCTATGGTACTGGCTATGTGCCATAATGAGTCCCCCTCCTGGATTCGATAGTTGTAAGTCACGATGTGACTTGGGGTTAGCTTGCTGTAATCAAACAGGGGCTGTCTGTGGTACATCCCCCACGCCCCGGCGGCAATCACTGCGCCGGTCGCCAGCAGTAAGCTGACGTTATCCCAGCGAATTCTTTTCCATATAGATCTCTTCATTTAGCTCACCGCCTTTCTTCACACAACCTCTCTGATATACTAATTTCAGAAGGGAGGTGAAATTATGCGATTAATTCCGGTAAATTCTTCGAACGTGGCATATATCGGATATGAAAATGGTGTAATAGAAGTTCATTTTCACAATGGCTATGCCTACCGATACCCCAATTGCGATGAAGCCTTGTTTAGCGCCTTTTTGAATGCCAGTTCAAAAGGCTCTTTTGTTCATCGTTTTTTGAAGGGGCGCGGAGAAGTTAGAATCCGTTAATTCCAATCGCTATCAGCGGGAGCATTAATTTCAGAATTAAGCAATTCTGCACCTACGCCTGTGACTATAACCGTGGTCATGGGCGTATAGTGTTTCCGAATGAAATCAATCAACGACTTAGAAGCCTTCTTTAATTCGCTTTGAAGTTCTTCGTTTGTTTTCTTCATTCGACTCACCTCCTTTCCTTTTCTTCAGCCATTCTTCGTATTCCGCCTGATGTTCAAACAGGTATTCCCGCATGTATTCAAGCAGTTCTTCCATTTCTCACACCTCCTCGCTTCTTAACACGATATTTCGTGTTTTTAGTGCATAAAAAGATGCTCTAAAGGTAAGGACGTATTGAGTGCGGCCTTTACTGCAATGCACTCATCAAATTTGAACTCAGATTTCCCCTGCATTTTATTCAACAAGGTAGTATATGAAATCCCAGTTTCCGCAGCCAACACCTTGACATCCCAACCTTTACGAGCGAGCTCAGCCTTAAGATTTCTGTACAATCAGATCACCTCCTTTGCAAAACGATATTTCGTTTTGCTTGAATCATTATATAACGTTTTTTCGTTTTCGTCAACAACTTTTTATCAATCAACATTGATTTTTCGTTTTCTTATGATACTATGAATATAGGGAGGAGGGGATTTGATTGACTCGAGAAAATTATTTAAAATCTCTTATTAGCGATTTCGGTACCCGAAAGGATTTTGCTAAGAAAATAGGGATGCCCTACTCCACGTTACTTTCAATTTTAAAAAACGTGGGTGGGGCTTCTGTGGATAACATCATTAAAATCTGTAATGGCTTGGGAATTACTTCAGACGATTTAGCAGATTTCGATAAGCAAGAAACTACCCCTACCGCGATATATCCATATTTTGATACCGCGATTTCAGCCGGTGCGCTGGAGGCGGTAGATGCTATAGATTCGGCGGTAAGGATTGAGGTTCCGGATGCCATTATGGGAAGATACGCTCACCATAAGGATATCGTGTTTTTAAAGGTCAACGGCGAATCCATGAACCGGGTCATACCTAACGGCTCGATTATTGCCGTCCAGACAGACATAGAGAAAGAAAGTTTATCAAACGGTGATATAGTAGTTGCCTACACCGCCGAAGGGTACTCGGTGAAGCGACTGTTTTTAGACCGAGTAAATCATCGAGCTATCCTTCGGCCAGACAGTACGGACATTTCATTCAGTGATATCGTAGTCGACTGTTCCAGTTATGAAGAACTACACATTTTTGGAAGAGTCGTTATTTATTCCGTTGTGTTATAAATGGAGGATACCAACAAATGGACAAAGAGAACAAGCGACTCATAGACAAAAGCATTGAAGCTTTTATTATGGGACTTGAAGTATATAATAAGCCAACCATTAGGTATAGAGTAGAAGGATTTAGTTTTTTCATGGTAAATGCGTGGGAGCTTCTGTTGAAAGCGGAAATGCTAAAAAGAGGATTCCAGATATACTACAAAAAGCAACCAGACCGCACGGTAAGCGTGGATGTAGCAGTCAGGAAAATATATCCCGATAAACATACCAGAATCCGACTAAATTTGGAGAAAATCATAGAGCTCAGAAACATTAGTACCCACTACATCACAGAAGACTATGAATTTAAGTATGTTCCATTATTTCAAGCCTGTGTGCTAAATTATGCCAATGAGCTTCATCGATTTCAAAATATAGATATATCTGAAAAAATTGCCCCGAATTTCCTGACCATCACCACTAAATATGAGCCTTTGACAAATGAGCAAATACGAATTAAATACTCCCCGGAAATCGCAGAGAAGTTTATTCAGCAGGCCAATGATATAGATGTCCTAAGTAATACTTATAATTCTGAAAAATTTTCTATCAATATAAGGCAAAATCTCTACATAACAAAGAAAAAAGAAGAAGCAGATTTTAAGGTATCTATAGCCAAGAATACAGGGAATAACGTTGCTATCATCAAGGATTTAAAGGATCCAGCCAATACCCATAAATACACATTTAACACCGTAATAACTGCTGTTAAAGAACGGTTAGCAAAAGAAAACATAAAAATCGACTACCCAAAAGGGTTTAATTCATATGTCCTTGGCTTGATAATAGATTTTTATAATGTGAAATCGAATCCGACTTATGCATATAGGCATGAGTTTGGCAGTAGCGATAGATATACATATTCTCAGCAATTTGTAGATTTTATTTTTGACGAAATAAAAAAAGCCCCCACTAAATATGTTGAGGGCCTTCGAAAATAAAAAAGATAACCCCAGGCACATAGGAATGCTCAGCTTCGCAGCCTACCCCTTTCTGGGACCCAGCGATTATCCTTCACGAGTTATCTTTATCTATATTTTATCACTATATTTACAAAATGCAAATACATTTAAGTTTTAGAATATCGCGTTATCTGAACCTAGTAATCGCTAAGTTTAGATATAAAAATCCCCCGGCGTATGAACACACCGAGGGTAATGGCGATATTACCAGTATCGCCATCGATATAATCCACCATTCCAAAGGCTGATTACGTCTACATTATAGCATAATCAGCCCTTTTTATTAAAAGGAGCGAACTATGAAAAAAGCGGTAATATACGCACGCTACTCATCTGACAGACAACGCGAGGAATCCATAGAAGGCCAGATTCGTGTCTGCGAAGAGTATGCAAAGAAGCACGACCTTAGTATCATCCACATCTACACGGACAGGGCCCTGACAGGACGAACCGATAAAAGGCCGCAATTCCAGACAATGATTAAGGACGCGGCAAAAATGAATTTCGAGATAGTTCTGGTGTATAAACTGAACCGTTTTGCCCGTAACCGGTATGACAGTGCACGGTATAAGCATAAATTAAAAACCTATGGCGTGAAATTGGTATCTGCCATGGAAAATATCGCTGAAGATGCCAGCGGAATACTGCTGGAGTCCGTCATCGAAGGTATGGCGGAGTACTATTCAGCGGAACTGTCCGAAAATGTACTGCGTGGTATGACCGAAAACGTACTGGAAGGCAAATGGCCTGGTGGTGTTCTGCCGTATGGCTACGCCTTTGATGCTAATCACCATTTAGTTTTAGACCCCATACGTTCCGAAGCGGTACGGATTGCCTATCGTCTGCTATTGTCGAACCACAGTAAGAAATATATTCTTGATTATTTAAATGAGAGGCATTATACATCAGTAAATGGTGGCAAAATCAGTTACTCCAACTTGCACTCAATGCTGACAAATGAGCGCTGTACCGGGACAATGATCTGGCGCGGAATACGTAAAGAAAATGTATTTCCGGCAATCATAGACAAAGACACATTCGATAAAGCGCAGATTATCTTAGAGAGGAGAAAGAGAAATCGTATGAAATCCACTAATTCTGATTTTTTCCTTACGGGAAAATTATTTTGCGGTAAGTGCGGAGCACGAATGATAGGCACTTCGGGGACATCTAAAGCAAAAAGCACCTATTACTACTACGCCTGCTCCAAGCACCTTAAGAAGAAATGTGATACAAAGAATATCCGCAAAGACGTCCTTGAGAATGCGGTGTGCAGTGTAACTACACAGATTCTCGCCGATAAGCGCGCGGTAAAAGCTATTGCCAAACAAGCGATAGAAATACAGAAGAATAAGAAGGATTCCCCGGAGCTTATGGCGATAAAACAGCAAATATCCAAGGACAGCAGAAAACTGCAGAACTGCCAAAAGGCTGTCGAGAACGGCCTTGAATCCTTTACCATAGCGAACCGCATAAAGGAACCGGAGAATAATTTAATCAAATTAGAAAAATCACTTCGCCGTCAAACCTTGCTTGAAAAAGGGCCGGAGCTTACTGAAGTGCAGATAACCTTCTTCCTGGAATCCGTGGCAAAGCAAATAAAAAATGCGGATAAGTATAAACGCATTCTGCTTACTTCCCTTATCCGCAATGTCATCGTATACGATGATTACATCGAAGTACAATATAATTATAAAGACGAACTCCCCATTCTTCGGAATACCGTAAAGATAAAGAGTTCGCCTGAGAACCTTCTGGCGGAGTGGAAGGGATTCGAACCCTTGCGCGGGTATAAGCCCACCTAACGATTTAGCAAACCGTCCTCTTCGGCCTCTTGAGTACCACTCCACAAATTAGCTGACTATGATAGAATACTATATATTCTTCCATATGTCAAGTAATTTTTAATCAGAGGTTCTCAAAAAATTTTCTTTACGCTTCCTGTTGTTTGCCAGATGGGGTTTCTGTTTTCTTCAACCGGGCAAAAGGTATAAAGATGGAAAGGAGACCAAACAGACCGAGAAGCCAGCAGTACCACATATGAGGAATAATCTCTATGGAACTGAGCATAGCCCCATTCTGGGATGCCAGGGCTGCTGCGGTAAGGAGCTGGGCGCCGTAGGGAATAATTCCCTGAAATACACAGGAAAAGATATCCAGCAAGGATGCAGAAATGCGGGAGTCCACATGATATTCATCGGCAATATTTTTGGCCACGCCGCCGGTGATGATAATGGCTACGGTATTATTGGCTGTAGCACAGTCCACAATGGATACCAGGGCCGCAATACAGAGCTGCACCGACCGGCTGCTGCTAATCATATGGTTAAATTTATTTATCAGCCAGTCGATACCCCCGTAATAGGAGATCAATTCGGAAATACCTCCACAGAAAAGTGCCAGGAAAAAGGCTTCGTTCATGGAAGTAAATCCTTCCCATATATTCTGCGCAAATGAAATAACTGTCATATCGGAGCTGGCAATTCCTATAAACCCGGCCAGAAAAATTCCTGAAGTGAGCACCAGAAATACATTGGCCCCCAGAAGTGCCAGTCCAAAGACCGTAACATAGGGAATAACCGCCAGAAGGTTGTAGTTCAGATTCTGAATATCCGGTACGGAGTCCGGGCGCCCGGTGAAAAGAAATATCCCTATGGTAAGAAGGGCTGCAGGAAGAGCAATTCTGAAGTTGACCCTGAATTTATCCTTAAGTTCACAGCCCTGTGTACGTGTGGCGGCAATGGTGGTATCGGATATCATGGACAGATTATCGCCAAACATAGCCCCACCTACGCAGGCCGCCACCATGAGCGGTTCTGATATTCCGCTTTTTACTGCTACTCCGGCTGCAATAGGAACAATGGACGCCACGGTCCCCATAGAAGTGCCGGTAGCTGTTCCCATAAAGGCCGATATAATAAACATGCCCACTGTCAGGAACTGCACCGGTATCAGGCTGATTCCCAGGTTAACCACAGAGTCCCGGCCACCCATTGCGGCCGCTACGGCAGAAAATGCGCCAGCCAGGATATAAATCATAAGCATGGTCATGACATTCTCATTACCTGCTCCGCGGGAAAAGACACCAAATTTGAATGTCAGACCTTCATCTCCCATACAGAAGGCCGCAATGACTGCAAGAAACATGGCTGTTACTGAGGGGAACTGATAAAATGCCATCTTTACGCCCAGATGCTGGAAATAAATTCCGGCACCCAGGTAAATGACAATGAATATGATAAAGGGAAGTAATGCCAGTCCCCCTTTATCTCTCTGTTGATAAATCATAGGTTTCCTCATTTCATCTGTTTTATTATCATCTGTTTTATTATATTTATTAATTATATCACAGACAACCGCCCTTTCTTCTTGTAAACAGAAAAAACTTCCATGCACAAAAACATGGAAGTTTTTTCTGTTTAGATATTTCGTTTTTATTTGCGTCCACCGAGATAGGCTGCCATGACATTTGGATCGCTTGCGATTTCCGCTGCCGGTCCCTGCATGACGATTTTACCGGTTTCCATTACATAGGCATAATCGGCAATGCGAAGTGCCTTTCTTGCATTCTGTTCTACCAGGAATACGGTAGTCCCTGCTTTATTGATTTCCTCAATAACATCAAATATTTCCTGAATAAACAGTGGAGCCAGCCCCATGGATGGTTCATCGAGAAGAAGCATTTCCGGTCTGGCCATCATGGCGCGGCCAATAGCCAGCATCTGCTGTTCACCGCCTGAAAGTGTGCCGCCATACTGATTCTGACGTTCTTCCAGTCTTGGGAATCGTTCGAATATATGCTTCAGATCTTTGGCCATTTCTGCCTTGTCCTTGCGCTGATAAGCTCCCATCTGCAGATTTTCCAGAACGGTCATATTCTGAAGAATCTGACGGCCTTCCGGTACCAGCACCATGCCATGAGAAACAATTTCGTTTGGATACATTCCCACGATGGATTTTCCCTTGAAGAGTACATCCCCTTCTTTCGGTTTCATAAGTCCCATAATGGTCCTCATGGTTGTGGATTTACCTGCACCGTTGGCACCAATCAGTGTGACTATCTTTCCCTCGGGAACAGAAAGACTGATTCCTTTCAATGCATTGATATTACCGTAGCTTGCCACTACGTTCTTCAATTCAAGTAATGCCATTAGTCTTCCTCCTTTCCGAGGTATGCTTCAATTACAGCCGGATTGGACTGAACTTCTGCCGGAACACCTTCTGCCAGTTTCTTACCGAAATTAACAACAATCAGGTGGTCGCACAGATTCATAACCAGGTTCATATCGTGTTCAATCAGAATGATGCTGATATTATATTTTTCACGAATATCACGGATTAACTGAGTCAGGGCTGCCGTTTCGCTGTCATTCATCCCCGCTGCCGGTTCATCCAGAAGAATCAGCTTTGGTTCTGAAGCCATGGCTCTGGCAATTTCAAGCTTTCTCTGCTTCCCATAAGGAAGTTCCGTAGCTGGTTTATCTGCATCTTCTGCAAGTCCTACGAAACGAAGAAGTTCCATAGCCTTTTCTCTGGCTTCCTTTTCCTCTTTTCTCTGCGCTCCGGTGTGGAACACGCCGGAAAGGAGTCCCGACTTCATCTTATCGTTATGCCCAACCAGTACATTTTCAAGAGCCGTCATTCCGGAAAACAGTCGGATATTCTGGAATGTTCTGGCAATGCCATTCTGCACGATCTGATAGGTTTTCTTTCCTTTCAGAGAACTTCCATTAAACACAATATCTCCGGAAGTTACCTGGTAAACGCCTGTAATCAGGTTGAATATGGTCGTCTTCCCTGCACCATTTGGTCCGATGATTCCGAAGATTTCCCCTTCTTCGACCTGGAAAGACATGTGAGACAGCGCGGTAATACCGCCAAACTGCTTTACCGCATCCTTCATTTCAAGCAGCATCATCTGCCTCCCTTCTCCGCAGCTGCGGACTTACGATGAAAACGTCTTGCCAGATTCTTAACTGTCTGTACAGTGAGTATTCCATCGGGACGGAAATCCATAAGAGCAACCAGCATAACGCCATAAATAATATCTCTGTATTCTGCCAGAGCACGAAGTGATTCCGGAACGATGGTAAGGATAGATGCCCCCAGCACAGATCCCCACAGAACATTGCTTCCGCCAAATACGGTGTAAAGCAGTGCATCTACTACCTTATGCCATGTAAAGTCGGTTGGGCTGATGAAGAATGTGGCATGTGCATAAAGGGCACCGGCCACTCCGGCAAAAAAGGCACTGAACAGGAAGGCCATCATCTTGTAATACACTACATGAATTCCAGAAAGAGATGCTGCATATTCATCCGCCTTAATTGCCTTAAATACACGGCCAATTCTTGAATGTTCCAGTGCATTCCAGAAGCATACGATGACTGCGGTAAGAATAATCAGAACGATACACATAAGCAGAGATCCCATAGTTTGTGAATCCATGGATAATGCATCGGTGATACCAATGCTGCTTGCCAGATCAGAAAGGCTGTTAGCCATGGATGGAATTCCGGAGAATCCCAGTGCCCCGTGGGTAATATCAAGATTCAGGGCAATAACTCTTACTACTTCCCCAAACCCCAGGGTGGCTATAGCCAGATACAGACCGCGCAGGCGGGTTGTAGGAAGACCAATGATAAGCCCTACTATCATAGCTACTACGCCGCCAGCCAGAATTCCCAACGGCATCGGCAGCTGATACTGTACCGTAAGGATTGCAGAAGTATAGGCACCAAGGCTCATAAACCCTGCATTGCCCAAAGACAGCAATCCTGTACACAATGTCATATATATGGTCATTGCAAGAATAATATTAATGCAGACAAATATTACTACCTGCAGGACATACCCATTTAAAATATCTTCCATTATGGTCTTCCTCCCTTTCCAGCCTTTGCAAACAACCCCTGTGGACGAATAAAGAGAATCAGGATGATCAGGCCAAACGCTACCGCATCACGGAATGAGGATGCTCCATAGGCCACACTGAATACTTCGGCTACGCCAAGAATGAAACCGCCGGCCATAGCGCCGCCTACATTACCCAGGCCGCCCATAATAAGAACTGCCAGCCCCTTAAATCCCATAGAGGTACCCATGGTTGGTTCAATGGCGTTGAATGACAGGGCAATCAGCACCCCGGCTGCTGCACCCAATGCAGAAGCAAGCATAACGGTAAAGGTGATGATGCGGCGTGTATGAATCCCCAGCAGACTTGCTGTTTCAATATTTTCCGCCGTTGCACGCACTGCCTTACCAATTTTTGTCTTATTCAGCAGCAGAGTCAGCAGCACCATCAGAACGATAGCCGTCCCCATGCTGATAATCTGAATGTCTGAAATCTTGAACAGACCGAAATCCATCAGCTGATTGTAATCTGTTGGAAATGCACGGGTCTGTGGTCCAAAGACCAGAAGTGCCGCACTTTCCAGGAAAATGGATACACCAATGGTACTGATCAATGGTGCCAGATGGGTAACCTTCTTCCCACGCAGCGGGCGAAGTGCCAGGACTTCAAGCAGATACCCCAGAATGGCTCCTCCAACCATAGCGCCAATAAGAGCAGGGAATAAGCCCCAGCCTGCCACGGTCACCAGCAGTAATCCAATATAGGCTCCCATCATAATAATTCCGCCATGTGCCATATTTACAATATTAAGCACTCCGAATACCAATGTATATCCGATGGCAATGACGGCATATACACTTCCGAGAGTTAAACCGTTAACTAACTGTTGAAAAAACACGATTCATGCTCCTTTCCTTTGACGAAGACCTTTAGCCGTCTCAATTACATACTTCCTTCGTATGTTCATGGAAAACCATCTGAAAGAGAGAAATAAAAACGCCCCTGTGCAGCTTTTATATCACTGCACAGGGGCGAGAATTCGCGGTACCACCCTGTTTTATCACTCAATCAATATATGATAATCCAATTACAGATTCCCTGTAATCACAGGTGAGAAGAATTAAAAGTTATGCCATTTCCCACCATCCAACGGCTCTCTAGTAAATAATCTGTTTAATCCGTTTTGTCCTGTTTATATCATATATCCAATAACGCCGGATGCGCCTGAGACTTATCCTCTCAGTGACTCCCGGGTGATAAAAACCTGCGGATTTACTGATTTTCACCTTATATCAGCTCTCTGCAAAATCACATCAGATTTCTGCCCCGTTCTCAGTCTTTCTCTCTTTCGGTTATTGATATTATATTGCATTTTTTGTATTTGTCAATGTTTCTATGTGATCTTTTTCTAATTCTTTATATTTGCTATTTATCACTCTGATGAATGACCAGCTGAGGGAACGGGATATCAATCCCTGCACGGTCCAGCGCTTCCTTGACCGAAATGATGATTTCGGTTCTTGCCGTGTAATAATCTGTGGCCTTAACCTGACAGCGGGTATATACACGGATACTGGAATCTGCCATTTCAGAAATATACACGGTCACGTTCTCTTTGTCCTGTATATACGCACTCTTCAGAATCTCTTCGCGGATTAAATGCAGGCAGCTCCTCAAATCCGAGTCATAACCTACATCAAAAGTCAGTTCAAGGTTTCTTAATTCATAATGGGAGTAATTCTTTATGATGCTGCTTGTCATGGTGTTGTTAGGCACAGAAATCATCTGATTTCCCAGTGTGCGGATTTTGGTGTATATAATGGCAATTTCTGCTACTGTGCCCTCTACCCCGTTAGCCACAATGTAATCCCCTACACTGAATGGCCGGAAAATAAGGATAAATATCCCGGAAGACACGTTGCTGAAGTTATCCTTTAACGCAAGGCCGATGGCCAGACCAATACCGCCCAGGGCCGCAATCAGCGAAGACGTGGAAATTCCCAGCATACCCAATACAATGGTCATCACAAACAGAAGGCAGATAAAATAAACAATCTCCGTTATAAAACCTATGGCATTGGGGTCCACGTTGCTTCTTTTCAGTATATTTCGGGTCCAGACCTTAACTTCACGGCAGATAACATATCCAATCACCAGGACAATAATAGCCATGACAATATCGATTCCTTTGGTCTCAGCAAAATGCTGCACCTTGTCGAAAATCCGCTCAGTTATGGTCAGCTGATGAGCCACTGTCTTATCTACGGTAGTCGCCGCATTAGATACATCTGAGGCTGTGGACGACACAGCGGATGCAGTCTGTGCGGCTGCATTCTGCGCACCGGTAACATCTGTTGTCATAAGTTCTCCTTGTTTAACCAAATCATGCATTCATCAATCTGATATATTCCGGATCACCATGTAAATCTGGAATACAAATCATGTACAGACACATGATAACACATCCCGGCCAGTCTGCCGGGCACTTCCTGATACAGTCATATTATAAAAAAGCGTGTCCATCCACAAGTGTACTGAACACGCTTTCTTTTATTTCATCCGTTTTTCCGCTTCACTGACAATGGCATCCACTACCATGGTGGTAGTTACTGACCCTACGCCTCCCGGCACAGGGGTAAGTGCTCCTGCCACCGTGGATACATCCGCAAAGTCCACATCGCCAACTGTCTTACCATTGACGCGGTTGATTCCTACGTCGATAACCACAGCGCCTGGTTTAACCATGGAGGAAGTAACTTTTTCAGGCCGTCCCATGGCAGCAACCAGAATATCTGCCTCACCAGCCAGGGTTTCCATATCCGCTGTATGGGAATGGCATACTGTTACTGTAGCATTCTGCGCCTCCAGCAAAAGGGAAACCGGCCGTCCTACCACCTTACTTCTTCCCAGGAC
>ERZ773269.2985-NODE-2985-length-11865-cov-24.128620_pt1 | contig 11865 bp, 10 predicted proteins | sample MGYA00511958_ERZ773269 | MGnify/ENA primary metagenome ERZ773269 (study PRJEB29015, sample SAMEA2737761) | human gut metagenome | biome: human gut; feature: human-associated habitat; material: faeces | place: China | collected 2012 ... | reverse complement strand
AGGGGTAGTAAGCCAGCTGCTCGTCGTGGCTGTGGCCCAGCTTCTCCCACAGCTCTTCGGTCATGTGGGGAGCAAACGGGTTCAGCAGCTGAACAACGGTCTCCAGCTCGGCCTTGGTCGCGCCGCCGTTGTCGTACAGGGCGTTCACCAGCGTCATGAGCTGGGCAATGGCGGTGTTCATCTTCAGGGTCTCGATGTCAGCGCCCACCTTCTTGATGGTCTGGTGCATCAGGGTCTCGACCTGCGGGCGATAGCCCTCGCCCTCCACCAGCTTGTCGCTCAGCGCCCACACGCGGTCCAGGAAACGGCTGCAGCCTGCAATGGCAGAGGTCTGCCACGGTGCAGCCTGTTCAAAGTCGCCCATGAACATCTCGTACAGACGCATGGTGTCAGCACCGTACTGGTCCACCACCTCGTCCGGGTTGATGACGTTGCCCAGAGACTTGGACATCTTCACGATGGGGTGGCGTGCCATTTCGCCGTACTTTTCTTCCAGAGCCTTTTCAGCGGCCTTCTGGCTGCCGTACTCCTTCAGCAGCTTTTCCTGCTCCTCAGCGGGCAGGTTGACAAAGCTGTGGGGGTTCAGGCCCAGGATCATGCCGTGAGCGGTGCGCTTCTGGTAGGGTTCCGGAGAAGGCACAGCGCCGATATCATACAGGAACTTATGCCAGAAACGGCTGTACAGCAGATGCAGGGTGGTGTGCTCCATGCCGCCGTTGTACCAGTCCACCGGAGACCAGTATTCCAGAGCTTCCTTGGAAGCAATGGCATCCTTGCAGTGGGGGTCCATGTAGCGCAGGAAGTACCAGGAAGAACCGGCCCACTGGGGCATGGTGTCAGTCTCGCGGGTAGCGGGGCCGCCGCAGCAGGGGCAGGTAGTCTTGACCCAGTCCTTGTGGCGGGCCAGCGGAGATTCTCCGTCCGGACCCGGCTCAAAATCGGTGATGTCCGGCAGGGTCAGGGGCAGGCTGCTCTCGGGCAGGGGCTGCCAGCCGCACTTTTCACACTTGACCATGGGGATGGGTTCGCCCCAGTAACGCTGACGGCTGAACACCCAGTCGCGCAGCTTGTAGTTGACCTTATCGCAGCCCTTGCCGTTTGCCTCCAGCCAGTCGATCATCTTTTTCTTTGCATCGGTGACGGACAGGCCGTTCAGGAAGCCGGAGTTGACCAGCGTGCCGGTGGCCACATCGGTGAAGGCGGCTTCGTCCAGATTGGACGGGGTATTGCCCTTGACCACCTCGATGATGGGCAGGCCGAACTTCTTGGCAAACTCCCAGTCGCGGGTATCGTGGGCGGGCACAGCCATGATGGCACCGGTGCCGTAGGTGGACAGAACGTAGTCCGAGATAAAGATGGGGATCTCGGTATCGTTGACCGGGTTGATGCCCATGACGCCTTCCAGCTTGACACCGGTCTTTTCCTTGTTCAGCTCGCTGCGCTCAAAGTCGCTTTTGCGGGCTGCCTCGGCCTGATAGGCCTTGACGGCATCGGCATTCTTGAGGATGCCCTTGTCCAGCCATTCCTTGACCATGGCATGCTCCGGGGAGACGACCATGTAGGTGGCACCAAACAGGGTGTCACAGCGGGTGGTGTACACGGTCAGGGTATCGCCTGCGGTGGTGCCGAAGTTGACCTCTGCGCCGTGGCTGCGGCCGATCCAGTTCTTCTGCTGGGTGGCAACGCGCTCAATGTAATCCAGACCGTCCAGACCATCGATCAGCTTATCGGCATAAGCGGTGATCTTGAGCATCCACTGGCTCTTGACGCGGTGAACGACCTCGCTGCCGCAGCGCTCGCACACGCCGTTGACAACTTCCTCGTTGGCCAGCACGCACTTGCAGCCGGTGCACCAGTTGACGTTCATTTCCTTCTTGTAAGCCAGACCATGCTTATACAGCTGCAGGAAGATCCACTGGGTCCACTTGTAGTACTCGGGGTCGGTGGTATTGATCTCGCGGTCCCAGTCAAAGGAGAAGCCCAGAGCCTTCAGCTGACTGCGGAAGTGGTCCACATTGTTCTTGGTGACAATGGCCGGGTGGATGTGGTTCTTCATGGCAAAGTTCTCAGTGGGCAGGCCAAAAGCGTCCCAGCCCATGGGATACAGCACATTGTAGCCGTTCTGACGGCGCTTGCGGCTGACCACGTCCAGCGCGGTGTAGCTGCGGGGATGGCCTACATGCAGGCCGGCACCCGACGGATACGGGAACTCGACCAGTGCATAGAACTTGGGTTTTTTGTGGTCGATCTCGACATGGAAGGTCTTTTCGTCCTCCCACACCTTCTGCCACTTGGCTTCAACTGCCTTGTAATCGTACTTCATGTTGTTAATCAGCTCCAGACTTTATCCAAAATACCGTTGCTTGGGGGCGTATGCTTTCAAGCTATCTGCCTTTGCCAGAAAACCCTCTCCGTCATCGCTGCGCGATGCCACCTCTCCCGAAGGGGAGAGGTTTTGTGCAGACCGCAGCCTTCCCTCTTTTGCGCAAGCTCCCCCTTTCGGGGGAGCTGTCAGGGCGGACGCCCTGACTGAGAGGGTTCTTTTTTTCAGGTAGACAGCTGTTTGCCTGATTCATTCAAGGGTGCTGTCGGGGGTGAGGTACTCGGAGATATCAATGGGCTCACCATCTGCCCACAGGTGCTCCAGATCGTAATAGGTGCGGGTGTTGGGCACGAATACGTGCACGATGACGTTGGAATAATCCAGCAGCACCCAGTTCTTGGAGTCGTAGCCCTCCGTGCTGTAGGGCTCCAGGCCCTTCTGGGAAAGCTCGTACTCCACCTCGTCGGCCAGAGATGCCACCTGCGTGGTGGAAGTGCCGGAGGCAATGACAAAGTAATCTGTGAGCACGGTCAGGCTTTCCACCTTGAGCACGCGCACATCGTGGGCCTTTTTCTTATCCAGGATCTTTGCGATCTCAATGGCAAGCGCCTTGCTGTCGTTGAAGTTCTCCATATGTTTTTCCTTTCTGTCAGTTTCAGTTTGCGGAGCCTGCGGCCTGACCATCGGTGGTAACAGCGCCATCAAGGTCTGTATCGCCGCTCAGGATGGCATCGTCCGACTCCTTATCGATGCGGCCCATATACTGCACGTTGGCATCGGTGGATGCACTGCCGTGGGGCCACTCGTCGGTGACAAGGTTCATTTCGCTCACATCAATGGGGCCGGTGTAGGTGCAGAAATACTGGTTGAGCAGGTTTGCAATGGAACCCGCATCCGGCACCACGCAGGAGTAACCGGCAAAGGTGTCGGTCTTGCCCACGTTGGGCACGCCCATGAACACCGGTGTCTGCGCCAGAATGATGTTGGAGCTGTCGAGCTTGAGGAAAGACACCACCAGCTTTGCAATGGTGGAAATGTCCATATCCGTCTTGATATAGTTCTTGAACACCAGCGGCAGCTGGTTCAGGATATCGGTAACGCCCATGGCGCGGGCACGCTTGAACAGGCCGGCATAGAAATAGCGCTGCATGTTCAGGCGGTCGATATCGGAATTGGCGTAGCCGTCGCCGTGGCGGCAGCGCACAAAGAACTCTGCCGATGCACCGTTCAGATTGCGGTAGCCCTTGAGCAGCTTGCTGCCGCCGTAGGACATATCGTGAGGGATATACACCTCAATGCCGCCAAAGTTATCCACCATATCCACCAGTGCCTGCATATCCACCGTCACATAGTAATCGATGGGCAGTCGGAACTGATCGTAGATGACATCGGCCAGAGCGGCGATGCTGCCGCCATTGGAGATTGCCACCGAGTTGATCTGATAATTCGTGGCGGCGTAGGTCTTGCCATTGGAAAGGGTGATTTTTTTGTTCTTGGTGGTGACAAGGCTGTTGCGGGGGATCTGCAGCATCCGCAGTGCACCGTTCTTGATGTCGAACTGCACGTACAGGATCATGTCGGTCATGCCGTCATTGGAAGTGGGGTCGTTGGAATAATTGCGGCCCTCTTCATAGTCGATGCCGCAGACCAGAATGTTCACCACATCGCCCTTGTATTCCTCGTCTGTCTTCACCTCTTCCTCAATGGTAGGGGTGCTGTCGTCCGGGCGGATGCTGTCCTCCACCTTGTTTACAAGGCTGACTCCGTACACCACCACACCGGAGATCACCGCGATGATGGCCATGACCACTGCAAAAGGCAGCCAGAGGGGCGTTTTCTTTTTCTTATTGCGGCGGCGCGGCGGCTCCTGCCCTGCTCCCTGTGCCGGGCGGCGCGGCGGCTCATTGTGTGCACCGCCTGCGCTCTGCTTTGCATCCGTTCTGGACGCAACGTGGCGCGGTGCGGCTGCTGCCGGATCCGGCCGGTTCAGAGAACGCGAAGTATTGATATGGCGTGGCGTCTGGCTCATGCTTTTTTGTATCCTCCAGATTTTCGCGGTCCTGCAAAAAAATGTTCCTGCAGACCTGTCATGCTCTTAAGTATAGCATTATCCGACGAAATCTGCAATCCGTTTTCTGTTTCCGCTTGTTTCAGAGCAGCTGTGCTCTCACCGTTCATTCTTCCCGCTGCGGGCGAGGATATCCTCATAGGCAGCCTTGGACATCGGGTCAAGGGGCTTGCCCTGCGAGAGCACAAAATCGTTGGTCTGCTTCAGCGCGGCCAGCATAGCGGCATCCAGATTCTTTTTTTCCAGCTTGCGCAGCTTTTCCACGCCGGGCCAGTCCCGCTCCGCACTGGTCATATCGGCCAGATACAAAATTTTGTCAAGCCGGGTCATGCCGGGTTTGCCCGCCGTGTGGCAGGCAATAGCGCTAAGCACCGCTTCGTCGGTCACACCCCACTGGGTGCGGGCCAGAATGGCGGCGCACACGCCGTGCCACACCGGGGCCGGGCGCTCTTCGCCGCCCTCGGCATACTGGGGGTAAGCGCGCAGGATCTCGCGCATCTCATCCTTGCTGATCTCCTTGGCCGAGTCGTGCAACAGGGCTGCCAGCGCAGCGCGCTCCTCATCCTCACCGTAGATCTTTGCCAGCTTGACGGCCATTTTTTTCACATTCAAGGTATGCTCATAGCGCTTATCGCTCAAGCGGCCGCGCACAAGCTCCTTTGCCTGTTTGAGGTTCATTGGCTGATACTTCCTTTTTGTAGAGTTTCTCCCGGCGGATGACCTCCCGCACGGCCTGCGGCAGCTCAGCTTCACACCCTTCGCCTGCAGTCAGACGGGTGCGGATGTCGCTGCTGGCCATGGGCAGCGCCTGTACCGGTGCAAACAGGATGCGTGCCCCGGTGGGGTCCAGCCGGAGAGCCTTTGCGTGCAGCTCGGGGTCGTCGCCCACATGGCGGCTGGTGACCACCAGATGGGCAAGGCGCAGGATATCCTGCCAGCGGTGCCAGCCGTCAAAGCTCAGCAGCATATCGCTGCCAATGGCAAGGTACAGCTGTGCACCGGGATTTTCCCGGGCCAGTTTTTCCACCGTGAGCACCGTATAGTTGCGGTTTCCGGCAGCGGCCTGCTCGATCTCCCAGCCGCTGACTTCCAGCTGCGGGATCGTGTCCGCATCCTCTTCCAGTGCATGGAAGCAGCTGCACATTTCCAGCCGCAGTGCGCCCGGCGCAGAGGTCTTCTGCTTGAAGGGCGAAAGCCCGGCAGGCATCACCACCACCTTATCCGGCTGCACGCGGGCAGCGGCAGCGCGCAGATTGTTCAGGTGGCCGTTATGGGGCGGGTCAAATGTACCGCCGTAGAGAAGAACTTTCATTTTTACTTCAGCAGATCAGCGTAGGCGCTGTCCTTTTTCTTCTGCAGGTACAGCACGAACTTGGAGCCGATCACCTGTACGCAGTCGGCACCGGTGGCCTCAGCCAGCTTGACCGAAGCTTCACGGGCATTGTACATGCTGTTTTCCAGCACCTTGAGCTTGATGAGCTCACGGGCATCCAGACAGTCCTTCACGCCCTGGATCATGGTCTCGTCGATCTCGCCCTTACCCACGATGAAAACGGGGTCCATGGTGTTTGCCTTGCCGCGCAGAATGGCGCGCTGTTTGCTTGTCAGCATAGTTTTTCTCCTTTATTTTGAGGTTGATATTTCGATAAAGAAACGATTTAGAATTGTCTCCACTTGCGCTCTGACAATATCAGCGGAATTTCTATGATTTTTTGTAAAATTGAAAAATCTGCGGATTTTTCAATTTTACTTTTTCACAGGATGGGGCGTATCTGCCAGCGTCCTCGCCCTCTCAGGCGCTTTCGCGCCAGCTCTCCCAAAGGGAGAGCCTCTGGCGAGGAGATAAAGTTTGTGGTTTTGCCAAGGCCTCTCCCTTTGGGAGAGGTGCCGAACAACGTGAGGCGGAGAGGGCGAGCCCGTTTCAGGTTTACAATCATTTCAGCCTGATCTCCACTTTTCCAGACACCTGTGCGATGACGCCTTCTTCCTTGGCTGCACTCAAAAACCCCGGCAGCTGCTGTTCCAGCACCGCCAGCGCATTGCCGCGGTGGCTGATGGCATCCTTTTCATCCGGGGTCAGCTGGGCGTAGCTGCGGCCCTCGGTGTTGGGGCGCTTATCGTGCTTTCCCACGCCGCAGTCGGTGGGGATGAACAGCGGGTCATAGCCAAAGCCGTAGTCCCCGCACAGCCGCTCAAAGGCGATGCTGCCCGGGCACTCGCCCATGCAGGTCAGATGCCGCCCATCCGGCAGGATGAAGCACACCGCGGACACGAACTTTGCACCCCGCTGCCCGGCAGGCACAGCCTGCATGACATCCAGAAGCTTATCGTTGTTGGCTTCGTCGTCGCCGTGGCGGCCGCAGTAGCGGGCGCTGTACACGCCGGGCGCACCGCCCAGCGCATCCACGCACAGGCCGGAGTCATCGGCGATGGTGGGCAGACCGCATGCCTTGCAGATGGTCTCGGCTTTGATGAGGGCGTTCTCGGCAAAGGTGGTGCCGGTCTCCTCCGGCTCGATGGTGATGCCCAGCTGCTTCTGGCTGACCACCTCGTGGCCCTGCGCTTCCAGAATGCGGCGCAGTTCGCGGAGCTTTCCGGCGTTGCCGGTAGCTGCACAAATTTTCATCTTGATACTCCTTCCGCTTTCAAAGCTCGCCCCTTTGGGAGAGCTCCGTCTCCGCGCCGCTGCAAGCGGACGGAACGGTGAGAGGGTTCTGTTTTAGTGCTTCCACTGGCGCGGGAGCAGCTCTTCCACAAAGCCCTCCGGGGTAAAGGGCAGCAGGTCGTCGATGCCCTCGCCCACGCCGATGAAGCGCACCGGCAGGCCCAGACGCTGCTTGACCGCCACCACGCAGCCGCCCTTGGCGGTGCCGTCCAGCTTGGTCAGGATGATGCCGGTAGCATCTGCAGCCTTGCAGAATTCCTTGGCCTGACTGATGGCGTTCTGGCCGGTGATGGCATCCAGCACCAGCAGCGTTTCAAGGCTGGCTTCCGGGCTGGCCTTCTTGACGCTGCGGCTGATCTTGGAAAGCTCTGCCATCAGGTTTGCCTTGTTGTGCAGACGGCCTGCGGTGTCGGCAATGACCATGTCATAACCGCGTGCGGTGGCAGACTTTACGGTGTCGAAAATGACAGCCGCCGGGTCTGCGCCCTCGCCTGCGCTCACAATGGGCACACCGGCGCGGTCGGCCCAGATCTCCAGCTGTTCGCTGGCTGCGGCACGGAAGGTATCGCCTGCGGCCAGCATCACCTTTTTGCCCTCGCGGGTGTAGTGATCGGCCAGCTTTGCAATGCTGGTGGTCTTGCCCACGCCGTTCACGCCAATGACCAGAATGACGGCTGGCTTGCCGGAAAGATCCATCTCGGCATCCGGTGTCATTTCCTCGGCAATGATGTCCCGCAGGGCGTCTGCCGCCTCTTCGCCGGTCTTCAGGCCCTTTTCGTGCACACGGTCGCGCAGCTTGTCCACCAGACGCACGGCCACCTCGCCGCCCACATCTGCAAGGATGAGCTGCTCTTCCAGCTCATCGTACATATCATCGTCGATGACGCTGCCGGTGAGGGTGTTGAGGATATTGCCCCAGAAACCGGTGCGGGTCTTTTCCAGACCCGTTTTCATTTTTTCCTGTTCTTTTTCTTTGTTTTTCTTGCCAAATCCGAAGAACCCCATGGTGTCCTCCTATCTTTTTCTTTAATATATATCAGGAAACCAGCGTTGCGTCAACCTGTTCCAGATCAAGCTTGAGCAGCTTGGACACGCCGTCCTCCTGCATGGTAACGCCGTAAAGCACATTTGCGGCTTCCATTGTGCCGCGGCGGTGGGTGATGACGATGAACTGGGTCTTGTCGCTCACCCGGCGTAAGTACTGGGCAAAACGCACCACATTGGCATCGTCCAGAGCGGCTTCGATCTCGTCCAGAATACAGAACGGGGCCGGGTTGACCGCCAGAATGGCAAAGTAGATGCTGATGGCCACCAGCGCCTGCTCGCCGCCGGAAAGCGCTTCCAGATTCTTGATCACCTTGCCTGGCGGTGCCACCCGGATGCCGATGCCGCAGGACAGCACATCGCTTTCATCCTCCAGCACAAGGCTGGCTTCGCCGCCGCCGAACAGCTCGGTAAATACGCGGCCAAAGTTTTCGTTGATGGCGCGGAAGCTGTCGGAGAAGATCTCCCGCATCTGTGTCGAAAGCTTGGAGATCATGCGGGTCAGCTCGTTGCGGCTTTCCTCCACATCGGTCACCTGATGCATCAGGGCATCGTAGCGGGCCTTGACCTCCTTGTATTCCTCGATGGCGCTCACATTCACACTGCCAAGGGCGCGAATTTTGCCGCGCAGGTCGGCCACCTGTGCGCGCAGGGCCGTCAGGCTTTCAAACTCCACGCAAAGGTTCTCTGCCTGACTGACCGAGAGCTGGTATTCATCCCACAGCTTTGCCACGGTCTGGTCGTACTCGGTCTCGGCAGCGGCCTTGCGCTCTGCAAGGCGGGCCATCTCGCGCCCCATTTCCTCGCGGCTGTCGGAGGAAGTGCGCGCCCGGCTCAGTGCCGCTGTTTCAGCCTGCTGGCGTTCCAGCCGCTGTTCCGTGGCTTCCCGGATGGCCTTTTCTTTTTGGGCGATCTCGGTCTGGCTGTCGGACTTTGCCTGCCGGATGGCTGCAATTTCTGCCCGGCAGCTCTCGCTGCGCTGTGCCAGTGCCGCAAGGCTTTCTTCCAGCGTGGCGCGGCGGGCAGCGGCATCCTGTGCCCGCTGTTGCAGCGCTGCGATCTGGCTATAGGCCAGTTCTGCATCCTTCTGGCGGGTCACCTGTTCCAGCCGCTTTGCGCTGAGCTTTTGGCTCAGTTCGGTCTGCTGGGCCACAAAGTTGTCGTCGCCTTCGGCAATTCGGTTCATCTCCGCCGTCAGCAGGTCGATCTTTGCCGTCAGCCGGGCCTGCAGGCTGGCAGCTTCCTCTGCTTTGCCACGGCTCTCTGTCAAGGCCGCCTGCAAAGCGTCGATCTGCTGCTGGCCGTTGCTGCGGGCCGTTTCCAGCTGGGCGGCAGCAGCTTCCAGCCGCTTCTGCTCTGCCTCGGCACGCACTTTGTCGTTGGCGGCGGTGATCTGTTCACTGGCCGTGGCGGTCAGCTCTGCCTGAAGGGCATCTACCTGCTCTTTGCAGCGGTCGGTCTTTTCCTGTGCAGCAAGGCAGTCTTTTTGTAACTTGGCCGCCTTCACCCGCAGCTCTTCCATCTCCTGCTTGCGGGTGAACAGGCCTGCGCTGCGCTGGACGCTGCCGCCGGTAAAGCTGCCGCCTGCATTGATCACCTGACCATCCATGGTCACGACCTTGCTGCGAAAGCCGTTGTCCCGCGCCACGCGAGAAGCTTCGTTGATGTCGTCCACCACGATGATGCGGCCCAGCAGGTTCGATACGATGTTGTCATACCGGCGGTCGGCCTGCACCAGACTGGAGGCAAGCCGTGCCGTACCGGAGAGTCGGCCACGGAACACGCCGGGCTGGACGGTATCCAGCGGCAGGAAGGTGGCGCGGCCTGCATTGTCATTGCGCAGCAGGGCAATGGCCGCTTTGGCAGCGGCTTCGTTCTCTACCACGATGTTCTGCAGCGCACCGCCCAGAGCCGTTTCCACAGCCACTTCACAGCCCGGCTCCACCTTTAAGATGGCGGACACCGGCCCGATGATGCCCCGCAGGCGGCGTGCACCGGCAGCACGCATGACGGCCTTGACCGAGTTCTGGTAGCCGTCCATGTTCTTTTCCAGTTCCCGCAGCACGGAAAGGCGCTGGCGGGCCGCATCCAGTTCCCGGCCAAGGCACTGCTCGTCCCGGTCGGCATCGTCCAGCGCAGCCTTGCGGCCTTTCAACTTGAGTTCCACGCCGGAACGGACATTTGCCAGCTGCTTCTCGTTTTCTTCCAGCATCCGGCGATACTTGATGGTGTCGTCCAGATCCTGCTTTGCTTCGTCCCGCTGGGCGGTGCTTTCCTGCACGCTCTGCTCAAGGGCAGGCAGGCGCTGGCGGGCTGTTTCCCCGGCAGCTTCGGCAGCGGCCTGCGCCACCTGCGCTTCGGTGCGCCGGGCTGTCAGGCCGGCAAGTTCTGCTTTCAGGGTATCCTTGCGGGCACCGCTGGCACTGCTGGCATCGGTCAGACGTGCGATCTCCGCGTTCAACGCTTCGATCTCTGCCGCCAGCTTTTCGCCCTCCGCTTCCATGGTCTTTGCCACGGCACGGTGGCGCTGCAAGGCGGCCTGTGCCTCGGTGCATGTCCTGTTCCGATATTATAGGTTTCTCCGGCTTTTCCCTTCTGCACCAGTAAGGCGTATGCTCTTACAACATCACGCACATCGGTAAAATCACGCTTTGCCGAAAGATTTCCGACATACATCACAGGCTCTTTGACTCCTTTTTCAATCTCTGCCACCTGTTTACAGAAATCCGCAACCACAAAAAGCGGTGTCTGGTTCGGTCCGATATGATTAAATGCACGGACCATCATGACATCCATATGGTATGCCGCCGCATAAATGCTGCCAAGCATATTCTGGCAGGACTTTGTTGCCGCATAGATATTTCCCGGACGAAGCACCGTATCTTCAATAATCGGACATTCTTCCTGCCGGATATGTCCGTATTCTTCTCCTGAACCAATCAGCAGTACACGCGGCTTATAATCCAGTTCACGGACAGCATCCAGCATATTGACTGCGCCCTTGATATTGACATCAATGGTCAGCGCCGGATTTTTCCACGATACCGATACCGAAGACTGTGCCGCCAGATGAAAAATATAATCCGGGCGCACTGTTTCCAACACATCGGTAATCTCACTTTTATTCAGAATATCACAATCATAGACGACTGCATTTGAAAGGGCAAGCTGTTCTTTTGCGGTCTTTGTTACGGCGACCTCATATCCTAAATCATCATGAAGATGATTTACCAGATACGGGCCTACGAATCCGCCGCCCCCGATAATCAATGCTTTCATAGTTTTCTCCCATTTGGCATGTATTTTAGTTGGCTGACTTGATTTCTTTTTCTACGATTGCAAGGTCATTCTTTACCATGCGTTCTACCAGTTCGTTAAAACTGATTTCTCTTTCCCAGCCAAGTTCTTTTTCTGCTTTGGAAGCATCGGAATAGCATGTTGCGATATCACCCGGGCGACGTGCTTTGATCACATATGGAATCTTAACACCTGTAGCAGCTTCAAAGTTCTTCACGATATCAAGAACGCTGTATCCTTTTCCTGTACCAAGGTTGTAAATGCTTAAACCGGAGTTGTCTTCGATTTTCTTAAGAGCTTTTACATGTCCTTTTGCAAGGTCAACTACGTGGATATAATCTCTGACACCAGTTCCGTCCGGAGTATCATAGTCATTTCCAAATACACCCAGCTCTTTCAGTTTTCCAACTGCAACCTGTGTGATATATGGCATCAGGTTGTTCGGGATACCATTTGGATTCTCACCGA
>ERZ773269.2967-NODE-2967-length-11907-cov-33.356227_pt1 | contig 11907 bp, 23 predicted proteins | sample MGYA00511958_ERZ773269 | MGnify/ENA primary metagenome ERZ773269 (study PRJEB29015, sample SAMEA2737761) | human gut metagenome | biome: human gut; feature: human-associated habitat; material: faeces | place: China | collected 2012 ... | reverse complement strand
TCTGAGGTGAGCATATCACCTCTGTTCAGGTGGCCAAATTCAGTGTGCCACTTCAGTCGCCATATCAGGCACCGCTGGCTGCGGTAACTTTGGTGCTGCGCAGGTGAGCAAGGACATCAAGTCGCAGATTGTGTCCTCGCTGATTTCAAACATACCATTGGCGTTCTGCGTCGAGGCTTTCAGCTCTTCGATAATGCGCTCTTTCGTAAATTCAGCCACATCCCTACCCCCTACATTAGTGATGATTCCAGCGGCTTCCAGTAATGAGATAATCTCCTCCTCCTCAAAGCATGGGACCTTGCCAGCCCACAAGCGTGTAGTTGGAAGGATAACCACTGGCTTGCTTCTCTCCATCCTGCGGATTATTTCTGAGGCCGATTCATGAGCCTCTCTGAAAGATCGTGCCTGTCGTAATATTTCAGCATTGCGCTCTTCCAGTTCAGAGATGCGCTTCTCTGCGGCTTCCAACTCATCCAGCAGCGCCAGCACGGTGGCGGGGCTGGCGGCGGCGATGAATGCTGAATCAACCTTGAGGCAGTGCTGGGCGATTGCTTTCACCCCGACCTTAACCTCATATCCGCGCGCACCTTTGTGTGGCTTGTAAGGCTCCCAATTCCCCCATGATGCAGCGTTTGCCGCATTGGCCGCTTCCCGTAATGCGCGTTTGTCGATGTTGCTCATGACTGCACTCCTTTGCGAAGCTCCTTCAAAACAGCGCGCACAATTGCGTTACCGCGAGACACATATTCGAGGTGCCAAACGTCGCCATCAGGCTCTGGCGGCTGCCCAGACCAAATAACGGTCTGGAGCGTTGCATCATCGACGCTGTCGTAATCAGCCAACACAGTTGCAATTTGATAAGGTAATTGGCTATCTCTCAGAAACTCTTCCACACCCTGCGCCCGCACTTCAGCCAGGAAAGCGTCGGTGGCCGGGGTGTTAAGCGTAAAATCATGTCGGCCTGATTTTAGGTATGCAATGGCGATCTTTGTGGCTGCGCACTCGACAGCGAATTTCTCTTTTTCAGCAGCCAGCGCCGCGCACTTGGCTTCAAGTTCTTCGTATGTTGGTTTCATGCGGCAGCTCCTTCAAATTGGTAAGAAATTTTAATTCCCAGCTTTTTAGCCATGGCATGCTCAGCGACGGCACCTTCCGACTCTTGCCATCCATGGAGCATGTGAATAGCATCAGCACAGCGAAGCATTGCCAGACAGATGTCCATATACTCACGCTGAGATAAACCATCCGGGAGCGTGGCCGGATTTAATGCGACATGACCTCCTGATAACATCTGCTGTGCTACTGCGTTAAACATCGGACGGTTGTAATTTTCATAACCCGTCATTGGTCCTGCGATGTAAATTTTCATACCCCTGCCCTCCCCCAAACCATCAATACTCGCTTCATAGCCGCGCTGTTGCGGCACTCCTGAAATATTCCGTTGGTGCAGTTGCGTGCGGTGCCGTCCTGCTCTTCCGGCGTCGCCAGGCGATAAGTCACCGTTCGCCAGACCTTGCTCACCCGGACAATCTTGCGGGCCCGCTCCAGATCGATAGCGTTCTTCGTGATGCAGTTGATGGTCATGCCGCACTCTGTTGCCACATCCTTCGCGGTGAAGGTCCGGTGCGTTTCGAGATAACGCAGAATTGCCTGTTTGCCTTTCATCGTCTTAGCACTCATAGTCAGCCTCCTGTTGCATCTGGCCGCTGTAGGTGAAATCTACCGGGTCCAGGCCTGAGTAGCGGCTGCTGAAGTGGTAGGTCTTTTCTGCCCCCGGCGCATGGCGGGACTTCACACAGATGATTTCGGTGATGCCTTTCAGTTCTGTGTTCGGGTTGTATTTCTCATCCCGGTAGATCATGAAAATCACATCGGCTTCCTGCTCGATAACACCAGACTCGCGGAGGTCAGCTGCGACCGGGCGCTTATTAGCGCGTTCTTCGACCTTACGGTTAAGCTGAGCCAGTGCGATGACCGGGCAACGCAACTCTTTCGCCAGGTTTTTCAGGCCGGTTGCGATCTCCCCTACGCTGCGGTTCATGTTCTCAGGGTCAGACATGCGCATCTTCTGGAGGTAATCGACAATGACCACACCAAGTCCACCCAGTTTCTTGCTCATTCGCCTTGCTTCCGCTCGCACCTGATGAACGCTGAGGGATGGCTTGTCGTTGATATAGATCGGGGCTTCGATGAAATCCTTCATGCAGTGGCCGACCTTTCCCCAGGCACCATCCATCACGCCGCTCTGCTTGCTGAGTAAATCCTCTTTGCTCACCCGGGCCCGGTGGAACGCGACTCGCTCAGAGATTTGTTCCACTGGCATCTCGAGACTGAAGAACAGCACCGGCTTTTTGTTTTTCAGGCCGACTGTCTCGGTCACGGTGGTGCTGAACATAGTTTTCCCCATGCCAGGGCGCCCGCCGACAACGATGAAATCGGTGTTGTTGAACCCGCCGAATGCGCTGTCGATGGTTGCCATGCCCAGCTCGGTTTTGTGCTTCCAGATATCGCCGCTGATAATCGACTGGATAGTCTCGAGGGACATGTCGATCCCGGTGGTGATGTGCTCGGTGCCGTAGTCGGTGTTGTGCTCGATGCCAGAGATATCCGCCTGTATGTTGCCGATGATGTCAGCGATACCCTCACTGGATGGTTCGGACAGCTTCTGGATCCCTACCTGTAGCGCCAGGGTCATCCGGCGGCCGAGATGCATTTCCCGCAACTTTTCGCAGTACGAGGAAAGGTTAGCGAACGACGGTGTATTTTTGCTGCATTCAGCCAGGTAAGCGAATCCCCCGGCACTTTCCAGCGCGCCAAGCCGTTCAAGGTCGCTGGTCAACGTCAGCAGGTCTATCTTCTCCCCGGACTCGTTGAGGCGTTTGTAGGACCGCAGAGCCACCTTGTGAGGCGTTGCTGTGAAGTGGTCCTCAGTCAGCCCCTCAATCGCGTCAGTCGCCATGTCAACGCCGTCTGTGCGGCCCGCTGCAAGCATGATCCCGCCGATGACGGCCTGCTCAACGTACAAATCGATAAAACGGCTCATGCTTTGACTCCCTTGCGCTCACGGTGCTCGTTGATGGCCTGCTCGTAGACAGATCCCCAGTTCTTCGGATTCAGTATCCAGTCGAGAGTCAGCCATGGCTGATCGCCTCTGGTGCCGAACAGGGAAGACTTGCTAATCAGCTCAAAGGCCATGCCCATGTGCTTCAGTTCGCGCCAGTTGCCCTGGGTGGTTTTGCCGTTCCACACAGCTTCCAGGTCTCGATAGGCCGGACGGCGGCGGTTCCACTCATGCAGTGAAACGGCCTTCGAAGGGAATTTTTCATTCCAGAGCTTGATGATCTCTTCGTGCGGACAGGCTTTCGGGTTGCTTCCATGACCATCTGCCCATATCAGGGCGTCTGACAGGTATCCATCAAAGCGGGTCATACGGCACAGGTTCTCTGGCTTGAAGCTGTGACCCCAGTTCACATGGGCCCAGCGGATAACGAGTTTCAGCTCTTCAGCGGTGTAGCACTGGTCTTTGCTCTTCACCGTGGTAAGCGCTTTTTCGAAAGGCGCTAAGGCAGCGCAGCGGCTTCCTGTAAGCTCGTTGAAGTAATCCATCACATCCTGAGCGAGCGATTTTTCCCCCTGGGGGGTAAGGGGGGTTTTATTATTCTTGTTAACTCCATTCTTGTTCTGTTCGACGGGTGGTTCGTCACCCCCTTCGACGGGTGCAAACTTCAAGACCGCGCCAGCACTGGGTTTGGGCTCGACGGGAGGCTCGTCACTACCTTCGACGCCTGAAATACCCTGATATTCACAGTAATTTGTGATGGTGATCACGGTTCCGAAGGGTGTTCCTTTGGTGCTTAACATCCCTTCCCGGCAGAAGAAATTCAGCATTCGCTCAACAGCTTTTGAACTCTTCTCGTTGCCGTCCTGATCGCGAAGTTTTCTTGCCATGATGGCGGTGGTGGTGACCAACTGCCCCGCCCCAAGCATCCATTCGCGGCCAGCAAATTCAACGCTGCCAGGCTTAAAGCGAGCTTCACCAAGCAGGCGCACCCACAGGGCTAACTTAGCCGTATCCTTTGACCACGGTGCCATGAGAGCGCTTCTGAACAAGGAAAAGTGACCTTGCTTCCTGTTATCCACGCGAGAGCTCCTGGAGGAATACGCGCCTCCGTTCCTGTCTGCTAACTTAACGACGCCCATGCTTCACCCCTGCCTGAATCAGTGCCAGTCTTGCCATGCCAACGAAGCGCTCAGCGAACGCCCGGTTTTTTGAGGCAGCGACAACCAGGCCATCTGGTGAATCTGGGTGGCGACGTTCCTCTTTTTCCTGGTACTTTTTGCGAGTTTTTGACATACTTACTCCAGTTACTTGGCGTAACACAGTGTGATAAGGGCCTTTGAAGTGACCGCTTCAAGGGCTTTCGCTTTTTTGGTAGTACCCATCACATAACTCCCGGCGCCATAGCGGCCAGACTTGTCACCACCGCAGCGATTGATTCAGTTGGCAGGAAGCGCAGCAGTGCTTCAGCAGCTTCTCTCACCTCTTTCTCAAGGCGTTGTATCGGCTGACCAAGTAACTTCGCCTGATGCGCTTCAGTGCACTCTTTCATGGCCTCCGCAATCAACTCCTCTTTCGTCTTGCCTTTCACCAGACCGAACTGACGTGCCACCTGCTCGTTATCCCGAGCCATCACATCAACAATGACTGGGATCAGCAGCACCAGGCCTTTATCGTTCTTAGGGCCAGGGTCGTTAATCATCCGGAAGAAGTTCTGCTTGGTGTTGTGCTCAGAACCGGCCAGCAGCAATCCACGACCGCCGCGCGCCAACCACTCCTTTGCTACCAGCTGCGAAATGTGTACCTGAGCCTGTCCGGGCGTTGCCTTCTGCCAGGCGCGAACAGCTTCGCGGATCCTGGTTAGCTTACTGTTATTGCGCGGAACGCCTTGATAAATCGAAATCAACGGAGCCGTTTCGGTTCCGGTATTGTGTTGATACGTAAGTGATTGCATTTGCATTCCCTTAATTAAATAGGTTTCGATTGGCTGATTACTCAGCCAGTTAAATTGGGTTCCAGATTGTTAAAGAGCGGTAGTACTTACGGGGTTTTGCTGTGCGGGAAAGGCTTGATTTCTTCAGCCTTTATTTTCCCGTCGGGCAGTCGGTTGATAAAAATCTGACGCCCAACCCTAATTGCCTTGCTGATTGCCGTCTGGTGTACACCGATAGCGTCAGCTGCTTTGGCCTGACCTACCTCGCCAACAAACTCAGCTAAAGAAATCTTCATGTGGTTGCTCCTTTGAGTGCATAACCAAACAATACCAGAAGTATTACATAAAGCAATACCTGCGGTATTTTTAAAATATGAGCTTTGGTATTAATATCTGATAATGGAAAAGAAAAAGATCCTCACCCCCGCTCAAGTGGCTGATTCACAGCGTTTAAAAGCCCTTTACGAAGCGAAGAAAAAAGAACTGGGTATTACTCAGCAATCCATTGCGGACGCGCTGGACATATCTCAGGGTGCCGTCGGCCATTACCTGAATGGAAGGAATGCCTTAAATACAGCGGTAGCATCGGTATTTGCGAGGCTTCTTGGGGTTAGTGTCTCTGACTTCAGCCCTTCCCTGGCGAAGGATATCTCTGATATGAGTTCGGTTGCTTCGGAAAATACTTCGTTCGCCGGGCATTATTCACCTGGCTCAAAATATCCGGTGATTAGTAAAGTCCAGGCAGGAGCATGGTGCGAAGCTGTTGAGCCGTACACCCTTAAAGATATCGACCTTTGGCTTGAATCAGATGCTCACATTCAGGGGGAGGCGTTCTGGCTGCAGGTTGATGGTGACTCAATGACGGCGCCAGCTGGCTTGAGCATTCCTGAAGGAACCTTTGTCCTCTTCGATACTGGTCGGGAGGCGATCAACGGAAGCTTGGTAATAGCAAAGCTATCCGATTCTAACGAGGCGACTTTTAAGAAGCTGGTGATCGATGGTGGGCAGAAGTACCTGAAGGGTTTAAATCCACAGTGGCCATTGGTAGCGGTGAATGGTAACTGTCGAATTATCGGTGTTGCTGTAGAGACGAAGATGCGGCTGGTCTGATCGGCAAGGTGTTCTGGTCGGCGTATAGTTGGTAAAGGTGGCCTGAGATATGTTTGAGTAGGTAAGGTGGGTTGGGTGGGGTATAGCTCGTAGCGTTAGCAAGCTATATTTTATTGATTTAATTTAAGAAAAATTAATCAGACATGGACAATATCTCATTAACAGATTCACAGATTGAAGAGTTTATAAGTGAAGCTAAAGTGGTAACCAACCCGCGCGCGCGATGGGTGGAACAACGCAAATCTAAACGAAAAAACTATGATGTTGAGTCATCTGATGGGAAAAGAAAGTACACGTTATACATCAGACAAAATACGATATTGCCAGATAATTTTTCATGCGGATTACGACTAGAAATACCTGGTCAAGAACCGGTGACACTCGTAAGATATAACGGATGTGATCACCCCCATGAAAACCCACTTGAAGGTGATGACGTAAGCTACAAGTGTCATGTGCATAGAGCAACGGAAAGGTATATAGATCTCGGTCGAAAGCCTGAACACTTCGCAGTTGCAACAGACAGATACAACAATTGTAATGGCGCACTAAAATGCTTAGTAGGCGATTGCAAAATTATGGGCTTAACATTACCTGACATAGATACAACCAGAGATATGTTTGATGACAATTGACCTTGATGCTATTGAAAGAGAAATTTGCACTAGCTTATGTGGCTCGGTGTACGTTACTCAGCGTCATGGTATGGTTGCCGTCACGTTACCTATGACCGCCCGTGATGGGGACGTTATAGTTGCCTATTTAAAACCTGAGTCAGCTGGATGGAAAATTACTGACATGGGAACAACTATGATGCGATTGAGTTATGAAATGGACCTCAACAAAATCCTCACTGGTAGCAGAGGAAATTTGTACCAAGCTTTGCTTTCAGAATCTGGGCTAAATGATGATGGTGAGATTTATTTGTTGTCAGATGCACAAAGCTTGATGCGAAATCTTTTCAGGTTTGGGCAAGGCATTACAAGGCTATATGATATTGGAATGTGGACTAAGACTCGTACGGAATCTAGCTTCTATGATGATCTTAAAGAAGCGGTAATAAATATTGTAGGAGTTGATAATTTGATTGAAAATTATCAAGCCAATGTTCCTAATAGTCAAGACTATGTTATTGATTTCAAAATAGAAACAAACTCAAAAAGACCTTTGTATCTGTTTGGTATAGCCAACAAAGATAAAGCCAGGCTTACCACAATTACTTTGCAGCATTTATCAGCAAATAATGATCAGTTCGATTCAATAGCAATATGCTCTAACCTATCTGAACTTCCCAAAAAGGACTCAAGCCGACTAATGTTTGCGGCCAATGATATTGCTCCTGACATGTCTGATATAAATGCTATTCAAAGAAAAATAATGCATCGCATCCAAGCATAACCCGGCCACCGCGCCGGGTTTTTTATTGCCCACCCATAAAGCTATCCCCCATTCTGCCGATAACTATCCAGCCTGAAGCTGATAACAACAACTATCGCAACACTACCTGCCCGCCCGTGCGGGCTTTTTTATTGCCCCTTCCTCACCAACTCCGCAGCATCCCTGTTAGCTCCCTTCCCTGTCACGTTTCCTGTTTCCTTCCGGTACTGCTTCAGCTTGTCGATGATGTTTTGCTGGGTCATAGGTAAATCTGCCAGTGACAACTCCATGACCGCCCGCCCCATCGCCTGAATTTTCATGCTTATACGCTCTTCATCCAGAACCATGCACATCCCTCCTGCTGTTTTTTTAAGCGTAGCACTGGTATTTACAAAAATAAAATCACATCAAATTCATACTCTTAGTATTAATCAAAGATTTATTAATACTGGCGGTATTGCTATATATTAATACCGCTAGTATTGTTACCCCATCGAAACGAAACATCGACAGCTGAGCGAAGTTAGCCAGCGGCGAAGTGGAGATTCGGTCAGTCGAACGGCGCGACAGTAAACCATGCGTCGGACCATAGGCGGGCTCAGGAAGAGCGGCAATTATGGCAAAGCGAAAAAAGATTTATTCCAGTCCATTCGAAGCTGAGTGGGCTGTGCTGAATCACAAGAGGATTTTTTATGACTCAGACATACATTCCGGCGTGTTTAAGAGACCTTCCTAAGAAGCGTCAGAAGCCACGCAAACAGGCGATTAAAGAAGCGCAAGTGGAAGTTCTGAATAAGGCAATCGCATCGATAAAAGACGATATGCGTGCGTTCAAAACAGAAGAGCAGCGTCGCGGTCATTACCAGGCGATCAGCACAATCTCACAGATTCGTGATGAGTTGTAGCAGCTGATAGATAAAGCATTTCTCCCGCATCAGCGGGTAACGACAGAGGGTAAGGCGATGCCGAGACTGATTGTGCTTTTGAATGTCGATGACGCTGAAGGCGTAGAGATAGCCAAGGATGAATTCGACGAAAACTTAACGTTTAGCTCATGGCATGAAGCCGATGACTGGTGTGCGCGAAACACGAGAGGCGTTTGGGTTAAGACCATAAACCTTGATGACGATGATGATGACTAACCCGCTCCGGCGGGTTTTTTATCGGCCATACATAGGCAGATTTTCGAGTCTGCCCATTTATGACAACCGGCGGCCATCCACCGCCCATTGAAACACTGAATAAATGCGTTGAAGTCTTGTATTAACCGTTCGGCGGCGCGGCCTTAAGCGCGGAGATAATTATGAAATACACCATGAAGGTTTATAAAAACTCTGATGACCATGCTGCTTATCTGAAAGCGCGATCCGGCAGCGCCAGAAATGGCCAGTCATTTGAATGGGCGGGTCACCGCTGGGCGTACGAAGTCACCAGTTTTGACGATGCCGGCGATTACGACCTGCTTTACCGGTTTGATGACAAGCCATATCCAGAAGAAGTTTCAGTCACTACAGATGACATGACGATCCGTGACTACTTTGCGGCCAAGGCTATGCAGGGAATCATCAGCAGCGAATGCAACTATGGAGCGTTTAGTGATTTAGCAAGCGATGCATACAGCATTGCCGACGCCATGCTCCGCGCCCGGGAGGCATCATGACAGTCACCCACAACGGCAAGCAGTACACCGCCAAAAAGCTCAACGATAACGAGTGGCAGCTGACGTCGGTATCAAGCCCGCGTGACAAGCTGACGCTTAACCGCTGGCAGATGCATATCGCTGGCCTCCTGAAACAGGTTGAGGTGAAGGCATGATCAATCATCACCTGCTGCGCGCCGCGCAGAGTAAAGCAGCCATTGCCCTGTTTATCGGTGATGGCGCCATGTGGATGGCAGCCTACGACGAAATGAAGGTCGCCATCGGTTATCCGTGGCATAGAAAAACAGCCTAACCCCCCTATTCAACCGATCGGCCTGGCTTTATGCGGGCGGCATTCGCACGCACTTTTTAAGGAGTCTTTATGCAACCTTACGAGCGATTAACCTCTGAACGTCTGGCAAGTTTGCCAGAAGGATCCCGACTGAAACTCGGCGGGCAAATCATCAAACTTACCGGGCGCGGGTCATTCACCAACAGCGCCGGGCGCACCGAGAGCATGATTGAGTATGTCGATTCCCGTGGCGTGCCCGGCAGTTTTGCCGAAAGCATCATTCTCGACTCGGCTACCGAGTACCTCAGCTCTGTAATGTGTGCTTACTGCGGCGCGCGGCGCCATAAGAGCGATTGCACTGTTCAGACGGTATCGACCTACATGTCGACGTCTCAAAAGCATTTCTGCACCGACAAAGGCTGCGCTGAGAAGTTCTTCCGACAGAACCCCTCCCGCGCCAAGACATCACGGAGAACGCGATGGTAACTCAGCAGACCGGATTGCTGATGGTTGCCATGCTCTGCCTGCTGTATGACCTGCAGCCGGAAGACCTCGAATCACTGGCCCACCAGCTCGCAGAATTTGACGCAGTTAACGACCACCTTACGGAGATTAAGCATGTTGCGAGTTATTGATACCGAAACTACCAGCCTGGAAGGCAGTGTGCTGGAGATTGCCAGCGTGGATATTGTTGACGGTGTTATTTGCAATCCCATGAGCGACTTTGTGAAGCCCACTGAAGCGATCAGTTTCGAGGCTATGGCTATACACCACATCACCGAAGATATGGTCGCTGACGCCCCGCTGATTGGCGAGGTTATCGGGCGTTACCTTGGCGCGCAGGCTTACGTCGCGCACAACGCGAAGTTCGACAAGTCGAAACTGCCGCAAATCGACGCGCCATGGATTTGTACTGCAAAGCTGGCCCGCGCCCTTCTCCCTGATCACCCAAGCCACAGTAACCAGTACCTGCGCTACAGCCTGGGCCTGAAACCTGAACTACCCGAAGGCCTGTATGCACACCGCGCGCTGTATGACTGCTACGTGACTGCTGAATTGCTTCTTTACATGGGCCGCCTGGCGAAATGGACATTTGGCGAAATGCGCGCCATTTCAAACAGCCCGTCACTGATTAAGGCGATCCGGTTCGGCAAGCACAAGGGCCTGACTTTTGAAGAAATTGCGAAGGTCGACCCTGGCTATCTCCGCTGGTTGTCCAGCAACAGCGACGACGAAGACATTCTCTTCACCATCAAACACTGGCTTAAGGGGTGATTTATGGCGGTGATGACTCTCATCCTTGCCGACTCCGGGTATGGCAAGACGTACAGCATCCGCAACGTTAACCCGGAAAATGCCATTCTCGCTCGATGTATTCGTAAGGCCCTTCCGTTCCGCAATAACGGCTGGAAGCTTCACGGTAAACGCCTGCCGGATAACTCTATTCAGCGAGGGAACGTGGTCGACATCAGAAATGCCCGGCATCTGTTCGAAGTAATCCAAAACGCTGCGCGTAGCGGTCGCCGGATGCTCATCATTGATGACTTCCAGGCCATCATGCAGCACGAGAACATGGACCGGGCCTATGAGACTGGCTACACCAAGTTCACCGAAATGGCGGAGCACGCCTGGCGCATCATCGAAGCTGCAACCCAGCTCCCTGACGACTTCCGCGTTTACTTCCTCGCTCACACCGAAGAGAGCGAAGGGAAAATCAGGATGAAGACCGTCGGCAAGATGCTTAACGAAAAGCTCACACCCGAAGGCTACTTCCCAATCGTTTTGCGCATCATCAAGCGCGACGGAAAACACCTTTTCCTGTTGAAGGGCGACGACAACGACACCGTGAAATGTCCTCCTGACCTGTTCGGGCCAGAAGTGACTGACATGGATAACGACCTGGCGGCGTTCGACAACGCAATTTCTGAATTCACTGACTTATAAGAGAGATAACGATGAACCAACCAATCAGCTTTACCTGGAACCAGCAGTCGGCAGAAGCAGCGCTCAAAGCAGGATCCTCCGCTGGCATTTCTGAAACAGGCGCATACGAAGGGGTGATCACCTCCGCTGTGTATGAGTTCGGCAAGGACGGCTCACAGTCGCAGACACTTGTTCTTTCGCTCGACGCTGACGGCCAGAAAGCAAACTTCCTGCGCATCAACTTCCTCGGGCGCGACGGCACGCAGACTTTTGGTATGGGTTTGATCGCCGCCATCATGTGGGCTGCGCAGGTTAAAGACGCTCAGGCGCAACAGCGACAGGGGCAAAGCGGTCCTGAATGGTGTCTGCCAGCTCTTGAAGGTAAGCGTGTCGGCTTGTTCCTGCAAAAAATCCTCACCACCAAGACAGATGGCAGTGACAGCTACAAATTCGAAGTCCGACATGTTTTCCAGCCGGGAAGTCGTCTGACCTATAAAGAATTCACTGACAAAACACCTGCTGTTACCAACGGTGCAAAACTGATCCACCCCAGCGGTTGAAAATTGATCCAGGGG
>ERZ773269.2960-NODE-2960-length-11919-cov-3.659221_pt1 | contig 11919 bp, 6 predicted proteins | sample MGYA00511958_ERZ773269 | MGnify/ENA primary metagenome ERZ773269 (study PRJEB29015, sample SAMEA2737761) | human gut metagenome | biome: human gut; feature: human-associated habitat; material: faeces | place: China | collected 2012 ... | reverse complement strand
AATTACTGAAAAAACAGGATATCCAAATAAGCCAGCTTAAGCTCTTGCTCTATCTGATGACGTTTATTGAAGACAGCAATATTATTCATCGAGGGGGTATTAAGTCTTGGAAAAAAGTCCAACAAGAAGCTCAAACTTTATTAGAAAAAGACTTACCTCCTTATCAACTAAAAGAACAGCTTAATTCTTACAATCAAATATTAACTGATCGTCATTTAAGTCCCGGCGGTGCTGCTGATTTACTCTCACTAACACTTTATTTTGCTTTTTTAGAACAGCTGATTTAAGCCGTTTCATCTCTGTTAGAATATTACATTTTATTGAGCAAATGCTACAAATGAGTTGAGGTTATGGTTTATTCTAACAAAGAGTTCTGAGATCCTGCCTATTTAAACAGTGTGAAGCTTTCTCTAGTAAAGGATCTGTCACTGATATCTGCAATTTATTTTAAAGGAGTAAACCATGTCAACTTCTCATCCTATTTCAAAAATTTATTTTTCTGATAAAAAAAGCCTTCAAAAAGTTGATATTTTATTAGAACAAGAAGGCATACGCCGTGATACTAACTTAGATTATATTTGTGCCATGTTTGATGATGACTTAAATATCATTGCGACAGGAAGTTGTTTTGGCAATACTCTTCGTTGTTTAAGTGTAGATCATCATTATCAAGGTGATGGTTTGCTTAATGAAATTGTCACGCATTTAATTAATATTCAATTTGAACGTGGTAATACACATCTTTTTCTTTATACTAAACCTGATACTGCAAAATTCTTTAAAGACTTGGGTTTTTACGAAATTGCCAGAGCCGATAAGCAAATTGTTTTTATGGAAAATAAAAAAGATGGTTTTAGTAATTATTTAAAAAATCTTGAAAAACCTGATAGCGAGTTCCAAACTACTGCTGCTCTCGTTATCAACGCCAATCCTTTTACTTTAGGCCATCAGTATTTGGTTGAAAAAGCCGCTGCTGAAAATGAACTCTTGCATCTTTTTATGGTCAGCGACGATAGTAGCCTCATCCCTTTTTCAGTTAGAAAACAATTGATTTTAGCTGGAACAGAGCATCTATCAAATATTTGCTATCATGAAACGGGTCCTTATATCATCAGCAAATCAATCTTTCCTAGCTATTTTCAAAAAGATCAGGCATCAGTCATTGAAAGTCAGGCACGCATTGATCTAGCTATTTTCATTCAAATTGCAAAATACCTTGGTATCAAAGGGCGTTATGTCGGTGAGGAACCAACAAGTCTGGTGACTGGTATTTATAATCAAATCATGCTTCAAGAGCTGCCTAAGCAAGCTATTGATTGCATAGTTGTTCCTCGTAAGACCTACAAAGACGGTCCTATTAGTGCTTCTACTGTCCGCAAGGCGCTTAAAGAAGGAAATGAGCAAATCTTAAGAGAACTGCTTCCATCAACAAGTTTGAATTATTTCCTAAGTCCTGAAGCACAGCCGCTTATTAAAAAAATTCAAAAAGCAGATAATGTCATTCATTATTAATTAGAATCCCCTCAATAAACAGCAAAAAGTAAGTGAACGGAACAGAATAGATGATTACTGTGCAATTATCCACAAAATAGTGTAAATCTAATAAGATTACATTCTTTAGCGGATGATTACGCAACAATCATAGCTGTTTGTCCCAGCCACTTACCTTCTTTTAGTAACATAAACCTGTGTTCCTTGATCAATCTGACTTTCGATATTAATATCTAACTCAAGATTATTAAGCACCTTTTTAGCCATATAAAGACCAAGACCAGTGGCTTTTTGGTGTTCATGACCATTATATCCTGTAAAGCCTTCTTCAAAAAGTCTGGGAATATCTTCCTTTAGAATTCCTATGCCAGTATCCCTGATAAGTATTTGATTTTCCTTAATCTTAATGGTGATCTGCCCACCCTTTTTATTATATTTAATGGCATTATCAAGAATTTGAGAAAAGACAAAACTTAACCATTTTTTATCGGATTTTATTTCCCAATCGCCATCAATTGTCAAAGAAAGGTCCTTTTGCAAGAAGAAAACTTGATTTTTCTTAATCAAATCAATCAGAATATTACGAATCTGACACTTTTCAAAACGAAAATCGCTTTGATTTTGACTGAACTTAAGGTAGTTCAAAAGACGAGAAAGATCGTTTTCTAACCTTAACAATTGTCTCTGAACATCTTCTTTATCTAAATGCCCCGTTTGAGCCATTAAAGATAGTGCTGAAATAGGAACTTTCATCTGATGGGACCACAATTTAATCAGCTGCTGCAGCTGTTCTTCCTGCGTTTTATGCTGTAAATTAATGTCAGACTGTTCCTGCAGCAGTTTTTTAAGAATTTCTTTATAAACAAGATCACTTGGTGCAGTTAACATAGTTAAATTCCTTGGTTCTTTTACATAAATAAAATGATGCAAATTTTTTAATTTTTGGTGGAACCGCCAGTATAAAATGAGACTAGTTATCAGTAAAATTGTTAAACTGAGGATTAAACTATTGATAAAATAGACGAGAGGCAGATGATAAAGATAAAAAGTCAGTAAAAAAGCAAGACTAACAATCGCATAATTTAAATACCAAATACTATATTCTCTCAAATAAGATCTTATCATTTAATTAGATACCCTACTCCTCTTACTGTATGAATCTTATCAAAACTTACTGATAGAACCTTTTTACGAAGACGTGTCATATTGACACTAAGCGTGTTTTGATCAATAAATTCCTCTCCCTCCCATAGTCGGTTGAGAAGAGCTTCCTTAGTGACAACCTCTCCTTTATAATCAATAAGTAAGGAAAGAATTTTCGTTTCTGTTGGAGTCAATTGGATAGTCTCTTGTCTTTCTAAATTTGAGAATACACCATCTAACGTTAATTCAAACTCTTCAATTTGATGGCCTTGCTTAGTGAACTCGTTAGCACGGCGCAAGAAAGCAGCGATTTTGGCATCCAAAATAGGCAGCGAGAAAGGCTTGCTCAAAAAATCATCACCTCCCATATTCATAGCCATTACTGCATTCATTTCTTCATCAGCACTGGAAATAAAGATAATGGGCATGGTCATGCTCTTTCTGATTTCAGTAGTCCAATAAAAGCCATTGAAATAGGGCAAAGTAATATCCATCAGAATTAAATCGGGTTTAAATTCTTTAACTTCTTGCAAGATAGCCCTAAAGTTATCAACGCTTTTAACTTGATAGTGTTGTCCCAAATGATTCTTTAAAAGATTGACAATGGTTGTATCATCTTCAACCAAGTAAATTTTTTCTTGCTTTAGCATAACTTTATTCTACCAAAAAAGTGACGAAAAATCGTCACTTTTTATCTTTCAATAATTTTATAGTAAGTTCTGCTCGTTAACTTGTAAATAATGAAATAAATAATCAAGATTCCAACTACAGTTAGAGCGCTAACAGTATAAAGGAATTTATCACCTTGTACACCAAACAGGAAGAGCAGCTTTTTAAGAATAGGCAAAGCAAAAACAAAATGTACGATAGCCATAAGTAAAGGCAGGAAGAAAACTAGGATAATTTGCGAGTTGATTGTTTTTTTAATTTGTTTTAAGCTCATCCCCACTTCTTGTAAAATTTTATAAGATCGCTTATCTTGTGTTCCTTCTGAAAGCTGTTTATAATATATAATTAAAGCAGCACCAAGTAAGAAGGCAATTCCCAATAGAAATCCTGTAAAGAGGAAACCGCCAGTCATTCTCAACCCTTCAGTACGATAATTCGCAGCAGTTGAGTAAAGAACAGCTATATCATCATCGCCATAGAGAAGTCCATGCTTAGCCTGACTCATTCTATTTAAAACCTGTTTTTCTTTATTTGTTAGATTAGCAAAAGCTAAAAATGTATAGGTATAATCATATTTTGATGCATCATCATAAGGTTTACGCATAGCTTCCATAGTTGCATCATCAGGAACAACGAGAACACCCGCAGGTGTTGCTGAGTTGCTAATCACCATATTTTTAATAGATTTTATATGATAAACATTCTTATAAGTTTGACCAAACCAAGTTAAAGTTTTAAAGGGTTTAACAGTGGTATTTTGGCTATAACTGTAAAAGGCCACTTCTCCTGCTGATAATTGAGGGACTTTATTACCTATAGACCGGAAATCATCTTGCGTTATGATTTCCATTGTACCAGCATGATTGTTTTTATAGAATGTTCTATTAGTTGCAATAGACTTATCAAGAACTAAATTTTGCTTTTGTGTAAAAAGAACAGGATAGCTGATATCAAGGTAAGCTGAAAATTTTGCCTTACTATTATAGCCGGCTCTTTTGAGCGGTGCTAAGACCTGCTTTTGAAAAATTTCCTCAGCCTGTTGACGATTACTGATATGTTTCATCTCAATCTGAGCATTTTTGGGATAAGCCATTTTAACCATATTTTCACTACTTGTATAGAGCGCCACTGTTGAAAATATAGTTACAAAAGCCATAATGGCTAGCAGAGTAATGTTAGCTAAACCGACAGCATTTTGCTTCATACGAAAAATCATCTGCGAAGTTGTTACAAAATGCTCTGGTTGATAAAAATAAGATTTGTTCTTACGACGACGTTTCAAATACCAAGTAGTAAAACTAATGTAAAAGAGATAAGTTCCTAAAATAACTGCTAAAATAGCCTGGAAAAAGCGTGTAATACCAAATATAGCATTAACATTACCAGAGGTGACAGATAAATAATAACCATAACCAATCGCTAAGATAGCAATAAAAGCTAAAACAATATTTCCTCTTGGCTCACGTTCTCCTTGACTTTGATTGCTAAAGAGATTAAGAGCTGATGTTTTGCTGATCTTTATAATATTAACTAGTTCTAAAAATAAGAAGATGACAGCAAAAAGAATAAGATTAATCACAAAAGCTGGTAGTGTTAATTGAAAATTTAGATCTTCATACTGAATAATATTGACAAAAATCAAGTAGAAAAAATTTGAGAGAACTGCACTGAGAAAGGTTCCTAGGATAATTGTCACTAAATAAGCAACTATCAGCTCTAATGTTGATACCCAAATGATATGCTTCTTATTCATTCCTAAAATATTATACAGACCAAACTCTTTATTACGCTGTTTAAGAAGGAAATTGTAACTATACAAACAAAGAATAGCTGCTAAGATATCAAGTACTATGGTAGCCAAACCTAGAGCATAAACTCCTGCCCCCATAGACTTAGCGGATGGACTAGTCATAAGGAGTACCGTAATAGTACTAAAAATAAAAGTTGTCACACTGACTAGAAAAAAAGGGGTGAAATGTTTAAAAGACTGCTTAATATTATTAAGAGCAAGTTTAAGATAGAACATGTTACTCACCTCCTAACAGCGCTGCCATACTTAGAGAAATTTCTTTGCTAAATTCTTGATTGCTTTTATTTCCTCTATAGAGTTGGTGAAATATCCGTCCATCTTTGATAAAAAGAACACGTTTAGCATGACTAGCAGCATTAGCTGAGTGGGTGACCATCAGAATCGTTTGGTCATCATTGTTAATAGCTTCAAATAAATTCAATAAGTCTTCTGAATTACGATAATCAAGTGCTGCTGTTGGTTCATCTGCCAAAAGGATTTGCGGATTGGTAATCAGACTGCGAGCAATAGCAACACGTTGTTTTTGACCACCAGAAAGTTCAAAGGGACGCTTTTCTAATAAATTTTGAATCCGTAATTTCGGAGCAAGGCGATACAAATGTTTTTCCATCTCCTTATAGTCTTTACGAGCAAGCACTAAAGGTAAAAAGATATTATCTTTGACAGAAAGTGTATCCAACAAATTAAACTCTTGAAAGACAAAGCCTAAGTTTTTAAGACGAAATTTTGCTAAATTGTTTTCTCTGATTTTGGTGATGTCTTGGCCATTTAGAATAACTGCCCCATTTGTCGGCTTTTCTAAAGTCGCTAAAATGTTAAGTAAAGTTGTCTTGCCAGAACCTGATTCTCCCATAATAGCGATAAATTCTCCCTTGTCCACTTTGAAGTCAACGTCTTGCAAGGCATGCGTCTCTTCTTTTGAAAAACGGGTACGAAAAACTTTTTCTAAGTGATTGATTTCTAAAAACATAGCTTCTCCTTTTTATCATTATAACTTAATTTATTTATACTACTATCTTAAAATAAAAAAAGAAAAGATATCTTACACTTAAAGAATCGTAGCTTACAAAATTGTAAGCATTGACATTAATTTAATAGAAGCCAAACAATATTTTAGTTTGGCTCTGTTTTTTTTGATAACAGCCAAAAAAGAAGCCTGAGAAATTTACAGCTCAGACTTCTTTTTAACATTAGAAGATGAAATATAATGAAATAATCAAAACACTATTCTTCTAAGATAAGTATTAAAATCTAAAGAAATTGTCAAAGAATCCATTACGAGAGTGTCTAAAACGAACAGCACTGCTGCTGCCACGACCAAAGTCTCTTCTGTAATCATAATCCCAGTGGTTTCTTTGATCATGACTGGCATAACGATAAACACCATTTTCATCAAAGTAAACACGTCTTCCTTCAACAACATGCCAACCAATTAAGGCATAGCCATCATTGCCAAAATAGTACCAGTTTCCTGATGACGTTCTCACATAACGATTACGAACTTCATTTCCGGAATTAGGATCATAGTATTTGATACGACCTTTACGCTCTGTAATGAGCTCTCCCTTAGCCTGAACACCATTAGACTTAAAATAGAGGCGCTGTCCATTAACAACTCTGGTACCAGTTACAGCGATACCATTGTGATCAAATAAGAACCATTCTCCCTTGGAATTTCTAACAAAGCGATTACGAACTTCATTTCCGGAATTAGGATCATAATATCTTAGATGTCCATCTGCATCTCTGATAAATTCTCCTTTGGCTTGAACACCATTAGGTTTAAAGTAAAGACGTTGTCCATTGAACGTTACAGTACCGGTTACAGCGACACCATTGTGATCAAATAAGAACCATTCTCCCTTGGAATTTCTAACAAAACGATTTGAAATTTGATTTCCTGAGTCTCTATCAAAGTAACGCAGCTTTCCATCAGCAGTTGTAATAAACTGTCCTTTAGCTTGGAACCCAGAAGCATCAAAGTATTGAACAGCACCATGAATACGTGTTAAGCCGACAGCCATAATACCATTTTGGAAATAACGCCATTGTTGACCAAAGAGATAGTAACCATTTTCATAACGACGGCCATCATTTCCATAATAAGACAATACTTTATTACCATTATCATAAATAGCATTTCTTAATTGAATACCATTTGATAAGAAATAATAATTAGCACCGTTAATTGATTGAGCACCAGTGACCATATAACCGTTATTATCAAAATAATACCATTTATCACCTTCGCTGATGAAAGTATTTTTGGCTTGGTAACCACTCGTTGAATAATAAACATAACCTTTACCGTCATAAGAGAAACCAACTTGACTATCTTGATTTAACAATGTTTTAGGAAGGAAGTTTATTTCTTTATTATCTGAAATATTAAAGTAAGTATTGGTTGCCTGATCTTTTAAGACATAGCCTGCTCCGCGCCCTAAAATATTTGTCCCATTAAAGTACTTGGCAGACCATTGCTTAATCTTAACTGAAGGATCCATCGGAACCCCTGTGGAAATTTGTTTTCTCGCAAAAAGCTCCGGATACTTCGCTTGCAGCTCCTCTAAGAAAGCTCCCCCATACTTGGCTTGTTGATCTTTACCAGAACTCTTACTGTCAGCAACATAAAGAACACTCTTAATTTGTGAGCCTTCAACCGGTTTTCCAAACTTATCAACACGGGTTGCTGTTACCACTTCTTTTTCAGGGAAAGCATACATTTGATCAGGCACCCAGTCAGCCATTACCTTAATGCCCTTGCTGTGTAACGCTTTGATGGCTTTCACCAAATCATCGGCTGTCCCGTATTTATTAGGTTTGGAAATTCCCAAATCATAACGGTCCGTAAAAGCATAGCCGTTTTGGATCACAGAATCCAAGAAAGAACCATCCGTTGAAGACACATACTGCGGTGCCATTTCAAAGTCTGTGACACCCCATTCCGCAAACTTATCCACATTCTTAGCAATCACAACATTGGTATATTCCTCTTTTTTAGTGGCGAAAGCTTGGAAATTAGAGAAACCTTCAAACATGACGCGTGAATCAAGGGCCGCATTTTGATGCACAGACTTGCCATCTGTTGATGGGGCCGTACTAGCCGCAACGCGAACATCTTGATCAGCGGCAGCGCCTACTGGAACCCAGACACCTAAATAGCCAGAAACTTGAGGGTTGGCATAGCCTTTAATATCAGCCGCTGTGAAGATCAATTCCCCTCTGTCATTGGTGTAGCGCACCAAACCACCCGCTTCTTGATCGGAATGATAAGCCTTGATACCGTTATCTGTGGTCAAGAGTAAAGGTCGGTAAGCTTGGTTCTTATGGGCTGCTCCCATATTGACAACCACGCGATCAGAAGCCTTCAAACGTAAAGAAGGGTTATTGCCTTCAATCACGGCCACTCCTGAAGTCCGTGTGGTGCGGTCCCCTGTATCCGTTGCTTTCAAAGCACCTTTACCATAGCGGACAGACGTAATGATTTCAGAATTGCCAACCTGTTGATTGCGCATGGCTTGACCGCCTGAAACATACTTAATACGAGCTTTAAGCAGGGTTTCGATGGCTTCGTAATTGATCGTCTTATGAGCCATGTATTGCCCGTCATCTGTAAACATATCCCCATAATAGACACGCGGCACACTGGATTTGTTGGTTAAAAGCAGGGCATAAGAAAGTGCCGTATTATAGTGTGTGTATTTCTTCTCTGTAGCTAATAAGTCTTTGTTGTAAATCTCGAAAGCCTTCTTGATTTCCTCCATAGTGAAAGAATACCCGACAACATTAGGATTGATTTCTGTTCTAATAATATTGCGAATCAAGTCCTGCACTTCACTGTCATGGGCACGGATGAAGGAATAAGAAGGGACTGCGGCAGTTTCAGCATTATCATCAGTTCGATTCACCAGACTGTTAGTGATCAGAGGATTCATGCCTGAACGTTGATTCAAAGGTTTAGCTAATGAATAAAGCAAGGAAAGACGTAACCTGTTATCCATGTTAATCATATTGTCGCCATCATCATGAAGGTAAGGAGTGTCGTTATAGCTCCATGCCTCTAAAATAGACAAATGATCATTAGCAGCCTTATCATTTTTATGGATCCCCTTAGCAGCTTTGAGGTAATCCCCAGCAATTTGGAGCAAGTCAGCATCCACATTATCCACCGCATCAACACGAATGGAATCAAAGTTAGCATCCGGATCATTGGCATAAATGTTACCAAAGTTCATAAGAAAGTGGAGCCAGTTCAGCTGTTCTGCCTGAACAACAGGATTAGAATTATCCACATCATTGGCTAACAAGAATTCGTAACCGCCAATGGTGCGATCAGCTGTATACCTTGGATCTTTCTTTCCGGTTTGATTAGTCGGGGTGCGATTTAAGATACGGTAGTTGGAATTAGCATAAGGCGTTAATTTTCCTTCATTATCGTAAAGCACTGCTCCATTTTGTAAGTGATCATCAAACGGTTTTTCGCTGTCACTGTTCCAAGCTGACTGTGTCTTAACAAATGCGGAAATAGTCTGACGCAGCCAATCAGTATTCTTTAAAGTTGTAATTTTGGCCTCAATTTTTGCTTGAATAGTTGCAGCTGCAATATTTAATTGCAATTGATTACTTGTATCATCATAAGTCTTGTTAATGCCAAGCTGTGCATTCATGTAGTTAACATATTGACGCTGTGTTTCTTGGCTCGGCCACCATGTCATCAGTAAGGGACGAAAATCTTTTTCTGTTGACTGTGTCCATGTTTTGCCATCCTTCAAGATGTACTTAGGACGATACCAACTTTCGGCTGTCAAATAATGATCAACATGCTCAAAGCTCTGTGCAGAGCGATCATAAACTTGATTATATTTTTTGTATAGATTACTTCTTGTTGTGACGATATCTTTATTTACAGTGTCAATTGATGTATCAGTATAAGCGCCAGTTTCATCAAAATGTAAAATTTTGCCATCAGCAATTAATGTAAAATTAGTACGAACTTTGCCGTTATTGTCATAATAATAATACTTACCACCATCAATTTCTTTTACATTGGGAAGTTTTTCCAATATTTGTAGATTGGCTGCATTGCTATCATCAATAACATCTGTATCAGCTTCGGTTGTTTGTTTACTAATATTATTAGCAGCAGCTTCAGAAGTTTTGTCAACTGTAGTTGTTTGATTTTGAAGCTTTTCACCATTAGAAGCTGTTTCCCCAACAGTATAAGGATTACTTACAACCTCTTTGGGATTAACTACTGAAGTAGAGCTACTGATTGTCGTTACTGTATGATTAGTTTGACTACTAGCAGCTTCTTGCTTAGATGTCACTTCGGTTGTTACATTAGATTCTTCATTAGCAGTAACAACACTAGTATTAGAATCATTAGAAATTTGGGATTTCGATTCATTAGAATCTGCTTTAACCAAGCCACCCGAAAGTGTAGTTAAAGTCATCACAGCAGATGCAACAGATACTGTCACCCATCTTTTTTTAACTTTGCGCAGTTTATAACGCACTTTCTTGTCCATTAGGAACCTCCAAATTTTAAACTGTTTTATTCAAAACGTTATAATTGTAACACCTTTCTAATAATAAAACAATCTTTTTGCAACAAAAATTCTTTTTTCTTTAAAAATAAAAAAGAATATTCAAATTTTTTATTTTATTTATTATGACAACATGATAAAAACAAAACTATCCCACAAAAAAACAACAGTCTAATTGCTGTCGTTTTTTACATTATCTACAGGGAGTACCCACCACAATTGTCGCTGCTTACAGCATCTGGCAAAGTTGGAGATTACAAACTCCAACTTTAGCAATGAAACGACAGAGTTAGTTACTTGCGTGCCGTCCTCTTAAAACTGATTAGCAAAAAAGCCAATCAATAGATGAAATAGGCTTCCAAACAAATCTAATATAGTTATTTTCTATCTCAATATTTAATAAAACCAATATTTTTAAAAATCTTATTTAAACAGTTAAAAATTGCTGTAGATCTTTAAGTGATCGCTCAGCAATCTTCTCATAACGTTTCTTCTTATCACGAATACGTGGTCCACCCAAATCTTTGATGATACCAAAATTAATATTCATTGGTTGAAAATGCTTACTTTTTGTATGTGTAATATAATACGGTAAAGCACCAATAGCTGTTGTTTGCGGAAAGATTACTGCTTCTTCATCTTTGAAACGACGAACAGCATTGATTCCAGCAACAAGCCCAGAAGCTGCAGATTCAACATAACCCTCTACACCTGTCATTTGTCCAGCAAAGAATAGATTTGGATTTTTACACGTTGCAAAGGTAGGAGCAAGAAGATTAGGGGAGTCAATGTAAGAGTTGCGATGCATGACGCCATAACGAACGAAATGTGCTTGCTCCAGACCTGGAATCATGGAAAAGACACGTTTTTGTTCACTCCACTTAAGATGGGTCTGAAAACCAACAATATTGTAAAGGCTGCCAGCTGCATTATCTTGTCGAAGCTGCACAACAGCATAGGGAGCCTTATAATCACCATCTCGCGGCCCCTTGTAGTCTTGTGGGTATTCCAGACCAACTGGTTTCATGGGCCCATAAAGCAATGTTTTAATGCCCCGCTTGGCCATAACCTCAATAGGCATGCAACCTTCAAAGTATTTTTCCCTTTCAAAGGAGTTGAACGGAGCTTCTTCAGCATTGATCAAAGCTTCATAAAAACGTATAAACTCCTCCTTAGTCATAGGACAATTGAGATAGGCAGCCTCTCCCTTATCGTAACGCGACTTGAGATAAACCTTATCCATATCAATGGAAGATTGAT
>ERZ773269.2953-NODE-2953-length-11929-cov-4.491410_pt1 | contig 11929 bp, 9 predicted proteins | sample MGYA00511958_ERZ773269 | MGnify/ENA primary metagenome ERZ773269 (study PRJEB29015, sample SAMEA2737761) | human gut metagenome | biome: human gut; feature: human-associated habitat; material: faeces | place: China | collected 2012 ... | reverse complement strand
TTAGGCACACCGCCGGCGTTCATCCTGAGCCAGGATCAAACTCTCATATAAAATAAGAAGCTTGAATAGCTCTTTTTAATAAATTAAGCGAATTGACTTCGCAAATGTTTTTGCCTCGATCATTAAGATCAAGGACCCTACACATTTGATTCGTCGAAACATTATTCAGTTTTCAAAGGTCTACCGTTGCCAACGCCTTAACGCGACAACTTTTTAAGTATATCAACATTTGATTTGAATGTCAACAACTTTTTTAACTTGCGTTGCTAGCGAAGAAGCAATGCCTCGCTGACAACAGTTATTACTATACTCACTTCAACCCCACCCGTCAAGCGCCCATTTCGACCCGCTATCTCTCCTCCGCCAATTAAAGATCGGTTTTTGCTCCCTCCACGCGTCCCTCTTCATCACTTATGCGAACATTAACCGCTATCATTGACCACTGAGATGACCAAACCCAAACCCTGCCACCCAATTGTTCGGCAAAAAACTTTTTTAACTTTTTTCGCAGGTCCTTAAAGACAGGGCGCCCCACCGTTAAACAACCACTAAAAAAACCCGCACCACCAACGATGCGAGCCCTAATGCCTAATCGGCAGCCGGAATGTTGATATCTAATTGAATGGGGGCGTGGTCGCGTCGTTCACCAGAATCGATCATCGTTGACGAAACAACTTGGTCGGCCAAACGGTCGCTAACTAGCCAGTAGTCAATCCGCCACCCGGAGTTATTCACCTTACTGGTGACCGCCCGTTGCGCCCACCAGGAGTAAGCCCCGGTTTCGTCCGGGTGTAGGGACCTAAAGGAGTCGGTAAACCCGGCCGCCAGCAGGGCCGTGAACTTCTCTCGTTCCTCATCGGTAAAGCCGGCCGAGTGGTGGTTATTAGCCGGGTGCGCCAAATCGATTTCCTCGTGGGCCACGTTGAAATCGCCACTGGCGATCACCGGCTTTTGTCGATCTAGTTCGGTTAAATACTCCCGGTAGCGGTCATCCCATTCTTGCCGTTCGGCCAATCGCTTGAGTCCGGTCCCGGAGTTTGGGGTGTAAACCTCGGTCAAATAGAAGTTTTTAAATTCCAGGGTGATAATCCGCCCCTCTTCGTCCATTGGCTCCGGGGCCCCAATCGTTGGGTAGGTCACCTTGGGGGTCAAACTTTCCTTATATAGGTACATTGTCCCAGCGTACCCCTTGCGCGCCGGCTCGACCGAGGAGCGCCAAACGACCGTGTAACCGGCAAACAGCTCCGCCAAAACTCCCTGGTGCTTTTTAGTCGGTCCACTCTTGGAGAGCTTGGTTTCTTGAATGGCGATCACGTCCGGAGCGGCCGCCTTGATCTTTTCCAAAACGGCGCGGGTCTCTTCGGCCCGGGCCGAGGTGCCGGTTAAAGCAGCGTTGATTGAATCAATGTTCCATGAAATAAAGCGCATCGTATCGCGTCCCCTTTGTCTTTAATCTCTCCATTATACCGCGATCAAAACGGCAGCGCCCTTCTGGTGATCGCAAAAAAAAACGGGCGCTAGTCTCCTAACGTCCGTTTGCTAGTTGTATCTGCCTTTCAGCTTAGTTCTTGGAATGACGCTTCTTCTTGCGCCCAACCCCGAGTAGAGTCAAGAGGCTCAACAGGGAAACCCCGGTGAGGCTCAATGCGGCTTGCTCGTCGTCGCCCGTCTGTGGCAACTTCTGCTCGCTTACCGCCGATGTTGCCTTAGCGGCCGACGTTGGCGCCGTGTTTGTTACCGCCGCCGGAGCCGCCGAAACGGCACTGGCGGAGTTCGTGGCTGCACTGGCAGCGCTAGAGCCCGCGCTAGCCGAGTTTGGCGTCGCGCTAGCGCTTGATGCACTCGCCGGAGAAGACGAAGCCGCGCTCGAGTTTGGTAACAGCTTGGTGTAGGCGATCGTCACGGTGACGTCGCCATCGCCGTCTTTAACCACTAACGCCGGCACCACCGTTGGGCTGGCCGTGTAGCCAGCCACGCTTGGAACGGTGAAGCTTGGCTACGTGTCAGTGGTCCACTGCGAGTAGGTCTTTGCGCCCGTCACCAGGTCCTCTTCAACCGTCCGGGTGAGTTCGGCCGTGTGGGTGAGCGAAGTCAGCTCCTTGGTGGTGGGATCGAGGTAGTTAATTGTCCGGGTGATGGTCTGGGTTTGCGTCGTGGTCGATGTTTGGTGGGTTAAGTAGACCGTCACGCCCGCGTTTTGGGCGCCAAAGGTTCCACTCAATTCACTTAGCGGGTCCGTGGCGTTCTTGGCCGTGTCTAGCTTGTAGCCGGCCGCCGCGTAGTCCCACTTGTCGCTGGCCAGGGTCTTGGCGTAGGATCTGTCCGTGACCCCACTCAGGGTGAAGTCGTGGTCAGTTAATTCCTCACCGGTCGTGTCATCGACGTAGGTGACGGTAAAGGACTGGGCTTTCGGGCTGTAGACGTATTCCCAAGTGTAATCCTTCTCATTGGCGGTTGGCGTTTGGGCCGGCACGATTTCTACCACCTTCCCCGTCGTCCCATCCTCCCCTATCACGAACGTAATTTGGGTTGATAACGTCGCCCCGTTCATGGCACCGATGCTGTAGCCGTCGACGCCCAAGACGTAGACGAAGACGCCGCAGAACCCGTCTCACTGCTGGTGATCGTCACGTTACTACTATTACTATCACTGCTGGAAGCAGGTGTTGAACTAGTTGTCGTTATCTGAGAGTTCGAAACTGTATCGGCATGAACCACCCCGTTGCCGAGGAAGAACGTGGTTCCTAAAAGCACCGACACTACGCCAATGCTCAGTTTGCGAATCCCAAAACGCTGCTTTTGATTCAACATCCGCTCAATCTTGATCCGCTGATTATTTCTTGACACCACTAATATTCTCCCTTAAATGGAACTGCTCCCATCGTATTTATTAATACCACTATAGCTTTTTCGTAATATTAAAACAATTTTACACAGTTTCTAGATTGTCAATTATATCCATAATTAAAAATCGTTTTATAACCGTTAAATCAACATTGTAAACGCTTATCATTAATTATTACAATTGGAATTCATATCAAAATCTTTTCCCAACTTTTGATCATTAAGCCTGGGAGCGGAACCGCTTTTATAATCATCGGTCATTAAGTGAAAAAACTTAATTTCTAACGAGTTTCTTAGCAAAGACTTACTTTCCTTTAAGAAAACCGTTATACTAGTACTATTCTAATTTTTGAAAGCGAGGTCTTTACATGCGAGCTCAAGCAACCACTGTCCGGACGGTCCCACGCAGTGAACGTCAAGTCGCCACGAACATTTTAAAAGGATCCTTAGGCAACATGGTCGAATGGTTCGACTGGTATGTTTACGCCTCCTTTGCGATTTACTTCTCGGCCGCCTTCTTCCCGGCTGGCAACCAAACCGCCGAATTACTAGCCACCGCCGGGGTCTTTGCGATCGGGTTCTTCATGCGCCCCTTAGGTTCCTTTGTGATGGGGCGTTTCGCCGATCGAAAGGGGCGCCGGGCCGCCCTCACCCTCTCGGTGATCATCATGGCCGGTGGTTCCTTAGTCATTGCCCTAACGCCCACGTACGCCCAAATCGGGATCTGGTCACCAGTCATCCTGGTCTTGACCCGGTTGATCCAGGGGCTTTCCTTAGGTGGTGAATACGGAACGAGTGCTACCTACATGTCGGAAATGGCGTCCCCTTCCCGGCGTGGTTTCTACTCCTCGTTCCAATACGTCACCCTGATCGGGGGGCAGCTCTTAGCCCTGCTCGTTCAAATCATCTTGCAAAACATCTTCACCAACGCCCAGCTCTACGCCTTTGGCTGGCGGATCCCGTTTGCCATTGGGGCCCTGGGAGCGCTCGTGGTCTTGTGGTTGCGACTTTCAATGGAAGAATCTGATCAATTCAACAGCACCAACAAGAAAAACAAGCAGGCCGGCACCCTTCGGCTGTTGGCTAAGTACCCCAAGCAAGTCCTGATCGTCGTTGGGATGACCCTCGGGGGAACGATCAGCTTCTACACTTACACCACCTACTTGCAACAGTTCATGATCAACACGACCGGCCTGTCTAAGGAAAGTGCGGCGATGATTAACTTCCTCGCCCTGCTGGTGATGGTAATCTTGCAACCGGTCTTCGGTCACTTATCCGATAAGATTGGCCGCAAGCCGCTCTTGATCTTCTTCGGGGTCGGCGGAACCGTCTTGACCGTGCCGCTCTTCACCCTCTTGACCAACGCCACCCAAGCTTGGCAAGCCTTCTTACTGATGTTAGTCGGCGTGGTCATCGTTTCCGGGTACACCTCGATCAACGCGATCGTGAAGGCCGAACTCTTCCCGGCCGAAATCCGGGCGTTAGGCGTCGGCCTGCCGTACGGGTTGACCGTTGCCATCTTCGGGGGAACCGTTAACTACGTCGCCCTCTGGCTGCGCTCCGTTCACCTGGAAAGTGGCTTCTTCTGGTACGTTTCCGGCACCGTCTTTATCTCACTCTTGGTTTACATCTTCATGATCAAAAAGGGTGTCTCGGCGCTGGATAAAGATTAGGAAAAGGAAGTGCGACCCAACCATTAAGCAGGCCGTGGGCTAAGGATAGCGCGAACGGTTGGTGCGCCAGCACCGTTCTTCGGCCAGACTTAGCCACTAGGCCTGCGGTTGGGGAGCACGTTATCTGGAAGTACGACCCAACCATTAAGCAGGCCGTGGGCTAAGGATAGGGCGAACGGTTGGTGCGCCAGCACCGTTCTTTGGCCAGACTTAGCCACTAGGCCTGCGGTTGGGGAGCACGTTATCTGTGGAATAGTTAAAAAATTACCCCAAACAAAAACCGTCAATCCGCAATCAAATTTGCGAATTGACGGTTTTTATTTAGCTAGGACTAGCGTGGAGGTTGGTTCGTACTTCTTAATTTTGAAACAACCTCATCCCCGCCGGCGTCGCCACCTGGTAACAGTCGAGGTTAAAGACCTTGCTCACCCGTTCGGCGCTCAGAACTTGTTCGGGCGCCCCACTGTCAACCACTTGCCCCTCCTTAAAGAGTAGGCAGTGTTGGCCGTACTGGAGGGCCTGGTTTAAGTCGTGGATGATCATCACGATCGTCAGCTGGCGCTGGGCTTGGATCCGTTGCAAGAGCTTTAAGAAGTTAACCTGGAAGTGGAGGTCGAGGTAGGTGGTCGGCTCGTCCAAAAAGATCGCCTGGGCGTCTTGGTTGAGGGCGGCCGCTAGCCACACCAACTGTTGCTGGCCGCCGGACAGGGCCAAAAGTGGGCGGTCAACCAGGTCGGTTAAGCCTAGTTCGGCCAGGATCGCCTCCCCCTTTTCGTCGGTGGCCGGCAAGTCGCTGAGCAGCGATTGGTAGGGCAGGCGCCCCATCGCCACCAGGTCGCGGACCTTAATTTCGTCGTAAACCGGGTTATGCTGGTGGACGATCGCCACCTGGCGGGCAAACTCCCGCGGCGAATAGGCCCAGACGTCTTGGCCGTCCATGGTCACCGTCCCGGACTGGGGCTTTTGGCTACGAGTCAGCAGCTTAAAGAGGGTCGATTTCCCCGAACCGTTGGGGCCCACCAGGCAGGTTAATTGACCGGTCGGCACCCCGATTGTCAGGTCTTGAATCAACGGGGCTTGATGCGGGTAGGCAAAGGTCACGTGATCAAGCTTAAACATGGCGGGCACCCCCCTTCTTGTGGGCCAAAATGAAGATTAAAACCGGCCCCCCGATGATCGCTAACAAGGTGGCGGCCGGGATTTCGCTCGGCTGGATCACCAGGCGTCCAATGGTATCAACGGCCAGCATCAACCAGGCGCCGGCCAGGGCCGCAAAGGGCACCACGGCCCGGTAGTCACGGCCCACCAGCACCCGGCCGACGTGGGGCACGATGATCCCGATAAAGGCGATCACCCCGATCACGGCGGTCGATGTGGTGGCTAGGAAAACGGCTAACCCGAGCAGGGCCAAGCGTAACTTACCGGCCGACAGCCCCAGGGAGCGGAGTTGTTCGTCAGACACCTTGAGGTAGTTACCCCAGTTGGTGACCAAGACCACCCCGATTAAGCCGAGGATCCCGAGCACGGTCACGGTCAAGCAGCCGAGCCAGGTCACCGTTCCTAACGACACCTGGCTGGTCGACGAAAAGACGCTGGCGATCCCGGTGAAGGTGGCGTTTAAGGCCACCCCGATCAGGATTAGGCGGTATGGGTCCATTTGCGGTTGGAAAAAGATTAGCACCCCTAGGGCGAGGGCCCCGCCGACAAAGGCGAAGACGACCTTGCCAAAGAAAAAACTTGGCAACAAAAGTGCCCCGACAAAGGCGAACAAGGCGGCGCCGGCTGAAACCCCCATAATCCCGGGGTCGGCGATCGGGTTGCGCAAGGCGGCCTGGAAGAAGGCCCCGCTGACTGACAACATCGCCCCGGCCATCAAAGCGGTGATGATCCGGGGCAGGCGAATGTTAAAGAGGGTGTTGGCGTCGGTGGCCGTCATCTTCAAGAGGCTGAAGTGGCTGGCCCCGTTAGTCAGGGCGATCCACACCGTGACCACCAACAAAACAGCGAGGACGAGGTAGGAAATAGCGGAACGTTTCATCTTACTTACTTGGGTACAGCCACTGACTGACCTGCTTTAAGGCCTTGGCGGCGTTCATGTTGGCCGAGGCGTTAAAGGTCGGTTGCTGGAGGTCGTAAACCCGCTTGTTTTTGACCGCCGGCATCGTCTTCCAAACCGGGTTGGTGGAGAATTCTTTTTCGAATTGTGGCTTGGTGACGTTTGGCAAGGCGTGTTCCAAGCGCAAGATCACGTCCGGCTTCTTGGTCGCCAAGGATTCGTTGTTGGGTGAAATGTAGGTCTGGCCGTTAGCGGCGTAGACGTTTTGCCCCCCGGCCAGCCGAACCAGGTCGCCGACGTAGGACTTATCGGTGGCAATCATGTAACCGGCCCCCGGCATCCCCATCAACACCAGCACCTTCGGCTTTTGACCGTGGATCCGCTTTTTGACGGCGGTAATGGCGCTGTTAATCTTTTCGATCTGGGCCTGGGCCTGGCTGGTGCGGTGGTATTCCTTGCCCAGGCTGGTCAGAGTCCCCTTCAGTTGGGCGACCGTGTCGAGTTTGAGGTAGGTCACCTTCACGGCCTGTTGCTTGAAGGCGTCGTTGTACTGGTCCTTTAAGGTCGAAACGGCGTAAACAACGGTCGGATTTAAGGAAGCGATCTTTTCGACGGACGGGTCCATCGGGCTCCCAATCTTGGTAACGTCCTTGTAGCGGCTCGGCAACTTAGCCTGAGTGGTTGGCACCCCAACTAGGTCGATGTCTAACTTGTCAAAGATTTCGGTAATCGCGGCGCTGGTGGCCACGATCCGCTGGTTTTTAGCGGCTTGGTGGTCAACGAAGGCCTTGACCCCGACGGCCACCCCAATCACAACCACGAGGGCGACGAGCAAAGAGATAATAATTGATTTCTTCTTCATAACGATCTTTTCCTTTAGTGGCGCGGAATTTGCTTCTTAGCGGACCAAACGAAGTAGACGGCGGCCGCAATCACGATCAGGAGCCCCAGGATCCCGCCGACTAAAACGAAGTAGTAGAGGGTCTGGTTCTTTTGGCTTTGTTCTTGGACCCGGTCGTTTTGGGCGATCGTGGAGCGGGCCAGCCGGCTTTCCTTGGCCTTGGCAGCCGACGATTGCGAGGAGGCCTGCGATTCTAACTTTTTAAGCTTTTGACTTAGCTGGGGGTCGTTGCTGCCGCTGGTCGAACTAGACGACCCGTTGGCCACCCCCGCCGCCACGGTGGCCGAACTGGAATTGGCGCCGCTGGCACTGGTTGAACTAGTGCTCCCCGACAGGGCCGGTAAACTGGAGGTGTCGAACTTAAAGGAAATGTTGTGGTTGGCCTTGTAAACCCCCGGTACGTTGATCGAGATGCTGCTGGAGATCACCCCGCTTAAGTCCTTGGTGGTAAAGGAGTAGCTGTACAGGTAGTAACCGCCGCTCTGGGTCTTAGTGACGTTTTGCGGGGCTTGGCCGTCGATGGAGTTGACGACGACCGGCCAGGCCGATAGGTTGGTGGCGGTCCGAATGGTCATCGTAACCACGTAGGCGCCGTTCGACACCGTTATCGTGGCGGGGCGGGCGTAGTAGCCGTCCGCCATCGAGGTAGTGGAGGTGCCGTACTTGTAGGTTTGGTAACTAACGCTTTGGGCGTGCCCGACCTTGGCGAAGCCGATCACCGCTACGATCAGGGTGCACACCGTTAATAAAAATTGCTTAAGCTTCATGAATTAATCCCCTTACTTTTTTCACGATTCGTTGCCGCCAGGTGGTCGCCACCCCAATCACAATTAGCGCCGCCACAATGAAGAAGGTTAAGGCGGCCGCAATTGGGTACTTAATCAGCGAGGCTTCGACCATCTTGGAGACGCCGGGCTTGACCGCGTACTTGCCAAGCTTCTTTTGGGCCGCGGCCAGGTCAAAGTTTTGCACCGTCCCGGTCCCGCTTTGCAAGGCGGTGGCCATCGGGCTGGCACTGCCAGCGAGCGGAGTGGCGCTACCAGACCCGGTCAAACCGGTGCTGGTTAAGGTGCCCCCGGAGGTCCCGTCGCCCGACAGCGCATCCAGGTAGCTCCTGGTGTTCGTCGCCGTCTTGCCAAAGACCAGCCAAATCGAGAAGGTCTGGTTGGAGATGTTGGCGATCGGCACGCTCATCCGGATCGAAGCGGCAACCGGATTGTCTAGCACGGTTGGGTCGGCCACGTAGAAGGTGTAAGTCCAGATATCATCGCCGCCACTGCTCGTCTTGGTGGTGTTAACGATCGGACCGGCGCCCACAGAAAGTGGCGTAAAGGAAACGATCCCGCTCTTAACCTTGACCGTCAGGGTGACGTTGTAGCCACTGCCGGACTTGGTGACCCGGGCAGTGTGGGTGTAGTAGGCGTTGGCCTCAGACACCCCGGACTTGGCGGCGTTTAAGACCTCGTATTCCACGTCTTGGACTTCCTTGGTGGTGTCAATCACAGGGCCGTTGCTAATAAGTGTTACTGGTTCGTCCGTCGTGGTCTTAGCGGCATCATTAACCACGTCACTGGTTGATTTTCCCGTACCCGGGAAAACCGCTAGCGCCGTTTCGTTCATCGCGCCCAGCGGGGTCTGCAAAGCAAAGGCCAGGGTGGCACTCCCCTTGGCCAAGACGGCGGCGCTCACCTTGTAAGTGTAGGTCCCGGTATCGCCGTTAGCGGTCGTGGCCGTTGGCTGTTCGCCGTTGAGGGTCATCGACTTGATGTAGCCGTTCCCACTGGACAGGGTGAATGTGATCAGGTAGTCATTGCCGTCTTGTTTAATCGTCACCTGCTTGGCAAAGAAACCGGCCGAAGCAGATTGCTGGGTCGGGTCACTGGACTTCATGATCGAAAGGACCCGGGTTTCAGCGTTATCGGTATTGGTGGCCGAACTAGGCTGGGTCGTTGACGTGTTCGAACTCGCCTTGGTGGAACTAGCTTGGGTGCTGGAACTAGTGGCACTGGAGCTAGCCGTTGCCGACTTGGCGCTCGAACTGCTGGAGCTAGCCGCATTAGCACTAGCGCTGGAAGCTGAACTAGCGGCACTAGACGAACTGGAGCTGGCCGTCGCCTGGGTCTTAGTGGTCGAAAAGTCGACCTTTAAGTAGGCCTTTTGGCTCATGGCCCCTATCCCCGGCAAGTTCATCAAGTTCATGTCGATCAGGTAGCTACCGCTGGTGTTAGGCAGGGTAAAGGTGATGGTGGCGTTGTTGCCGTCGTGGTCGATCGTAGCGTACTCGGTTTGCCCGTCGACTTTCATATTCTTAATGTATTGCCCCCCGTCGTTGGTGGTCGTGATCTTCAGCTGGAGCTTACCGTTTTCCACTACTAGCGTGGCGCCCTTATTTAAAAAGCGCTGGGCCAGGGAGTCCTTGTTCTGGTCGTATTGCTGTTTAAAGGACGTCTGCACGTCGTAAGTTCCATCCTGATACTTCTGATCAGCGGCCTTAGCCACCAGGGGTGTCGTGCCCAGTGTTACCACGGCAGGAGCGGCGATCCCCACAGTGAGGGTCGCCGCCATTATCGCTTGGATCAAGTGATAAACCAATCGTCTATTTGTTAACATTGTTATAACTTCCTCCAAAATGACACCGTGTCACAAAATGTTGATTTGACAACGTTTTGAAAGGGTCATTCCCTCAATTTTCGTTAAGATCATGATACCATTTTTTGCTTTTTTAATGTTGTTTTTATTAAATTTATCTGCAATAATTAGAGCAGTTTCAAAATTAATAATCGATCAATTCGGGAGGATTTGTTCATGACTTCACACGTTAAAAATACTTTGGTTACCACCGCTGCCATCGCCGGTGCCCTGGCAGCCACTACCCTATTCAACACCACCACGGTTAAGGCCGACACCACCAGCTCTGCACCGGTGACCACCACGACCAGCGCCACCAAGGACACGGCGATCGCTTCCGCTCAAGCCAAGGTGAACTCCGCTTCCGCCGCCGTTGTTTCCGCCCAAGCAGCGTACGGCTCCGCTTCCACGGCGGCTTCTGACGCCGCTGCCAAGACTGCCGCCGCTTCCGCTAGTGCCGCTGCTACTTCTGCTGCTACTTCTTCAGCCGTAGCAAATGCCCAAGCCGCCGCCGACTCTGCTGCCACCGCTAAGTCCACGGCCGATGCTAACCTTGCTAAGGCCCAATCCAACGCCGCCGCAACTAGCCGTGCTAAGTTCATGACTTCGGCAGACGTTGTTAGCGCCCAATCCGCTGTTGCTTCTGCCTCCGCTAAGGCATCTGACGCTGACAGCGCGGTGGCTTCCGCTGAAGCAGGCCAAACGGTAACCGCCAACCTGATGAAGTCCGATGACCCAACCCAAGCTTCTGCCGCTCAACAATACTTCGCCACTAAGACGGCGATCGTTAAGCTCCTCCCTAGCGGCCAAGTTCAAATCACCATTCCGCTGACCAGCGGGCTGAAGTTCCTAAAAGAAGTTAGCTACAACGGGGTAGACGCCACCTTCACCAAGACTGGCGACGACTCCGCTAACATCACCTTTACTGCCGACCCGGCCACTTCCTACACCCTGGCCATGACGATAGACATCACGAGTGTCATGCCATTCATGCCAATCATGCACGAAAAGGCCCTCTTAGACGTTGATACCACCATCTTCAACGGCTTGCTGGCTGCTAAGTCTGACGCCGACGCTGCCCTGACCAGCGCCCAAGCTGCTTTAAGCACGGCTGAAACCAACGCCGCTACGGTTGCCCAAGTTGCTTCTAACGCCGCTTCCGCTGTTACTGCCGCCGCTATGGTTGCTTCCGACGCCGCCGTTGTTGCCACGAGCGCTGCTACCAACCTGACCAGCGCCCAAGCTGCTAACAGCACCGCTCAAGCCGCTTTGACTAGCGCTCAAGCTGCCCAATCCGCCGCTGACGCTACTTTGGCAACTGCTAAGGCTAACTTGGACAGTGCCAACGCCGCTTTAACCAGCGCCCAAGCTGAACTCAAGTCCGCCCAAAACATCGTGGTGGTAACGCCAGCCTCCAGCGCTGCGTCCTCCGCTTCTAGTGCTACTAGTTCAGCAACTAACTCCGCTGCTAGTGCCGCAACCGCCACTTCCAACGTGGCTTCTAGCGCTTCAACGACCACGGTAACTAGCGCCGTTGTCGCAACTCCGGCTACCACTAAGAAGGCAACGTCTAGCACCCCTGCTTCTTCAACCACTGCTAAGACCCTGCCACAAACTGGTAACGAAAACCAAAGCGCCCTGGTTGCCCTTGGTTTAGCCATCTTAACGCTGGGGATCTACCCAATGATGAAGCGGAAGCACGCTTAATAAAGGAGTGCGGACCAACCATTGGCAGGTCGTGGGCTAAGGATAGAGCACAGGTTAGCGCGGTACGCGGTGTTCTGTGGCCGGACTTAGTCACTAGACCTGCGGTTGAGGAGCACGTTA
>ERZ773269.2950-NODE-2950-length-11934-cov-4.433370_pt1 | contig 11934 bp, 6 predicted proteins | sample MGYA00511958_ERZ773269 | MGnify/ENA primary metagenome ERZ773269 (study PRJEB29015, sample SAMEA2737761) | human gut metagenome | biome: human gut; feature: human-associated habitat; material: faeces | place: China | collected 2012 ... | reverse complement strand
AGCCAATGTTGGTACTATCGGAAATCGTGCCAGACTCTTGGCACCAGAGGTCTTTCCAACAGGAATTGATGTCTTGCATTTGCAGACAGGACGCTTGGATAATGAGGGTGTTGAGGCCCTTAATCAGAAGTTCTGGAATAAGTTTGAAAAAGCAGATTTTTCAAACACGACCTTTGGTCTTTCTTACATGAAAGACGAGGATATGGATCCGACGGCCTATGAGGATATTACCAAGTCTCTCTATTACTCAGGGGCTAAGATTCTCAGTAAGGGAACGTCAGGTCGACACAACGATGATTCATATACGGCGACAACTTGGTTTGTCAATTTTTACCGTATGATTTTAGAAAATGATTTTGGAAGGAAGGAGTAAGAATGTTCAGAAACAAGAAATCAGAAATCTTGTGGGGCTTAAACCACAAAGCTTACATGTATGGCTCAAAAATTGTTAAGCGCCAAGATGGTTCTGTGCAATTTTACAATCCTTTGGTTCCATCAGGAACGGAAATCCAGTCTTGGATGGCCATCCAAAACTATCAAGCTGCTCGTACCCAGCCTGCCCTCCCACTTTTGAAAAAAGGGCATAGCTATGACTTGACGGCTAATCTCGAAGCTGTACCAACAGGCTCAGTCTTTTTGAAAGTCAGCTTTTTGGACCGTTATGACAATGAAATTAAGCAGCTGATTGAAAAAAGTACCCACATGACCTTTGTTTATCCTCATGAGGCCTATACCTATCGTATTTCTCTCTTGAGTGCTGGGGTCAAAGAGCTGGATTTCTACAGCTTAAAACTGGAAGAAACAGGAGAAGAACATGTTTAAACAACTGAATCCTATTCTCCCTGTTAAGGAGATACTCAAGGAAATCAACGGCCTAGCCGATGAAATGGCAGGTCTGACGAACCTTGAGTTGAAAAATAAAACGCAGGAATTTAAGGAGCGTTTGGCTCAAGGAGAAAGCTTGGACGACCTCCTTCCAGAAGCCTTTGCGGTTGTTCGTGAAGCAGATAAGCGCGTGCTAGGTATGTTTCCTTATGACGTTCAGGTCATGGGGGGCATTGTCATGCACCAGGGCCATATTGCTGAGATGAATACGGGTGAGGGTAAGACTTTGACGGCAACCATGCCAGTCTACCTTAATGCCTTGTCAGGTGAAGGGGCTATCCTCGTTACGACCAATGAATACTTAGCTATCCGTGACGCAGAAGAAATGGGTCAGGTCTATGAGTTCCTAGGTTTGACGATTGGTGTTCCCTGTGTTGAAGGAAGCAATGAGATGGATCCAGCAGAAAAGCGTGCCATCTATCAATCAGATATCGTTTACACGACCAATGCCAGTCTAGGTTTTGACTATTTGATTGATAATCTTGCTTCTAACCAAGACGGGAAATACATGCGTCCTTTTAACTATGCTATCGTCGATGAGGTAGACTCAGTCCTTCTTGATAGTGCGCAGACGCCCTTGATTATCTCTGGTGCGCCTCGTGTTCAGTCCAACTACTATGGAATGATGGATACACTCATGACCACCTTGGTCGAGGGTGAGGATTATATCTTCAAAGAGGAAAAAGGGGAAGTCTGGTTGACCACTAAGGGTGCCAAGGCTGCTGAAAACTATCTTGGTATCGGCAACCTCTACGATGAGGAAAATAGTACCTTTGCCCGTCATTTGCTTTTTTCACTTCGTGCCCACTTGCTCTATAAAAAAGACAAGGATTACATCATTCGTGATGGTAAGAAGGGTCCAGAAGTGGTCCTTCTTGATAAATCGACAGGTCGTCTCTTGGAATTGACCAAGCTCCAAGGTGGCCTCCACCAAGCCATCGAAGCCAAGGAATTAGTAGCCTTGTCACAAGAAACCAGAGCCATGGCTTCTATCACCTACCAGAGTCTCTTTAAAAAATTCAAGAAAATTTCAGGGATGACTGGTACTGGTAAGGTTGCGGAAAAAGAATTCCTGGATACCTATGGTATGAAGGTCATTCAAATTCCAACCAACCGTAAGAAACAACGTATCGACTATCCAGATAAGATTTATGCGACTCTGCCAGAGAAGGTCTTTGCTTCTTTAGAGTATGTTAAGCATTATCATGAAAAAGGCAATCCTATCTTGATTTTCGTTGGTTCGGTGGAAATGTCAGAGCTTTATTCTTCTTTACTTTTGCGTGAGGGGATTGCTCATAACCTCCTAAATGCCAACAATGCACCTCGAGAGGCTGAGATGATTGCTGAGTCAGGACAAATGGGTGCCGTGACAGTTGCGACTTCAATGGCTGGACGTGGAACAGATATCAAGCTCGGCAAGGGCGTAGCTGAACTGGGTGGATTGGTCGTAATCGGTACGGAACGTATGGAAAGTCAACGTATTGACTTGCAAATTCGTGGCCGTTCTGGACGTCAGGGAGACCCAGGTATGTCTAAATTCTTCGTCTCACTTGAAGACGATGTGATTAAGAAATACGGTCCATCATGGGTTCACCGTACCTACAAAGAATACGCCATTAATGATCACATTGAGCCTAAGGAACTGACCGGTCGCAAGTATCGTAAATTAGTTGAAAAAGCCCAAGAAGCTAGTGAGAGTTCTGGTCGTACCTCACGTCGTCAGACGCTTGAATTTGCAGAAAGTATGAACATCCAACGTGAGATGATTTATGCTCAACGTGACCGTCTCATCTACCACAATCAAGGTTTGGACACTGTTATCGACGAGGTTCTTGACGATTTCATCGACCAAGCTATGGCTGAGGAAGATTTCTCAAAAGCGGAAAATCTTTACCATTTCATCTTGCGTAATATCAGCTTCCGCATCAACGAAATTCCTAAGGATTTAGACCTCAACAATCGTGAGCAAGTCTTGGAACTCATCTACCAGTTTGCCTATCGTGAACTTGATGCTAAGAAGCAGGAGTTGAAAACCAAGGAACTTAACGAGTATTTCCAACGCCTATCCATGCTTAAGGCTGTGGATGACAACTGGGTAGAGCAGGTAGACTATCTGCAACAACTCCAAATGGCTATTGGTAGCCAACAACTCAGTCAAAAGAATCCTATTGTCGAATATTACCAAGAGGCTTACAAGGGCTTCGAAGCCATGAAACGTCAAATCAGAAAGGATATGGTTCGTAATCTTCTCCTTAGTCAGGTGCAAGTCACTAAAAAAGGAGATATCATCAGCCATTTTCCATAAAATAAGGAAATTATGACAGTATATAACATTAATTTAGGAATAGGTTGGGCTAGCAGTGGTGTCGAATATGCCCAGGCCTATCGTGCCAAGATTTTCAGAGAAATGGGTCAAGAGGCAAAATTTGTCTTTATGGATCTCATCCTTGGAGATAATATCGAGCATATGACTAGCAAGATTGGTTTTGCAGACGAAGAAATCATCTGGCTCCATAGCTATTTTACAGATGTTAAGATTGCACCATCGACTATCAGCCTAGCAGAAATCGAGGCCATCTTACCTGCCAATCCTGAGCGCAAGGAAGTAGCTGGTCGTCTCATTCGTTACCATTATCCACAAGACAATATGGTGGTGGCATGTAACCTTCGTGTGATGGACGAAGATGCCGTGGAAACCGTGAGCTACTTTGTCAATGACAAGCTCTTGCGCAAGGACTTTTACTCTTACACTCGTTATTGCAGTGAGTATTATGCGCCTAAGGACAATCAAGCCAAGGTTTACCAACGACGTTTTTATAACGAAGATGGGTCTACAGCCTATGACATGATTGTCGGAGACAATAATCAGGATATCTATCGTTTTCCTGATCAGGTTCTTTATGGTAAGCAAGAATTCCTTCGCTATTTCTTCAAACGTCTAGCCCTAACCAAGGATGATGTGGTCATTTTGGACCGTGAAACAGGTATTGGTCAGTTGGTCTTTGAAGAAGCACAGGCTGCTCGCCTAGGTGTCGTTGTTCACGCGGAGCATTTTAGTGTCAATCAAACTGATGACAACTACATTCTCTGGAATAACTATTACGAGTACCAATTTACCAATGCGGACAAGGTTGATTTCTTTATCGTGGCGACTAATCGTCAGAAGGAAATCTTACAGGAACAATTCCGTCGCTACACCAACCATGATCCAAAAATTTACACCATTCCAGTGGGAAGTCTGCCTGAATTGGTTGGACAAGACAAGCCACGTAAGCCATTCTCAATGATTACGGCCTCACGTTTGGCTCAGGAAAAACACATCGACTGGTTGGTTCGTGCGGTTATCGAGGTTCATAAGACTCTGCCAGATATCACTTTTGATATCTACGGTAGTGGTAGTATGGATGCCAAGTTGCGTGAGATTATTGTCGAAGCACAAGCTGGCGACTATATCCGACTCATGGGCCACGCTGACTTGACTGACATTTATAGCCAGTACGAGGTCTATCTGACAGCTTCAACTAGCGAAGGTTTTGGACTTACTCTCATGGAGGCTGTTGGTTCAGGTCTTCCGATGATTGGATTTGACGTGCCTTATGGGAATCAAACCTTTATTCAAGATGGGGCCAACGGTTATCTCCTCCCTGTCGCTGAAAATCATGTTGTGGATGTCATCACCAAGTCCTATAAGGATGCCATTATCCGTCTCTATGAAAAAGGCACTATCGAAGCCATGCGTCAAAAATCTTATGACCTTGCCAAAGGCTTCTTGACTAGCCAAGTCAAGGCAGCTTGGAAACAGTTACTTGAGGAGGTACGCTCATGATATTCTTATGTGATTACTACAATCAAGCCAGTAAGGATTTGGCTTACTCTCTTCAGGCAGCAGGCTATGATGCCACAACAGTTGTCATCAATCCAGATGGCTTTCTCCCTCAAGGAGCTCTCTCTCCTTTCACCTACTATGTGGAAGCAGCAGAGGAAACTGGGAAACCACGCTTTTTCAACCAAGTTCCTGTGCCAGCCTTTTGGGAAATTTCAGGGAACACTCAGATGGCGCGTGTGTCTAACCTCACTGAAGAACGTGCCCGCATCACCTACCCTGAAGGTAGCAAGGCTCGTATCGTCAAAAGTGTCGAATGGTTGGACAAGTCAGGTAAGATTCGCCAAGTGGACCACTATAACAAATACGGTTTCTGCTTTGCCAAGACCACTCATGATGAGAATGGTCAGGCAGTCTTTACCAGCTACCAAACCAAAGAAGGCGACGAACGTATCTTGGAAAATCATCTCACCGGTGATATTCTCTTGACTCTACCAGGACAAGCCCTCCGTCGTTTCGCCAACCGTACCGAATTTATCAAAGCCTTCCTAGCTCAGATCTTTGGTGATATCGACCACATTATCTTTAATAGCTTGGCGACACCTTTCATCGTCTCATGGACTATGGAAAATAAAGGTGCCACTGATGTCCTTGTCTGGCAAGAGCCACTGGGTGATGTCCTTCCAGGTAATATGAATGGTATCTTGGAGGATAATTCAGCCAGAGCCAATGCCATCATCATTCCGGATAAAGCGACTTATGAAAAGGCCTTGACCTTGGCGCCAGAGGACAAACATCATAAGATCTTGTCTCTTGGCTATGCCTATGACTTCAAGGAAAATCATGGTAAACCTCGTAATGCCTTTATCGCAACCAATTCAGACCAAATCGAGCGTTTGGAAGTCTTGGTTGAGTCACTCCCTGATGTGACCTTCCAGATTGCAGCAGTCACTGAAATGTCGCCAAGATTGCTTTCAATGATGCGTTATTCAAACGTTGTGCTCCATCCAAACGCTAGTCACAAGCAGTTGGACAAGCTCTATCAAGAGTCTGACCTCTACTTGGACATTAACCATCATAATGAATTGTATAAGGCGACACGGACTGCCTTTGAACACCAATTGTTGATTTTGGCCTTTTCAGAAACAGCTCATGGACCTGTCTATACAGCACCAGAGCATATCTATGCCAGTCAGAACTACCCAGCTATGGTTGCCAAGATTAAGCAGGTTCTAGGCGATGATCAAGCCATGCAAGAAGCCATGCAAGAAGCCATGCAAGCTCAAAAAGCTCAAGCCAACACCCTGACTGCCTCTGAGTTGGCCAACCGTTTACAACCACTTTTAGGAGGAAATCATGTCTAAAAAAGATTTATTCTACGGTGACGTTGAAGGCCGTATGGAAGAACTCAAGCAAAAGCCTATCACAAAAGAAAAAGAAACCAGAGGAGAGAAGATTAACAAGAGCTTTTCAATCATGCTCGGACTTGTTATTATCATCGGTTTGATCTTCACCCTTATTGGTTTGTTGAGGTAGTCTTATGATGTTAGTATTTATGGTTCTAGCAGTGATTCTTTCGGTTGCCCTTATCGTCCTAGTGACCATCCAACCGCGTCAAACGCAGATTTTCTCAACGGATGCCACTAGTAATATCGGTAAACCAAGTTATTGGGCTAGCCAACCGATTCGAAAAATGTTGACCTTGGCTATCAGCATAGCCCTCTTTATCCTCTTACTTATTTTTATGATTGTTTCTTATAAGTAGAGGACTTCCTACTATATAATAGAAAGAAGTATGTCATGCGCGTACATTTTACAAATTTATTTGGCCAATCCTCACGTAGTGTGGCCTTGATTGCCCAAAATGATACCATGAAGATTGCCAAAGAGCTCGGTGCTAATGAACTAGGAATTTATTTCTATGATAGTAGCCACGAGCCAGATGGAGAGCTTAATTCTCGCTTTGATGGGATTGTAGCAGGACTGAGTGTTGGAGATATCGTTTTCTTCCAGTCCCCATCATGGAATGGTAGTGAGTGGGATAGCCGACTACTCCGTAAATTCAAGGCTGTTAATGCTAAGACCGTTATGTTTATCCATGACATCCCACCTCTTATGTTTGATAGTAACTACTATCTCATGTCTGCTTATATTGACATGTACAATCTCTGTGATGTCGTCGTGGTGCCTTCTGAAAAGATGCGTGATCGTTTGATTGAGGAAGGGTTAACAGTTGAGAAGATTATCATCCAAAAACTTTGGGACTTACCTCACAGTCTTGACCTACACCAACCTAGTTTCCAGAAGAAGATGATTTTTGCTGGGAATCCAACCCGTTTCCCACACGTCCTAGATTGGAAACAAACGACACCTCTCCACGTCTACGCTGAGAAACAAGAAGATAAGGATTATTCCAAAATCCACCTCGAAGGTTGGCGTAATAAACATGAGCTTTTGCTAGAGCTATCTAAGGGAGGCTTTGGTCTGGTCTGGGGTAATTCAGAAAAACCAGAAGATGAGCTTGATTACTATAAGATGAACATCTCTTACAAACTCTCGACTTACTTAGCTGCAGGTCTCCCAGTGGTTGTACCTGACTACCTATCAAATGCGGACTATATTAGGGAACATGGACTAGGCTTTGTCGTTTCAAGTCTGGAAGAAGCAGACCGTTGTGTTCAAGAATGTACCGAGGAGCAGTATGCACAGATGGTAGCTAACGCTCGCCACACAGCCTACCTCATCAGTAACGGTTACTTCACAAAGAAACTTTTCATCGATGCCATTATGGCGTTGAGTTAATGCGGAGCATAATTTTGATCAAGGAATTGAACTTATGGAAAACGAGGAGTATAGTGGACAAATTATTAGCAGTGTTTTAGACCAGAAAAACAATTAAATATACTTTTATTTGAGATGAGTTTTTAGGAAATTACTACCATTTATCAAAACTATCAGCTAAATCGTAATTAGGCAGTAGCGTTTTGAAGCTACTGTCTTTTTATTTTGAACGATATATAATAATTCTGAATATTTTTTAGGAGTAATTGTGGTTAAGTTTTATTAAAAAGAATATCAATTAAAGGATATTTTTATATTAAAATATCAAAAATCAACTGGTTTTACATCTGTAAATATCACTGTAGGTGAGTAAAAGATGGGAGTTTTTAAAGTTATTTTCCCATAATATTGACTTCTGTTTAATAATTGAAGGTTTTTAAAAAAAATAGTTATTGTCTTATTTTGTAAAACCTCTAAATGCTTTTACTATAGAGTTAATTTAAATTTATATTTTTATTTGTAAGGTTACTTATATTTTTTACAAACTCAAAATATAAGCTAATTTTACTTAGGAAATTTAAGTTAAATCGGAAGAGGTTAAAGAAAAACTAAAAGGTTAAAACTAAAACGCTAAAATGTTGCTACAATTTTAATAATATGATATATTTGAGATTAGGGAAATTCAATTTATATTATTTTTAGAAGTGACAAGAGTAATCAAAATCTAATGATTCCTTGTCTAGGAGGATATATGGGTAAAGATATCTTTAGTAAGAAGAGTCGTTTCTCGATTCGTAAATTGAATATTGGAGTCTGCTCGGTCTTGCTTGGTACTTTGATCATGATTGGTCACACAGCTCAAGCGGATGAAACGACATCTGATGGAGCAACAGTTGCAACCACAGCTGTCAGTGCAAGTCAAGGTGACGGAGCCTCAACCACAACTCCGCCAATCACAGCACCAGAAAGTGCAGCAACTACTACGGTAGCACCAGCAGCTACTGAAACAGTTACATCGATGTCGGTTGCACCTACAACATCAGTTGCACCAAGTGTAGCAGTAAGTTCAGAAGCACCAGCTTCAACAAGTGCTACAAGTTCAGCACCGGCTTCATCGGCAGCAACCTCAACAAGTCCAGTAGTTGCTTCAGAAGTTCCAGGTTCAACAAATGTATCAACTGCAAAACCGGCAACTGCCTCAGAGGCATCTCATTCAGTTACAGCTTCGACAGCGTCAGTAACTACAGCAAGCTCAGAGAATGCAATCGCAAATAATGTTACGGTTTCAGAAACAGCAAATGTTCCTCGTGTACGTCGTCGCCGTGACACTGGGGGAACAGTCCGTGCAGTTGATGAAACAAGACTTGATCGTGTTACAGTAACAAAAGATAACTTTGATAGTTTCTTTAAAGAAGGTGGTACAGCAAACTATGATGAAACATCTGGTACCATCAAATTAACAGATGATGTATCAGGTCAAGTTGGTAGTGCTTACCTTCGTTTTAAAATTGATCCTAGGGAAGACTTTACCTTTACTGGTAAGGTAGATATTGGTGATAAATACGAAGGTCATACTGTAGGTGGTCGTCCAGGTGGTGATGGAGTCGGCTTCGTCTTCCATACAGGTAATGTAGATACTATTGGTCAATCCGGAGCGTCTATTGGTATGGGTACTATCAAAAATGCCTTTGGTTTCAAACTAGACTCATGGCACAACACTTCTAACCCAAATGCTAACCAAAATGCATCAGCCGATCCAAGATATGGTGGAAATGCATGGAGAAGTAATGCCTTCGGTTCATTCTACTCATCAAATAATGCTGGTAGGGTAACGACAAGTAGCTCATCAGCAAAAGCTCTAAATCCAGCTCCAAGTGGCCAATGGGTAGACTTTAAAATCGAATATAAAGGTCAAACAAAAGAGTTTATTGTAACTTACGGTAATGAAAAATGGTCAACTAATTTGAAGACTGCGAATGCTTCAATCATGGAACCAACTGCTAAGACTGCTCTTAACAACTCAAATGCAACTTATGCGTTGTCATTCTTAGGAAGTACAGGTTCTGGTACTAACTTGCAACGTGTACAAATCGAAAAATTTGAGTTTACAGCACCACAAATTGTACAAGTAGCCTTCTATGATGAAGCGGGTCATGAGCTCGCAGCAAGTAGTGCGATTCCAGGAGATAGAGATCAAGTTGTTAATTTGAGTAATATCGAAGCAGTACAAAAAGCTATTTCGAAAATAAAAGCAAAAGGATATACACTTAAGGAAGTTAATTCTGATAGAGCAGAAACATATAACTCGGGAGCTAACACTGTAACACTTAGAAGTGGTGGACAGTTACTGAAGTATGTATTTGCAGTACCAAGTCCTGCAGTTACACCGACATTACAAGCTACAGGTAGTATGACTGTAGCAGGTGTGAAATCTACGGATAAAACACTTTCAGGAACAGGTATTCCAGGAGCAACTGTAACAGTGAAAGTTGCAGGAGTTACTCTAGCTGATAATATCACAGTAGGGACAGATGGAACTTGGACAACAACACTTTCAAAAGGTTTAAATAGTAATATTACTAACCAAGATCAGTTGGTTCCAAAAGATAGTGTAACGATTACTCAAAAAATTGGAGTTAGCGAAAGTCAAGCGACAGAAGTTGCAGTTGGTCTAGGTGAGTCAGCTGTGCAACCTTCAACTGATTCAAAAGATCAACAAAGTATTGTTGCAGAAACTACTACAGTTACACTAAAAGTGCCTCACGATGCGGGAATAGCTTACTTTGATTACCCTAAAACAGGTGGTAGAAGTGAAGTAGCTATAAAACGTGATTCTATTCCTGGGGCATGGGTATCAAAAGATGCATCAAAAGCAGTAGTTAGCTCTTACTCTTCTGATGGTTTTGTTGATACTATTGTCCTTGAAATGAAAGAGCAAATCCAGGCAGGTAAAGCTAAAGTAATTTCAAATATTAAAGAAACTAAATATTCAAGTCCTACTGGATGGAAAGAAATCAATGTAGAAGAAAAACCAGATACAACACCACCAGCAGCACCTACTGTTAATAGTGTTAAAGTTGGAGCTACTAGTCTTACTGGTACAGCAGAAGCTAATTCTACAGTCGAAGCTACATTACAAAACGGCACTAAAGTAACTGCAACAGCAGGTGCAGATGGAAGCTTCACTATCCCGGTTTCAGGATTAAACGAAGGAGATACAATTAGGGTTACAGCAACAGATGCTGCTAACAACAAATCAACTCCTAGTGTAGTAACTGTAAAAGAAAATGTTCGTCCTGTAGTCAATATTCCATACGACGATAAAGCTAACCAAATTATCTATGTATATTCAGGTGAAGAAAATAATATCGAACTAAAAATTACCGATAACTCAGGTAAAATTGCTAAAGCGTATCTAGTATTTGCTCAAGACAATCGTACAGGTTTAGGAACAGAAGATACTGGATATCTAAATGGTAAAACAAAAAGTGCTTTATTCTTAAAAGCAAATAGATTTGGTTCAGAAACAACAGCTACGGAAGCAAATCCAGCTATCATTAAATTAACGGCAAATATTCCAAATGGATCTTACACAGATGGTACAGGAATAACTCGTTATGTCTATGCTGAAGATTTAGCAGGAAATACAAATTATGATAACGTAGGAGCTGCTGGTGATACAGGTGCACCAGGCCGTATTCGTTTTGTTTGGAAACCACAAACATTCAAATATAACTCTCAAGCACCATCAACACCTATTACATCAAGTGCTATTCCGGAAGCAAGTGCTATTGAAAAAGCTGTTAAAGATGCTAATCCAACTTTCAGTGACAAGATTGGAAGTGTTTCTATAGATGGTACTAATGTTAAGGTTACTTATAAGGATGGAAGTACAGATGTTATTCCAGCAAACTCAGTATTTACAATTGAACCAATTGCACCAAAAGTAACACCAGTTAAAAATCCATCAAGTCTGGAACAACCAGAAAAAGATGCAGTTAAGAAAGCTGTAGAAACAGCTAACCCAACAGCAACTAGGGTTGAAGTAGGTCAAGACGGTTCCACAACATTAACCTACTCAAATGGTTCAACAGCTACCTTAACACCAGCCCAAACTGTCAGTCAAGCAGATGTTACCCCCCCAGTAGCCCCAACTGTGAACCCAGTTACCGCAGGTGCTACAGCCGTCACAGGTACAGCCGAAGCCGGTTCAACTGTAGAAGTTACTCTTCCAGATGGCTCTAAGGCCACAGCAACAGCTGATCCAGATGGCAACTTCAGTGTTCCAGTCAGCGCCTTGAAGGAAAATGACACCGTATCTGTTACAGCAAAAGATGCTTCAAACAATACATCAACACCGACAACCGTTACCGTACCAGATACGACAGCTCCAGTAGCCCCAACTGTGAACCCAGTTACCGCAGGTGCTACAGCCGTCACAGGTA
>ERZ773269.2948-NODE-2948-length-11946-cov-52.883946_pt1 | contig 11946 bp, 14 predicted proteins | sample MGYA00511958_ERZ773269 | MGnify/ENA primary metagenome ERZ773269 (study PRJEB29015, sample SAMEA2737761) | human gut metagenome | biome: human gut; feature: human-associated habitat; material: faeces | place: China | collected 2012 ... | reverse complement strand
CCTAATTAACGATCATATCGAAGACTGTCCTTTTAAGTACACTACTACGTAATCTGCAAAAATTGCACTCTATCCTTTACTAATAGGACTCTCTTTTAAACTTAGGGGCCATATATGATTAAATACCCATTGAAAATAAACAAAAAACGTCTGCCGCACGCGACAGACGCTGGTTTATTCTACTGAAATGCTAAAGCATGTACTTTAACAGCTCAATCATGAACTTAATCAGTTTTTTCAGTTGCTTCTTACTGAAAAAAGGCAACAATACAAAGATGAAGATACAATGAGTCACTGGGAAGAACCTCCTTCCCACACAAATTGAATGCTTGATGGGGGCATTCTGGTGTGCTTTCCTATTGTATCATAGAAAGTTTTCAGCTATAATATTGTTACAAAGATGAAGATGCTGGTGTGTAAATTGGATCAGCTGATTACTTATCCGAGCCGGCGGGGCATCTGAAAAGATGCTCTTTTTTTGTACCTAAATTTTCTTTTATTGGGTCCATTTGTAATAATGGAACCTTAAGAATGCCGAAAAATACCCCTTACTTTAGCCAAGTAGCTAAGTAGGGGCTATTTTTTAGTACTTTAAACTTACAGGGCTTACTTCGACAAAGGTAATTTTTAATTTGGCTTATCTTATAAAGAGGTTCTTTGTGAGGTTTAGTTATTATTTAGCTCCTTTCTGATATATCAAAAGTGAATATTAATCTTGCAGTTGGCTGAATAATCATAATACTAAAAAATAAGTCTTTAAACGTTGAAAGGTTTTAATAGTTTCCTGATATATTTCGTTTTCTTGATCCCTGCCAATTTATCTAGGCCCCATGGCGGCTAAGATAATGATAAAGGAAACGAAGGAGAAAGAACAATGGGCAAGCTACGGGGGTTCTTCAGTAAGAACCAAAAAATTAACGTACTGGTGATGACAATCTTGATCGTTGTTGCCGAACTGAGTCGCTTTGCAAAATTGGAAACGGTCTACCCGTTGTTAATGATTATTGTCACGATTTTAGGGGGGATTCCGATTATCCTGCGGGCCTTCAGCGCCCTGCGGTACCGGGTGATCTCAATTGAACTCCTGGTCGCCGTTGCCATCATCGGGGCCGCCATCATTGGTGAGTACACTGAAGGGGCGATCGTGGTCTGGCTCTTCAACCTCGGGGACGTTTTGGAGGCCTTGACCCTCCGCAAGACACGGGCCGCTGTCAAGTCCTTAACTGAAATGGCCCCGCAAACTGCTGAGGTAATTGATTCGGTTGACGACGCGACCGGTGAGGTAACCGACATTGATCTGGTTGACGAAGGAGACCTGGTCCTGGTCAAGGCCGGTGACCGGATCCCGGTTGACGGTCAGGTTAAGCGGGGAACCGGGCTGGTAAACGAGGCCAGCTTAACCGGGGAGTCGCGGTCGGTTGAAAAGAACCTCGATGAAACCGTCAGCGCCGGAACAATCCTGGAGGACGGGACCCTGGTGGTTGAAGCCAGCCGGGTCGGGGAAGACACCACCTTTGGGAAGATTATTGAACTGGTTGAACAGGCTCAAGACAGCAAGTCCAAGGCCCAGCGGGTGATCGATAAGTTTGCGAAGTACTACACCCCACTGGTGATGGTGATGGCCCTGGTGTTTGGCCTGCTGACCAAGGACGACGAGTTGGCGATCACGGTTCTGGTTCTCGGTTGCCCGGGGGCCTTGGTGATCGGGGTGCCGGTTTCAACCGTGGCCGGAATAGGTCGGGCGGCGAAGTTAGGGGTACTAACTAAGGGGAGTGCGAGCCTTAGCGCCCTCAAGAAGGTTGACACCCTGGTCTTTGATAAGACGGGGACGGTCACTAAGGGCCAGCCGGAAGTGGTTGACCAGTGGTGGGCACCGGAAGCGGGCGATCAAGATCGTCAGTTACTGGTTAGTGTTGAAACGGCCTCCAACCACCCCCTGGCTAAGGCGGTCATTGATAAGTTAGCTCAAGAACCGCTCCCGGTTGACGATAACGAAACGATTGCCGGTCAGGGAATGGTTGCCCAAGTGGCTGGCCACCAAGTCGCCGTGGGGAACGCCAAGTTGTTAACGAACCACCAGATTGACTTGGTGGCGGTGGCCCAAACGGCACCGGCTTGGCAGGCGAAGGGGCGCTCCCTGGTTTACGTTGCCATTGATGGCCAATTACGGGGCTTGCTGGGGATCAGTGACCCGCTCAAGGATAACGCCAAGGAAACCTTTGCCCGCCTGCGGGAACTTGGGTACACTAATCTAATCATGCTGAGTGGTGATAACCAGGCGACGGCCGACCAGATCGGTCAAGAGGTTGGAATGAGCAAAGTGATTGGTGATTTAATGCCGGCGGACAAGGTGGCTAAGATTAAGAAACTCCAAGCCGCGGGGCACAAGGTTGCCTTCCTTGGTGACGGGGTGAACGACAGCCCGGCCCTGGCAACCGCAGAAGTTGGGATTGCAATGGGGAACGGGACGGATGTGGCTCTCGACGTGTCAGACGTGGTCCTGCTCCACTCCGACCTTGGTCGTCTGCCACTGGCCTTGATGATCGCCAAGAAGACGGTTGTCAATATGAACCAAAACATCGCTATTGCGGTCTTAACCGTGGCCCTCTTATTCCTAGGCCTGATGGTGGACTCGATTCACATGGCCTCCGGAATGCTGGTTCACGAGTTGAGTATCTTGATTGTTATCTTAAACGGAATGCGGCTCCTAAAAGTTCGCTAGACTTGACGATGATCAATTATTTTGGAAAATAGTACACTATACTAAAAGAAAAACAAAGGAGGGACCGAAAATGGAGAAGGTTGTAATGGAATTAGGTGGGATGACCTGCCCGTCCTGCATGGATAAGATTAAGACGGCGGTTGAGCATCAAGCCGGGGTCAGCGATGTGAAGGTCCTCTTTAACGCTGGTAAGCTCAAGGCAAAGGTCGACACCAATCAATCAAGTGCTGATGACGTTAAGAAAGTTGTTGAAGATTTGGGTTACCAAGTCAACGGCGTAAAGGAAAAGGAGATTGCCTAATGACAAAGGAAGAATTATACCAAGCTGAATTAAAGCAAGCCGACCAAGATCACCACACCCCAACGGCAGGGGCGATGACTGGCCACATTCTTGCCAACCTATGGCTCCACCAGCAAAAGGTCAACCAGGCTCGCCTGTATACTAAGGGTTGCGCCAGCCTCTTCATTAACCAAAAGGCGGCGGAATGGGTGGCAACCGAGCGCCAATACTTTGACCGGATCAACACCCTCCTGCTTAGCCTGGGGGAAGCCGTTCCAACCACAACCGCGCAGTTTGTAGAGTACGCAATGCTAAAGGAAGACGGGGCGGAAAAGTACGCGCCCGGCAAGGACCAACTCTTTGACCTAATTAAGGACTTTGACACCCAGCTACTCTTCTTCCAAAAGGCAATCGCCCTTGGTAAGCAAGAAGGAAAGATGAAGCTGGTTCACACGATTGTTGACCTGGATGACTGGATGCGGGCCGAGATCTTAGCCGGGCAAAATTTCCTGGGAAATGATCTGATGGAGGGTCGCTACCAAGAAGAGGACGACGAAGATGATGATTAGTGGCACCCACCTTTGTGTCCGGTTAGTCCCCCTCTTTAACCAGCTTCCCCTGGCTAACCAGCGCCAGATTGAATCCCTGTTGGTCCACCATCATTACCAGCGGGGCGAGGTAATCCTGGCGCCCGGTGATGAGGGGCGGATGGTGATCGTTGAAGATGGCCAGGTCAAGCTCTACCAACTAAATGAAGAAGGGGAGGAGCAAGTCCTTGAGGTCATGCACACTGGGGACTACGTGGGTGAGCGCTGGCTGTACGGGGCTGAGAACGAAGCAACCTTTGCGGTGGTTCAAAAGCCTGCCGCTCTCTGCACGATCAGCTACGAGGATTTTACCAAACTACTGGCGGAGTACCCCGAGTTGGCCACCCGCCTCCTGCAACTAACGATGGACAAGGTGCAGGAGTTAACCACCCAAAACCAGTACCTAATGATGGAAGCGGTGGAAGAACGCCTGTGGGCATATTTGAACCGGCAGGCCACCCTGCGCGGTAGGTCCCGCTTCACCTTACCAATGAAGATGAAGGATCTGGCCACCTACTTGGGAACGACTCCGGAGACCCTGTCGCGGAAGTTTAAGAACCTGCAAGCGGCCGGTAAGATTGACCGGGACCGACGAGTGGTTTCAATCCTACAATAAAACCCGACCCCAGCCTTGTGATATGCTCCCCTTAGAGTGGACACAGAATTATACAAAATTCTGTATGTAACTCTAGGGGGATTTTTTATGTCCAACCGAACTAGTAACCATACCTTAAATCAGCGACTGGCAGCGGTGAGGAAAGTCCTTGAGGGAGAGTCCTCGGTGAGTCATGGGGCCCGTGAATTGGGGGTTAGTAAATCAACTTTAACAAGCTGGATCATTAAGTACCAAAATAATGGGGTAGCTGGCTTAAAAGAGTCGCACACTTGGCGACACTATCCTGTCGACCTCAAACATACGGCGGTCCATGATTACCTTGACAATCACCTTTCACAGCTGGAGTGCTGTCGTAAGTATAATATTTCCAGTCGCGGTGTTCTCAGTCGCTGGGTTAACCAGTATACTAACGGTAAAACCTTGAAGAAGACAACTGGAGGTTCTACCAAGATGAAGGCACACCGGAAAACCACTTATGAACAGCGTCTAGAAATCGTTCACTTTACCCTAGCCAGTGATAAAGATTATCGAGCAGCGATGGCGAAATACGGCGTCTCTTACAGCCAGGTTTATAGCTGGGTACAGAAGTATGAGCGGGACGGTTACGAAGCCTTAGTTGATCATCGTGGTCATCGAATTCAAGACCGCACTGTAGCTAAACTAAGTAAAGAAGAACAACTCGAACGACAGCTCAAAAAGCTAGAAGCTCGCAACCAGGATCTGGCGGCGGAGAACTACTTCCTAAAAAAATTAAGTGCCCTGGAGAATGAATCCGAGCAATAAGACATCATCGCGATATCAGGCGATTCAAGCTACTCGTCATTTTCCAGGGCAATCAATCAAGCATCTTTGTATCCTCGCTCAGGTCTCACGAGTAGGTTATTATCGCTGGCTTTCTAAGCCGACGACGAAAGAAGGCCAGATCAGTGAGCAGCTCAAAGCGCTGCTCAAGCAGACTTACTGGGAAATGAAGGGTAAGTGGGGTTATCGCCGATTAACAATGCTTATTAATCGGCGTTACAACTGTCACTATAATCATAAGCGTATTCGGTGACTCCTCGTTGAAATGAATCTGCGAGCGGTAATTCGACGGCCTCGTCATAGCTGCACGATCGCTCGCGGACAAAACCATGAGCCTAATATTCTTAATCGGAATTTTACGGCTGATCACTTAAACGAAAAGTGGGTCACCAATGTAACGTATCTGATCTATGGCAATGGTCAGAAAGCCTATCTCAGTGCTATTAAGGATTTACATAACGGTGGGATCATTAGCTATGTCGTTAGCCAGCGCAATGACAATCCGCTGGTAATGAAAACCCTCAAGCAGGCGTTTTAAACGCTATCCAACCGCGACACCATTACTGCACAGTGATCGTGGCTTCCAATACACCTCTAAAGAGTTTGCCTGCTTGACCACTGAGCACGGTATTACCCGCAGTATGTCTCGGGTCGATAAGTGTATTGATAATGCCCCGATGGAAAGCTTCTGGAGTCACTACAAGGATGAAGCCTACTATGGTCAGTACTTTAAAACCTATCAGGACTTGACCTCTTCAGTTGATTGGTACATTCACTTCTATAATCACCAACGTTATCAAACAAAATTAAACAGCCTGACCCCGGTAGAATACCGGCATCAAGCTGCTTAAAGTTCATTGTATAATTGACTGTCTGCTTGACAGGGCGCAATCCACTAATCTAATTTTTATCCATTTTTTGCAGTCTTCTCATTTCATAGTTATATCCATTTATGAAATTTACGATTTCCTGCATCTTTCGAAAAAAAACAAAATTTAAAAATTCAAATAGTAATTTAGGATAGTGTTTGAACGCTTTTCCACTTTGATAATCAGTCTGAGCTTGAAACTTTCCTTTATCAAAGTCTGATAGGCTATTAGAATTATTAAACCTATAGCTGTAACCTTTGGAATACAAGCCATTTTCATAATTATACTTGATTAAATCATGTAGTTTTAATAAAAACATGAAGACCACCTCGACTTTTAATTTAAGTATATCATGAGAAATACTAAAAAAAGCAGCTTGCTCCCGGCTTTTTGGCTGTAAGGTTGTCTTTAATGTAAGAATCTTTGCTCGTTCTGTAAAGAGTTTAACCTAGTTAAATATGGTTGGATTTGTACGCCAAATAACGTACGATATTGCTGAGGTGATGAGAATGGCAAGAATTGAAGCTCGAATTGACGGAACTATTAAAAGTAAAGCCAAAGACGTATTAGCTAATCATGGTCTAACAATTTCTGATTTTATGCGCATGACATTAACAACAGTTGCTCATGATGGTTTACCTAAATATTATTCAATCCCTAATCGGCAGTTAAAAAATTCGATTCAAGAAGTTATTGATGATCTATCTGGAAAAGAAAAACTACCCGAAGCCCGTAACCTTAAAGAATTAGATCAATTGTTTAGCTCCGATAACGCATTGGAGTCTTCAAAATAAATGGCGAGAGTAATTAAATATACCAAAACTTTTAAAAAACAGTTCAAAAAGCGGCGCAAGGCCCCAAGTGGCGTTCAATATTTAAAAGTTCACTACCTCAAGAGCTTGATGATCAAAAGCGGAGTCCTTGGAAATATATTATTCAGTGTTTAATTGAAGATAAAACCATTCCAGATTATTTTTATCCACATACTTTAGAAGGTGTTATAATGAAAAAGCAAGAAACGACAAGAAAGAAAAAGAGGTTTGATATGAAAAGGTCTTTCAGGCGGATTTCCGCTGTCATAGCAACGATGGCTTTCACGATAGGTCTGGCCGCCTGCGGTTCCTCCCAGTCGACTGCCCCATCGGCGAACAAAGCCACTTCCTCCGTCACTGCCCCCCAGGGCTGGAAGAAGTTCACGTCCAAGGATCTGGGCTATTCCGTCTATTTCCCGGGCGTTCCGGAGAAGGACACCTATAAGGATCCCACTGGCGCTTATGCCCGCTATTCGACGGTCAATGACAAGGATCACATCAACTACGCTGTGTCCGTCACCAAATTCACTCGGAAGCAAGTCGAGGACTCCAAGGGGTTCAATGACGCGCAGAAACGTAAGGTCTTGACCAATGTCGCTCGTCTTCTGCAGATCGACAAGTATTCCTTCACCACCGTGGACGGGCATATGGCCATTTCCTACACCGGTCACGATAGCGAGGACTCCTCGGTGATCATGCGTCGAGAGGTCGTTTACTCGTCCACTGGCCTCTATGGCCTCGAATCCTTTGGAACTTCCAGCTCGGAATACAAGCAGTTCGTCGATACCTTCCAGCTTTCCGAAGATACGCAAGAATGAAATTTTCGCCACTGGCTCTACCTACTCCCAGGGGACGCCCACCCCGGATTGGATGGCTCCCGTCATGGGGGTCGTGATCGGTCTGGCCATCATCATCGGGATCGTCGCCGCCATCTTCGGCATTAAGGCCCATATCCAGGGAAACGATGTGCGCAGAAGCCTGTACACCGATGAAGTCGTGGACTCCCACCAGATCATGATGATGAACGACTACATGCCCACGAAGGTCAACAACCTTTACAAGGCCTTGCTTTCCCTGGGATAGGCCCAATCCGGCCTTCCCCTTCCACCCGCCATCTTCGTCGCGCCGGGTGGATTTTTATTTTCATTTCTAATCTCTGCTAGAAGGAGACGTAGTAAAAAGCGAGAGCGTGTATCGAAATCCTTGGATTTCAATACACGCTTTCTTTAGATTTAGGGGCCAAGAAAGCTCGTTGCAGTAGACCAGACATATAATTTATAATTGACGCATAGGTTATATTCGAGAGAAAGAAATTAACACCAAATGAAATAGTAGGATGTTGATTTATCGGCAGGTCCTTACTTCGGGAGGGGTAAAGGGTGAAGAATATAGTTTATGTGGAGAATGAATGTTTTGTTGGTGTCACTAAAGAAGGACTAAAATTTTCAAATATCAAGACAAAGGAAAAGAAATGTCTGACCTTTGATGATATTGGTACATTGGTGTTTGATAATAGAAAGTGTTATCTATCGGAGCGAGTGATTGAATATTGCATTCTCAATCACATTGGGATTTTATTCTGTGACCGAAGCCACTCTCCTTTAGAAATGATCGAGACCACCTACAATTAGGAACACCGCTATGAACGCTTGAAAAAGCAACTAACCTTAACATGATTTAAAGCAACTGGGCAATTAATAGTGGCCGAGAAATGCTAAAATAGAGTTGAGTTAACAATTATGAAGGGAGGAGCGTCAATTGGATAGTGAAATTATTGCCCGGCCATTGGTGACCATCACCAACGTCATTTGGAGTTTTAATACTGAATTACACCGACCACAATTACTATTGATTAAGCGGGCAGATGAACCTCTAAAGGGACATTGGGCCCTCCCCGAAACCCGCTTGCGGAGTAAAGAGAGTGCCGACGCGGCCTGCATTCGTCTAATTGACGATAAAATTGGCCTGCAAGTTCCGATGAATTCAACCGAACAACTGGCCACCTTTACAGATCCCAAGCGGATTACGGGAACTCGGGCACTGGCACTCGCCTATATGACCTATTTACCATCAACCCCAAAATTGCATCCAGGGTATGGGGCCACAGATGCCCAATGGTTCGTGCTTGATAAAGATCAGGGCAACTATGTGATCACCCATGACCAACAGGAGATTATCCTAAGTCCCGCCGGTCACCTGGCCTTCGATCATATTCAAATCATTACCACCGCCATTAATCGGATTAAAAACAAGCTGGACTATCAACCCCAAATTCTTCGGATCTTAGGTAATACCTTTACCCTGCGCCAAGCGCGCGAAGTCTTTGCGGCTTTCTTAGGTACGACAATTGGCAAGATTGATAATTCCAACTTTAAGAAAACTCACAACCACCTCTTCAAAGAAGTCGGGGCCGCCACTTTGAACCATTCTGGGCGGCCACCAAAGCTCTACCAACTTAACTAAAGGGCATCATTTGCATTTTGCTGCAAAGTATTTATACTAGACGTAAATAAAAGTTAACCATACTTTTATTTTTAGCCAAATTAAAGTAATTTTTACTTAAAAGGAAGCATTTAAGATGAATCTACAACTATTAACCGACTTATATGAATTTTCCATGGCCAATGGGTACTACGCTACCCTACCCCATGATCGACAAGCTCGCTTCGACGTCTTTTACCGCCGGGTTCCCGACAACGGTAGTTTTGTCATTGTCGCTGGTCTCCAGCAAGTGGTAGAACAAGTTCAAAATTGGCATTTCACTAAGGAGAATATTGAATACCTGACCTCCCTGAATGAATTTACTCCCGAGTTTTTGGATTACCTGAGCAAGATTAAAAATCACTGCTCGATTAAGGCTTTACCAGAAGGAACCCCTGTTTTCCCACGGGAACCAATTATTTCAATTAGTGGACCGTTGATTGAAGCCCAGCTGTTAGAAACCTTTATTCTAAACATCATTAACCATCAATCATTAATTGCGACGAAGTCTTGGCAAATCAACCATGCCGCTCAAGGCCGACCAATTATGGAATTTGGCGCGCGGCGGGCGCAAGGCCCTGATGCCGCCACGTATGGGGCGCGAGCCGCGGTGATCGGCGGTTGTACCAGCACGTCGAACTTACAAGCAGCCAGTCAATTTAATATTCCCGCGGCCGGCACAATGGCACATGCCTGGGTCGAAAGCTTCTCTGATGAATTAAGTGCCTTTCAAGCTTGGGCCAAGGTTTATCCTGACAAAGTTTCCTTGCTCGTTGATACTTATGATGTCTTGAAGTCAGGAGTGCCGAACGCGATTCGGGTCTTCAAGCAAGTTAGCGCTCAAGGGCACCAACCAGTCGGGATCAGGATCGATTCCGGTGACATTTCGCAATTAGCCATCAAAGCCCGGAAGATGCTCGATGATGCTGGCTTCCCCAAGGCAAAGATTACAGCTTCAAATGCCCTTGATGCGCATGTAGTTAAGTCGTTGTTGGATGAAGGAGCTCCAATTGATAACTTTGGGATTGGGGAACGTTTAATTACCAGTTCCTCCAGTCCGGTATTAAGTGGCGTTTATAAGCTCGCCGAAGAAAAGATTAATGATCAATGGATCCCCAAAATTAAGGTTAGTGATAGCAGAGAAAAGATCACCCTGCCTGGTAATAAGCAAGTTTACCGGATTTACCGGCAAGATAACCTTCATCAAGCGATCGCCGATGTGATTGCCCTGGCTGATGAGCACATCACGGCTCCATTGAAAGTGGTTAATGCTAATTCGGCAGCCACGCACGCCAGCCAAGTTCTGACTAACTTTAATGCTAAGCCATTGATGCAAGAATATCTGGGTTCCAATGCTTTCCCAATCGAAAATGATCTCTTTAAGATTCAGCAATTCTCGATGGATCAAGTAGCAGAATTACCAGAAGCCACAAAACGGTTAGTTAACCCCGATCGGTACCCAGTTTACTTAACAGCTACATTGGTTGAATTGCAAGAACAGTTAATTACTAAAGCTCAATTTACGGAGGAACATTAAGATGGCTAAAGCGCTCTTAATTATCGACTATACAAACGACTTTGTGGCTGATAAGGGATCACTAACGGTTGGCAAGCCAGCGCAGACGTTGGCCCCAGAAATTATGCGGTTAGCCGATCAATTCTTAAGCCAGCATGATTATGTGATCTTTCCCACTGATGGTCACCGGCTTAATGACCCATTCAATCCAGAAACCAAACTATATCCGGCCCATAATATTATTGGGACGACCGGTCAGAAACTATACGGCCAAGTCGGCAGCTGGTTTGATCAACATCATGACGATTCCCATGTCTACAAATTCAATAAGAACCGTTACTCCTCCTTCCAAAACACCAATTTGGATAACTACCTGCGGGAACGGCGGATTGATGAAGTCTGGATTGCTGGTGTTTGCACTGATATTTGTGTCCTCCACACCGCAATCAGTGCCTACAACCTGGATTACCACATTGTGATTCCACAAGCAGCCGTGGCTACGTTTTCACCAGCTGGTGCTGAATGGGCGATGAATCATTTTAAAAACGTATTAGGGGCCACAATTCGATAATTCACTTTCAAATGATTATCAAAAAAACCACGAATTAATTACAAAAAATTCCCTTTGCTAAATGCATTGGGAATTTTTCCTTTGGCGTTACCTTTCTAGAGTAAAAGGTAACATTTTATTTTCAAATACAATCTTGAAAATAAAATTTAATGGTTATTAGGAAATGTGTTCCTAATGCTCTCGGCAGAGCTCCCTAGTCAAAATGGGGTTACTCCATTTTAACTAGGGAGCTAGTAAATTGGATATCTTATCCACTTTGCTGTACTGCAAACATGTTATAATTACTTGTAAGATAATAACTTACGGAGGCATAAAAGATGGCAATAAAATGTACCGTAACAACTGACTTACAAGCGAAAGATACTAATGGATATTCCGGCATTCAGAAGCATGTTGAACATGATGAAAAGATTAATCACAGTAATCAAGATATTGTGTTTAATGAAACGCAGTTCAACGTGTACGATAAATCGAAAGCTACTAAGCATGCAATCGAAGAATAGAACAACAAACACTTCCAGAACTATGTTGAGCACAGTTGTTTGCATTCCGATTAATAAATGATACCACTCTAACATGATTCCTATCATTTTCTCAAAATAGTTTTGATGCTCATAAAAAACATTTTTAATTTACCTGACATATAAGTCTCATCTTTTTATATTAAACTTTTTGCGATATCTGATAAAGG
>ERZ773269.2947-NODE-2947-length-11947-cov-18.130424_pt1 | contig 11947 bp, 14 predicted proteins | sample MGYA00511958_ERZ773269 | MGnify/ENA primary metagenome ERZ773269 (study PRJEB29015, sample SAMEA2737761) | human gut metagenome | biome: human gut; feature: human-associated habitat; material: faeces | place: China | collected 2012 ... | reverse complement strand
ATTCTGAGACCTTGCTTGATTATTTAAAAACTTTTGACTTTATTCGACCACTGTTACAGACACAAAAAGCGCTTAGTTTAGCAGCTTATGATGTGGCCAAGCAGGCTGCTGCTGAACATGTGCTTTATATTGAAATTCGCTTTGCTCCCGAATTATCTATGGATAAGGGATTGAGTGCTGTTCAGGTAGTTGAGGCGGTTGAAAAGGGACTGCAAAAGGCTCAAAGGGATTTTAATATTGTTGCCAAGGTTTTAATTTGTGGGATGAGACAGTCCTCAAAACAGTTGACAAAAGAGATTTTTCGTCAAATAAACCAAGCCAAAAGTTTAGAATTTGCAGGCTTTGACTTTGCAGGAAATGAACATGATTTTCCGCCACAAGAAATAGCAGATCTCATTCGTTTTACGCAAAGATTGGATCGTCCTATGACTTTTCATGCTGGTGAATGCGGCTGTCCTAGCCATATTGCCCAATCAATTGCCTTAGGAATCAAACGTTTGGGGCATGTCACAGCTATCCATGACCATCCGGAATTGATAGCAGACTTTGTTGAGAATAAAGTGACAGCAGAACTTTGCCTAACCAGTAACCTTCAAACTAAGGCAGCCAAATCTCTAGCGGAATTTCCCTATCAAGAGCTCTATGAAGCTGGTGCTAAGATAACAATTAACACGGATAACCGTACTGTCTCCAATACCAATTTAACGAAGGAATATCAGTTATTTGTGGATTATTTCGGAACCAGTTTGGCAGATTTTTATCACTTTAATCAAAATGCGATTGAGGCATCTTTTGCCTCTGAAGCTGAAAAGGCAGAACTTTTGGCTGAACTGAAAAAGGCCTATGGACAGACTGATTAAATTTTTAAAAGTCGAAAAACTGTGTTATAATCAAATTATTATTATTTTGGAGGGTATTATGGCTTTCGCTAAGATTGTTTTTGCTAGTATGACAGGAAATACGGAGGAAATTGCTGATATTGTTGCTCAGAAACTTGAGGAGCTAGGACATACGGTTGATGTTGATGAATGCACCACTGTTGATGCTGATGAATTTCAAGATGCTGATATTGCTATTGTAGCAAGCTATACTTATGGTGATGGCGAGCTTCCTGATGAAATTGTTGATTTTTATGAAGATTTGCAAGACTTAGATTTATCTGGGAAAATCTATGGTGTTGTTGGTTCAGGAGATACCTTCTATGATTATTTCTGTAAGGCTGTTGATGATTTTGAAATGGCTTTCGAAGGAACAGGGGCGACAAAGGGAGCAGAATCTGTTAAGGTTGACTTAGCAGCGGAAGATGAAGACATTGAAAATCTCGAAAAATTTGCCCAAGAAATTGCTGAAAAGGCAGAATAAGTTATCTTTATCAATAATAAAAGTAAAGCAGCTCTGAACTGCACCCCAAAAGTTAGACAGAAAAAATCTAACTTTTGGGGTGTTTTTATTATGAAATTGACTTATGAAGATAAAGTTCAAATATATGAACTGAGAAAGCAAGGAAAAAGCTTTAAACGACTTTCAAATCAATTTGGTGAACATCTCTGGTCTAATTACATGGTGAAATTAATTGACCGTTATGGAATACACATCGTCAAAAAGGGAAAGATTCGTTACCATTCTCCTAAATTCAAACGAGAAATGTTTGATAAAGTTCTACTTGAAGGTTGTGCTCAACAAAGTGTTTGTCTGGACTATGGGCTCTCAAATCAAAGATTGCTTAACAATTGGATAGTACAATACAAGAAAAATGGGTATACTATTGTTGAGAAAAGAAGAGGAAGAGTACCTAAAAAGTTAAAAGAGCTAGAAGACAGGGACGAAGCCTTACAGCGAGAAAGGAAGAAATAGAGAAATGGTTGTAGGAGGATTTCGACTAGACTTACTTCTGGAAACAGCTCGTTTACCGCAATCAACTTACTACTATCAGGAGAAGAGACTGGGTGGGCTTGATAAAGATAAAGAGCTTAAAGCTGAAATTCAGTCAATTTATTGTGAGCATAAAGGAAATTACGGCTATCGTCGAATGACTCTTGAATTGCGAAATTGTAGTTTTATAGTGAACTATAAAAAGGTGCAACGTCTTATGAAAGTAGCTGGTTTAACCGCTAGAATTCATCGTAAACGGAAATATTCTTCATAATAAGGAAAGATTGGCAAGAAATCAGGAAATCTCATTCGACGCCAGTTTGAAGCATCAAAACCAATGGAAAAGTGCGACACAGATGTGACAGAGTTTGTCATTTCAAGTAGCTAACAGGGGTAGTTATATCAATACCGTATTCTCATCGCTTTTTATAGTGGGTAAGGGGGATTCAGCCTTCCATGTCACGTAAAGGGAACAGTCCATACAACGGCATGATGGAATCTTTCTTTTGCATTCTGAAGTCTGAGATGTTTTATGGTTATGAGAAGATGTTTAAGTTAATTGAGCATTTGAAACAAGCTACTGTAGGCTATATTGATTACTACAACAACAAACGCATTAATGTAAAACTAAAAGGACTCAATCCTGTGCAATACAGAACTAAATCCTTTACTTAAATTATTTGTCTAACTTTTTGGGGTCAGTACAAAAGGGCTCTTTTTTGAACGATAAAAAATTCCAACCTTATGTGATGGGGACTAAGTAGCTCTTATATTAGTTATCAAAAGTGACCTCTTTAACAAGATTATCTAAGAATTTTTCTCCCATTTTAGAAAGAGTAGCCTTTTCATGTTTCAAGTAAACAATATCAATTTCATCATCAATATCTAGTGGAATAGAGACGATATTGTCACCATTTAAATTACTATTTAAGATACCAGTGGCAATTGTGTATCCATCCAAACCAATTAATAGGTTAAAAAGTGTTGCACGGTCTGAAACCACAATCGACTTTTTATGGGGGATTTGTGAGAGAATCTCTTCAGAATAATAGAAGGAATTATGAATCCCCTGATCGTAACTAAGGTATGGGAAGTCCTCTAAATCTTCCAATGAGACCACTTTATGCTTGGCCAAAGGATTTGACTTGCTGACAAAGATATGAGGTCTAGCTTTAAAGAGACTAGTATAGGTAAGTCGGTTATCGTCAAACATTTTAGTCAAGACATCTCGGTTATAGCCATTAAGGAAGAGAACACCGATTTCTGAACGGAAGTTCTTAACGTCTTCGATAATCTCGTAGGTACGAGTTTCACGTAAGAAGAGCTCGTAACGCGTCATATCAGCTCTCTTGAGAAGTGAGACGAAGGCATTGACGACAAACGCGTAGTGTTGAGAAGAGACACTAAACAATTCACGTGTTTCTGTGTGACTCTTGTAGCGTTCTTCCAAGAGATTCGTTTGTTCCACTACCTGACGGGCATAAGAGAGAAATTCAACTCCATCCTTGGTTAAGGTGATTCCTTTAGGGTTACGGATAAAAATGTCAATTCCCATTTCTCTTTCTAAATCGCGGACAGCGTTTGAAAGACTTGGTTGTGTAATGAAAAGTTGTTTTGCGGCTTCATTCATTGAGCCGGTTTCGACGATTTTGATAATATAATGTAATTGTTGAATTCGCATAGCCTTATTATAGCATACTTTAAGAATTAGTCCTTAGGATAAGAAGCGATTAAAAAGTCTTTTGGGGACTATACCAATTTTATGCTTGACAATGTTAAATATATGGAATATACTGTCTTCGTTAAGCTTTTTAAAGAGCTTGTTGACTATACCAATTTTAAATGAAGGAGACATGACCTCTTAGATTTGAGGTTATTATTAAAATATGTGTGGAATTGTTGGTGTTGTAGGTAACACAAATGCAACCGATATCTTGATTCAAGGACTTGAAAAGCTAGAGTACCGTGGTTACGATTCAGCCGGTATCTTTGTAGCTGGTAAAACATCTAGTCAATTGGTTAAAGCTGTTGGCCGTATTGCGGAACTTAATGCTAAAACTGCAGGAGTAGAAGGTACTGCAGGTATCGGACATACTCGTTGGGCGACTCATGGGAAACCAACGGAAGACAATGCTCACCCACATCGTTCAGAAACAGAACGCTTTGTTTTGGTTCACAACGGTGTTATTGAAAACTATCTTGAAATTAAGGAAGAATACCTTTCTGGTCATCATTTCAAAGGTCAAACCGATACTGAAATTGCTATTCACTTGATTGGTAAATTTGTTGAAGAAGAAGGTTTGTCAACTATTGAAGCTTTCAAGAAGGCTCTTCACATTATCCGTGGGTCATATGCTTTTGCACTCATGGATTCTGAAGATGCATCAACAATTTATGTCGCTAAAAACAAATCACCACTTTTAATTGGTCTTGGTGATGGTTATAACATGATCTGCTCTGATGCTATGGCTATGATTCGTGAAACAAACCAATACATGGAAATTCACGATCAAGAGTTGGTTATCGTGAAAGCTGATAGTGTCGAAGTTCAAGATTATGATGGCAATGTGAAAGCACGTGATAGCTATACTGCTGAGCTTGACCTTTCTGATATCGGTAAAGGAACCTACCCTTACTATATGCTCAAAGAAATCGATGAGCAACCAACAGTGATGCGTAAGCTCATCCAAGCTTACACAGATGACAAGGGTCAAGTGACTGTAGATGCTGAAATTATCAAGGCTGTTCAAGAAGCTGACCGCATCTATATCCTTGCAGCAGGAACTTCTTATCATGCCGGTTTTGCCTCTAAGAAGATGCTTGAAGAGTTGACAGATACTCCAGTTGAGCTTGGTATTTCTTCTGAGTGGGGTTATGGTATGCCACTCCTTAGCAAAAAACCTCTCTTTGTCTTTATTAGTCAATCAGGTGAAACAGCAGATAGTCGTCAGGTTCTTGTTAAAGCTAACGAGTTGGGAATTCCAAGTTTGACGGTGACAAACGTTCCGGGATCTACTCTTTCTCGTGAAGCTGATCACACAATGCTTCTTCATGCTGGACCAGAAATTGCTGTAGCTTCCACTAAAGCTTACACAGCTCAGATTGCAGCCCTTGCATTCTTGGCTAAAGCAGTTGGTGAAGCTAATGGTAATGAAAAAGCTGAAGCATTCGACTTAGTACATGAATTGTCACTTGTAGCACAATCTATCGAATCAACACTCTCTGAAAAAGAAGTGATTGATGAGAAGGTAGCAGCTCTTCTTTCAGAAACACGTAACGCTTTCTATATCGGTCGTGGTCAAGATTACTATGTTGCTATGGAAGCAAGTCTTAAATTGAAAGAAATCTCATATATCCAATGTGAAGGTTTCGCAGCAGGTGAGTTGAAACATGGTACAATCGCTCTTATCGAAGATGGTACACCTGTTATTTCCCTCCTGTCTGACGCTGTTCTTGCTAGCCACACTCGTGGTAATATTCAAGAGGTGGCAGCACGTGGTGCTAAAGTGTTGACTATTGCTGAGGAAAATGTTGCTAAAGAAGGTGATGACATCGTTCTTAATAACGTTCACCCTTACTTGTCACCAATTTCAATGGTTGTACCGACACAATTGATTGCTTATTTTGCAACACTCCATCGTGGACTCGACGTTGATAAACCACGTAACTTGGCTAAATCAGTTACTGTTGAATAAAAATACCAACATCTCTTACAGTGTAAGGGATGTTGTTTGTTTTTCACCCTTGCTTAATTAGGAAATCTAAAGTAGAATAGTATCTATATCACAATCTTAGGAGAGAATTATGTCATTGCCAAATTGTCCAAAATGTAACTCAGAGTATGTTTATGAAGATGGAATCTTGCTTGTATGTCCTGAATGTGCCTATGAGTGGGATCCAAACGAAGTTGCAGAAGAAGAAGGACTTGTGGTTCTTGATAGCAATGGAACACGTCTTGCTGACGGTGATACTGTTACAGTTATTAAAGATTTGAAAGTTAAAGGTGCTCCAAAAGATATTAAACAAGGCACACGTATAAAAAATATTCGTTTGGTTGAAGGTGACCACAACATTGATTGTAAGATTGATGGTTTTGGTGCTATGAAACTTAAATCTGAATTTGTTAAGAAAATCTAAAATAAGCTTTAGGGACACTAGACTTAAGTATGGTTTGTTTCTTAGGAACGATTATTTAAGTCTCTTAGGAGTGTGACTATGAACTCATTTAAAAAGTGGGTCTAGTCGCACTCCTTTTTACTATTTTCAAAATCTTATATCATTTTTTTAAAAAATTTGGTATAATATTCAACAATACTAAATAATTATAGGAGTTTATATGTCATACGTTTTGGAAGTATTACCAGCCCTTTTGAATGGTGCGGTAGTCACACTTCAAGTATTTTTCATTGTTATCGTACTGTCGATTCCATTAGGGATTGTACTTGCTTTCTTAATGCAGATTAAATTCAAACCTTTAAATTGGTTACTAACCCTTTACGTTTGGATTATGCGTGGAACACCGCTCCTTTTGCAATTAATCTTCGTTTATTATGTTCTTCCGAGTGTAGGGATTGTCTTTGACCGCCTTCCGGCTGCTATTCTTGCTTTTACGCTTAATTATGCTGCTTATTTCGCAGAGATTTTCCGTGGAGGAATTTTGGCTATTCCGAAAGGACAATACGAAGCAGCTAAAATGCTTAAACTTAGTCCTTTCCAAACCATCCGCTACATTATCCTTCCTCAGGTGGTCAAGATTGTCTTGCCAAGTATCTTTAACGAGATTATTAACTTGGTTAAGGATTCATCATTGGTTTATGTGCTTGGGGTTGGAGACCTTCTTTTGGAAAGTCGTACCGCTGCGAACCGTGATGCGACCTTAGCACCGATGTTTGTGGCAGGAGCTATTTATCTTGTCCTTGTGGGTGTGGTGACTGTGGCTTCAAAACACATCGAAAAGAAATTCAACTATTATAAATAGGAGACCTTATGTTAGAATTAAAAAATATTTCCAAGCAATTTGGTCAACACAAAATTTTTGATAACTATAACCTAACTGTCGAAGAGGGGAAAATCCTAGCTATCGTTGGACCATCTGGTGGTGGTAAAACGACTCTCTTGCGTATGCTAGCAGGACTTGAAACCATTGATTCAGGACAAATTATTTATGAAAATGAAGAGATTCCTTTGGATCAGATGGAAAGTCGTAATTTGCTCGGTTTTGTCTTCCAAGATTTCCAACTGTTTCCACATTTGACAGTCTTAGACAATCTAACGCTTTCGCCAATTAAGACGATGGGAATGTCTAAGGAGGATGCTCAGAAAAAAGCTCAAGCTCTACTTGACCGTTTAGGCCTTGGAGCTCACGGAAATGCTTATCCTTACTCTCTTTCTGGGGGACAAAAACAACGTGTTGCATTTGCGCGTGCTATGATGATTGATCCGAAAATTGTCGGCTATGATGAACCAACATCAGCTCTTGACCCTGAGTTGCGTCAAGAAGTGGAGAAATTGATTGTACAGAATCGTGAGACTGGGATTACGCAAATCGTTATCACTCACGATATACAGTTTGCACAGCACATCGCCGATGAGATTGTCACTATCAATCCAAAATAGTGAGGATTTTCTATGAAAAAAATAGTGAAAACAGTTTTGCTATCCTGTCTTGTCATTTTTCCTTTGTTTGCGCTATCAGCTTGCAGCTCGCGCTCACATTTTGCAACTCAGAAAGATCAGTGGCAAATCTATACCAAAGAAAAGAAAATCAAAATTGGTTTTGATGCAACCTTTGTTCCTATGGGATATGAGGAAAAGGATGGTAGCTATGTTGGTTTTGATATTGATCTTGCAACTGCAGTCTTTAAATTGTATGGTATCGATGTCGAATGGCAGGCTATTGACTGGGATATGAAAGAAACAGAACTGAAGAATGGGACAATTGACCTCATTTGGAATGGTTACTCGGTCACGGATGAGCGTAAGAAGTCTGCAGACTTCACGGAACCTTATATGGTCAATGAACAAGTACTGGTAACCAAAAAGTCTTCAGGAATTGATTCTGTTGCTGGAATGTCAGGCAAGACCTTAGGTGCCCAAGCGGGGTCTTCTGGTTATGATGCTTTCAATGCTTCTCCGAAGATTTTGAGGGATATCGTTGCCAACCAAAAAGCAGTCCAATATTCGACCTTTACTCAAGCCTTGATTGACCTTGATAGTGGACGTATTGACGGTCTATTGATTGACCGTGTGTATGCTAATTACTACTTAGAAAAATCAGGGGTTCTGGATCAGTATAATGTTATGCCTGCTGGTTATGAAGGTGAAAGCTTTGCTGTAGGTGCTCGTAAAGCAGATAAGACACTGATCAAAAAAATCAATCAAGGATTTAGAACCCTTTATAAAAAAGGAGAATTCCAAAAGATTTCTAAAAAGTGGTTTGGCGAAGATGTTGCCACAGACCAAGTTAAAGGGAAAAAATAGAAGGATAACAACATTCTAGAAGGGATGTTGTTATTTTTTATGGAAAATACTTGAAATATAAGAAGTAATAATTTATACTATTGTTAGTTTATAAACTAACGAAAGGGCAAGCATGGGATATTTTGATTATTCAAGAGAGCCACAAAGTGATATTGCTTTTGTAGATATGAAATCTTTCTATGCAAGTGTGGAGTGTGTTGAACGTGGTCTACACCCTCTTAAGACTTCACTATGTGTGATGAGTAGGGGTGAAAATGCTAATGGCTTGATACTAGCCTCTTCCCCCATATTTAAGCAGGTTTTTGGCAAGTCAAATGTTAGTCGTTCTTATGACTTACCTTTTGACATTCATTCTCGTAAGTTTCATTATTATAATGCCAAAAAGCAAGGACTACCAACGGATAGAGATTTTGTAGATTACATCGAATCTTGGGCTAAGGTTACCTTTATCGTCCCTCCTAGAATGGACCTCTATATAAAAAAGAATATCCAGATTCAACATATTTTCCAGAATTATGCCAGTGTTGAAGATATTCTTCCCTATTCCATTGATGAGGGGTTCATTGATCTCACGTCGTCACTGAATTACTTTATTCCCGATAGAACAGTTACAAGAAAAGATAAGTTAGATATGATTTCAGGGCGTATTCAAAGAGATATTTGGAGGGAGACAGGTATTTACTCGACAGTTGGGATGTCTAACAGCAATCCCTTATTGGCCAAGTTAGCTCTTGATAATGAGGCTAAACATACGGCTACTATGAGAGCTAACTGGTCCTATGAAGATGTTGAGACCAAGGTTTGGAATATCCCCCATATGACCGATTTCTGGGGGATTGGTAAGCGGATGGAGAAGCAGCTAAACAAGTTGGGAATTTGCTCCATTCGAGAACTTGCTAATAGCAATCCTGATACTCTTAAAAAGGAGTTAGGTATTGTGGGCTTAGACCTCTTTTTTCATGCCAACGGTATCGATGAAAGTAATGTTCATAAACCTTATAAACCAAAGTCACATGGCTTAGGGAATTCCCAAATCTTGCCACGAGACTATGATCGTCAAGCTGATATTGAATTGATTCTAAGAGAGATGGCAGAACAGGTAGCTATTAGGTTAAGACGAGCCCATAAGAAAGCTTGTCAAGTTTCCATTAGCATTGGGTTTTCAAAGTTAGAGGGCAATCGTTCGCTACGAGCACAGATGAAGATTGAACCTGCTAATAATACAAGGATACTAATAGGACATGTCATTGAACTCTTTAGGAAGAAATATCAAGGAGGGGCTGTTCGAAGTGTGAGTGTTTCTTATGCAAATTTTGTAGATGAAAGGCTTCAAATTCTTTCTTTATTTGATAATCCTGATGATATTGATAAAGAAGAAAGGCTTCAAGCAGCTATAGATAGTATTCGACAGGAATTTGGCTTTACGACTATTCAAAAAGCAACAGCTTTACAGGAGGCATCTAGGAGTCTTGCTCGAAGCAAGCTTATTGGTGGCCACTCAGCTGGAGGATTAGATGGCTTAAAATGATAGACCGTAGTTACCTTCCCTTTCAATCAGCTAGGGAACACCAAGATAGGGGAATGATGAAGTGGATGGGCTTCTTTTTGTCGGAACACACAAATTCCCTACATGAAGATAAGACTAAAGAAAATCTAACTAATCATTTGGATGATTTAGAGAAGTTTACTTTATTGAACCAGCTTTATTTGGGTCAATTATTGGGGAATTTCCAGATAAAGGATCAAGGTAGGCGCTGTAGGATTAATGGTTATGTGGTTGACTTGGATTTTGATCAAGTTACTATAAAATCTTTCAAGCAATATAAAGGTATTCGAACAAAGGATATATTAGAAATTAGTTTTGGGGGTGAAAACATAGATGAAGAAGAGAGAAATTTATGATGATAAATTTCAAATTGACTATTTTTCTGATAGCTATTTAAAGTTTGAAGAAGACTTTTATCGCTATTCTGCTATGGATATTCCCTTAACCTTTTTGACGGATGATATTCTTAGAGAGATGGCTATCAGTCAAAAGAATTATTTTCTATTAAATAAAGAGAATGCTAGAGACGGACGCAATCATTATTTCCATTTTGAAGTCAGCCTTTTGGATTTCAAGACACTCGTGAGACAGTATAGGTATCTTGGAAATGATTAAATCATATCACATCCAGCGGGAGAAATAGTATGTCTTTAATTGCTAGCCAGAGCTTTCAAGAAATTTGTTAGTGACTGAGGAACGTTTTATGTAAGCGTTGACATTGTTTCTAAGAGTGCTATAATGAGGGTGTTAAAAGTTATCATATGGAGGTAATTAAGATGAGAGCAGTTGTTGTTAATCAAGCAAGCACAGGTATTGAAGTTGTGGACCATGAAAAACCAGCGGTAGTTGGTCATGGTCAAGCTTTGGTTAAAGTGGAATATTGTGGTGTCTGTCATACGGACCTTCACGTAGCTCATGGAGATTTTGGTAAGGTTCCAGGTCGTATCTTAGGCCATGAAGGAATTGGTATTGTTGAAGAAGTTGGCGAAGGAGTTGAAACACTTAAAAAAGGTGATCGCGTATCAATCGCTTGGTTCTTCGAAGGGTGTGGCCACTGTGAATACTGTACAACTGGACGTGAAACACTCTGTCGGTCTGTAAAAAATGCTGGTTATAATGTTGATGGTGGTATGAGTGACTATGCTTTGGTTACTGCTGACTACGCTGTGAAAGTTCCAGAAGGACTCAATCCAGCTCAAGCCTCATCTATTACTTGTGCTGGAGTTACAACCTATAAAGCCATTAAAGAAGCTAAAGTTGAACCTGGTCAATGGGTAGCTATTTATGGTGCTGGAGGGCTAGGTAATTTAGCTATTCAATATGCTAAGAAAGTTTTTAACGCACGAGTAGTAGCAGTTGACATTAATCAAGATAAACTAGATTTGGCTAAAGAATCTGGCGCGGATTTAGTGGTAAATGGTAAAGAAGTTGAAGATGTAGCAGGCTATATCCAAGAGAAAACTGGTGGTACACACAGTGCTGTTGTAACAGCTGTTTCTAAGGTTGCTTTCAACCAGGCTGTCGATACTGTACGTGCCGGTGGTACGATCGTTGCCGTTGGGCTCCCATCTGAATACATGGAGCTCTCAATTGTCAAAACAGTTCTAGATGGTATCCGTGTTGTTGGATCTCTTGTAGGTACGCGTAAAGACTTAGAAGAAGCTTTTGACTTCGGTGCACAAGGCTTGGTAGTACCAGTTGTTGAAACCGTTCCTGTCGATACAGCGGTAGAAGTATTTGATCAAATGGAAAAAGGTGAAATTCAAGGACGTAAGGTACTTGATTTCACTAAGTAAGCGTACATCTGTCAATACCTACCATGACTATATGAGGAGTTGGGTAGCCTAAACTGGCTAAACTACTTTTTGAAAGCAGTATATCTGAACGAAATTCCATTGATTTATTTGTATTGATGGAATTTTTATTGCTCTAAAACTTCATTTAGATATAAAACAAAGGCTCTATAATTTCTGTAGTGGGTAAAACCACTGTAGAGATTATAGAGCTTTTTAAGTGTACACAAAAAGTCCCATAAGAACTATAATGAAA
>ERZ773269.2927-NODE-2927-length-12026-cov-13.106090_pt1 | contig 12026 bp, 9 predicted proteins | sample MGYA00511958_ERZ773269 | MGnify/ENA primary metagenome ERZ773269 (study PRJEB29015, sample SAMEA2737761) | human gut metagenome | biome: human gut; feature: human-associated habitat; material: faeces | place: China | collected 2012 ... | reverse complement strand
GTAAGCGCTTAGTTTTTGGGTAACTAGATATTCGCCCTTTTCTAACTCATAATAATAGAAGATAGATTTTTACTCCACTTCTTTGATAGAAAGTAGAAATTTACTACATTTGGAGGTTTCATTATGAGTGATAAACGTGCACCAAGGCGTTCTTTGGATGATTGGATGGAGCTGGTAACTGAATGCAGGCAAAGTGGATTAACAGACGCTGCATGGTGTGAAGCACAAGGTATTTCTCCAAGTTGCTTCTATAATGCCGTTTCCCGTCTGCGCAAAAGAGCCTGTCAGATACCAGATCCGATTGGCAAAGCCAGCACTCTTGATCTTACATCCCACAAACAGGATGTCGTTCAGATTGCTATAGAACCGGAACTTTCTCCGGCAGAACTGTTTCAAGATGAAAGAAGCAGTTCTATGTACCTTGACAATTCACATACGATTGAGATTGAAGCAAAAGGATTAACAATCCGTATGAGCAATACTGTTCAGCCTATGCTTCTAAAAATTTTAATGGATGCATTAAAGGAGCCATTATGTTAGCGGACATTTCCAATGTCGATGCAATCTATATCGTTTGTGGCAGAACAGATATGCGTAAATCTATCGATGGATTATGCGCAATTATTCAGGAGCAGTTCTCTATGGAAATCGACCATTCGCTCTATCTATTCTGTGGACGCAAATGCGACAGGATTAAAGCTATCTTAAAAGAGCCTGACGGAATTGTTATGATCTACAAAAGACTCACCGCCCAAGGCTCTTACCGGTGGCCCCGGGATAAATCAGAAGTCCGGAATCTCACTTGGAGAGAGTTCGACTGGCTGATGTCAGGCATCGATATCGAGCAGCCAAAAGCTATTAAAACCACTTAAACTGTACGGCAAAAAAATACACATAAAAGCACTGGATTTCCTTGAAAATTCAGCGTTTTTCAAGCCTCTTATTGACCCGTTTTCCTAGGAGTTTTCCATGATTTCTGGTATAATAAAAGTATCAAAAACCGGGAGGGAAACGCAGTGGCAGACAGTTCTAAAGGCCTTCAACTCCGTGAGTTGAAAGACATGATCAACGATCTGAAAAAAATGATAAAAACACTTCAGGCAACTGTAGATGCCGCTAACAAACGGGAAGAGGCTCTTACTCAGGAACGGGATAATTTAAAGGAAGAAGTGGATCTGCTTCGCAAAAAGCTTTTCGGTTCTTCCAGCGAAAAACGTTCCATGGATGTTCCGGGACAATTGAATTTATTTAATGAAGCCGAACTGGAACAGAATCCAACTATTGCAGAACCAGAAGCGTTGGAAAGTCTTTTGCCTGAGAAAGAGACAAAAAAGCGGAAATCCCGTGCAACTAACGCAGAACGGTTCAAAGGGATTCCAGTAGTCAAAAAATATCTGGATCTTCCGGATGCAGAAAAAGTCTGCCCTGTTTGCAACGCTCCTCTGGTAAAAATCGGTGAAGAATTCGTACGCCGCGAACTTTCCTTCGTACCGGCAAAGTTAAAAGTGATCGAAATATACAGCTTAAATTATATTTGCCCGGAATGTAATAACGATGACGTTACTGTTATCAAAAAGGGAAAAGACGGCCATGCACATATGCTTCACGGTATGGCTGCGGCAGATACTATCGCCTGGGTCATGTATCAGAAGTTTTGTAACAGTCTTCCTTATACCCGGCAGGAAAAAGACTGGGAACAGTACGGTGTTGCTATCACAAGAGCAACGATGGCAAACTGGGTAATCCGTAATACATTGGATTATTTCACCCCGATGTATGATTACTTCCACCGGCAACTCTTAAAAAGGGAATTCGCAATGGCAGATGAAACACCACTCCAGGTATTACACGAATCCGGTAGGCGTGCACAGACCAAATCTTACATGTGGTTATTCCGCAGCGGGGAAGATGGCGGATTCCCAATCATCCTTTATAAATATTCAGAAACCCGTGCCGGGAATAACGCAGTAGAATTCCTTGAGGGATTCAAGGGATATCTGATGTGTGATGGTTACAGTGGTTACAACAAAGTTCCTGATGCCAAACGGACAGCATGCTGGGCACACATCCGCAGATATCTGACAGATGCGATTCCGAAAGGAAAGCAACTGGATTATACACAGCCATCTGTTCAAGGCATGATGTATATCAACCAGCTTTTCCATTTGGAAGATGTCATTAAAGCGAAGTACTCATCCTTCGATGCTATCAAGAAAGCTCGTCTTGAGAAAGAAAAGCCGATAGTAGAAGGCTTTTTGTCGTGGCTTGATAAACAAAATCCAGTCCGTGGATCAAGGATGGATAAGGCAGTTACCTATATTCAGAATCGCCGATCCTATCTTATGACCTATTTGGAAGATGGTCACTGCAGTTTTTCTAATAATCTCAGTGAAAACGCTATTCGTCCGTTTACAGTAGGCCGGAAAAACTGGCTGTTCTGTGATACTCCAAACGGCGCCCAGGCCAGTGCTATCGTCTACACAATGGTAGAAATGGCGAAAGCAAATGGAGTAAACGTCTATCACTATCTAACCTATCTTCTGGAAAAACTCCCGAATGATAGGATGAGCGATGAAGAGTTAGATAGGCTTGCCCCATGGAACGAAGAAGTCAAAGCTGAAATCGAACGTCGTGCAAACGACTCAAATCAATAATCAATCATATGTGAATTATCAAGGTGCTCCGGTTGCAGAAATGTGGCCGGGGATTTTTGTATCCATGTCTAAAATTTAAGCGCTTACGAACGATGCAGGAGATTGATACAGGAAAACCAGAGGACGGTGAACCGTTTGCAATGGATGTCCGGGAACTCTTAGATCATGTGGGAGATAGGCGGTTGTATGAACTGTTAAAGGATACGGAGCATCAGACACTGGAGATACTTTTGCTTAGTACATGGGGATATTCAGGAAGAGAGATTGCCAAAATTATGGGAATGGCAGAACAGACTGTTTATACCAAAAGAAACCGTTTGAGAAAAAAATTAAAAAATTTGTAGAAAATTGAATAATAACAGCTTTTCTCGTCGGCTATTTAATAGGCAGGTAAATTTTGCCAGTGTACTTTGACAATCCTATACCAGCATTACAGGTACGTTCCCGTAAGTAGAAGCGTGTCAGGAAGGCGCGAGGACAAATGAAAATGACAGGAAAGAATAAAAAAATTCTTTGCTGGTGTTTTTGTTTCGAGCGAATCACCTTTAACTGAAACAGGATCGTGGCGGTCTTTTGCGAGGATCACTTACGAGGGGATAATGATACATAGGAACTGCCAGTGAGCAGAGGATAGACTTTGGGTTGTAATCAGCAAGACCTTTAGAAAATTCATGAGCGGTGCAATGCCAAGCATCCGCCTGTAATGTTCCCGTAAGGCAATGGGGGAGTCGAGGACAAATACAACGCCAAAAAACAAAAGTATAAGAAATCAAGGAAGAATGTGTCGTTGATATCAGATACATGCGGCTGTAGGGAGAAATCCTTTACAGCCGTATTGATGTGGTATCAGCACGCATATCAGGTAACAAATTATGTATTACACAAAAGAATATTTAAAAAGAGCGCATCGTGAAATTGATACGATCTTCCGGGTATTGTTCCCGGAGCATGGAATGGCAGTAAGGGAAGAACAGATTATGTTATGCCACGAAATGCTGGATAACCTGCTGGGAAGAAACATAGCACTGTGTGACGCGGGTGTCGGTATCGGCAAGACGTATGCCTATCTGGTGGCCTGTGTTCTGATGAGAAAATATTCTCTCCTTGCAGAAGGATGTTCCCCTTATGAGCAGCGTCCGGTCGTGATATCCACTTCCAGCATTGCACTCCAGAAAGCAATTCTTACAGAATATATTCCTTTTCTCTCTCGGATTCTTCAGGAGAACGGGACGATTCAGGCCCCTATTAAAGCTGTGATACGAAAAGGGAAAGAGCATTTTGTCTGCGATGAGAGGTTGGAGCAACGAATCGTTGCAATCGAAGAGAAAAACAAAAATGCGTTGCAGAAAGAAGCGCTGTTGTCGTTGAAAGAACATTATGATATGGACGAAGTGTCCAACTTAAGTGGGTTTGACAGAAGGATGGTGAGTGTACCGAAGTTCTGTTCGGGAGACTGCCCGAAAAGAGGCTCATGCAGGTACCAGCAGTATCTGGAGCGTTCCAGAGATAATGAAATGTTCATTCAGATCTGTAATCACAATTATCTGCTGGCTGATGGTTATCACAGACTGCAGGATTACCGCCCGTTATTGAAAGATTACCGGGCATTGATTATAGATGAAGCACACAAACTGCCGGATGCAGCAAAGCAGATGTTCGGGAAGAGCCTGTGTTATGACGATATCCGGGAAATCTGCTTTTATCTTGGAAAAGAATATCAAGGACCGGAGATAAGAAAACTGTCCGGTATGATCCGGATGGTGCTGGACATCATAGGAGAAAACCACAGAACCAGATATGGAATCAAAGAAGAATTCCACATGACAGAAGAGTGTGCAATGTATTTATATGAGGGGATACAGACCATGAATAAGATCATAGAAAAATTAGAAAAGAAGATTCCAAAGTGGATCAGAAACAAGCTGGAAGAAACCAGAAGTGTGCTGGAATGCTTTTTCCATCAGGATAAGAAGTATGTGCTGCATCTGAAGCAGGACCATGACCACCGGATTATATTGTGTGCATCCAGCAGACGGATTCCGCAGTACCTGGATCAGATGTTATGGAGCAGAGGTATGGGAGCGATTCTTACAAGCGGAACTTTAAAAACCGGACAGGGATTTTCCCACATTCGGAAAATGACAGGATTACAGAGAGTGCGGAGAGTCCGGGAATATGTGGCAGACTCCCCGTTTGAATATCAGAAAAACTGTCTGTTATATCTGCCAAAGGATTTGAAAAAATGCAGAAGAGGAAGTCAGGAAGAGGCAGAGATGATAGCAGGGCATATCCATTCGCTGATCTGTTCGACTTACGGACATACGCTGGTGCTGTTTACATCTTATCATTTGATGGGAAACGTTTACCAGATGTTAAGGGATGAAATTCCGTTCCCGATGATAGAAGTGTGGAGACATTCCACGGAAGAGATCACAAGATTTAAGCAGATGGATAATGCTGTTCTTTTTGCAGCCGGCTCCTGCTGGGAAGGAGTGGACTTCCCCGGAGATATGGTATCCTCGTTAATTATTGTAAAACTACCGTTTGCTGTTCCAGATCCCATCAGCGAAGCACAGAAGAAGGAATATGCTAATCTGAAAGATTACATTCAGGCAGTGATTGTTCCAGACATGCAGAAAAAACTAAGACAGGGATTCGGACGTGCTCTCCGCACCGAGACAGATACTTGTGTCGTGTCCATTTTAGACGAGCGTGCAGGAGAAGGTGGCAGGTATCATGAGGAAGTAATGTGTGCGCTTCCGAGCTGCAAGATGGCAAAAGATATCAAAGATGTCCAGCACTTTATCCGAAACCGGAAAGGCGTGGAATACTACCTGTAACCGTTCGTGGTTCTGCTACAGAAAAAGTAGATTTTGCACGAAAAGTTTGGTGGTATTTCAAGGGCGTTTTCGGTGGGATTGTTGGTATTGATGAATAGCTATTTCGGCATGAAGTGGGTATACTGTGTATAGCGTTAGAGGAAAGGAGGCAGCTTATGATATACAAGGTGGAAACGATAAAAGATGGAACAGAAAAATATTTTTTCATCAGAAATCTGGAAACAATGAGTATTGAAGAACTGCCAAGTAAATATCTAATGCATAAGATTAAATGTAAACGTTCACCAAATACAGTGAAACGCACAGCATTTTCAATCTGCTATTATATGAAATATATGGCAGAGAAAGAAATGGAACTCACAGAAGTCTATCAGTTAGATTATGAAAAACAGACAGAACACTTTGTGGAATTTTTATACTGGCTTAAAGCCGGAAACCATACAGAGCAAACGGCTGGAGAAAAGAAGTGTCCGAATGAAGGAACCTGCAACGCATACTTAAAAGATGTGTTCAGGTTCTATTTGTTTATAGAGGCAGAATATGAACAGTACGGAAGTCTCAAAACCTTATCGTATAACCAGATTATAGCGGTTAATCAGGTGGGAGTAAAAAAGGTACTGCGGAATCATTCTTTTAAAGCCTATCTGAAGGAAGAGGAACATCGTGGGAGAACAGCAAAAGAAAATCAGATTATTACAATTTTACAGGCCTGTACGAACCGAAGAGATCAGCTTCTGTTACTTATGTTAGCAGAAACCGGATACAGAATTGGGGAACTACTGGGAGTAAAATATATCAAAGATATTGATTATAGGAATCACATGATAAGGGTATGCTTCCGGGAAGATAATGAAAATGAAGCGAGAGCCAAAAATGCGGAATACAGAAGTGCCAAGATAAGTAATGATACGTTTGAATTTCTCATGGATTATCTGGCAAAATATCGGAAAATCCTGCAACATCAGGATTACCTGTTTGTGAATATCATGGGTGAGAACATTGGAAAGCCATTAAGAGTGGACAGTGTATATGATATGTTGGACCGAATGGAAAAGAAAACCGGAGTTAAAATCACACCCCACATGTTACGTCACTATTTTGCAAATATGCGAAAGCAGGCAGGATGGGAACTGGAAATGATCAGTCAGGCATTGGGGCATAAACATTTGGATACGACTATAAAGTATCTGGACTGGCTGGATGATGAACTGATAGAAGCAAGTAATGAGTTTTATGCACAACACACTGCTATTTATGGGGCGGAACGTCTGCTGGAGTAGGGAGGTGTGAGAAATACCTATATATTTATTGCAACAGGCAGAACGTATAACAGAATCTGAAGTAGATATTGAGAAGAAAAAGCAGGAACTATATTCAGAAATTGATGCACTTGGAATAAAAAGCGATTCAAGAATTAACAAATTGAAAAAGTTCTTGGCGGATAGAAAAATCTGGCATCTGGAAGAAATGGATTATCCTTTGCGGAATTCGTATGAACAATATTTAAGAGGACAGATACGACCACAAATTGTATCTTTCTATTTGAAAATATATGATACGGTAAAACAACAACATATCTATCAACAGATGCAGACGCTAAATGGAAAGCGGATATATGAATGGAAATATCAAAATAAAATTTATTTTCTGAAGTATTATCCGGAAAAGAAAATAGCTGAGACCTTTGAAACTTCTTATAAAACAAACCTATTGGTGTGGGATTTTACACAAAATTGTTCAGAAGTTTTAAAGAAACAAATTTTTTATACGTTGAGTCGTATCATTGCCAATACTTCAATGTCTAAGGCTTATAGAAATGTCAGGTTAAAATCCTTAAAACTTCTTTATGATTCTTGTGTTCAGTTAAATATTACGGATATTGGATTGCTGGAAATGGAACAAGTGGAAACTATTTTAAAGAATTTTCCCGAAACGAGTCAACGAAGTATTTTAGGTGAATGCAGAAGAGATGCGTTTATGCAGCAGGAACAGATCCAATGGGAAGCAAATGTATGGTATCTGGAACGATTACATCTTGGAAAACATCGAATAGACGAAAGTAAATCCTTAATTAGCATTTCTTTTATGGAAGTCAAGGAAATACAGAATCGAGAAATTTTACAGGCATACATGAAATATGAACTGGGAATTACTGGACAGGCAGTCAGCACGATTGTACGAAGATTTGTATGTATTAGAAATTTTATTGAACTGCTGGAACAAGAAAAGATACTGGCGATTCATGCAACTGTCGCAGAAGTAAAAAAGTATGCAGACGGCTTGCGAGAACGGGGAATACAGGCAAAGGGATTTAATGAAAGAATTTTCGGTATCGGTCATTTTTATAAATTCATGGAAGTTAAACAGTATATTACAAGAATTCCATTCCGAATTGAATATTTCCAACAAAAAGAAGTAGTAGTACATCATGATCGTAGCATTGAGGAAACAGTATATATGGAAATTTTGAAAAAATTATATCTTTTTCCAGAGCGATTACGATGTATGTTCTTACATCTGTGGTGTCTAGGATTACGGGCGAGTGAAGTGTGTACATTGAAAGGAAATGCTTATTATCAGCAAGGCGAGGATTATTGGATTCAGGTGTATCAGGTCAAAATGAAGAATTATAAAAGGATTCCAATCCCACAGGCACTTTATCAGATTATGAAAGTATACTTGAAAAAACATGAAATTCAGCCTGAAGAATTCATTTTTAAAAACAGCAGAGGTGGTGCTTGTCTATATGGCACATTCCGAACTCAGATGATAGAAGCGTGCCGGGAAAATAAGATTGCAAATGGAGAATATTTATTTCAATCACACGATTATCGACATACAGTAGCAACTATGTTTTATGACAGTCATGTATCACTGCAAAGTATCAGGGATTATCTTGGACATACTTATGAAGAGATGACAAGACAGTATATTGATTATATGCCACAAAGGATTGCAAAAGCAAATGATGAGTTCTTTGAAATGCAAGGAAGTAGTTTAGCATCATGGCTAAAGAAAGAGGAAAAAGATGGAAAATGATATTATATACTTCAGCGATTTCCCCAATTTACAAGAAACAGGGACACGTAAGGATAATGGAAAATTTGATTTAACGTTGCTTCCAACGCAAGAATTAAAGGAAGAGTTTCGAGGTTATATTATGTATCGCTGCAAAAACGGAACGTTTAGAGCATTGATTCAGGATCGAACAGCTTATAATCATATTGCAAAGTTTTTGAACAGCAGAATAAATCGGAGAATCAAAAGCCTTGGAGATAGAAATCCAGAAAAATGGATATCACTTTTAAAAGGCTGGATGTTAGAACAGGGAATAACTATTGTAAAAGAAAAGAAGAGTGTGTATGGTACAGTAAGCTATGGCGAAGCAGTGGCGATATTATATTTCAGAAACGTACTGAAATTTTTAGGGCCAGAAGATTTACGGGATGAGATAGAAAAAGATGTTTGGGAACTAAAAAATCTGGATATTAAAATCAGATCCAATCCAATTTATAATGTAAAAACACTGGATTTCAGAAAAATATATCAGCCAGATATCAGGGAAGAATGTAAGAAAGCTGTTTATATGAATCTGCAGTATGAAGCAATAGGAACTGTACAGGGAGAATTGACAATAATGAGGATATTCTCAGAATATCTCCAAAAAGAGTATTCCAAAATAAAAAGCTGCAGTGAAATAGACAGAGAAGTGTTGGAAGAATTTTTGATACATCTGTCAACAAAAGATACTTCCCATAGTGCGAATAGTTCTTATGTAATTTCATTAAGACGACAGTTAGAGACAATCGGAAAAATTTACAGCTATGAAAGATTGGAGCATTTATTTATTAATACGGATATTCCACCGGAAGTAAATGCAGAATTTAGAGTGTATTCTGATGATGAAATGAAACGACTGAATGCGGAAATTACACAGATGGATGTACAGATTGCAAGATGTCTTCTGATACATCAGATGCTTGGAACTAGGATATCAGATACCCTTACACTGAGACCAGATTGTCTGACGAGAGAAAATGGCCAAGATATGATTGAAATATATCAAGTTAAAACTAAAAGATATAAAAAACCGATCAGTAAAGAACTTGCAAAACTGTTACAGAGTTCTATTGAATATACACAGGAAAAGTTCGGTGATACAGAATACATATTTGTTAATGAAAAAGAACCTGACCGCCCGATGCAGTATATGGCTATAAAAACAAAAGTCATGTCCATGATACAGGAAAAGCAGTTGAAAGATGATCATGGCGAATTATTCGGGTTTGGAACGCACATGTTCCGGCACTACTATGGCGTCAAACTTACAGAAATGCATCTGGATGACTGGACGATAGCAAGACTATTGGGGCATAAAAGACTGAATAATGTACAGCATTACCGGAAAATGAGCAATCAAAGAATGGCAGACGAAACCAGAGAAGTAAGACAGATGATGAGTGACATTATATATATGAGTCTGGCAAGATGGGGTGAAGAATATGAGCAAATACGACAAGATGATTGAGGAAAATCAGAGAAAAAGTAAAGAGAAAATTGAACTGGCATTGCAAGCAATACAAGATATGCTGGCAAATAAAGAACGTATCAGCGTTCCAAAGCTGATGAAGAAAACTGGATTGTCGAGAGGATTCTTTTATAAAAATCCAACCGTCCGGGATACATTGAACCAAGCAGTAGAGCAACAGGCCGGAATGATAGATCCAAGAAGAGAAATTCTGAACATGGCGATGGAAAAACAGATTGAACTGTTGAACCAGAAGGTGGCAGCTCTGAGCAGAGAAAATAAGGAACTGAAGAGAAAGAACGAAAAGTTACAGAAGGCATTACGGAAACAGGATTTGAATTTTATTAAGAACTTATAACATTGAAAATAATAAGATGGAAGAGATGTGTGCAGACACATCTTTTCATCGTTGAGGATAAAATATATAGAATGAGAATGGGATTGTTTTATGGTATACTAAAAGTGAAATGCTAACTTTGATATGAGGTATAAAACAATATGACAGAAATACAAATTAAAAATTTAATTAAAGAATATGAAAAAGAATATATTGAGTTTATGGAAATTGAGAAATTACCACAGTATAAGATAGATTTTTTTGAAATTAATGTTGAGGAAAGCGATGCAGCAGGATTCGCTTCAGCCGCCCAAGCTTACTATAATACGAAAACAGATGAACATATATTAAGGATATGCAAAAGTTCGGAAATACCAAGGTATATTGTGTTTCATGAATTTACGCATATTTTAGATACGGAAATGTATGCAAAGCAAGATTCTTGGAAATATATGGCTTTGTCTGGTTATACAGAATATCATGCAGCACAAGTTGAATTGATGATAATGTTAGGAGCAGATAGTATACAAACTCAAGATTTTTCATTTACAGTTGATGTTGAAATAGGTAATAGTACAGTTAGGAATTACCTAAACTCAAGACATCAATTAGTAGTGAATATGATGAATAGAACAGATTTTCCAAGAGATATTGAAGCATTAAAAACAACGGTAGGTGTGCTATATAATTATTTTGGAGTGCGTTCTATATGTAAAATGTATGCGAAAGATTATACTGAAGAAGTGGATAACACAATTATTATTCAGAAACTTTCAAAAGTATTATTTGAAGAGATAAATAGCTTTATGGTTGGATGGTTTAATGAAGCACAAGTAGAGCTGAGCTTTGTGTCATATATGAAAATAATGTGGCCTATGCTTCAAAGCTATTTTGGAAAAGAATGAAAGATAGTAACAGTAAACACAGTTTTGTATACAGTTAAACCCAGTAAAATCAACGCATGAGGGGAACTGGCTACATTTTAATTCCCAATCTGGTGGTATGTGGCTCCGACAATCATCAATACATTTTTAGAAGCTTATGATTTCAGTGGTAAAAAGATTGTGCTTTTTGCAACATCCGGAGGAAGTGGATTTGGGAACACTGTGAGAGAATTGCAGTCATCTGCACCAGACGCAGTTATTACAGAAGGCAGACTGTTAAATTGTGGAACGAAACAGGAAATCAGTGAATGGGTAAACTCTTTATAAATAACAGCGTTATGGAGGTATACAGAATATGGGAAAAATAGTACAGACAGCAGGAAGAAATACACTTGGTGAATTCGCACCGGAATTTGCACATTTTAACGATGATGTACTTTTCGGCGAAAACTGGAATAACCAGGATATCGACGTAAAAACAAGAAGCATTATCACAGTGGTTGCTCTGATGGCTTCCGGAATTACGGATTCTTCTTTAAAATATCATCTTCAAAATGCAAAAAATCATGGTGTGACACAAAAAGAGATTGCTGCAGTGATCACACATGCCGCATTCTATGCAGGTTGGCCAAAAGCATGGGCTGTTTTCAATCTTGCAAAGGAAGTGTGGAAAACAGGCGAAGGAGATTTGCCATACGAAGAGGAAGGGATGCGTGCGCATGCAAAAGAGATGGTATTTCCAATTGGTGCACCAAATGATGGTTTTGCACAGTATTTTTCCGG
>ERZ773269.2910-NODE-2910-length-12085-cov-8.145553_pt1 | contig 12085 bp, 10 predicted proteins | sample MGYA00511958_ERZ773269 | MGnify/ENA primary metagenome ERZ773269 (study PRJEB29015, sample SAMEA2737761) | human gut metagenome | biome: human gut; feature: human-associated habitat; material: faeces | place: China | collected 2012 ... | reverse complement strand
CAGCCATTTTCATTCTGACCCATGCCGGTATAGTCAAAATCAATTGTTCCGTTATTAATCTTCCACCAGCCGTATTCGTTTAATGCCATGCCGCAGTAATCCGTTGCAATTTTATCATTTGCATAGTAATGCCAGTTGCCGTCTGCATCCTGACGCATTTCATAGACAACTTTTTCCTCTGTGTCAGGCTTTGTCGGTTCTGTGTCCGGTTTCTGCGTTGGCTTTTCCGTCGGCTGTTCAGATGGCTTTGTCACCTCTGTCGTACTTTCTGTTGGTTTTGTTGCTTCTGTTGTGGCTTCCGTCGGCTTCTGTGTCGGCTTTGGCGCTTCTGTCGTGGCTTCCGTCGTACTTTCCGTTGGCTTCTGCGTCGGCTTTGTCACTTCTGTTGTAGCTTCCGTTGTACTTTCCGTCGGCTTTGGCGCTGCCTGCGTTATTACAAGTGTATGCTCTGCCGTATGCGTTCCTGCTTTTGCGGTAATTGTAACCGTTCCTTTTGAAAGTGCCGTGACAAGACCGTTTTGATCAACTGCTGCAATATTGGTATCTGAGCTTGTCCACACAACAGTTGTATCATCTGTTGTATCCTGCGGAAGAATGACAACCGATAATGCCGCTTTATCTCCGGCTTTAAGTTCTCCTGTTCCTGTAATCTTTATATCTGTAATCGGTTTCTTTACTGTAACCGTACAGCTGTCCTGCATTTTTCCGTCTTCTGTTTCAACTGTAATCACCGCACTTCCGGCACCTTTGGCTGTAACCACACCTTCCTGTGACACTTCTGCCACACCACTGTCCGAAGATGTCCAAATTACATTTTTATTGGCAGCATTTTCAGGCAGCACCTCTGCCGTAAGCTGCTCACTCTGCTGCCAGTTCAGTTCCAATGCATGCTTATTTAACTTCACCGCCGTTACTGCTGTGTCCGGTTCTGCAACGTTATTTGTAAATGCCTTAATTCTGAAGTTTGTATTATTAGTATTTCCATAGTCGCTCCAGCCATAATATTCATTCAGATAAATATAACTCTGATGCGGCTGTGCAGCACAATTGGCCTGAATTCCGTTTAATGTTCTGGCACAGTCATAATAAAGCATAACTGACTGACCGCCCGAACCGGCAAATGCTGCTACTACTGAAAATATCTCTCCCTGATTTACTGTTACCGGTTCGTCAAACGCAACCGTCTTTAAAAGATTATCCTTGTCGCCGCTTGAAAAAGAGCCGCTTTTTTGTGCTTTTAACTCGCCGCTTTCAGGATTGTCCACATCTGTAAGACCGGTGTAAATACTGACGGTATAATCCATCTGTTTTGCCATAACCTCAAAAGATGCTGCCGCAATCTGCTCTGTGCCATTCTCATTGGCTTTTGCGGTAAATACATTTGCCGCCTTAAACTGCTGCTTTCCTGTCATCATTGCAAATGCACTTCCGTCATATTGATAATTATTATCATAATTATCCGCAGGTTCTGCTTCAAATGCCACTGCTGAACCGGAAAGACTTTGATCATAATATGAAATATAAAAATATCCGTCCTCGCCAAAATCACTTCCCCAGCTGTTACGGACGATCCATGCTCCATTTCCCTCCGGTGCTGTCGGGAAATTCTGTGCCGGATAATCATCATCCCAGCCTACAACAGTGACTGCATGGTTGGTTGTCTGTTCGTCATAACAATAATATCCGGCTGTATCTGCATTATAATACTGATTGCTGGCAAACCCTGAATATGTATATGCATAATAACTGATTCCGACTGCACCATAATCCATCACAGCCTGTTTTACATCTTCCATATTCTGCAAATTATAACTTCTATAATTCTGTAAATGCGCCACATCTGCATAAGCAAGTTCATCCGAAAGTCCTGTATCCAGTACATCGGCTGCCGTTTTCATCGAGGAAATCGCCGGGAGGATAATGCTTTCCCGTGAAGTCCTCCATGAACTTGGCGTAATCCCGGTCGGGCACAAAGCAGATGTCCTGGCTGTCGTGCTTGCGGGCGTTGATGAAGTGCCGCTTCTCCGCAATCTCCCGCACCTCGGTCTTGTGCAGGCCGCCCAGCGGCAGGCGTACCCGGGCCAGCTGCTCCTGGGTGAGGTTGTACAGCACATAGCTCTGGTCTTTGCCCTCGTCCAATCCCTTTTTCAGGAGCCAGCGGCCCGTGGCCTCGTCCTGCTCCACCCGGGCGTAATGGCCCGTGACCACATAGTCGATGCCGTGGGCGTCGGCCCAGCGGAGCAGATGGTCAAATTTCATATACTTGTTGCAGTCGATGCAGGGGTTGGGCGTGCCGCCCGCCTCATACACCCGGATGAATTTCTCGATGATCTTCTCCCGGAAATCGGCGGTGAAATCCACCACCTCATAGGGGATGTCCATGGCAAACGCCACCTCAGCGGCATCCTCGATATCCTTTTCCGAGCAGCAGGTATGAAAACCGGACTGTCCCAGCGTCTCGTTGCGGGTAAGCCGCATGGTAACGCCCGTGCACTCACAGCCCGCCTGCTGCATCAGCCATGCCGCCACCGAGCTGTCCACGCCTCCGCTCATGGCAATGAGCGCCTTGGGCTGGTTCTGTGTCTCTGTCATGCAAATACTCCTGTTGTGTTCAACATACCAAGTCAGTAGATATAATACTACCGCACAATTTTTCGCTTGTCAAGTCGTGCAAAATCACGGATCCAATTCTATTTTCACCGCTGCCAGCAGGGCTTTCCGTTCGTTGGGGAGCTGCCCGGTGATGACGGCTTCCAGCAAAGCTTCCAGCTGTCCGCGCAGGCCCGGGCCGGGCTTTGCGCCCAGCGCCATCAGGTCCCGGCCATTGACGGCCAATTGCCCCACCCGGCAGCAGGCGTTTTCCGCTTGCAGCCGGCCTGCTGCCGTTTGCAGGGCCGCAAAGGCGGCCGCCTGTTCCGGCCTGTGGGCCGCGCAGAGAGCCAGCAGACGGCGGAGGGTATCTGGCTCCAGCCGGCCCAGCAGGCGTCTGGCCTGGATCGCCCGGGCAGCCGTTATTTCTTCCGGAACCAGCCCGGCCTCCCGGACAAGGGTGGTCACTTCCTCGATGAGGGCATTGGAACAGCGCAGCTGTTTGAGCGCTTTCCGTGTCCCCTGCTCCCCCAGCGGGAGCAAAAGTGCCGCCAGCCGGGCGGACACCTCTGGCAGGCCTTCGGGCAGAGTGTCGATGATGGCCCGGGCCGCTTCAAACCGCGGGGCGTTTTCCGGCGTGAACAGCTCCGGCAGCACCACCGCAAAAACGGCGGGCTCCATCCACGTTCCGGGCTTGGGCGCTGCCAGCAGGCGGGTCAGTTCCTCCGTGATACGCTCCGTGGAGACGCAGTCCAGATGGGCACAGAGCTCCCGCGCCGCCTGCCCGGTAGCCGGGTCGATTTCAAAGCCAAACCGCGCCGCGAACCGGTAGAGTCGCAGGATGCGGAGGGCATCCTCGGTAAAGCGCTGGTGGGGCACGCCCACAGCCCGGACAAGGCCCCGGGCCAGGTCTTTCTGCCCGCCAAAGGGGTCGATCAGCCCCTCCTCGGCGCTGTAGGCCATGGCGTTGATGGTAAAATCCCGCCGGGCCAGGTCTTCTTTCACGTCCGGCACAAAAGCCACGGAATCCGGGTGGCGGCCATCCGAGTAACTGCCCTCGGTGCGGAAAGTCGTCGTCTCGTAGAGTTTTCCACCATATTTGACCGTCACGGTGCCGTGCTGTAAACCCGTTGGGATGCACTGCTCTTTCCCGAATCGATCCAGCACCTGCCGGGGCAGGGCGCTGGTGCAGAGGTCCCAATCGTGGGGCGTAAGACCCAGCAGGCTGTCCCGGACGCAGCCGCCCACGGCGTAAGCCGCATAGCCTGCCCCGTGCAGGGCATCCAGCAGAGCTGCCGCGCCGGAGTCCAGTTTGATTTTATGGTCAGCCATGGAGTTCCTCCTCGAACTGTAAGGTCAGCTGCTTGCCGTCAAAGCCGCACTCCGCCTGCGGGAACGTCCCCTGCGCAAAGTGCAGGCACTCCTCCGGCTCCGTGATCATGGGCGAATAGTGCACCAGCCAGAGCCGCTTTGCCCCGGCCCGGGCGGCGAGGGCCGCGCTCTGCCCAAACGTGCTGTGACCGTACTGTTTTGCCTGGGCTTCCTGCTCCGGCTCCGCATAGGTGGCATCGCAGAGTAGCAGGTCGGCGTCCTGAGCCGCTGCCTCCAGCGCCGGGCAGGGAGCCGTATCCCCGGAGAAGACGAATTTCAGCCCCCGGCGCGGCGGGCCCAGCACCTCTGCCGGGGTCACTTCCCACTCCCTCACCTGTACCGTCTCTCCGTGCTGTAATTTTTTCCAGTCTGCCACAGGCACGCCCAGCGCCCGGGCCTTTTCGGGCAGGAATCGTCCGGCCCGGGGCAGCGTGAGCGCATACCCCCGGCTGGGCACCCGGTGCCGGGTGGGGATGGGCAGCAGCTGTGCCCCCGCAGGCCAGCCAAAGGCCGCAAGGTCTACGGGGTCTTTTTCCAGCTGCCGGGCCCGGATGGGATACGGCAGCGGCCCTGCCAGCGCCCGCAGGGCGGGCCAGACTTCTGCAAGGCCCGGCGGCCCGTAGAGCGCCAGCGGACGGGTGCGGCCCTGACAGCCCAGCGTCTGCAGCAGCCCCGGCAGACCAAAGATATGGTCGCCATGGTAATGAGTCAGACAGATCGCGTCCAGCTTCATCAAATTGACCCCGGCCCGGCGGGCGGCGGCCTGGGTGCCCTCGCCGCAGTCAAACAGCAGGCTGTGGCCCACGCATTCGGCTGCCGCCGCTGTCAGTGCCCGGTCCGGCAGGGGCATGGTGGCCGCCGTGCCCAGCAGTGTAATGGTCAGCATACAAACTCTCCCCACAGAAAAATCATTCAGCTATAGTGTACCACACTTGCGTCCCGCGCACAATCGCCGCCCGTGGTGCATACCATGGGGCAGCAACACAAAACAAGGAGGGAGCGCCATGCAGCGCAAACGTCCGCCCCCGGTCCAGCGGCAGATCTGGACCATTCTGCTCATTCTTGCTCTTCTGGTACTGTTCGTGCTGACGGTAGGAGCCAGCTGCACCGCTAACCCGTACCTGTACGGCGGGCGGGGGCTGGTGGTGTTCCTGCCCGCTTCCACAACGCCCAGCAGCATCCTGGCGCCGTTTTAGAGCAATTCAGGACTGCGAAGCATTACTTTTGTGTCCTGAATCAAAACTTTTTTAAAAAACGTATTGACAACCAAATATAAATTTGTAACGCACAAAAGAGCGGCTGCTTCGCAGCCGCTCTTTTGCTTTTGACTTTGTTGCACGAAACGACACAAAAGGAAGAATATCGGAGAAAAATGGGGAGTTTCTCGCAAAACGGGGGACATTCTGCCAGAGAGCTGCCGCCGGGGAATTACTCGCCGCGGACAGCCGCAAAACCTGCCTCGAGGTCGGCGATGATATCGTCGATGTGCTCGGTGCCGATGGACAGGCGGATGGTGTTCTGGTAGATCTGCTGCTCGGCCAGCTCCTCATCGGTCAGCTGGCTGTGGGTGGTGGAAGCCGGATGGATGACCAGGCTCTTGACGTCGGCAACGTTGGCCAGCAGGGAGAAGACTTTCAGGTTGTCGATGAACTTGAATGCTTCCTCGCGGCCGCCCTTGATATTAAAGGTGAAAATGGAAGCGCCGCCGTTGGGGAAATACTTCTCATACAGGGCGTGATCCGGGTGATCGGGCAGAGAGGGGTGGTTGACTTTCTCGACCTGCGGATGATTTGCCAGGAACTCCACGACTTTCTTGGTGTTCTCCACATGGCGCTCAATGCGCAGGCTCAGAGTCTCGGTGCCCTGCAGCAGCAGGAACGCGTTGAACGGAGAGATGGTAGCGCCGGTATCGCGCAGAAGGATGGCGCGGATATAAGTCACAAATGCAGCGGGACCGGCTGCCTCAGCAAAGGAAACACCGTGGTAGCTGGGGTTGGGTGCCGCAATGTTCGCATACTTGCCGCTGGCTTTCCAGTCAAACTTGCCGCTGTCCACGATGATACCGCCCAGGGTGGTGCCGTGGCCGCCGATGAACTTGGTAGCAGAGTGGACCACGATGTCTGCGCCGTGCTCAATGGGCCGGATCAGGTACGGGGTGCCAAAGGTGTTGTCAATGACCAGCGGCAGGCCGTGCTTGTGAGCAATGGCTGCGATGGCGTCGATATCGGGGATATCGCTGTTGGGGTTGCCCAGAGTCTCCAGATAGACGGCCTTGGTGTTGGGCTGGATGGCGTTCTCCACCTCAGCCAGGTCATGGGCGTTGACAAAGGTGGTGGTGACGCCAAACTGGGTCAGGGTGTGCTCCAGCAGGTTGTAGCTGCCGCCGTAGATGGTCTTCTGGGCCACGATGTGATCACCGGCCTGTGCCAGAGCCTCGATGGTGTAGGTGATGGCAGCGGCACCGGAAGCGGTCGCCAGAGCCGCCACGCCGCCTTCCAGGGCTGCGATGCGCTTCTCAAAAACGTCCTGGGTGGAGTTGGTCAGGCGGCCATAGATATTGCCGGCGTCTGCCAGGCCGAAGCGGTCAGCAGCATGCTGGCTGTTGCGGAAGACATAGGAAGTGGTCTGGTAAATGGGCACCGCGCGGGAATCGGTAGCGGGATCGGCCTGCTCCTGGCCAACATGCAGCTGAAGGGTCTCAAATTTATAGTTAGACATAGTATTTTTCTCCTCTATTTATACTTTTAGTATTACTTTTACTTATAAAAAAGCCCGGGAACTGATGTTTGCTCAGTACCCGGGCCTGAAATCCAGTTGTCGTTCCCTTTGGGCAGGGCTGCCGCTTCCGTTGGCCGTCACATTCGGGCGGAGGAGGGCAGTGCACAGCTTTGGGTCAGACAGATTCGTTCAGCCCGGGCGCTGTACATTCGCCCACAACGGAAGTTTGCATGGAGCAGTTCGTTCCAGATCAGCGTCATTTTGCTTGCCCTCCTTTCCGTCGTTTCACCATTTTTCTTATTCCCACTTGGTTCGTGGTCTGGTGTGTCTGTAGTATATCCCCATTTACCCACATTGTCAATAGGTTAAGTCCAATTTTTTCAAAAAATTGGGGGTCAGTTTTCCGAGGCTATTATGAGCAGGGAAAAAATTCAAGGCAGGATCAAGCTGGAAGCAGGCCACCCGTTAAGGAACAGCCGTTATACTAAGCTTGTTCACGGAAATGTCATCCGGCTGCGGTATACTGATTCCGTAACACGCCTAAACCTCAGACCCGAAAGGATTTGTGCTATGAAATTTCTCTTCCGTATCCTCCGGCGGCTGGTCGTCTATCTGCTGGGGGTGCTGCTGGTGGCACTGATCGCCGCCGCGGCCACCTTTGGCTGGCAGGGGTACAAGCTCTACCAGAGCGCCGTGCAGGCCACCCCGCTGGAAACGCTCTACCAAAGCATCACGGCCCGGCCCAGCTTTGTGCCCTATGACCAGCTGCCCCAGACCTACATTGACGCCGTCCTCTCGGTGGAGGACAGCCGTTTTGTCCACCACCACGGCGTGGACCCGCTCGCCATCGCCCGGGCACTCTGGGCCGACCTGCGTTCCGGCACCCTGGCCGAGGGCGGCAGCACCATCACCCAGCAGCTGGCCAAAAACGTCTATTTCACCCAGGAAAAGCGGATGGCCCGCAAGGCGGCGGAGATGTTTGCCGCGCTGGACATCGAGAAGCATTACTCCAAACAGGAAATTTTTGAGATGTACGTCAACACCATCTACTTCGGCAACGGCTGCTATGGCGTGGCCGAGGCCGCCGAGGGGTATTTTAAGACAGACGCCGCCTCTCTGACCGATGCTCAGGCCGTGGTGCTGGCGGGCCTGCCGCAGGCCCCCTCGGTATATGCCTCCAGCCCGGCGCTGGCCCACAAGCGAGCCCGGGTGGTACTGCAGCGGATGGTGGACTGCCACAAGCTCACCCAGGATGCCGCCGCCCAGCTCTCCGCCGAGACAGACGTGATCCCGTTCATCACCCGCAGCATTGCCTGAAGATCCCGCAGCTCCCTGTAAAAAGGGGGCTGTTTTTCTGCCCGGAAAATTTTCCAGGGCAAAAATGCAAAAAGATTGCAATTTGGTATTGCAATCCGCGCCGAATGCGTGTATACTGTACTCCGCACCCAAAATGCAACCAATTTGCAATTTACAAGATGAAAGTGATTTTTCTGAGGAGTACCCATGGATCTGTTTCTGGATGTTCTGGCCGAGAGCCTGGTTGATACCGCCAAGATGCTGCCGTTTTTGTTCTTGGCTTACCTGTTTATTGAATATGTGGAGACCCGCCACGGCGAGCGGATCGAAGCACTGCTGGCCGGCGGCGGGCGCTGGGGTTTTGTACCGGGAGCCCTGCTGGGCTGTGTGCCCCAGTGCGGTTTCTCCGCCATTGCCTCCAACTTTTACGCCTCCCGGGTGGTGACGCTGGGCACGTTGATGGCGGTTTTCCTTGCCACCAGCGACGAAGCCATCCCCCTGCTGGTGTCCATGCCCGCTTACTGGGACAAGCTGGTTTTGCTGATGGTGCTCAAAGTGCTGTACGCCATCGCCGTGGGCTTTGGGCTGGATTTTGTCCTCCGTAAGGCCCTGCCCAAGGGGCTGCGGGGCGGCTACACCGGCCGTGCCGATGAGGTGGACTGCCACGAGGAACACGACGATGCGGAGGGCCACCACCAGCCCATCTGGAAAGCAGCCCTCCGCCACACGCTGGAGATCTTCGTCTTCATTTTCGCGTTCAGCCTCGTGTTCGGCCTCATCGTGGAGGGCGTGGGCGAGGATGTCTTTGCCGACGTGCTGGGCCGGATGGGCTTTTTCCAGCCCGTGGTAGCCGCGCTGGTGGGCCTCATCCCCAACTGCGCCGCCAGTGTCCTGCTCACCCAGCTCTATGTCGAGGGTGCCCTGCGGTTCTCCAGCCTGGTGGCCGGCCTGTGCACCGGTGCAGGCGTGGGCCTGGCCGTGCTCTGGCGGGCCAACCCCTCCTGGAAGCAGAACCTTTTCATCACCGGCCTCACCTGGGCCTGCGGCGCGTTCCTTGGCGTTGCCATGCAGGTGGTGGTCGCGCTGGTGGGCTGATGCCGCGTAAAATTTAGTCTTACCGCCGTTTCGGGATGTCCCGGAGCGGCGTTTTGTGTTATACTGGGAGAAAGAATGAATTTTCAGGAGAAGACAGCCATGCAATACAAGCTTTTAGCCAGCGATTACGATAATACCCTTGTCCCCTTTGGGGAACACTTTCCCCGCCCGGCGGTGGTCAAGGCCGTCAAGAAGATGCAGGCGGCGGGCGGCAAGTTCGTCCTCAGCACGGGGCGGGCCTGGTCGGCCGTGAACCGCAAGGGCCAGCTGGGCGGCATCCGGTTTGATTACGCCATCACCTGCAACGGTGCCTGCGTGCTGGACCGGGAGGGCCGCATCGTGGCCGAGCACCCCCTGACCAACGAGGAGATGTACGCGCTGGTGGATTTCTGCGAGGATTACAACTATCCTTTGCAGTTTGATTTCAAGGACGGCTACTACGCCTACTGTGAATACGACTATCTCAAGGCCTGCTACGACCACATGAACGCCCCGGGGCTGGAGTGCATCGACGGCGAAGATCAGGACCGCCACCTCATTGATATGCCCCACGCCGCCTTTGCCGTGCTGCCCCCGGCCGCGCTGGAGGAATTCAACAAAAAGTACGGCCACCTGAACCTGCACTGGATGCAGGTGGGCGGCGGGATGCCCGGCGGCTGGTACTCGTTTGACATCGTGCGGGGCGGCATCGACAAGGGCGTAGGCCTGGCCGACCTGTGCGCCCGGATGGGCCTCACGCTGGATGACGCCGTGGCGGCAGGCGACTCTGCCAACGACATCGGGATGCTGAAGGCAGCGGGCCTCTCCTGCTGCATGGCCAACGGCACCCCGGAGGCCAAAGCTGCCGCCAAGCGGGTCATCGGGGACGTGCGGGAGGACGGCCTGGCCGCCCTCATCGAGGAGCTGTGGTTCGACGGCCCCAAAGCCGAGCCTTCGGGCAAGACACTCGGTTCCCCGTGGGAGGCCATGGAGGAGCAGAAATGAGCTTCGCGCCTGTATACGGGCCCCACAGCCGGGCCTTGATTTTAGGCACCTGGCCCAGCCCCAAGAGCCGGGAGATGGCTTTTTACTATGGCCACCCACAGAACCGCTTCTGGCCCATGCTGGCAGCCCTGACCGGGGAGCCCATACCCGCCCGGGAAGATATTGACGCCAAAAAGCAGCTCATCCTGCGCCATGGGCTGGCCCTCTGGGATACCTTGGAGAGCTGCACCATCACGGGTGCCTCGGATGCTTCCATCAAAGATGTGGTGCCCAACGATATTGCCGCCCTGCTGGCTGAGGCTCCCATTGAGGCAGTGTTCTGCAACGGGGCCACGGCATACAAAATTTACTGCAAATATTTACAACCCATCAGTGGCATTGCCGCCGTCAAGCTGCCCAGCACCAGCCCCGCCAACGCGGCCTGCCGCCCGGAGAAGCTTCGGGAAGTATGGGGTGCCGCCTTAGCCGATTGGTTGATTAACGTATGATGGCAAACCTGTAAATTATTCATGAAACGCTTGCGTTTTTGCCAAAAAGCTTTATGATGGAGAGGAAAGGGGCTAAATTTCTTGAATGCCCCGGAAAAGGAGACGCTTCATGAGCAAGATCATCCGCACCCGGAAACCCAGTGTCCTGCCGTTTTACGCAGGCGCTCTGGTGTTCGTGGTGCTCTGTGCGGTGCTCCCGGTGTACAAACTCTGGGCACTGCTGGTAGCGCTGGGCGGCGCTGCCGCGGCGTTTGGCCTGGGGCAGAAATTCTGCCCGCCCCATGTGGTGGAACACGAGGTGCCGTTCCACACCGGGCAGGACGACGTGGACGCCATGCTGACCGATATCCAGCAAAAGCTCGATACCCTGCACGGCCTCAATGCTTCCCTGCCGGACCCGGCGCTCTCCGCCGCCATGGACCGGATGGAAAAGGCAGGCCGCTCTATTGTGGAAGCGGTCGAAGCCAACCCCGCCAAAGCCAAACAGGTGCGGCGCTTTGCCAACTACTATCTGCCCGATGCGGTGAACATTCTGCAGCAGTACGCCACGCTGGCGCGGCAGGGCGTCAAGGGCGAGAACGCCGCCGCCATCCGTACCGAAGTGGAACACAACGCGGCATCCATTGCCACGGCCTTTGAAAACCAGCTGGACGCCCTGTATGCCGCTGAGAGCATGGACCTCTCGGCAGACCTGACGGTTTTGCAAAACATGTTAAAGGGACAAGGCCTTTAACGCGTAGATTTGGAAAGGAAGGAATCCCCCATGGCTGAGAACAACACTTTCAATTTTGATCTGGACGCACCCGCTACCCCCACCCTGACACTGGACCCGGTGGAAGAAGCCGCTCCTGCCGAGGAAAAGAAGCCCGAGCCCGCCCCGGCCCCGGAGGAGGTCAAGCTGACCGCTGAGGAAAAGGCCATGGTGGACGCCTTTGCACAGAAGATCGACATTACCAACAGCCAGCAGGTGCTGCAGTACGGCTCTGCCTGCCAGAAAAAGATCGGCGATTTCTCCGAGGCCGCCCTTTCCAAGGTGTCCACCAAGGATCTGGGCGAGGTGGGCGACATGATCACCAGCCTGATCGGTGAGCTGAAGAGCTTTGATGCAGGCGAGGAAGAAAAAAAGGGCATCCTCGGCTTCTTCAAGAAGAAGGGCGACCAGCTGGATGCCATGAAGATGAAGTACAACAAGGCCGAGACCAATGTGGAAAAGATCCAGTCCATGCTGGAGGGCCATCAGGTGCAGCTGCTCAAGGACATCGCCATGCTGGATAAGATGTATGATCTGAACATGGCCTACTTCAAGGAGCTGAGCATGTATATCCTTGCCGGCAAAAAGAAGCTGGCCGATGTGCGCGCAAACGAGCTGCAGCAGGCCATGGACAAGGCCAAGGTTTCCGGCCTGCCGGAGGACGCACAGGCTGCCCGCGACCTGGCCGATCAGTGCGAGCGGTTTGAGAAAAAGCTCTACGATCTGGAGCTCACCCGCAACATCAGCCTGCAGATGGGCCCCCAGATCCGCCTGCTGCAGAACAACAACACCA
>ERZ773269.2908-NODE-2908-length-12089-cov-4.395297_pt1 | contig 12089 bp, 14 predicted proteins | sample MGYA00511958_ERZ773269 | MGnify/ENA primary metagenome ERZ773269 (study PRJEB29015, sample SAMEA2737761) | human gut metagenome | biome: human gut; feature: human-associated habitat; material: faeces | place: China | collected 2012 ... | reverse complement strand
TCAATCAGGATAATAAAGATAAGGCAATAAAAGGATTGTCATTTAGGAAGAGAGCATAAGCTCTTTTTTGGTTTGCAAAAATTCAAAAAAAGAGGAATGAAATATATTTTTTTATGTGCCAGTTGTCATATTTTGTGAATGTAAACTTTAAATGATCTTTTTTCTTGCATTCTAATGAAAGAATACAGTCAAAGAAAAGTTTACAAAATAATAAGATATGTCAACTATTTTGAAGAAAAACGGAAAATTGAAAAAAGCTAGGAAAATTGAAAATTTTTGTGAAAATTCCGCAGAAAAAATTTAGGTTCTGTGACGGGTCTGAAAAAAATTGAGGGTCATGTGAGCCCGAATCTTGGCTAGTTCTTTTTCAAAAAAGTTTTGCATTGCCGTTTCCGTTTTTTTAAGAAAGGTGGTGGTAAGGATGGCAGATAGTGCAAAGGTCACAGATGTATCAGCGGTGACAGTATCTGCAAAGGTACTTGCAAATATAATAGGTGTCGGTGACAGGCAGGTTAGAAATCTTGCAGATGAAGGGATTCTTGTCAGGAATAGTCATGGCAGATATTTGCTTGAGAAGTCTGTTAAGAATTATATTATGAATCTTAAAATATCAAAGGTCGGTGAAACAGTAACCAGCGACTTTGAAGATGGTGAACTTGATTTAAAACAGGAGCAGGCAAGACATGAGCATATAAAAAGCATGATTTCAGAAATTAAGCTGCAACTTATCAAAGGACAGGTTCATAAGTCTTATGATGTAGCAAATGTGATTACAGACATGTTTACCAAGTTCAGAAGTAAGATTTTGGCTATCCCGGCAGAGATTGCTCCGTCAGTCGAGGGAAAGAGCAAAAGTGAGATTATGGAGGTTTTGCGTGATGAACTTGAAAATGCACTTAATGAATTAGCAGATTATAATCCATCTGATTATTATCCGGATGAATATATAGAATTGTCAGAGGATGATTTATTTAATGATTCAGCAGAGAAAGTGAGTGAAGCAGGTGAGGAATAAAAAGAAAAATGAAAAGGTAGCTTACCACACATTGCATTTTATATGTTCTCTTACAAAAGCTCTAAGACCTAAGGAAAAGATGTCGGTTTCCGACTGGGCGGACAAGCATATGGTTCTTCCAGGTGGAAGTAATAAGGCCGGTAAGTTTAGGAGTGACTCCGTTCCGTATCAGAAAGAAATAATGAATGCGATTACGGATTCTGCCGTAACTGAAGTAACTGTTATGTCATCGGCTCAGATAGGAAAGACAACAATAGTTTTATGCGGTATAGCATACTATATAGAACATGAGCCGAGTACACAGCTTTTGGTGCTTCCTACGCTAAGTCTTGGTGAAAACTTTTCAAAGACAAGGCTTGCACCTATGATAAGAGATATTCCGGTGCTTCGTGATAAGATAGCACCTGCAAAGTCAAAGGACTCTGATAACACGATTCTTTTTAAACAGTACGCAGGCGGTTATATTGTTGTGTCGGGTGCTAATTCTGCGGCTTCACTATCATCAATGCCTATCCGAGTTGTATGGATGGATGAGGTTGACCGCTTTCCGGCTAGTGCAGGTGGTGAGGGTGACCCTGTTACGCTTGCTCAAAAGAGAGCAACAACATTTTGGAATAAAAAATATATTAAAACATCAACACCGACTACAGAAAATGGTCGTATCAATAAAGAATATTTAAAAGGTACGCAGGAGGAATGGTGTGTGCAGTGTCCTTGCTGTGGTATGTATCAGCCGTATTCGTTTAAGAGAGTGGATTTTAACATAGTCGGAATGAAATGCGAATACTGTGGGGAAGTGATTGAAGAAAAATATTGGAAAGAATCAGAGCATATGTGGATAGCTGCACATCCAGAAAGAAAAAATAAAAGAAGTTTTCACCTCAATGCAATGGCATCGCCGTGGGTGGCTTGGAGTGATATTATAGACGAGTTTCAGGGTGCAATGGATGAGTTTAAGACATATCACGATACAGAAAGGTTGCAGGCTTTTGTGAACACAACTCTTGGCGAAACATGGAAAGAGGATGAGGTCGCAGAAGAATCGACTACCGAAGATAAACTTCTGGAGCGTGCGGAGCATTACAAGGGTGAAATACCGGAGGGAGTTCTTTTGCTGACGGCAGCAGTAGATGTTCAGGATAACCGTTTTGAAGTTGAGGTGAAAGGCTGGGCGAGAGACTATGAAAGCTGGGGCATACATAAGACAGAGATTTATGGAAATCTTGAAACATCACAGGTATGGGATGAATTGGAGGAATATCTTGAAACAACTTTTCGTTTTGAAGATGGTAGGGAACTTAACATAGCTGCATTTGGCATTGATACAGGCGGTCATCATACAAACAGAGTATATAAGTGGATAAAAGCAATGAAGAAAAAGGGCAAGAAAGCATATGGAATTAAGGGATATGCCGGAAAGCCCGGCATACCACTTTTGTATAAGCGAAGCAAAGTCGAGATTAAGGAAAAGAGCAGAGATGGTAAGAGAGATATAGTTGTGGACTCAACAACGATATGGATATTAGGAGTTGATGCAGGTAAGGAAAATATAACAAACTGGCTGACGATTGAGGAAAAAGGCGAGGGATATTGTCACTTCCCGAATAATGTCGGAAAAGGTTATGACAGAGAGTATTACAAGGGACTTCTCTCAGAAAAAAAGATAAAAAAGAAAGTCAGAGATGTTATTAAAGATGTGTGGGTAAAGAAAAGCGGTGCCAGAAATGAACCGCTTGACCTTTTTAACTATAATCTTGCAGTATGTGAGCTTTTGCGTCCTGTGTGGAGTGATTTAGAACTGAAAATTTCAAAAGGAATAAATTATACAAAAACAGTGAAAAAGGTTAGAAAACAGAGAAAAAGCACAAAAGGATTGTCGGTTTGAGAAAATGAAAAGCGTGTGGTAAAAATGTAATAAATTTTCAGAAGAAGTTATAGGATATTTGACATGTAGAAAGATATTTGTTATTGTCGTTAATAATAAAAAGTACAAAGGGGAAATTTAATGAAATTGCTTAAAACAACTGATGAATTAATAGAACATATGAAAGCAAAAGGCATAAAATTTAATATAACAACAGAAGAAGACGCAAAAATGTTTTTACAAAATAATAATTATTATATGAAATTGGCTTCTTACAGAGCAAATTATGATAAACATAAAGGTGATGATAAATATATAAATTTGGATTTTGTAAGGGATGAAGATGAACAGTTGTATATTAATAATACTGAGTTTGCAGAAAGTATGGCAGATGAACATTGGGTAGCGATTGAGGAAGAGTTTTAATAATTATTTTGAGCGATTGTTTGATTTAGAATATAGGAGATGATTTTACTATGATTTTTGTTAGCGGGATTCATGGTGTAGGAAAAACATTTTTTTGTAATCGGGTGAAAGAACAACTTGGTATTGCTACATATTCTGCAAGTAAGCTGATTGCTGAAAAAAGAAGTAGAAATTTTTCTGCAGATAAAATTGTAGAAGATATTGATGAAAATCAATTGTTTCTATTAAAGGCAATAGATGAATTGCGTGAAAAGGGAGACGAATTTATATTAGATGGTCATTTTTGTTTGTTAGATGGAAAAGGTTGTATTTCGAGGGTTCCCATGAATACATATTCTTCCTTGAAACCCGATAGCATAGTTTTACTAATGGAGCAACCATCTGTTATTGCTACACGTCGATTGCAAAGAGACGGAGTTGTTGTAAAAGAAGCAGATATTGAATCTTTTCAAAGAGAAGAAAAGATTTATGCGGAAGAAATAGCAAAAAAATTGGGTGTACCGTTAATTGTTTCAACAGGTAGTTCTGACTTGGAGAATGTTATACAAAAAATAAGGCTAGGAGGGCTGTAAAGTGGCTGGTAAATTTTATTTAAAGAAATTTTCAGAAATAGATTTAGGTGATTTATTTTTTGATACCTTAAAATCTGATTATCCGGGCAATGAGAACAGTACAGGATTTGTAGAGTGGTTTAGCAAAAAAGCAAATGAGGGATCTACCGCACTTGTATTTGAAGATGAGATAGGTGTCGGAGCATTTGTGGCATTAAAAAACGAATGTGAAGAAGTTCGATTACAGAAAGATATTTTGCCGAGTATTAACAGGATAAAAATAAGTACATTTAGAATTGCAGAAAGATTCAGAAGACAAAGAATTGGAGAAGGTGCAATAGGATTAGTTCTGTGGAAATGGCAGCAATCAAATTGTGAAGAAATTTATGTCACGGTATTTGATAAACATGAAACGCTTATTTCGCAATTTGAACGATTTGGATTTCAAAATGTGGGTAAAAATGCGAACGGAGAAAATGTTCTTGTAAAAAGTCGTACATGTATTGATTTTAGTGATGCATATAAGGCATTTCCTTTTATAAAATCAGACTTTGATTATGCAGGATATGTTATTGTTGATGACAATTACCATGACACAATGTTTGCCTATTCTGAACTGGCTAATACAGCTTCATTACAAAGAAAAATCAGTAGTAGTGTAAGTAATGGACTTAGTAAAATTTATGTAGGACAAGCGCAAATAAAACATAGGGTTGGAGAACCTGTTTTAATCTATCGTAGATATACGCAAGGAACTGGTAAAAGATTTAGGTCGTGTATCACTTCTTATTGCATTGTTACTGATATTATACAGGCAAAAATAAATAATCGATGCTTGATGACTTTTGAGGAACTAAAACAGAGAATTGGCAACAAATCGGTATTTGATGAAGCTGAGTTGTTGAGGCAATATAATACCTTTAGAAATTTAACAATTACTGAAATGCTATATTATGGATATTTTGGTGCAGGCAATAATGTAAATATGAATTGGTTAGATAACAATGGATGTTGGGCAGATGAGGGGCAATACCCAACTGATGTCCACTTGACGGAGAATCAGTTTAGAAAGATACTAGAGGAGGGAAATATCAATGTGTCAAATGTTATTGTCGATTAATCCGGAGTATGTTGAGAGTATATTGGCGGGAACAAAACTTTACGAATATCGTAAATTTAGATGTAGAGATGATGTTGATAAAATTATTATCTATGCGACTGCACCACAGAAACAAGTTGTGGCAGAGGCTGAAATTGAATATATCATTGAAGATGATGTTTTAAATGTATGGCGTCAGACTAAACAACATTCCGGCATTACATATTCCTTTTTTAGAAAGTATTATAAGGGAAAGAAAAAAGCTGTTGCTTATCGGTTAAAAAATGTGGTTTTATATGACAAACCGTTGTCTTTGGAGGATATAGGTGTATCTTGCGCCCCACAATCATATTGTTATTTATCTATGCCAGGGTAATTGACTTTTTGCAAGTAATAATTTAGAAATTTTATAATGGTAATAGTGGATATAAATGATGTTTAGAAGAGGGATATTATATGGTTATCCCAATAGTTTGCCTATGGATGGCAGTTTACTGAAGAATGTGAAATAATTATGTAAAATGATAGCATAATTATTTCTCAAGATTCAAAAAGGCAAGGATGGGATGTAAGAGGAAATTGCAAAAATGTTTATTATATAGAAGGGATAACATTAGTGGAAGAATATATTTATAATGGCATTGTAGAGAACATAGCTCAATTTTTTTGTGAAAAAAATTGTTGACTATCTGAATGAATAGTGTTAAAATGGGCACACGATTAAAAAATAGTTTTTGTAGGGAATGGGTTATACTCGTTCCCAATTTTTTTGCAAATTTTTTATGAAATTTCAAAAAGTTGACAGGCAGGGATAGCAATTCTGTGATATAATACTAATATCGCAAGATGTAAAAAATAGAAAAAGCATTGATTATAAGGGCAGAACGCAAGGTTTTGTCCTTTTTTGATGAAAAAAATAAATATGTCAAAAATGTAACAAAGTTTGATTTTTCATGGATAAGAGGTGAAATCATGGAGAAAAACAAAGAGAGAATTGCCTTTTTGAAGAAAAGGCTTGAAATGTATTACGAGGCAGAGGAAAAGATACTGCAGGGGCAGTCTTACACTATCGGTTCAAGGTCTTTGACAAGGACAAGTCTTGCAAATGTTCAGAGTAAGATTAAGGAACTTGAGAGTGAGATTTCTGCATTGGAGACGAGGGGGAATAGCAAAAGGCGAAGCGTCAGAGTTATTCCACTTGGATAGGAGGTCATATGTTTGATAAGATGATGGCTATTGTAAATCCGGGTGGTGTGGCAAAGAGAGCAGAGGCAAGGCTTAAAATAGCTGAGACGAACATGAAAATTGATGCGGTCAAAATGAAACATACTATGTTGAATGATATTATTTCAGACGGCGGAAAAGATGTGACAAACAGCGGATATTCTCATGGAGCTGCATCAAGAAGGAGAAGCTGGGCGAAGAAATATCATTCAACGAGTTTATCTCCAAAGTCGGATATTGAGGAAAACAGAAAAATTTTAAGAGAGAGGTCGAGAGACCTTGCCATGAACGCTCCGCTTGCATCAGCGGCGATTGCGAGTACAAGAACAAATTGTGTCGGGGCAGGTCTTGTTCCAAAGCCTAAGATTGATTATGAATTTTTAGGAATTTCAGAGGATGAAGCAAAGGAAATTCAAAGGCATATCAAGAAAGAATTTGCAATCTGGGCGGAAAGTACAATGTGCGACAATAACGACCAAAACAATTTTTATGAATTGCAACAGATAGCTTTTACCGATTGGCTGCGTAATGGTGAAGAGTTTGTTCTGATAAAATATGACAAGCCTACAGCGAATATGCCGTATCGTCTTAGAATAAAGCTTGTTGAAGCTGACAGGGTATGTACTACGGGAAGTATTGATGGAGAATATGATGGGTTTGATAAAAAAACAGCAAACGGCAACACGATAATAAACGGTGTTGAGATTGATGAAAACGGCAAGGTTGTAGCTTATCACATATCATCACAGTTTCCGGGTGAGTATAACTCTGCAGAAACAAAATGGACGAGAGTTGCAAAACGTGGGGACAAAACAGGAAATCCAAATATATTACATATATTCAACGGGGAGCGTGCCGACCAGTACAGGGGCGTTCCTTTTTTAGCACCTGTTGTTTCTACGATTAAGCAGCTTACAAGATACACCGAAGCTGAGATAATGGCAGCAGTCATAAATTCTATGTTTACTATCTTTATTCAGACGGAGAGTGGCGAGGATATGGGTGGATTTGCCGGAGAGGATGAGTATGACGATGGAGCAGAGACAGAAGATGACGAGGTCGAACTTGGTTATGGAAATGTCAATTTTCTAAAGACAGGCGAGAGTGTCAAGACTGTTGAATCATCACATCCAAACGCAAATTTTGATACATTTGCAACGGCAATGGCAACTCACGTTGGTGCCGCATTGGAGATAGCTCCGGAGGTGCTGCTTAAAAAGTTTTCTAACAATTTCTCAGCATCTAAAGGTGCAATGAATGAGACATGGAAAGCTTTCAGAATGCGCCGCACATGGTTTGTAAATGATTTCTGCAAGGAAATCTATGAACTTTGGTTTAATGAGGCAGTGAGCACAGGGCGTATAAATGCACCGGGGTATTTTGAAAATCTTCTTGTAAGAAAAGCATATCTCAACTGTACATGGAATGGACCTGCACAGGGTCAGTTGGATCCGGGCAAGGAAGTCGTGGCTGCTGCAAAGAGGATTGAGGCAGGGCTTTCAACGCATGAGGATGAGTGTATTGCATTGAATGGCTCTGATTTTGAAGATAATGTCAGGGCATTAAAGAGTGAAAATGAGATGCTTGCTGATGCAAATAAAAATGAAAGTGAGGATGTAAAAGAGTGACGAAAATAAATGTCAAAGGTCCGATAGTATCAAATGACTCAGCGTGGCTTTACCGCTGGCTTGGGTGGGATGCCTGCTGTGTTAATGATATTAATACGGGACTTGAAAGTGCAAATGGTGATGATGTAGTAATTGAGGTTAATTCGCAGGGCGGTCTTTGTACGGCTGGATTTGAGATGTATTCGGCTATTAGACAGTATGAGGGAAATGTAGAAGTTCATGTTATAAATGCCTGCTCTGCCGCCACATTTATCCTTTGTGCAGCGGATAAGGTGCTTATGTCAGATGCAGCGGTTGTAATGATACATAATACTCAAAGTTCTTGGGGTGGTGGTGATTACAGAGATGCACAGATGACTGCTGATATGTTAAGAGAGTTTAACGAGAGTGTGTTAAATGTCTATGAGAAAAAAACCGGAAAGAGCAGGGAAGAATTGCAGGCAATGATGGATAATGACACATTTATGTCCCCTCAGACTGCGATTGAAAATGGATTTGCTGACGGTATGCTTTTTGAGGATGAAAAGGACGATGAAAGCAGCCAGATGAATTTTATTGAGGCATCAAAGCAGATGGCTGTATATAACAGCACACTTCCGGTTATTTCAGATGAAAAAGCACATGAACTTATGCTTTTGTTAAACAGTGGAAAATTTCCGGAGAGAAAAGTACCTGATGATTTGAACAGCAATAAGGCGGATAATACATCTGAAAATGCTGATACAAATAATATAACTAACGAAAACAACGGAAAGGAGCAGAACATGACATTAGAGGAAATGTTAAAAGAACATCCGGAGCTTAAAGCTGAGGTTGACGGATTAAAGGCTGAGGCTAAGGCAGAGGGTGAAAAAGAGGGAGCAGACAAAGAGAGAGGCAGGATTGAAAATCTTGACAAGATTGCGGCAAATGTGTCTGCGGAAATGCTTAAAAATGCAAAGTACGGGGATGATGATGCGAGGGTTGATGCAAGAGAACTTGCTTATCAGGCTATGCTTGCGCAGAAACAGGAGGCGGCTGCATATATGCGTGATGCAATGGCTGATTCTAAGGAGTCGGGAGCTGCTGATGTAGGGGCGAGCTTGTCGGATTCCGACAAGGACTTGCAGGATGTTGAAAATATGGCAGCATATGTAAATGGCAGAAGAGGAGGCAAGAGATGAGATTAAACAGTAGTATAATACATTATAGTGACAAGCTGATTTATGATTCTTCACATGAGATTGATGCGGGAGTTTTTACAGTGACGCTTCCAACGGAATCAAAAGCAGCAGGAACAGTAAAAAGAGGTCAGATTATTTACTTTGATACGACCAAAAAAGAATATGTTCTGAAAAAGGGTGATGATGGTGTGGCAGCAGTTATTGCTGCAGAAGATACATCTTATGCAGAGGATGACACAGAGGTTGCAGTACAGTCATACATAAGTGGAACATTCAGGGAAAGTGAATGTATTTCTGACGGAAAACTTGAAGCGGATGATATTGACACATTACGCATCAGAAATATTTATCTCAAATAAAGGGGGAAAACAGAGTGATAAGAGAAACTTACAAACTTGTAAAAACAGTTAAAAAAATGTATCCGGTAGTACAGTTCTTAAAAGACAGATACTTCCCGGATGGACCTGTTTATTATTCAGAAAAGGCGTTAATCGAGTTCAAGAAAAAAGGACGAAAGATTGCGCCTTTTGTTATTCCACTTGTAAACGGAATAGTCATGGAAAAAGACGGTTACAGAACGGATATTGTAGATGCGCCGTATATTGCACCTAAAAGGGTTATTACAGCAAAGGAACTTGAGCAGAAAGCGTTTGGAGAGTCTCCTGAGTCAGGAAGAAGTCCTGAACAGCGTGAAAATGAACTTGAGTCGGAGTTTATTGACGATAATCGTATATCTATACTCAGAAGACATGAAAAGATGTGTGCAGATATTCTTTTGACGGGACAGGTTATAATGAAACATTATGCAACAGCGGAAGATGCCGCAAAGGGTGAAAATTATGATTTTAAATATCTCCGCTTTTATGAGGGTGAGTTTAAAAATAAATATAAATTCACAAAGAAGTTTAAGGACATGACAACAGCCGAAAAAATTCAGGAGTTTTACAAAATGGCTACAGTTCTTCGCAAGAGGGGTGTTAGAGCAACAGATATTGTTATGACATCTGATGTGTCAATGCTTCTTATGTCGGATAAGGACTTTTTAGAGTTCTATAACAAGGCAAAAGTAAATATCGGTGAAATCAATCCGACAGAACTTCCTGACGGTGTGGTATCAAATGGAAGTATCAATATAAACGGTGTAGTTATGACATTGTTTACATATGATGAAATCTATGAAGATTTAGATGGTGAGGAAAAAGCAATTCTTCCGGCAGGAACTATTGCTTTTTTACAGCCTAACATGGGAACTACAGTATATGCTCAGGTTACTTTCTATACAAAAGATGGATTTAAGTCATATGCAGAAAAGATTGTTCCTCGTTTAGTTGGAGATGAAAAGTCAAACATGGCAGAGGTTCAGGCGTTTTCAAGACCTGTTATGTATCCAAATGATATGGATGGATGGCTTGTCGCAAATATTTATGACGAGGTTGCATCTACTCAGACAGAAGCGGACAACAGCGTGGATACGCATGAGCCTCCGACAGCAGATGTGAGTACATTAAAGACAGAAGCTGAGATTACGGCAATGACAAAGAAAGCGGAGCTTATTGCATATGCAACATCAATCGGACTCAGCGGTCTTGATAATTCCATGAAGCTTGATGAACTTCAGGACGCAATTCTTAACTATCAGGAAGAAATTTACGGTGAGTAGCAGGAGGTGACAGGTATATATGATCGCAAATGTATTATTAACTGTTGGCGATAAGACCTATAAGCCGGGTGAGAGTATTGATAAAACGCTGGGTAAGATTGACAAAGAATTTTTATTGACAGAGAATTATATTTCTCTTGAAGATAAAGAAAATCCGAAATCTAAAAAAGCGGTTGAAATATCAAAAGATAAAAAGTCGGAATCCGACATGTCGAATGAAGATGATAAAATGTTCAAAAATGATTCAGAAAACAAGGTAATTGTTGATACAGAGGTTAAATAACATGAGTTTTGTGGAACAGGTAGCAAAAGATATTGTCGATGTGTTTTTTGATGAAGACTTTTTCGGAAGTAAACACAGTCTTGATAACAAAGAGATAACAGTGATTGTGGACGAGGATGCACTTGAAGAGATAAAAAAGAACTGGAGGGACGAGCTTGTAAAAAAGCCCGTCCTTCTTTATGTCAAAGAGTGTGATATGGACAGAAAGCCGTCTGTTGGCTCAGTCATTGAGTATGACGGCAGACCTTACACAATACGGGAAATTTCAAAACAGGATGGTGTTTGGAAAATTTTAATGGGAAGGAGTGGAAATTGATTAATGTTACAGATAAGTATTGATAGCAATATAGATGAAATAGAAAAAAAGTTATCTGAAATAACAGATAGGTCAAGGCTAGTTATGATGCGTGCCATGAATAGAACAGCTAGAAATATAGCTACAACGACAAAAAGAGAAGTGGCATCAAGATATTTTGTTAAGCAAAAGCAAGTTGCGGATACATTAAAAATTTCAAAAGCAAGTAAAAGTAATTTGGAAGTGGCAGTTGTAAGTAGAGGCGAAAAACTTGAATTAGAAAAATTTAAGGTTTCACCCAGAGAGCCTGTCAAAATAATTAGCCGTGAGGAAAGAACTCCGAGAGTTTATAGGGCTGCTGTAAAAAAAGCAGGAGGGTTAAAACCGCTTTATGCAGAAAGAGTATCAGGTAAACAGAGTAAACCATTTTTTGCTACAACTAAAAAAGGCACACAGGGAATATTTTTTCGTACTAGAGGAAAAGCCTATCCTATAAAGCAGGTAATGGGTCCAGCGATACCACAGATAATTGATAATAAAGAGATTATGGAAAATATTATGAAAAATGCAAACGAAACATTAGAAAAGCGTATAGAGCATGAACTTAGCAGAGTAATGCAGTGAGGATTTTATGACAGATTTACAGTTATTAAATGATATTGTTGAGTCACTTAATGAGTTTGTCAAAAGTGATGCTATAACGATGAAACTCGGAAGTGAGTATAAGGATTTAAAAGTATATCTACAGGATTTGCCTGAAAAATATGACGAGGATGACGAAGAACTTCGTAATTATGTTGTTGTAATGATAGCGGATGAGGACGTAGTGGATGATGAATGGCGTGTTGAAGTTCATTTTTCAATCAATATTGAAGATATGG
>ERZ773269.2907-NODE-2907-length-12092-cov-128.920412_pt1 | contig 12092 bp, 7 predicted proteins | sample MGYA00511958_ERZ773269 | MGnify/ENA primary metagenome ERZ773269 (study PRJEB29015, sample SAMEA2737761) | human gut metagenome | biome: human gut; feature: human-associated habitat; material: faeces | place: China | collected 2012 ... | reverse complement strand
GCATCCAGTGGCCCCAACTCGTCGGCGAATATCAGGGTTCGCCCAGCGCCGCCGGCTATCACCTCGAAGACGGGACACCGCTGAATCTGAGCGATAAAGACCAGCAGTGGCTGGGGTTGAAAGATACTTTTAAATTTTAATCATAAGTAATGCCAATATGGGTATAATATGCAGAAGGAATTATAATGTATGAATCATACTAGTAAATTGTTAAAAAAATATGCGAGTTTGTCGAAAAAACTTTTAAACAGTTTAGCAGATTATGGAGAAGATGTAGGGAAACTCATTTCTAATAAATACAATGCTAAGAGCAGGGAATGTCAAGAATTTGGATGCCATGAAGGAGATCGATTGTTCTTTATATTTTTTAGAGAATGGATTAACCTACTTATTGGCGTTAAATTACTGTATTCAAATAATTTAATGAATATATCTATTCCTACAATAAGATCTTTATATGAGATATTTTTACAGATTATATATTTATTGATGGATAAACAGACATTTGAAGAGAAGGGGAAATGTTATTTTTTATGTAATTCTTGGAAAAATTGGAAAGTATCAGAAAAAAATAAAATATTTTATGATCAATTTTTTCGTGAAAAAATGGCCAATGAAACAGTGAATTCATTAGAAATAACATATAATGAACTTTCTAAACAAGAAGGATATAATATATATGCGAAGTCAATAAAGAAATTAAGTAAAAATCATGGACATTTTAATGCAGAGTGGTATAAAGTTTATGAGTATACGGTTAATCCTTCTGATGATCGCTTTTCACTAGCTAAAATAACAAAAGTTGTTAAAGAAAAATTTTCTAATAATCCATCGATACAAAATATATTTTATTTTTTTTACTATAATCTTTATGATATTATGTCACAACAAGCACATGGAGTTGTCTTAGCAGATCGTTTGATTACCTTGCATGATGGCAGAAGCTTTTTAAAACCAGTTAATTATCCTGGTTTTGAAACTACATATTTAGAATTTATTAATATTATGTTTTTTGCGATGATTATAAAAATAAGAGATATGTATTTTTATGGAGATGAAGGAACGTGGAATTCGTCTTCTTGCATTGATATCCTAAAATTAAACAATAAAAATAATGAGATTATAGAAAAACTAAGAAAAATTGAATGTGAATTAGTAGATTATCTAGAATAAACAATTAGGTAATATGTAAAGATCTTAAAAGAAAGATTTAAATAAGAAATTCAGAACAAAGGTGTACTTAATAAACCTTTCTCTCATTTTAAAAAAGTATGTATGTGCGTTTTACGTTAAGCTTGGCCATAAATCCATCATAAGTCTGACTAACTGAAACGGGTAAACACGAGTGCACATTCTAAGACGAAAAGCTTGCTTAAAAAAAATATATATATATGAGTATACGAGGAGAGAAAACTATGTGGATTGAAAATAATATTTTCCGTGAAGATATGCAGAACGTCGCTGAAGCGGGCTATATTCCTTGGAAAAAGTTACAGGATAAAACGATTCTGATTACGGGGGCAACGGGATTGATTGGATTCAATTTGGTTTCAGCCTTGGCCTATGTAGCCCTATATAAAGATATTGCGTTAAAAATCATTGCTTTAGTTCGCGATGAAGAACAAGCTAAGAAAAGGTTTCATGAAATATTAACAGCAGGAGCTCCGTTGAGCTTTTTGGTAGGTGATTTAAACCATATTCCTACTGTTGAAGAAAAAATTGATTATATTATTCATGGGGGCAGTCCGACGGCTAGTCAGTATTTTGCCGAACATCCTGTAGAAACGATTATAACTAACTTGAATGGCGCGACTCATCTTTTGGAGTTAGCTAGAAAAAATCAGTCAGAAGGTTTTCTGTTTTTATCGAGCATGGAAGTATATGGTGGAATTCATTGCCGTGAAAAAATTGATGAACAACATGCCAGCTTCGTTGATACCATGGTCCCGAGAAGCAGTTACCCTGAAGTCAAACGGATGGTGGAATCGTTGTGTGCTTGTTATGCTGATGAATACGGAGTACTTGCTAAATCGATACGCTTGACGCAGACTTTCGGAGCAGGAATTCGAAAATCCGATAATCGAGTTTTTGCCCAGTTTGTTCATGCAGCTATGAACCATGAAGATATTGTAATGTTCACTCAAGGAGGAACTGAACGTTCGTACCTATATACAGCGGATGCAGTGAGTGCTATTTTAACGGTACTGTTAAAAGGAAATGCAGGGGAAGCTTATAATGCAGCCAATGAACAGGCTTACTGTTCTATAAGGCAAATGGCAGAAACAGTAGCAGATCTTGACCTCATTAAGGCAAATTATGGTGGACCTGTATCTGTAGTGATTGATGAATCGAAGAATGATGGGAAAACCTATCCTCCAGAATTATATATGAATTTAGATACAAAAAAAATACAGAAACTGGGCTGGAAGGCACGGGTTGGATTGGAAGATATGTTTACCAGAATGATTTTAACTATGGAAGCATAACGTGTGATTTTGTATGGAGGATAATGGGGAATGGGGAAAACACATAAACAATCTATCTTTGATGATAAATTTCTATTTCAAAAGGCGTATAAAAAGCTCAAATCAGATGCATATTATGATAAAACAAAGGTTATCTTAAAAAAAGATGTTGTGGAATTCGAAAACGAAGAAAAACTGGATATGCAATTGTCCGATATACAAAATCAATTGATTAATGCGGATAATGATGCGTGGGAAAAGTATGTCAATGAGAAAATTTTAAATGGTATAGATTGTATCATTTTGCCTAAAAAAATTAAGCAAAATTCAGAGGAGAATCATGATATTATTTCTAATGTTGAATCTGAATCAAAAAATATTAATATTAGTGAATATCAATCCTTTATGCAATTACCTGTTATAGGGCATATATTGAGTGTTATTTGGGTACTAACTATTGGAGCAACTATAGATAAAGGAGTCATTCATTGTTATGGTAATCGTCTCCGTGAGGAATTACATATTTCTCATGACTATTGTGAATCTAAAAGGAGGATTACTTTTTCTCCCTATTTATTTAAGCCCTATTATTTGCAATATGAAAACTGGCAGGATAGTGCATTGAAAATTGCAGAGCAACACATAAAGAATCATGACGATATTTTAATTTTTACCTTAGACTTTCATCGGTTTTATTATGGGCTTGATATAGATAGCAAATTTGAGAAATATGTCTTAGAGGAAAGTGGTTTATCGGAAGATAATAAAGATGATACAGATGAGCAAAAGACGTTAAAGCGATTAAATAAGTTGATATTTAAAATTATTGAAAAATACGCGCAGGTATATAAAAAATATTTTCCTAATTCTAAAGATGAATCCACAGGAAATATTCTTCCTATTGGTTTTCTACCGTCAAATATTTTAGCTAATTTGGCACTTAAAAAATTTGATGAAATCATTGTTGATAATTTGAACCCTTTATATTATGGGCGTTATGTAGATGATGTTATTATTGTCGATAAAATTAGCCATACTCATCCTTTATATGAACAAATTGTAGATAAAAGTATATCGACAGAAGCTTTTATTGCAGAATATTTTAAATCATGTTGTCGATTAGATATTTTTGAAAAATCTAGCCAACTTACATACCAATTGAATTCGCAATTATTGAATATTTTGGGAAATAAAACAAAACTACTTTTCAATATAAAAAAATGCAAAATTTTTTATTTTTCGCCTAAAAATTCTTCGGAATTATTGGTTGCCTTTCGAAAACATTTAGAAGAAAATAAAAGTGAATTCCGCTTTTTACCAGAAGATGAAGCTACCTTTCAAGAAAGCGATTATACTGAAATTTTTGATATTGAACAACATGAAATTAATAAATTTAGAGATATATCTGAAATTCAACTCAATAAATATAAGTTATCTAAATTTTTAGCAAAAAAGCAACAAATGCTATCCACTGGATTATATGAAAATTGTTATTTTTTGAATAGATCAATTGAGACATTGACCGATTCTCAATTGATAGATAATTATACATTGTGGGAACGTATTATTACAATTCTTAGTTTACAGAAAAACAAGGGATTGCTTATTAAGATATTGCTTAAGATAGAATATGCAATTAATAAAATTCGTTATGCACCCCACACTGATCAAAGTGATTCTCCTATAACTGATAATATGTGCGGACGTTTACGGCAAATTTTATTTTCTGACTTATGCCGGGTACAAAGTGTACTACGCTTATGGTCTAATTCTAATGAGAAAGATTTTAAGCGATACCAACAATATAGCCGGTTGAAAAAAAATTTTACAAAATATGACAAGTTGATTGACAATTATGAAAAAGCTCGCATGGGGGATAAATATCTTTATGCTATTTGGGCAGAGGTGTTCCTTATTTGTCAAGAAAAATTTCGTCAAGATAAAATAAATGCTGGAAAGACGGCAGAAGAAATATACTTGCGAAATGATTTGCAATCCATATTTCAACTACTGACATCCAGTAATCTGGGATGGGATGATATTAAAAAAAAGACGACTTATAAGTACTATCCGTATTTAGTCCAAAATTATGATATTTTTATGGCTTATCAATGTGTATCCATGGTTTCCCAAATGAGTATTGATAAAAATTCATACAATAATCTTTTCCAGTTGTTTATTAAGGTTAATTTCAATCCGTATAAAAAGGGGGTTGATGGTAGCGGTGCGGATTATGGCTTTGCTATAAGCTCTATTTTGGAGGATAAGGAAGGTCAGAAAAATGAAGACCATAAACAGGAAAATCATAAATGGGGGATTTGGGTTAATAATGAGGCGAAAAAAAGTATTAGAATTGCTGTTTCGAATATTGAAATGAGCTATTCTGATGCTGAAAATAATTTATTGCAATTGTCGACCAAAACAAAAGAACGAGGTAAAAAGATTGTTCGCTTGGTAAACAGTGCATTGAAAGATCATGCAGATTTATTAGTTATGCCTGAATGCTGTCTTCCCTTTGAGTGGTTGGACATGTTAATTCATACGTGCAAAAAGAATGATTTAGCAGTAATCACTGGTATTGAACATGTCTTTGCTGGGAAAAAAGCCTATAATTTAGTGGCTGTTATTTTGCCCTTTACGCACCATGATATTCCTTGTGCGCTTGTTGTTTTTCATCCTAAGAATCATTTTTCTCCTAAGGAATTTCAGTGTTTATCTGAAAGAGATTTTGAATTAATGGATGCAGAACATTTGTTTAATAATGGTCAAACTCAATATGAATTGTATCGGTGGCATGACTTCTATTTCTCTGTATATTGCTGTTTTGAACTATCTTCTATTACCGAACGCTCTTTGTTTCAAAGCTATGCGGATGCCGTCATTGCTGTTGAATGGAATCATGATATATATTACTATCGGAATATTTTAGAGTCATTGGCGCGAGATTTGCATTGCTATTGTATTCAGGCTAATTCATCGGACTGTGGTGACAGCCGTATTACGCAGCCTTCAAAGCATGATGATCAAGATATTTTGCGAGTCAAAGGTGGTGACGCACCGACTATATTGGTTGGTACTATTGATATTGAACGATTGAGACGGTTCCAGTGCAAAGGTTATGGGGAACAAAAGGCAGATGGATATTTTAAACCGACGCCTCCTTTGTTCAATAAAAAAGTGGTCGAGAAAAAAATTCGTGGGGAAAAACTATTCTAAACTATGTGGAGTATTACTAATTATGAGCTTGCGACAAGTTGTTAAAAACATCTCCTATTCTTTTGGAGCGAATATTATATCTTTAGGTGTATCGGTATTAATGGTTATGTTTGTGCCGAAACTGTTGCCTGTCGAGGACTACGGGAAGTGGCAGCTGTTTTTGTTTTACTTCTCTTACTTGGGTTTTTTACATTTTGGCTGGGAAGATGGCATTTATTTACGGTATGCTGGAAAAACGTTTGAAGAACTTAATCCGCGTGTATTTTCAGGACAGTTCTTGGGAATCATTGTTCTGCAATTGGCCGTGACAGGATTGGCTTTTCTCTTTTCTCATTTCTTTATTACAGATCCTATCAAAGAAACTGTCTTTCTCTGTGCCATCAGTTTAGCTGTTTTTGTCAACTTTAATACGGGATGTAATTTCATTATGCAGATTACTAATCGCATTAAAGATTATGCACGATTGATTTTGGCCGATCGAATTATTTTATTGATTTTAGTCTTTTCTTTTCTGCTTATTGGATTTGAACAGTTTAAATATATGTATATTGCGAAACTAGTCTCCATGATGGCTGTTTCTGTCTTGTGCTTTTATGAATGTCGACGCTTGTGGACGACTCATATTGGCAATTTTCACGATATTTGCCATGAAGCAGGGCTCAATCTTGAAGTTGGTATCAAGTTGATGTTTGCAAACATTGCCAGTATGCTGATTATTGGTATTGTTCGTTATGGCATTTCTATTGGCTGGGATGTATCTACTTTTGGCAAAGTCTCGCTGACCCTAGGGATTTCGAACTTCCTGATGATTTTTATTAATTCAGTCAGCGTTGTTTTTTTCCCAATCTTAAAACGGATGGATAAACAACGATTGCCGGAAATGTATATGCAAATCAGGACCATTCTGGCCTGTGTTCTATTTTTTATGCTGATTTTCTATTATCCTATCAAGGAGATATTATCATGGTGGTTGCCGAAATATGCAGATAGCTTGATCTACATGTCTGTCCTTTTCCCAGTATGCCTTTTTGAAAGCAAAGTCAGTTTGCTGATTAATACCTATCTGAAGAGCCTCCGAAAAGAAGCTTTGATGCTAAAAATTAACCTGATTAGCGTTGGCGTAGCAGCTATCGTAACTTTTTTGACTATCGAAGTGTTGCATAATTTAAATGCAGCCGTTTTCTCTATCGTATTCCTCTATGCCTTTCGTTGTGAAATGGCAGAGCACTACATGGGACATATACTCCAACTGAAATTAAAAAAAGCAATCTTAGCTGAACTATTCATGGCAACTATATTTATCACTACCAGTGTATTATTGGATAGCTGGTTATGTACCATCATTTATGCCGTGGCTTATTTGGGATATATGATTGCAAATAAAAACAGAGTAGTAGCTGTTAAAAGGATGATGCGTCGGTGATGCCTGTGAACAGATATAATGTATTATTTGTGATATAGTCAGTTTTTTATTAATCAAAAACTGACAAAGAAAATACGGTATAAATAATAATACTACGAAATAAGGAGCAACGCTACGATAAATATTGACATCGCTCCGATTGTTTGATATTGTATTGTTAGTTGAAAGGAGGCCTCTATGTACTATACTGAGATTACTAAAATCATAGAAGCTGGCATGAGAAAAGATCCTACGAAAGTAGCCAGTTATTCCCGCCTTCTTGCAAAAAAGCTAAGTGGTGATGGCGAAAAACGAGCAAGCAACCGGATATTATCTGTGTTGGATAAGATGGGAAAAGGTCTGGCTGTTATGGACGCATTAACGACGATGCCAGTAGATCAGGAAAGCCGACTTGATATTGCAGATATTGACTATGCACCTGATGTAGATAGTCTGATCTTAAGTGAGTCTGTGCAGTATATGCTTAATGATTTCAGAGATACAATTCAGAATAAAAGTAAGATGATGTCTCTGGGACTTGAATTTCGGAATACACTGTTGTTATACGGACCTCCGGGATGTGGCAAAACAAGTGCTGCGAAGTATCTGGCATCGGAACTTGAACTGCCACTTGTGACTGCGAGATTTGATACTCTTATTTCTTCTCTTCTAGGGAATACAGCGAAGAATATTCACCGTATTTTTGAGTTTGGCAAGAAACAGCCATGTGTATTATTTTTTGATGAATTTGATGCCATTGCAAAAGCAAGAGATGATTCCCATGAATTGGGCGAATTAAAAAGAGTGGTTAATAGTCTACTACAGAATATCGATGACTTTTCACAGGACGGTATTTTGATTGCAGCAACAAATCATGCCCAGATGTTAGATAAAGCGGTTTGGAGGAGATTTCAGACTGTGATCGAACTGCCTAAACCAGGCAAAGATGAGATAAGAAGATATATTACTCAGTTTCCGAAGGTGGCGGATGAAAGTAGAATCAATGAACCTCAATGGAGGACAATCATAGATTTAATGTCTGATTTGTCTTATTCTGATATCAAGGACGTTGTTCAGAATGTATTAAAAAAAGCTGTTCTTAAAGATAAAAAGGAAATCGAATGTGCTGATTACATTGTTGAGGTATTTCTCTTTAAAAATCATGGCAATTATAACCAGGAGGAAGTAGTTAAATTTTTATATGAGTGCGGTGTTGCACAGAAGCAAATTGCAAGATATTGCTCTATATCCGAAAGGCAAGTTCGGAATTTTCTGGGGAAGGGAGTGAATAAATAATGGAAAAACTATTACCAATCAAATTTTTTGAAAAAAGGAAAATAGATGAGCAGTTTACAGAAGCTGGAAGAAATAATGAACCGCCCAAATGGCTTCTGAAAGATGACGCTCTTGCCATTCGGTCTCAGCATCTTACGAGCGGTCTATTTCGGGTCGCAGCTAATTTTGAGATGTATAAAAAAGAAGGACACGTACTTCCGATGGTTATGACCACAACTGTGACTGAAGAAGCCCTCGCAAAGACCCACCGAAAAGCTATCGTAGACCTGCTTAATAGTGACAGCAATTCCAATGTTATAGGTATTGAGCCCATTAGGAAGAAAAAATCATCGTCGTGTACAGATGGCGAGGGCTCTCAGACGGAGTCGAAGGCAGAGAAAACAAAAGAAATCAGAAAGCTTATGTCTATCGTTACAACAGACCAACTGATTTCAAATATTAATAAGGTTTTACAGGATACGTACGGCTCAGCAAAACTGATCTCATCGATTTCTGATATTCAACCTTTTGAGGCCTGGAGCGGTGATTATAATCCGAATAACAAAGCATACCATGTCATTCTGGTAGATTATCAGGATCCCCATAGAAATAAGCTGGCGCAGGTTTTGTTTAAAAAACAGTGTGTAGCCCATAGAATTACAATAAATCGGGAAACGAGATATTCCTCTGATATGCGTCTTTACAGAATTACACTTGATAGCTTGTCAGATATGGAAATCGTTCGTGGTTTTGAGGGTGTACAGTCTATTGAGGAAGCAATCCCGATTCATGTAGAACTGGATTTTTTTGAAGATATGCCTCTCCCATCCCCCAAGCAACCTGTTGATGGCAAAGCATATCCTATTGTGGGTGTCCTGGATAGTGGTGTTCAGAAGAATAACTATCTTGCTCCCTGGCTTCTTGGCCAGTCTGAAGAATATTATGAATCCAGGCTGCAGGATAAGAGTCACGGGTCAATGGTCGCTTCGATATTGGAATACAGTGATGAACTGAATGGAACAGATTATTTTGCAACAGATGGCGTAATGATGCTTGAGGCAGTAATTACACCAGATCTGAGAAAAGAAACTGTATATCCAGAGGATCTGATAGATAATGTCCGTGACGCGATAGAGCGGCATCCGAATATAAAAATCTGGACAATGTCCGTTGGAACAGATGAAGAGTGTGATACTGATGCATTTTCGGAATACGGAATGGCTCTTGACAATATTGAAGATGAAAACCATGTTCTTATCGTCAAATCAGTCGGGAATACTACTGCATTTATGAAGAGCAAAGATGAAAGAGTGGCTAAAATGGCCGACTCTGTTCGTTCTCTTGTTGTTGGTTCGATTGCGAATGAGAAAGGCAGGTTCGATATTGCAGAAATCAATATGCCGTCTCCATTTACAAGAATGGGCCCTGGACCATCATATATCATTAAGCCGGATCTTGTAGCCTATGGTGGGAATGCAGGAATACGTCCCGATGGTAATATGACAACAACTGGTGTTAAGACCTTTGATTTATTCGGTTCCCCGACCAGAGCACCCGGTACGAGTTTTTCTACTCCCTGGATTGCAAGGATTGCAGCCGAATTAAATTTTCTGTTAGACGGAGATTTTGATCCTCTGCTTATAAAAGCACTCATGATTCATAATGCCGGATATCCTGCTGGGGATAAAATGACAATGGTCGATAAGAAAAAATACATGGGTTTTGGCATGCCCAGAGGCACAGGCGATATTCTTTATAATTCAGAAAATGAGATAACTCTTGTCTTGAGAGACACTCTTCAGAAGGGAACATTCATAGATATCCTTGATTTTCCATTTTCCGAAAGCCTCATAGGTACTGATGGTAGATATCACGGTCAGATTACTGTAACGCTGGTAAGTTCGCCAATCTTAAAATCGTCACAGGCAGCGGAATATTGCCAGTCAAACATCAATGTAGCTTTCGGTACAATGGAAGCCATTATGGAAAGGGATACCACAAAGCGAACTGTAAGAAATCCATACGGTGCGAAAGACGCTAAAAATATTATTCAGGACAGCCTGTATAGCAGTAAAGTTTTTGATGTTCTTGAAGGTAGAGCTTTTGGTAGAGAGCGTACTCTTCTGAAATTGGGTCAAAAGTTTTATCCGGTAAAGAAATACGCTGTTAATCTTGATGAGATGACTGCAGCCAATCGCCGTAAATTTCTTGATGGAAGTCGAAAATGGTATATGAAAGTCGAGGGTCTTTTCCGAGATGCTATAGAACGTGAAGCAAGAGATGATGGAAAAGTGCTTGAGCAGGAATTTTGTGTTCTTTTGACTATTCGTGATCCAGAGGAAAAAGCGCCCGTTTACAATGAAATAACCCAGCAGCTACAGCAAAAAGGATTTGTTTATTCGAATGTACGTCTCAAGAATGAAATCAGAGAACATGTTCATATTGAGGGAGAGAGCATAGGTTGATATCTAAGTGAGAGAAGTCGTATTGGACTTTTATCCCATTTTGGTGCAACCTTATTTCGTTCCCATAACTCACATAATAGCTGGCATTTTTATTTTTGTGAAAATTGCCAGCTATCTGTTTTTTTGCACACTTTAATAAGCCTCGCTTTTTGTTTTTGTAAGTGGAAAATAAATCGGTGGATTTAATCTTCTGGCTGTTTGTGAGACAATAGGCTCATCAAACAGGATGAATTAGACAAATTAGAGTTTCTCCCATTTTGTCTAAAAACTCTAATTTATCCTATTCAGTAAGGAGGATGTTTTTGAATACTCAAAAAATTACACACGAAACCAACGCTTTGAAAAAGGAAGGCTGCAGTGGCCAAGGACACCTGATGAGGTCCGGGAACTCACACCACAGCAGTACCGCTGGCTCATGGAAGGGCTATCCGTTGAACAGCCCCGGGCCGTGCAAAAGATTACGCCGAAAATGGTTTTGTGAAACAGCCGAAACCCTGCATAAACGCTAGAGCGTATGAATTTATTAGAGAACAATATTCAATAGGCGTTGATTTTTTTGAAAAGAAGTATATAATAGATTTATTAATTGGGGTATAGGTTTTCGGACCTATACTTGGGGAGTTAGCATTGTCTAACTCCTCTTTTTTTATATACAGCATTTCACTAATTTTACGCCGTTGCGGTAGGCGACAACTCCAATTTACATAAGGACCGAACTACACCCGTTGAATTTTTTTTGGTATGGCCGATTGTTCGCGGCGGGCCGCCTTGACCGGGACGGCCCCTCGTATAATAAGCATGTACCCAATATTTACTTTGTTTTAGTATTTGGGTATGCTTGTTACAGACGATGCTGTGGATTGGTTGCGGCCCCTTACCGCTAGACGGTTTTTCTGTAGGCTCCAACCACAGACTTCTGTTCTTGAATGTTAATTAGTTGGATACCGCCCGACGGTTCATCTCTAACGAGGATACGTGCGAACAGATTTCCTGTGGCTTCTTCAGCAGCATCGAATTTTTATCAGGAGGATATATCCATGATTTATGTAGGTATCGATGCGGCCAAACGGAAGCATGACTGCTGCATCTTAGACCCGCAGGGAAAGCCCTATCCGGTCTTTTCATTTTCGAATTCCCACGATGGCTTTCAAGCTTTCTTTCAAAAATTGTTTTCTATCTGCTCCGACAAAGGCCAAATAAAAATAGGCCTGGAAGCGACGGGACCTTATTCAGAAAACCTTTTCAACGCCTTAGTGGACCGCAGTTTAC
>ERZ773269.2901-NODE-2901-length-12106-cov-22.529500_pt1 | contig 12106 bp, 10 predicted proteins | sample MGYA00511958_ERZ773269 | MGnify/ENA primary metagenome ERZ773269 (study PRJEB29015, sample SAMEA2737761) | human gut metagenome | biome: human gut; feature: human-associated habitat; material: faeces | place: China | collected 2012 ... | reverse complement strand
CAGGGGTGAGATTCCCGTGGGCTGCTGCCAGCAGCCATCCGTTGGCTCATTTTTTATTTTGTGAAAGGGGGATATTTTTGAAAGAACAAAATTTGATACGTTATAGCATTCAGCTTGCTTTTTTGAAGCAGCTGATGGAAAGAAGGCTCATAACCGATAGAGAGTATTCCCTTATCAAACAGCGCTTAATGAAAGATTATCGTGTGGTTTCCGAACTATCCTCTTGATTTTGTGTTGCATTGGCGTTATGATTAACGCAATGAAAGGAACACATTCAATAAGGAGGTCAAGCATGAAAGATGTTGAAGTCATTAAAGCGCACAACACGCTCTCGCCACGAGCGCGTACAAACTTTGAAAAAAGGCTACGCGTAGCTGCCTATTGTCGTGTCAGCACTGATACCGAAGATCAGCTGAACAGCTACAAATCGCAGGTCAAATACTATACCGAACTTATAAAAAGTAAGCCGGAATGGTCTTTGGCCGGCATCTATGCTGATGAAGCTATCACAGGTACGCAGGTGAAAAAGCGCGAGGATTTCCAGCGGTTAATCAACGACTGTATGAACGGTGACGTGGACATGGTGATTACCAAATCCATTTCGCGGTTTGCACGAAACACGCTTGACACTCTGAAATATGTTCGGATGCTCAAAGATAAAGGTGTGGCTGTGTTTTTTGAAGAAGAAAACATCAACACCCTTACTATGGACGGCGAACTGCTCCTTGTGATTTTAAGTTCTGTTGCACAGCAGGAAGTCGAAAATATTTCTGCGAATGTCAAAAAGGGCTTGAAGATGAAAATGCAGCGCGGTGAGCTGGTCGGTTTTCAGGGCTGTTTAGGCTATGACTACAATCCAGAGGACAAAACCCTCACCGTCAACGAAGAAGAAGCGGCTGTTGTCCGTTACATTTTTCAGCGATACACGGAGGGTGCCGGTGGTTCGGTTATTGCCAAAGAACTTGAAAACTTAGGTTATAAAACCAAACGCGGCAGTCCCAAATGGGCGGACAGTACCGTAATCGGCATTATCAAAAACGAAAAATACAAAGGCGACATTTTGTTAGGAAAGACATTCACCGTTGACCCTATTTCAAAACGGCGTCTGTACAACTTCGGCGAGGAAGATCAATTTTATATTCGTGAGCACCACGAGCCCATTATTTCGGAAGAAGTCTTTGAAGCCGCCCAAGAAATTTTGCGGCGGCGTGCAAAGCCCCGCAGCCTTAATGTAGACGGCAAACGTGAAAAGTTCAGCCGGAAATACGCTTTTAGCTGCATGATAGAATGTGGTTTCTGTGGTGGCACCCTGACAAGGAGGAGTTGGCATAGCAGTTCACAATATAATAAAGCAATCTGGCAATGTGTCGTTTCCACCAAAAAAGGAAAAAAGTTCTGCCCGGAGAGCAAGGGTGTTGACGAAAGAACGATTGAACGGGCTTTTGTAGAATCCTATCGCCTCTTGTGCCAGAACAACAAGGATGTTCTGGACGAGTTTATGAAACGGACGGAAGAAGCCCTTTCCGAAAGCAACGCGGGCAAGCGTCTTGCAAAAGCTGAAAAGGACATTCACGCTCTGGAAGTCAAGAAAAACAAGCTGGTTGATATGCGTCTTGAAGATACCATTGACAAGGAGACCTACGACCGAAAGTATTTAGACCTGTCCAGCCAGATTGAGCAGTTGCAGAAAGAGTGTGAAAGCCTGCAAGATGCAGCCGAAACCGAAACTACCATGCGCAAGCGTGTCGCCATGTTCCGACAGACACTTGAACAGAATGAGGTTCTGGACACCTTTGACCGACATATTTTTGAAAGTATAGTTGAAAAAGTAATCGTGGGCGGTTATGATAGTGATGGGAACAAAGACCCCTACATGATTGTCTTTGTCTACAAGACCGGGTTCAAGAACAGCGTGGACGGCAAGAATTTCAAGCCGCTTCGCAAGAATAGCAAGGAGAACCACTCCCCTGCTGTTTTGTGTTCCCATGCTTCTAACGAGGCTGAATCCATGTGTTCCGATTCTAGCGACGACACATTGCGAGGTTGTGAGTTGTTATACCAAAACGATGTAACAAACGCAACCCTCAAGCCATGTCGAAGCGGTTCGCCTTTTGACCAAACTCCATGTCGAGCGCCATATCGAAGTGGACGTCAGCATGGATGAACTGGACGTGACTGCTGCGGAGAGCAAGGCGACTTACAATGAGATTCGGGATTATGTATGGGAACATCATCAGTTAAAAGTTTCCAATCTCTATATCGCACAGGTGAAGCAGAAACACGGCATTATTGAGCGAGAGAATTATCATAAAGTGAAAAATGAAAATGCGAAGCAGTCCAAGTGTCCAAAGGAGAAAGAGGATGCGATTGTGGAGGCTTTGAAGCATTTTCAGATGATTTAATTTACTGTATGCCCGTCTGATTTTCAGGCAGGCATTTTCTTTTGCCGGAATATGGTGTTTCTACTTTTATCGTGGTACAATAGATGCAAGAATCATTTTTCAGGAGAAGCACCCTGCCATCCAATTTATAGGACATCCATTGTTGTAAAATTAGGATGTTCACCTATCACAAAAACAAGGAGCAACGTATGCCAAACGATAAGATCACCGCCGTAGGTGCCAACATTGCCGAAAAAGCCGCCATGATCTGGAACGTAGCCGATATGCTGCGTGGGCCGTTCAAGCCCCACGAGTACGGTCTGGTCATTCTGCCCATGACCGTGGTGAAGCGGTTCCACGACTGCCTGCTGCCCACCCATCAGGCAGTGCTGGACACCTACGAAAAGGTGAAAAAGCTGCAGGTCATCGACGGCTTTTTGCAAAAGGCCTCCGGCTACCAGTTCTATAACACCAGCCGTTTCACCTTCGAGACCCTGCTGGCAGACCCGGACAACATTGAGTCCAACTTCCGGGATTACCTGTCCGGCTTCTCTGCCAACGCACAGGACGTGCTGGCAAAGTTCGACTTTGACAACATCATCAAGCGGATGGTGGAGAGCAACACCCTCTACCTCGTTATCAAGGAGTTCGGCTCTGAGAAGGGCTATCTTGGCCCGGACAAGATCAGCGCCGTGGACTGCGGCTACATCTTTGAGGACCTGGTGCGGCGGTTCTCTGAGAGCTTTGGCGAGGAGGCAGGAGCCCACTTCACCAGCCGGGATATCATCTATCTGATGACCGACCTGCTGCTGTCCGAAGCCGACCTCGATACCAGCAGCATGACCGTTTACGATATGGCCATGGGCACCAGCCAGATGCTGAGCTGCATGGAGGAGCGCATCCACGAGCTGAACAGCGACATCGAGGTGACCTGCTTCGGGCAGGAGTTCAATCCCTCCACCTTTGCCATCGCCAAGGCGGACATGATGATCCGGGGCGGCGACCCTAACAATATGCGGTTCGGTGATACTTTGTCGGAGGATCAGTTCCCCGGGTTCACCTTCCAGTACATCATCTCCAACCCGCCCTTCGGCATCGACTGGAAGCGGGAGCAGAAGGCGGTGGAAGCCGAGGCCGCCCGGGGCGAGATGGGGCGTTTCGCCCCCGGTCTGCCCAAGATCAGCGATGGTCAGCAGCTTTTTGTGCTGAACGGCCTTGCCAAGCTGGCAAACAAAGGCAAAATGGCGATCATCCAGAACGGCTCTCCCCTGTTCAGCGGCGACGCCGGCAGCGGACCCAGCAACATCCGGCAGTATATTCTGGAAAACGACTGGCTGGACTGCATCATTCAGCTTTCCACTGATATGTTCATGAACACCGGCATCTCCACCTACATCTGGGTGCTCAGCAAGGATAAGCCCGCCTACCGCGCGGGCAAGGTACAGCTTATTGACGCCAGCCACTGCTTTGAACCCCGCCGCAAGAGCATCGGCACCAAGCGCAACGACATCACCGATGCCTGCCGGGAGCTGATCGTCACCGCCTACGGCGAGTTTACCAACGGCAAGGTGTACGGCGACAAAAACGGCATCTATTGCGAGAGCAAGGTGTTCGAGAGCGTGGAGTTCGGCTACAACAAGATCGTGGTGGAGCGCCCCCAGCGGGACGAGGCAGGCAACGTTATCCTGAAGCGCGGCAAGCCTGTGCCGGACACCAGCCTGCGGGACACCGAAAACGTACCGCTGGTGCAGGATATTGACGCCTACTTTGCCCGGGAAGTTCTGCCCTACGCGCCCGATGCCTGGATCGACCACAGCAAGACCAAGGTGGGCTACGAGATCCCCATGACCCGCTATTTCTACGAGTATCAGGCACCGGAAGCCGTGGAGGATATCGTGGCGCGCATCACCGCACTGGAACAGGATATCTCCGCCGGGCTGGCAGAGCTGTTCCATAAGGAGGGCTGACCATGGCACGGAAAATGAAAGACAGCGGCATTGAATGGATTGGGGAGATCCCAGAGGGTTGGAGCATAGCGCGTGGAAAACATATTTTAACACTTCTGCAACGAGCAGTTTTTCCTACTGACGGCGTTATTACTTGTTTCCGTGATGGCGAAGTAACCTTGCGCAGTAATCGCAGAGAAGATGGTTTTACGGTTTCTCTCAAAGAAATTGGTTATCAAGGTATCGAGCCAGGTGATCTTGTTGTACATGGGATGGATGGATTTGCAGGTTCTATTGGCATATCAGATTCTCGCGGAAAATCCTCTCCTGTCCTTGTTGTTCTTGATTCATCACAAGACAAGAAGTACCTCATGTATTACCTAAGATCCATGGCCTACAACAATGTTTTTCTTGCTCTTTCAACTGGCATTCGCGTTCGTTCATGTGATTTGAAATGGAATAAACTGGCCGATTTACTCTATCTTGTTCCTCCGATAGTCGAACAGCACAAGCTTGTGAGCTTTCTTGATGAAAAATGTTCTGAAATTGATGCAATGCTTTCCAAAACTCACGCTAGTATTGAAAAATACAAAAAGCTCAAGCAAGCGGTTATTACGCAGGCTGTGACCAAAGGCGTGCGCGGCAAGCGGGAGATGAAGGATAGCGGCGTTGAGTGGATTGGGGAGATTCCGAAAGAATGGGTATGCGAAAAAATCAAATATGCTACGTCTATTTCTCGTGGTCTCTTCAACCATCGTCCTCGAAATGATGAACGATATTACAATGGCAAATATCCTTTTATTCAAACGAGTGATGTAGCAAATGCTACAAAATATATCGTTTCTTACAGTCAAACGCTCAACGAGCTTGGAAAATCGGTCAGCAAAGAGTTTCCAAAAGGCACACTGACTATGACAATTGCCGCAAATGTTGGCGATGTTGCAATTTTGAATTTTGATGCTTATTTTCCGGACAGCGTCGTTGGTTTTATCCCCAACAAGAACATCCGAACACTCTATCTCTTTTATGTTTTTTCTGCTATGAAGGACCAGTTTACCCGTACAGCTATTAAAAACACTCAGCTCAATTTGAATATCGACCGCGTAAAAGAAACTTTTATTCCCGTAACGCTTGACTCAAACGAACAATGTGAAATCGAGAATTACTTGGAGAGCAAATGCGCTGAGATCGACGGACTGATTGCAAAGAAAGAGCAGTTGGTGAAGGAACTGGAAAGCTATAAGAAAAGTTTGATTTATGAGGTTGTAACGGGGAAAAGGGAGGTGTAAAATGTGAGTAGCAAGAAAAAGCCTACCGTTAATCAACATATTGTTCCTCAAGCATATCTCCGAAGATTTGCTACACTCACTGAAAACAAGAACTATCAAATTGGGGTCGGGATACGAAAAAAGGACGGACGCAACTTTTTTGCAACAACACAGTCCGTTAAAAATGTAGGTTTTGTAAAAAACGTTTACGAATTTGATTGCAGAAAGGACACTCCAAATTATTGGGAAAATTACTTTGCCGAAGTAATTGAGCCTTTCTGCGGCACAGAATTATCTAATATCATTAGCAATATTGAATCATCTCAAAACGCTGCTGTTGTTTTAAGTCATGAAGATAAATGCAATCTTTCTGTATTTATTTTCCATCAAATTTTCCGCAGTCCTCAGGCATTAGAGAAATCCATACAGATTGGTCAAAAATCCATAGAGCGAGGAAAGAAAGAAGCACAATCAATACTTAAATCCTCATTTCCACCATTTCTGCATTCCCTTCTATTAAACGCTTTAGACGATGCTGACTTTTCCAAGGATGAAATCAAGGATATTTTTATGCAGTCCATGTCTGACGTCAACCGACAAGAAGAACGAACCAATGCATTACTTGATAAGATTTGGATTGTTTATGAAAATACAACTCAGCTTCAATTTATAACAAGTGATAATCCTGTATGCCGAAAAAACTGTGTTACAAAATCTTTTTCTTTTGAAGATAACACCTTAAAAGATCCAAATTCCCTCATTTTATTTCCATTATCCCCTACGATTTTAATAGAAATTACTCCCAGCCATCTTTTAGGATCGCAGCCACAAAAATATGATGGCCGAAAATTCCTATTGGGGCAAAACGATCTTTCTTTTATTGCTGGTGCAGATACCCTTCAAATATTGCAATGTCATCGACAAGTTTTTATGTCATTAAATATGCTTCAGCATCTTGATGAATTGTCGAAAGCGAGCAAAATCAATGATTGAACAAATTGTCAAGGAAATAAATATCTGCTTAGAAAATGAATGTTTTCTCACTGCACTTGGAATGGCACTTACCCTCCCTGACATCTGTGGAAAAGCCGCATATCCAACAGACACTGTCGCCGGTAGATACATCAAATGGACAAACGAGTATATTAGTGCTTATGAAAAGGATGACAGTCCTTATGATTACTTCCTATTAGGAACGCTGTAAATACAAGGCTTTTCGGAGCCTACAAACCAGAAAAAATAATATTTGATCTATCACATTACGCAAAAAGCCGTCCGGCATGAAAAACGGGCGGCTTTTTTGCGTGGATAGACGGAAAGGAGGCGCAAAAATAACTACAAAATTTTAGCGTTCAAATTTGTGCAACTTTAACGAAAAGGAGGATCGTAAATGGCCGATGAAAAACTGAACACAGGCCCTGCGGAGAATACTTCCCCGGAGGCCGCCGGGTCTATCACCACACCCGAACAGGCCGCAGCGTCTGAGCCCCAGCAGGAACAGACCGGGCCTGCCATACCTGAGTCCGGCGATGTGGTTGTGTCCTTTGACAAAATCAATGAACTTATGGCGGAAAAGAGGCAGAACGCCCGCGCCGAAGTCGAAAAGTCGGAAACCCCCGAAACGCCAGAGGCGGCAGCCCCCGGAGAAACACCGCAGCCCGCCAATACGGAGGAACCGAAAAAGCCGCGCCGTGGCCGTCCGCCGAAAGCGGAAAAGGCTGCGACTGAAAATCAGAAAGCGGAGAAATCGGCTGGGGCTCGCAAGGGCCGCCCACCCAAGGCGGATAAGGCGGCCCCTGACAAGCCCAAGCCGTCCAAACGAGACAAAGTGTCCCGAAGCGATGGAAAGGCCCCGGATGCCAAGGAGCCCATTAAGCCCGCACAGGATACGGCACTGAAGGAAACTGCTGCTGTGGAACAGACGGCTCCCGAGCCGACTACACCGCCCCGCCCGGTTGAGGAAGGCAAGCTGGTTTATCTGAAACTTTCCGAGGTTCATCCGTTTCACACATTCCGTCCGCACCCCTTTAAGGTACGGGACGATGCGAAGATGCAGGAAATCGTTGCTTCTATCCGCGTAAACGGTGTAATGGTTCCCGGTCTTGCCCGCCCGGAGAAAGATGGAAACGGCTATGAAATTGTAGCGGGCCATCGCCGTACCCACGGCAGTGAGCTGGCTGGACTGGAGGAAATGCCCTTTATCGTCCGTGAAATGACCGACCACGAAGCGGTACAGGCCATGAAGGACAGCAACAAGCAGCGTGACGGGATGCTCCCCAGCGAATTGGCCGCGCTGCTGGAACTCGAGGTTGAGGACATCAAGCATCAGGGCGGGCGGCTGAAAGGTGTTGCGGAAGGCGATGTCGGGAAACGCTCGGTTGAGATTGTAGGCGAGGCGCATGAAATGAACTATAAAAAGGTCATGCGCTACTTGCGGCTCAACTCCCTTGTGCCGGAGCTTCTGGATAAGGTAGACGATAAAAAGATGGGCTTCATGCCTGCCGTGGAGCTTTCCTACATCAAACCGAAAAATCAGAGGCTTATTGCTGTTTCCATTGACGGGGAGCAGGCTTCGCCCTCGCTGGCCCAGGCCAAACGGCTCCGGGAGCTGGATAAGGAAGGCAAGCTCAACGGCGATGTCATTGACGGTATCTTATCAGAACAGAAAAAGGAGGATCGAGGCGTGATTATTTCTACTGCGGAACTGGAAAAGTATTTTGGCAAGGAGGTCACTCCCGCCAAAATGAAAGAACAGATTATGTCCCTGCTGGATGACTGGAAAGAAAAACAGCCGCCGGAGCTGGCAAAAGCCCCGAAAAAGCAGGAACTTGACAAGTAACAACTTCGAGACACTTTGTCCCGAGGGCCCCGCCCTCGCGCAGAGGCTCTGGTGGTATATATCCCCCGTCGCCGCCTGTTTTTTAGTACAGCCGGGAGTGGGCCGTCAAGGGTGCAGCGCACCGCCGTTTTCGGCGGCTCGCCCTTGACGGTCTGCCCCGGCTGTGCTATTTCCCCGGCAAGCGGCGGGGGTATATCCTCCAGAGCCGCCCCCTTTCCCAAGACTGGGAAAGGGCGTGGGGTTTGGGTTGAACTTTCTTATTAAAATATCGGAGGTATGAACGATGAAACGACCCCTTGCTTATATCACCGCTGCATGGCTCGGCGGCGATAGCGAAAACGCAGAACTGGCGGCGCAGTATTGCCGCACCGTGTATGAGGCAGGCTTTTCTCCTATTTGCCCGCCCCTGTACTTGCCCCTGTTTCTCAATGATGCTGTTCCCGAGGAGCATAAAAGCGGCATCGACATGAGCCGTGACCTGCTCCGCCGTTCTCATGTGCTGGTTGTTTGCGGGCACAGTATGACCGAAGCCATGAAAAATGATATTGCCGTGGCCCAGCGGCTGGGAATTACGGCAACAACCCTTGAGGGCATCCTGACCGTCAAGGGACAGGGCCGCCGCTAATGGCAACCCTGTTTGAAGCCTACGTTACCAACGCGGGGAAGTACAGCGAGGGCCAGCTTGTGGGTGAAACACTGAAATTTCCCACAACCGCCCAGGAGGTGGAGGCTCTCTTGAAACGGATCGGCGTGGATGGCGTCCGCTATCAGGAAATTTTTATTACCTCTTTCGATGGGGATGTGCTGGGGCTCTATGACCATTTGAGCGAGTATGAAAATCTGGATGAGCTTAATCATCTGGCCTGCCTGCTTTCCGAGCTTACCTCATCGGAGCTGGAAACACTGGAGGCCGTCCTCGACAGCGGCGATCACTGTTCTTCGGTGCGGGACATCATCAATCTGACACAAAATCTGGACTGTTACGGCTTTTACCCCGGCGTATCCGATGAGGAAACGCTGGGGCGTATTTATGTGGACGATCTGGAAATGTTGGATGTGCCGGATCAGGTAAAACCGTATTTCGATTATGAGGCGTATGGCCGGGATGCCTGCATCCACGAAAACGGCCATTTTGCCCCGGGCGGCTATGTTGTCAAAGAAAGCGATCATTTCGTGGAAGTGTATCACGGCTTGCAGGATATTCCCAAGGAGCATAAGGTGTTCTCTTTCCCGAAGCTCTCTATCCGGGAGCAAATGGCCGCTTATCAGGAAATCATAGACGGTTCTTCTTTGGAGGGCTACCGTCAAATGCAGAAAAAAGACCGTGGGGATCGGTGATGGCACTTCGAGACAAATTGTCCCAAGGAAGGAGGCGGTGTAACTGATTGATGAAGATATTTCCCGGCGCACGATAGCCATATCCGTAAAAACAACCAAGCTGACGGCGCGGGGACTGGCGTATGTGCTGGGTATGGTGGGGCGGAAGATCCGCAAGGCATACCGTGGGCGGCAAACACCACACGGCAAGCAAAGTGTGCGAAAGCTCATGGCACACGGTACATCCACAAACAGCATCGAGCTATCCGGGGATGCCAAGTCCTTTGACCGTGTGGCCCGGAAATGGAATGTAGACTATGCGTTCTATAAAACCGGGCCGGACAAATACCTGTTGTTTTTCAAGGCTGGACAGGCAGACGCAATGACCGCCTGCTTTTCTGAGTATTCCCGGAAGGTGTTAAGCAAAGCAAAATCGAACCGAGTTCCCATCCGAGAACAACTGCAACAGGCGGCGGATCAGCTTTCCAAAGAAAAGCCGAAACAGAAAGAACATGCAAAGGAGGTGGCCCATGAGGACAGATAAGATTAGAAAATATCTCATTCTGAACATTCCCTATCTGTTCATCCTGTGGGCGTTCCTCAAGCTGGGAACGGCCTACCGGCTGGCGGCGGGTAACGATTTTGCACATAAGCTCATCGGGCTGGGCCAGACGATTGGCCCGGCCTTTGCTGACTTTGCACCCGGTCTTGCCCCGCTGGATTGGCTTGTCGGCATTGTGGGCGCAATCGTTTTCCGGCTGCTGATCTATTTCAAAAGCAAGAACGCCAAGAAGTTCCGGCGGGATGCAGAATACGGCAGCGCCCGGTGGGGAACGGAAAAAGACATCAAACCGTTTGTCGATCCGAAGTTTGAAAACAACGTGATTTTGACCGGGACGGAGTTTCTCACGATGAATACCCGCCCGAAAATTCCCGCAAATGCCCGAAATCTGAATTGCTGTATTATCGGCTCGTCCGGCTCCGGCAAAACCCGCTTCTGGCTCACGCCCCAGCTTTTACAGGCTCATTCCTCTTATGTGGTGGTCGATCCCAAAGGCGGTGTGCTGGGACAGGTCGGGGGTTTCCTGCAAAAACGCGGGTACAAAATCAAGGTATTCAACAGCATAGATTTTTCAAAATCCATGCACTATAACCCGCTGGCGTATATCCGCAATGAGGCCGATATTCTGAAATTCGTGGATGCCCTGATTTCCAACACAAAGGGCGAAGGCAAGGAAGGCGATCCATTCTGGACGAAATCGGAAACGCTTTTGTACTGCGCCCTGATTGCCTACATCATTTTCGAGGGGCCTGCCGAGGATCGGAACATGAACACCCTTGTGGATATGATTTCTGGCATGGAGGTCAAGGAGGATGACGAGGATTTTATGAACGCGGTGGACTATATGTTTGCCGGGCTCGAAAAGCGCAAGCCGGATTGCTTCGCGGTCAAACAGTATAAAAAGTACAAATTGGCCAGCGGCAAGACGGCAAAAAGCATTTTGATTTCCTGCGGTGCGCGACTGGCTCCCTTTGACATCCCGCAGCTTCGTGAGGTCATGGCCTATGACGAATTGGAGCTTGACCGCATCGGAGATCGGAAAACGGCGGTATTCTTCATTATTTCCGATACCACGCAGACCTACAACTTTTTAGTGGCACTTGCATTTTCGCAGATGTTCAACCTCCTGTGTGAACGGGCGGACAATGTTCACGGTGGCCGCCTGCCGCACCATGTACGGGTGCTGTGGGACGAGGCAGCCAACACGGGACAGGTGCCCCAGCTCGAAAAGCTGGTCGCGGTTATCCGCTCCCGCGAGGTGAGTCTTTGCCTGCTGTATCAACAGTTGGCACAGTGCAAGGCCATTTACGATAAGCACGCCGAGACAATCCTCGGCAACATGGACAGCGTGGTGTTCCTCGGTGGCCGCGAAGCCAGCACTATCAAGGAAATCTCCGAGAACTGGCTGGGAAAAGCCACAATCAGTATGCAGACCGACAGCCGCTCCCGTGGCCAGTCGGAAAGCTACAGTCAAAATACCCAGCGGCTGGGCCGGGAACTGATGACCCCAGCCGAACTTGCAACCATGCCGGGAGACAAATGTATTTTGCAGCTTCGGGGCCTGCCCCCGTTCTTCTCTCCCAAGTATGATCTGAAACGGCATCCGAACTACCGTTATACGGCGGAGGCCGATAAACAGAAAAACGCTTTTGACCTCGACAGGCTCATTAACCGCCGCAGGCGGCCCGGGCTGAACGAGGCGTGTACGATGTATGAGGTGGCTGTGCCGGACGATGCACTCACGGAAGAGGACGAGGACATCCTCAACTATGATGACATCGACGATCCAGACG
>ERZ773269.2899-NODE-2899-length-12111-cov-4.573490_pt1 | contig 12111 bp, 10 predicted proteins | sample MGYA00511958_ERZ773269 | MGnify/ENA primary metagenome ERZ773269 (study PRJEB29015, sample SAMEA2737761) | human gut metagenome | biome: human gut; feature: human-associated habitat; material: faeces | place: China | collected 2012 ... | reverse complement strand
GGGAATTTGTACCCCTTATCGATACAAATTCCCACTAAGCGCTCGGGACCCCCGTTTGTTTTACTCCGTGTATTACCGTTATTTTTCTTTCTGTTTTTGGGTATCTATTATCTTTTACGTTCACTTATAAATGATGATTCAACAGTGATAACAAAATAAAATAAGGGAGTAACTTTTGGTTAGAGAAAGTTACTCCCTTATTTTATTTTTGGACACTAGAGTATACTCTATTGATATATAATTAAATTAATTAACTGAATAATTACAGAAATGAGATGATACTTTATGAAAATTGCGAGAGGTAGAGAATTGCTTACACCGGAACAGCGACAGGCTCTTATGCAAATTCCTGAAGATGAATGGGTGCTAGGAACCTACTACACTTTTTCCAAACGAGATTTAGAAATTATAAATAAACGAAGGAGAGAAGAAAACCGTTTAGGGTTCGCTGTTCAATTAGCCGTTCTTCGGTATCCCGGTTGGCCATACACTCATATCAAAAACATCCCGGATTCAGTCATACATTATATATCGAAACAAATCGGCGCCACTCCATCTTCGCTTAGTCTTTATCCTCAAAGAGAAAATACACTTTGGGATCATTTGAAAGAAATTCGTAGTGAATACGACTTTTTAACTTTTACTCTAAAAGAATATCGAATGACATTTAAGCACCTTCATCAATTGGCTTTGGAAAATGGTGATGCTATTCATCTACTACATGAATGCATAGATTTTCTAAGAAAAAACAAAATCATATTACCTGCTTTCACTACACTTGAAAGAATGGTGTGGGAGGCAAGGGCAATGGCTGAAAAGAAGCTATTTAATACGGTTAGTCAATCTCTAACAAATGAGCAAAAAGAAAAGCTTGAAGAGATCATTACTTCGCAGCATCTATCCGAATCCAATAAAACTATATTGGGTTGGTTAAAGGAACCGCCGGGTCATCCTTCACCCGAAACATTTCTTAAAGTAATAGAACGACTGGAATACATACGAGGAATGGAATTAGAAACGGTACAAATTAGTCATTTGCATCGCAATCGCCTGTTACAGCTATCTCGCTTAGGTTCAAGATATGAGCCTTATGCATTCCGTGACTTTCAAGAAAATAAACGTTATTCAATATTAACCGTTTATTTATTACACCTTAACCAAGACTTAACAGATAAAGCTTTTGAAATCCATGATAGACAAATACTTAGCCTGTTATCGAAAGGTCGTAAGGCTCAAGAAGAAATTCAAAAGCAAAATGGTAAAAAGTTGAATGAAAAAGTCATACACTTTACGAACATCGGACAAGCATTAATCAAAGCAAAAGAGGAAAAATTAGATGTTTTTAAGGTTTTAGAATCTGTTATTGAATGGAATTCTTTTGTCTCTTCCGTGGAAGAAGCTCAAGAACTTGCACGCCCAGCCGACTATGATTATCTAGACTTGTTGCAAAAACGATTTTATTCACTAAGAAAGTACACGCCGACGCTATTAAGAGTATTGGAATTTCATTCTACAAAGGCAAATGAACCACTTTTGCAAGCTGTAGAGATTATCCGAGGAATGAATGAATCTGGGAAGCGAAAAGTGCCTGATGAATCACCTGTGGACTTTATCTCAAAGCGTTGGAAAAAACACTTATATGAGGATGACGGTACAATCAATCGTCATTATTATGAAATGGCCGTCTTAACAGAACTAAGGGAACATGTTCGGGCTGGTGATGTTTCCATTGTGGGTAGCAGACAATATAGAGATTTTGAGGAATATTTGTTTTCGGAAGACACATGGAATCAAACGAAGGGAAATACGAGGTTATCAGTTAGTTTATCATTCGAAGACTATATGACAGAGAGAACCAGCAGCCTTAATGAAAGATTAAAGTGGTTAGCTTCCAATTCCAACAAGTTAGACGGGGTTTCTCTTGAAAAAGGAAAGCTGTCACTTGCACGCTTAGAAAAAGATGTTCCAGAAGAAGCAAAAAAGTTTAGTGCAAGCCTTTATCAAATGCTGCCAAGAATAAAATTAACTGATTTACTCATGGATGTTGCTCATATAACAGGATTTCATGAGCAATTCACTCATGCTTCCAATAATCGAAAACCAGATAAAGAAGAAACAACCATTATCATGGCTGCCCTTTTAGGAATGGGAATGAATATTGGATTGAGTAAGATGGCTGAGGCCACACCCGGACTTACATATAAACAACTAGCCAATGTGTCTCAATGGCGCATGTATGAAGACTCAATGAATAAAGCTCAATCCGTATTAGTAAATTTCCATCACAAATTGCAATTGTCTTCCTATTGGGGTGACGGTACAACATCCTCGTCTGATGGTATGAGAATGCAGCTAGGTGTTTCATCATTACATGCAGATGCAAATCCACATTATGGAACCGGAAAAGGGGCCACCATCTATCGATTTACGAGTGATCAATTCTCTTCTTACTACACAAAGATTATTCATACAAACTCAAGGGATGCAATTCATGTTTTGGATGGTTTGTTGCACCATGAGACGGATCTAAACATAGAAGAGCATTATACAGACACAGCTGGTTACACAGACCAAATATTCGGACTGACTCATTTATTAGGATTTAAATTTGCCCCAAGAATAAGGGATTTATCAGACTCGAAATTATTTATAATAGATAAAGCAAGTGAATATCCAAAATTAGAAGCCATTTTACGTGGACAAATAAGTACAAAGGTCATTAAAGAAAATTATCAGGATGTTTTGCGATTAGCTCATTCTATAAAGGAAGGAAAAGTTTCAGCATCCCTTATTATGGGGAAACTAGGTTCTTATTCAAGACAAAACAGCTTGGCTACAGCCTTACGTGAGATGGGCCGAATAGAAAAAACGATCTTTATTTTGAATTATATTTCGGATGAATCATTAAGAAGAAAAATACAAAAAGGATTGAATAAAGGAGAAGCCATGAATGGACTGGCAAGAGCTATTTTCTTCGGAAAACAAGGAGAGCTTAGGGAACGAACCATACAGCATCAATTGCAAAGAGCCAGTGCTTTAAACATAATTATCAATGCCATTAGTGTCTGGAATACCCTACATCTGACAAAAGCAGTTGAATACCAAAAAGGTTTAGGTAATTTTAATGTAGATTTGTTGCATCATATGTCTCCTTTAGGCTGGGAGCATATCAATTTACTAGGAGAGTACCGTTTTAATTCTGAAAAAATGGTTGCGTTAGATTCTCTAAGACCACTAAAACTTTCTTAACGTTGTTAAAACTGGGGTAATCGTCTTGAAAATAGGCTTAGCGTTGTAAATCCGCATTTTCCTGACGGTACCCCAATTTGTATAGCAACACTGCCCACACCACCTGTAGCCCCAGACACTAAAATTTCAGGTTGTGATTTGATATTCATTCCATATTTTTCTAGTTCAAAAATTGATAATGCTGCCGTAAAACCGGCTGTGCCATATACCATAGACTCTTTAATAGACATTTCTTGGGGAATAGGAACAATCCACTCTCCAGGCACTTGTGCATATTCTGAAAATCCACCTGTATGTGTCACGCCGACATCATAACCAGTAACTAATACATTATCGCCTTCTTTAAACTTATCATTCGAACTTGATTCAACAATACCTGCAAAATCTATACCAGGAATCATAGGATAATCTCTAATTACACCGCCGTTATATTGTAAAGCTAGCATATCCTTATAATTTATTGAAGAGTATACCACTTTTACTAAGACATCACCCTTCGATAAATAAGATTCATCAACGGTTTCTACTTTATAACTAACATTTGATGCACTTTTTCTCACTACTACCGCATTGAACATTTATTAGCCTTCTTTCACAATTGTTTTGTAGAGGTATGTTTTTGTTGCAAAACTATTTTCCTACAAAACTTATCATGATATGATAAGCGAGTCAATACTAATGATTTAAGAGAGGTTTTAGTTGTGGAATTAGATAATTGTATAAATTATTTGTTGAGTACTTCTCAGAATAGAGTGTTTAAACATTTTAAAAGTTTATTAAGTCCCTATAATATTACTCCAGCAGAATATGGTGTTTTGAATTGCTTGATTAATAGTAATTTGAATACACCTAAAGCGATTGGTAATACTTTAAATTTAGAACCTTCAACAATATCTGGAATATTAGATAAGATGTCCAAAAAGGATCTAATAACACGTCAAACTGATAATGAAAATAGAAGAACTGTGCTAATAAACAGTACAAATAAAGCAAAAGACTTATGGCCAACATTAGAAAAGAAAGCCTATCAACTTAATAATAATTACTTCGCTAATTTAACTAATGAAGAAACTGTAGTGTTTAAAAAGATATTACTAAAGATAAATGAAACTACGTTTTAATTTTTACGTTATTAAAACGTTGAAGTGCGAATTATAATCGAGTAAATATAAATGATAGCTTAGCTTAATTATATATTAAAGCCAACTATACTTTTATTCCTGAAAAACCTACTATCCAAATTTTTAAGATACTTTAGCCTCTATAATAAAAATATCGTAGGCGTATTCCTAATAAAAAAGTATTAGAAATTAAATTCCAATAACGATCGTCGTTATTGAGAAAAAATATAGAAAAAAAGAGAGAGCGTATTTGCTCTCTCTTTTTCCTGTCTTATTATTAAAATCTCATAATACATGATTAACATATATTTTGGGACGCTGTGAGAAACGCTCATTTGCAATGACAATCCATTTACCAACATAATCCCTTATCATTTTTAATTCTATAAACTGTCTGTCTTGTAATATTAACTTCTTTCGCAATCTTACTAATTGCTTGTCCTTCTTCTAACATTTCGACAACTCGATGATAGATAACACGTTTTTGAGGATCTTTCGCATTCGGTGAATAGAGTAAAGGACGTCCTTTATATATACCTTTGTCTTTTGCGACTTGAATACCTTGAGCTTGTCGACGTTTACTTTCATTTCTCTCTTGTTCTGAAACCATTGCTAAGATTTGAATGATTAAATCTTTCATAAATTTATCCAGTAAATGATTACCAATCACTTCATTCATCATAGGTAGACTTGTAATCATTAACTGTACATCTTTTTCTTTTAAATAGTTCACAGTTTCAATAATTTCATCATAGTTACGTCCTAAACGGTCAATAGACTCCACAACGAATCGATCTCCCATTCTTACAAAATTAAGAACTTCTTGAAGTACCGGTCTATTTTCAATAGATTTCCCAGACTGTTTTTCTGTAAATATTTTTTCAGCACCAAACGTTTTTAAATTTTCTAGTTGTCTTTCTAAATTTTGATCTATCGAAGATACTCTCGCATAACCTATAATCACTTATTTTCACTCCATAATTAATATACACCCTAATCATACATTTTAATTGTTATAATTTCAACAATTCTTTTTGTATGGTTAGGGTGTATCCTGTCTAATTTTTATCTTTCTTAAAATTTAGTAATATTATTTATCTTTATTTTCTTGGTTATTTAACTTATTGAGATAACGATAGATTGTTGTACGTGAAACTTTCCATTGCTCTGCAATAGTTTTAATTGGTGTTCCATTATCATAAAGTGTTTTGAGTAATTTTAAATCTTGTTTATTTAATTTTTCGGGTCGACCTCCATAGCGTCCTCTAGCACGAGCTGCAATTCGTCCCGCTGAAGAACGTTCTAAAATTAAATTACGTTCAAACTCTGCAAATGCTGCGAATAAATGAAATAACAATTGTCCTGTAGAACTTGATTTATCCATTGTTATATTTTCTTCTAAACTATGAAAACTCACGCCTCGATTATTAAGTTCATTAACTAATATGATTAAATCTTCCATGTTACGTCCTAGTCTATCTAGTCTCCAAACAACAATCGTATCTCCTGACCTCGCAAATTCAATGGCTTTATCTAAACCAGGTCGCTTACTTTTTGAACCACTCATATGATCATTAAATATCTTTTCACAACCATATTGATTTAACTGATCTTCCTGTAAATCCAAGTTCTGTAATCCAGTTGAAACTCTTGCATAACCTATTTTCAAGATACAAACCTCCTATATACATTTTCATTGTATCATAACTTAATTCTAACCATATTTATGAACATAGATTTTCTGTTGGGTTATTGAACACTAAAATATGTATAATAGATATATATCTAGATATAAAAAGAGAGTGTCCAGAAAATAACCATTTTCTGGACACTCTCATATTTAATAATATATTTTAAATGTTATTAACAAAACTAATTTAATAAGAGTCAAGCATAGTTTACATATGTATTATGTTTGAAACATATCTCTAATTACTTTTTACTAATATCATTTAAAATGTCTCGCAATTCTTCAATTTCTTTGTTATTTAATTCTTCATTTTTCGCAAAATTCAGCACTAAACTTTTCATGTCCCCTCCATACAGTTTATTAAGAAAGGTTTTAGCAGTTTTCATTTTAATATCGTCTTCTTTAATATTTGATGAGTAAAAATAAATATTCTCTGATTTGTATCGTTTTATAATCTCTTTTTTATATAGTCTTGTGATTAATGTTCTAATCGTTTTATCGCTAACTTCTTTATATTTTTGAATTTCAACTACAATTTCATTAGCTGATACTGATTTTTTATCCCATATTATATTCATAACATCCCATTCAGCCATAGATATTTCAACTTGCTTATTGGCCATTTAAAACACCCATTTCTTTTAATATTTTTTCACTGATTAATTCAGCATTTTTCCCAGACGGCTTTCCATCTGATAAATGTGTAGCAAAATAATACTTATCATGATTTGTAATTACGTAACCTACAAACCACCCATTATTATACTTCCCGTTTACTATACCTGTACCTGTTTTCCCATACAGTTCATACTTTTCATTTTTCTTAATCAATAATGAAGAAGATAATTGATTCTTTGCTTTTTTACTAAAATGGTTATTTTGTTCCATCATATTTTTAAAAACTATTACTTGTTCAAGATTAGATATTTTCAAACTATCTTCCATCCAATAGCTTTTATAACTTCCCAAGTTTTCATTACCATAATTTAATTGCTTGAGTTGAGCCGCAGTATAGTTCTTTGGTATTTGATTACTAATACGTTCGAAGTACCAATTAACTGAATTTTGCATTGCTGTATTTAAATCTTGTTCCTTATTCCAAGACTCGAAAGGATAATGTTTATGATTCCATGACATACGTGAATTTTTATCACTTATGATATGATGGTCAAGTCCAAACATCGCTAAATAAATTTTATAAGTTGAATCAGGAGAATATCTTTTTCTACTTTCTTTTTCATTATAAATATAGTATTTGTCTTTCTTCATGCTGTACATGACGAAAGATCCACTATTTGAACCAAAATTTTTACTTTCATCTAAAATTTGGTGATCGTTCTGTAAGGGCTTTTTATAATTATAATCAGTTATGGATTGCCCCATCAAAAACTGGCTTTGAATTACCATGAGCAAAAAAGTAAAAATACAAATAAAAATTGGAATTAATTTGGACTGTTTTTTCAAATTGGCTTCTTTTATATTAATTAATCTTCTTTTGAGTAATGACTTTTTACCATTAAATGAATGGCTTAATATATTTTTATTAAAAAATGGAATATTTAATACGGAGTCCATAATAGATTCCGCATAAGTTTTAAATTCATTTTTGTTAATATTATTAAGAACAAATCTATCGGCTTCTACTTCATTGTCATGAATTATCTTTCTTTTTACAATATGTATTAATGGATTGTAACTCATAACAATAGAGAAGATATTAAAGATAATTAAATGTAAAGTATCTCTATTTTTAGCATGAGCATATTCATGCAGTATTATATATTTTAGTCTTTTATCAATTACACTTTTAAAATATGAACTAGGAATCAAAATAATATATTTCCCATACCAAAAAGTTATTGGAGATTGAATAGTCTCTGCTTTTCGAATCACAATATTTTTTTTATATTGATGGTTGAAAAGTATCGTATCTATTTTATTTTTTTCATTTTCGTTTAGATAAAGTGACTGTTTCTTTAAATATTTAAGATATAATAATGATTTCAAAAATTTAAAACTTAAAATAATAACTAAAACTATCCAAACAACTGTGCAGATATTATCAATTGAATCCCAATTAAACTTATGGATATCTGTTGTGAACTCTTGAACAGGTTTGGTGGTATTTATGTTATGGTTCAAGTCGTGTGACTTACTTTCAACTGTGGGCGCTTGATTATTCACATTATTCAATTTTATAAAAGAGAATTTAATTGGGATAAAAGGAATTAATCCAGCAAGCACAGTTAGATACCAAACTTTATAATTTAAACTATAATTAAAATAGCGTTTTAATATGTACTTAAAAAATACTAACAATAGAAATATAAAACAAAAGCTTACTACGCTCGTTATTAGTAATTTAGCCATTTTGACACCTTCTTTCAAATATTTATAATAAACAATTGACACCGATATTACAATTGTAATATTATTTATTTATAAAAATTACAATTGTAATATTGGAGGGTTTATTTTGAAAAAGTTAATATTTTTAATTGCAATTGCTTTAGTTTTAAGTGCATGTAATTCAAACAGTCCACATGCCAAAAAGTTAAATGATTTAGAAAAAAAATATAATGCTCATATTGGTGTTTATGCTTTAGATACTAAAAGTGGTAAGGAAGTAAAATTTAATTCAGATAAGAGATTTGCCTATGCTTCGACTTCAAAAGCGATAAATAGTGCTATTTTGTTAGAACAAATACCTTATAATAAGTTAAATAAAAAAATACATATTAACAAAGATGATATAGTTGCTTATTCTCCTATTTTAGAAAAATATGTAGGAAAAGATATCACTTTAAAAGAACTTATTGAGGCTTCAATGACATATAGTGATAATACAGCAAACAATAAAATTATAAAAGAAATCGGTGGGATCAAAAAAGTTAAACAACGTCTAAAAGAACTAGGAGATAAAGTAACAAATCCAGTTAGATATGAGATAGAATTAAATTACTATTCACCAAAGAGCAAAAAAGATACTTCAACACCTGCTACTTTCGGTAAGACTTTAAATAAACTTATCGCAAATGGAAAATTAAGCAAAGAAAACAAAAAATTCTTACTTGATTTAATGTTAAATAATAAAAGCGGAGATACTTTAATTAAAGATGGTGTTTCAAAAGACTGTAAGGTGGCTGATAAAAGTGGTCAAGCAATAACATATGCTTCTAGAAATGATGTTGCTTTTGTTTATCCTAAGGGCCAATCTGAACCTATTGTTTTAGTCATTTTTACGAATAAAGACAATAAAAGTGATAAGCCAAATGATAAGTTGATAAGTGAAACCGCCAAGAGTGTAATGAAGGAATTTTAATATTCTAAATGCATAATAAATACTGATATCATCTTATAGTTTGTATTATCGTTGACATCTATAATTTTGATATCAAAAACTGATTTTCCCTCTATTATTTTCGAGATTTATTTTCTTAATTCTCTTTAACAAACTAGAAATATTGTATATACAAAAAATCATAAATAATAGATGAATAGTTTAATTCTAGGTATTCATCAATCGAAAAAGTAACGTATCTTATTTAAAGTGCGTTGCTTTTTTCTCATTTATAAGGTTAAATAATTCTCATATATCAAGCAAAGTGACAAACAACTTATTTTGTGTGATTAGGGTGTACCCTAAATTATATTGTTCCATAGTTAATAGAAATATTGAAATTTACTATAATTAAACTGTCAAGGTAAGTCGGAATATGCATTGTAAAGCTTGATATGTCAGTAATAATAAAGAAGAATAGGCCTAGTAAGAAAAAGGCTGATCTTTTTTTGACCGTAGTAATATGGAATGCCTTCAATGTGTTGTGTTTGTTTGTGAGAATCTATATCAATTTTTTAATATACTTATAGTCTAACTATAAAAGTACTTAGCAACAATAAATGTCACAGTTGATAAACAAATAGATACAATAATGACAGCTATTAATGGTTTGAAAGCACGATCTTTTAAGTCTTTAAATGAAACATTTAACCCTAATGCAACCATTGCCATCAATAAGCATATAGTAGTGATATTATCTATAATTTGCATAACCATGTGTGGCAAGGATACATAAGTATGGAATAATGCCATCATGACAAAACCAAGTAAAAAGTAAGGTACATCAATACGCTTTTTTTCATTCTCACTATGCGATTTTTTTCTCATAATTAAAATTAAAATAATACTCAGAGGTATTAATAAAAACACACGTCCCAGTTTTCCTAACAGTCCCATACTCAAAGCCTCTTGGCCTGAGAAGTCTGAAGCAAGAATTACATGTGCAATTTCATGTAAACTTGTACCTGACCAGACCCCAAATACTTCAGGAGATATTGTAAAAATAGAATATATTACAGTATATGCAAGCGAAAATATAGTGCCAATAAGTGCGACAATACCAATACTAATCGCAGAATCTTTTTCTCTAGATTTTAATATTGGAGATACTGCTGCAATAGCTGCCGCGCCACACACCCCAGTGCCAATACCTAATAATAGGATGAGGTTTTTATCTCCTTTAATATATTTATTTAGTAACAACATTAATCCGATACTAAAAAGGATGACTCCAATATCGATTAATACCAAATCGCTACCTTTTCCAATTACATCATAAATATTTAACTTTAATCCATATAATATAATAGCTAATTTCAGTAACCGTTTAGACGAAAATGCGATTCCTGAACGATATGCTTCAGGGTAACCCTTAAAATGTCTATATAGAATCGCAATCAGTATAGCAATTGTTAAAGCACCTATATTATCTAAAAATGGTAACTTTGAGCCTAATAAACTTATAACTGCGATGATAAATGTGAATAATAAACCATAAATAAAGGCTTTGCTTTTTAAGGACTTCACTTTTTAACTCCTCCTTTATCAAAAGCTTAGCATCGCATAGTTATAACGTAAAATAAATATTAAGTATATTACTCATAACATTTTTGTTATAATAGAGGTATTCAAATGTCAGGAGACCTAGTTAATGGATTCATTAAAAGTTCTAACTGAAGTAGTTAAAACGCAAAGTTTTACTAAAGCTGCAGAAAATTTATATACTTCACAGCCATCAATAAGTCGCGATATTAAACGATTAGAACTGGAATACGATGTAAAAATTTTCGAATTTAGACATTCTAAAATGTCTTTAACAAGTGATGGGGAGAAACTATTTCAATATGCTTTACAACGTGAGCGATTAGAACAAAACTTAAGACACGATTTGAAAATGCAACCTGATATAATTTCAGGAGATTTAACGATAGGGAGTAGTTACACTTATGGCGAATATCGATTGTCACAACATCTTGCTGATTTAGCCAAAAATTATCCTGAATTATACATTCATGTGTATTTAAATAATTCTGATACAGTATTACAACATATTAAGAATAACACTATCGATTTAGGTATAATCGAAAAAGAGGTTCAAAGTAATATTATACACAGTAGACGTATTGCTCAAGATGAAATAGTATTAATTCGTAAAAAATCATCATCTTCAAATAAGTCAATATGTTTTATCAGAGAACGTGGATCAGGGACAAGAGTCTATCAGGAAAATGCGTTATCACAAATGACTTCATCCTCTTATTTAGTAGAAATTAACAACACAAATCTAATTAAAAATATGGTCCACGCTGATAAAGGCTTTTCTATTGTTTCTAAATCAACATTAACACCTTATGATTTAGAAAAGCTAGAAGTAACAAACTTAGACATCAAACGTTATTTCTATTTAGTCATACATAAGGATAAGTATATTGATACGAAGCTTAATGAAGTTATTAAAAATTTGATTTCATGAATTTTGATCTTTGTATTATTTATTCTAAATTTAATGCACGTTCTAATGACAATCTATATAAAAAAAGGATAAACTCTCAATACATAACATTCATAAATTATCCTTTAAATTATTGACAATTAGCGTCAAAATATTGAAACGATACCTTGTAACTGATACTGTACATATCACTTTGCATTTCTTTACTAACCAGTGTTATAATCTATATAACGAAAATGATTAACAATTAATGCACCAA
>ERZ773269.2897-NODE-2897-length-12134-cov-22.309877_pt1 | contig 12134 bp, 10 predicted proteins | sample MGYA00511958_ERZ773269 | MGnify/ENA primary metagenome ERZ773269 (study PRJEB29015, sample SAMEA2737761) | human gut metagenome | biome: human gut; feature: human-associated habitat; material: faeces | place: China | collected 2012 ... | reverse complement strand
TCCTTGATCAATTGAGCAATGTTTTTAGCAGATGCTTCACGGTCAAGTTTTTCACCCCAGTAACCATCTTCACCAAATTTCTTGCCACCACGGATTTCAACCGCAGGACCAAGTGTAGCAACAATTTTTACGCGTTTATTCATGATAAATAAAACTCCCTTATATTTATTGTCGCATTTGCGACGGATTAACAATAATTAATAGAACCTCTATTATTTCAAGTTAGCTAAAGAACGGTTAAGCTCTGCAAAATCAAGACGAGCTTTGTGTGGATTATTAACAATAATCTTACCATCTTCAGTTAGACTGAACAAAGCACCTTCTTCTGCAGTACCAAGGATCGGACTTTCGACAAGCTGTTCATTATGGATACCAACGGCAACACCACCAATACCTTCTTTAAGAAGATCAACAGCATGTGCACCCATCCATGACGCAAGAACACGGTCACGAGCTGTTGGCGAACCACCACGAACTACGTGTCCAATATTTGTAGCACGAAGGTCTGAAGTATCTCCAGCTTCTTTCATTTTGGCTGCAAACTCTTCAGCCCCCATAACGCCCTCAGCAAGTACAATTACGTGGTGAGTTTTTTCACCAGATTCGTAACCTTCTTTAACTTTACGAACCACTTCGTTGATGTCGTATTCTTCTTCTGGCACGATAATTTGGTCAGCACCTGAAGCAATACCAGCCCAAAGAGCGATATCACCGGCGTTACGTCCCATTACTTCGACGACAAAAGTACGTCCATGACTGAAAGCAGTATCTTGGATTTTATCCAAAGCTTCTGTTGCAGTTGCAACAGCTGTATCAAATCCAATTGTATAGTCTGTACCAACGATATCGTTATCAATAGTTCCTGGAAGACCAACTGCTGGGAAACCATGTTCAGTCAAACGCATAGCACCATGGTAAGAGCCATCTCCACCGATAACAACTACACCCTCGATTCCATGCTTTTTAAGTTGCTCAATACCTTTAAGTTGGCCTTCAAGTTGGGCAAACTCAGGATAGCGTGCAGACTGAAGGAAAGTACCACCACGGCTCAAGATGTTAGATACACCTTTAGCATCAAGTTGGAAAATATCCCCCTCAACCATGCCAGCGTATCCACGATTAATGCCGAATACTTCAATTCCTTCAGAAATTGCTTTAAGAACAACTGCACGGGCTGCAGCGTTCATGCCAGGGGCATCTCCACCACTAGTCAAAACAGCAATACGTTTCATTATTCCTGATACTCCTTTTATATATTTAACATTTTCATTATAACACAAAGAATTCTAAATGGCTTTAAATTTGAAAAGTTTTATCGTTTTTTTTTAACGTAAAACCGTTTTCAACACTAAGGGTGCTAATTCCCTACTGAGTTCTTCGTTCTTAGACACTTTATATCGTTGACTAACTATCGTTTCCTTACTTCCCTGATAACGAATAACCACAGGAATATGTCCAGGATACTTGGCTAAAATTTGAGAAACTTCTAAATCTTCATTATGATTCTCTAGTAAAATCCAAAAACGCTCAGTACTAGCCTCCTCTATATTTGACAAAATTAATTGAAGACGTCCGTCGCGCTCCTGAGTTCGTCCCTCTAGATAAAAGAGACCACCTTCTTTTAACTTATCTTTATGATAGAAATAAGTTTCTGGAAAAAGAGTGACATCCAGTTTATTCACCCCATCAAAAACGCTTAGAAAAGCCATCTGGTCTCCCTTTTTCGTTCTGATAATGCGAACTGATTCAAGCTGAACCAAAACTGTAGCCTTACTGTTCAAAGACAACTCAGAAATTGGTTGGTAGGGCCGTGGTGTCATTTTTTGAGCTAAATGTAATGGATGTGTACTAAGCCCAACGCCTAGTAAATCCTGCTCTATACTATAGCGTTCTGTCTGACTATAGTCTTCATACTCCACCCAAGAATAAGAGGACTCTGCAAACAAGCTTCCTAACTCATTGACAAAAGTAAAAAGGTTGCTTAAATTACCAATAATTTTCTGACGGTTTGGTTCAAAAATATCAAACAAACCAATTTGGATGAGAGGAGTCAGAATATCGACTTTCTGATATTTGCTAGGAATACGTGTCAAAAAGTCTTCTATAGAAATGTATTTACCATTTTGTTTGCGATCCTCAATAATCCAAAGGGCAAAATCTCTTGGCAAGCCTTTGATAGTCTTAAGACCTAATACAATCTTTCCATCTGAAATCTTGTCCAGATAGGGAATTCTATTAATATCAAGGCTGGCTAGAGAAAAGCCATTTTCAATGGCATCCTTAATGTAATCACTTGACGAATAATTTAACATGACGTCATAGAATATCTGAGGGTAATGCGTTTTGAAATAGGCTAATTGAAAGGCTAGTGCCGAATAAGCATAGGCATGACTTCTATTAAAGCCGTAACCTGCAAACTTAGCCATCATACTAAAGAGTCGTTCAGCAATCTGTGGGTCACGTCCAAACCGACGACTTCCTTCCATGAACTCTTCGGACATCTTGGACATTTCATTGGCATCTTTTTTCGACATTGCTCGACGAAGCAAATCGGCTTTTCCGAGTGTAAATCCTGCAAATACTTGGGCAATCTGCATAACCTGCTCCTGATAAAGCATGATGCCATAGGTAGGTTCAAGAATTGGAGCAACCACTGGGTCAATGAGATCAACTTTTTCCTTACCATACTTACGAGCGATGAAATTATCTGTATAATCGCTAGCTCCTGGACGGTTAAGAGAGGTAGTCGCTACTACTTCTTCGAACTTAGTAGGTTTAATCCGTTTAAGGAGATTTATAGCACCTGCCTGCTCGAACTGAAAAATCCCCTTTGTCTTACCACTGGCAAAGAGCGCTAGGGTTTGTGAATCTTCCAAGTCAATGGATTTGATATCAATAGCAATTCCCTGTTCTTCTTCAAGCTTCTCCCTCATTTTTTGAACAAAGGTCAAATTTCGAAGCCCCAAGAAATCCATCTTAAGCAAACCATTGTCCTCGACTGCGGAGGCATCGTACTGTGTAACCATCATGTCCTCACCTGCCTTAAGAGGAATATGGTTGGTCAGGTCATCATCGCTCATCACGATACCTGCAGCATGTATAGAGGTTTGTCTTGGCTGGCCTTCAATAGCCTTAGCAATTTCAAAAGCCCTCTGAAATTCCTGTCTCTGATTAATCAACTGTCTAAATGACATATTCTTCTCATAGACAGAAGTCAGATTGTCACGAAAAGAAATCTTTTTACTTAGTTGGGACAGTTCAAATTCTTTAGCACCAAAACGTTTAAAAACATCTCGAATAGCCTGCTTAGCTCCAAAGGTTGAAAAAGTAACAATCTGAGCAGAGTGTTTACTACCATAACGGTCCCTAACATAATGAAGAAACTCGCTTCGATAGATATCGGGCAAGTCAATATCAATATCAGGCATGCTATAACGCTCTTCATTTAGGAAACGCTCGAAAAGCAAGTCATTTTTAACGGGATCAATTCCAGTAATATCAAGGACATAGGCCACTAAGCTTCCTGCAGCAGAGCCACGCCCCATTCCCATATAATAACCACGGCTACGCCCAAAGCGTAATAAGTCCCAGACAATCAAGAAATAATCATCAAATCCCATCTGATGAATGATAGATAATTCTTTGTCTAAACGTTCCTGATAAACTGGTTCTCTTAACGCTTTACTATCCAATCCAGATTGAGCTAATTGACGTAATTGGTCAACTGCTGGCATATCACGATTAAAACGAGGAAGCTTGAGATTTGTATCAAATTGATAAGAGACATCTGAAACAAGTTGCTCCAAATTGTTCAAAGCCTCTGGAATATCACTATATGCACTTTCCATTTCTTGAGGCGAGAAAAGAAGCTGATTCATAGGGCAGATGGAGACCTCAGACAAGGACACATTTTGTGAGATGGCATGTAACGTCTGGATAGTCGAGCGATCTGCATTTTCAAAATAACGCACTGTATGTAAAGGAACCACAGGATAATCGAACTCTTTACCAGCATCTTCTGGCCTTACCCCAATAAAAACCTCTGAACCAAGAGTCATCCCTGGCTCCCAGTCCTCACTTGGAATAATTAGGGCGATGTCATTCAGATAGTCTGAAAAAGGCGTAAACTCCCGCTGCCCTGAGGAGAGCTCTGTCGCCAACTTCATCAAATTTTTATAGCCTTGATTATTTTTAGCTAATAGGCGAAAGGGAATTTTTCTCCCATCATAGAATAAATTAGCTTCTATTCCAATCAAGGGACGTAAACCATTTCTGATTGCAAGCTGGGCAAAATGATAGGCAGCATAGAGATTATCACGATCCATCAAACCTATACTTTGATAACCAAGCTCTTTGGCACGTTTTACATAGGTGTTTAAATCTACAACGCTGTCCATGAAACTATATACTGATTTTGTATCCAATTGTGCAAACATGAGGGCCTCCTTTCAAAATTATTTTTTGTCAAATAATAATTTAGTTTTCTAGAAAAAATCAAAGAAACCTATTCAAATAGTATTATATCACAAGTTTTTAAGAATATTAAAAGCAGAACCAGAGGTCCTGCTTTCTTGAAGACATTATTTTCTTAATAATACTCACCTTGACGGTAGTTCCAAGAATTAAAGTGGTCTGAAAGGTGCATCATAATTTTATCTATATCAAGCCCCTTACGGATAACTACTGGACATGGTTCTACTGAACGGCTTCCCTCACCTTGTTCAGGAATTAATTTACCATCTGCATCAACCATTGATACCATAACCCCTTGTTCATAACGTGTTTCAACAGTTTTATCAGGCTGAATTGACGCAACGTATTCATCAGCTTCGATGACAAGGTCAACAGCATTTTCAATACGTTCACCAATACCTTCAACCTTACCACGGTTACCTTTACCTGAAGGGTTTGCTGATGAAGCGTAAACCATCTTGCCTTCTTTTTCCCACATTTCTTTGGCAATTTGCTCACCAGCTTTACCAAATTTAATAACGAAACATGATGTTCCACGTACATCAGTCATAAGCTCTTCACGGCCATCACCAAATGCTTGGAGTTTTGCGTAAGCATCCTCACGCCACGGAAGAATACATCCAAGAAGGATATCTTCATCCCAGTGCTTTTGATAGAATGCATCAATTTCAGGAGTCAATTGTGCCAATGCACGCAACTCATCCATGCTTCCGCAAAGAACAACACCTGGTTTGTTACGGTTACGTTCTTTAGCTTCGAATTTACGTTCCAAACCAGCTTTATCGCTAGTCATAATAATGTAACCAACTTTAGTTGGTGTAACGATACATCCACCTTCACCTTTAAGAATTTCAAAACCTTCTTGGTTAAGGTTACCATCCCATTGGACATGTTTAGTCATAATGTGTGTTCTCCATCTAATTTATAATACATATATTTTATCATGTTCATAGTTATCAGGCAAGTAATTTTCGGAATATTCGAAAATATAAGACTATTACTGCCAATAGCTTGGACGATGTTTTTCGTACTCGGTGATCAAATCCTCATACTGCAAGGTAATCCCTATATCATCTAATCCATTTAAAAGTTTATGTTTCCATTCACCATCAATTTCGAAAGTGAACTCACCAACCGGTGAAATAATTTTTTGTTGTTCTAAGTCTACCGTCACTTTATCAGTAGGTTTTAATTGTTTCAATTTTTGACGTACTTCTATCGGTTGAACAATTGGTAACATCCCATTATTAAGTTCATTATTATAGTGAATGTCTCCGAAGGAACCTGCAATAACAACTTTAAATCCGTAGTCAGCTAGGGCCCACGCAGCATGTTCACGAGATGAACCTGCACCGAAATTATCACCTGTTATTAAAATAGTTGCTTTACGATATTCAGGTCGGTTAAAAACAAAATCAGGATCCTCAGTGTATTTGTCATCTTTATAACGCCAAGCATACATCAAATATTTTCCAAAACCTTTTTTGTCAATCAGTTTGAGAAACTGTTTGGGAAGAATCTGGTCGGTATCGATGTTATCATTCATCAATGGAACTGTCGTCCCGGTATAAATGGTAAATTTTTCCATGTTTCCTCCTTATTGTACTTCTGGCATTTGGCGAACATCAACGAAACGTCCGGCGATAGCTGCTGCCGCTGCCATTGCAGGACTGCAAAGGTGTGTTTTTGCTCCAAACCCCTGTCGATCCTCAAAATTTCGATTACTTGTTGAAGCACAGTGGACCCCATCAGGAACTTTATCTGGATTCATTCCAAGACACATCGAGCATCCTGGGTCTCTCCATTCAAAACCAGCATCTTTAAATATCTTATCCAAGCCAATTTTCTCTGCAGCTTGTTTAACAGGTCTAGAACCTGGAACCACAATAGCTGTCAAATTAGGGGCAATCTTCTTACCTTTAACAAATCTGGCTGCCAACTGCAAGTCACTCAAGCGAGCATTAGTACAAGACCCAATAAAGATATATCCAAGATCAATGTCTTCTGCTTTTTGACCCGGATGAAGATCCATATAATGGTATGCACGCTCATCATTCATATCTCGAACTTCAGGGAAAGGCGTATCAAAATCTACTCCCATAGATGGATTAGTTCCCCATGTGACCATTGGTGCCAACTCAGAAACATCCATACGAATGACTTTATCGTATTCTGCATCATCATCACTAACTAGTGTCTTCCAGTCAGCTACTGCTGCATCAAAATCCTCAGGAACACATTCTCGACCACGCATATAATCATATGTTGCTTGGTCTGGATTCATAATTCCCATTTTCGAACCAAATTCAATTGACATATTACAGATTGTCATGCGTTCTTCCATAGTTAAACGGTCAATTGCCTCACCGCGGTACTCTACAACATAACCCACTCCACAAGCAACTCCATATTTAGCAATCAAGGCGAGAATGAAATCTTTTGAATAAATGCCTTTCTGAGGCTTCCCAGTGAATTCTACCAGCATCTTTTTAGGTTTGACTTGCCAAAGCGTCTGTGTAGCAAAGACATGCTCAACCTCGCTCGTTCCAATACCAAAGGCTATAGCTCCAAAGGCACCGTGGGTAGCTGTGTGGCTATCTCCACAAACAATAAACTTACCTGGTTGCGTACGTCCTGTTTCTGGACCAACCATATGTACAATTCCTTGCTTATCCGAACCATGTGCCGCATTGTCAATACCAAACTCAATGACATTTTCAGCAAGCTTATCAATTTGTGCCTTAGAAATAACATCTCTAATATCAAAGATATTCACAGTTGGAACATTATGGTCGAAGGTACCAAAAGTCAGATCTGGACGCCTTACTTTACGTCCAGCATCACGAAGACCTTGAAAAGCTTGAGGACTAGTCACTTCATGAATATAATGTTGGTCCACGTACATAAGTTGGGGTTGCCCCTCATCACCTGTAATTACGTGGCGTTCCCAAAGTTTATCGAAAATTGATTTTCCGCTCATAAAATACTCCAATTATAATCTAAGGATTGGTTAATCCGAAAGTCTTGTTAGAATAAGGCATAAAAGAACGACATCTATAACAATCCCTAAAAGCCAGCATAACTTAAAGTACCATTTGTTAATTTTATGTCTAAATAGTCTCCCACCTAGAAATGCACCAATACCACCAAAGATAGTAGTCTGCAATAATAATGCCTTCTCAGAAATCCGTCTCTTATGTTGAACAGCCTTATGTTTATCAAGTCCATAATCGAATAAGACAACTAGATTCCACACCAACAAAACACTTAGTAACACTAATTTCAGTGTCATGATTTTAGAGATTGCTAATAATAGCTGCTGTCATTTCAGCAGTCGAAGCCTGACCACCTAAATCACGTGTCAAGATGCCTTGATTCAAGGTCTTATTAACAGCGTTTTCAATCAATTCTGCCCCTTCAGTTTCATTAAAACTTTCACGTAACATCATAGCTACTGACAAAATCATTGAAATTGGGTTGGCGATACCTTGACCAGCGATGTCTGGTGCCGAACCGTGGATTGGTTCATAAAGACTTGGACCATTTTCAGAGTGACTGGCAGATGGCATAACACCTAAAGTTCCTGGAAGAACACTTGATTCATCAGACAAGATATCCCCAAAAAGATTTTCTGTCACAACTACGTCAAAACGAGCTGGGTTGGTAATCATAATCATTGCGGCACTATCAACGAGTTGGTGTTCAAGAGTTACATCTGGAAACTCCAAAGAAACTTCATCAGCAACCTTACGCCACAATTTAGAAGTTGCCAAGACATTTTGTTTATCAATGCTAGTGACCTTTTTGCCACGACCTTGGGCAATCTTGAAGGCACGACGCATGATACGACGAATCTCATCTGATGAATAATCATTGATATCGCGAGCCTTATCTTCTTCCAAAATATGCTCACCAAAGTAAATACCGCCCGTAAGCTCACGAACAACGACAAAATCTACGCCTTCAATACGCTCAGGCTTAAGAGGTGACAAGTGTTTCAAAGCATCAAAGATGCGGACAGGACGGATATTAGCAAAGAGATTTAACTCTTTACGAATGGCCAAAAGTCCTTGTTCAGGACGAACTGGTGCATTATCATATTTAGGCCCGCCAATAGCAGCCAAAAGGATAGCATCTGCCGATTTAGAAGCGTCTAGAGTAGCTTTAGGAAGTGGATGACCCTCAGCATCAATACCAGCACCACCAAAAGGTTTAGCATCAACATCATAATCAAATCCAATTTTTGAAGCTACTTTATCCAGAACTTCAAGACCTGCTGCCATGATTTCAGGTCCAATACCATCACCAGAAAGTGTTACAATTTTATTTGTCATGTTTAACACCTCTCAGGTTTATGGAAGGTCACGGTAAGAAACTTTTCGTGCCATCTCACCAGCATTTTCTTTTTGAACCAGCGTATTAGCATTAATATAAGCAATTGCTGAAGCTTTCAAAACGTCAAAGTCCAAACCTGAAGCATTGAAGATTGTATCTGTATCTACATTTTCTACAGTTACAAGTACACGTGCTTGGGCATCAATACCATCAGTTACCGCATCGATATTATAAGAAGTCAAGCGGACTGTTTGATTGAAGAACTTATCGATAGCATTGAAAATAGCTTCAACTGACCCTTGACCATTTGCCAAGAATTCTAAAGCTTCTCCGTCTTCATTTACCAAGCTAACTGCAGCAGTAATTGTTTCATCAGCATTAGTTGTCAAGCGAAGATCTTGGAAATGGAAGCCTTCTGGATTATCTACACTTGTACCAGCAACAAGTGCACGAATATCTGCATCAGTAATGTCATGTTTTTTTCCAGCCAAGACTTTAAATTTGGCAAAGAGTGGTTTGATATCTTCTTCCACAAAGTCAAGCTCAAGTTCTTTCAATTTTTCAACAAAGGCATGACGTCCTGACAATTTACCAAGAGGAAGACTGTTACTCTTCACACCTACCAATTCTGGTGTGAAGATTTCATAAGTTTGTGGGTTCTTAAGAACACCATCTTGGTGGATACCTGATTCATGAGAGAAGGCATTTCCACCAACAACTGCTTTATTTTTAGGAACAGGAATTCCAGAGAAGCGAGAAACAAGCTCTGAAGTATTCATTGTTTCATTAAGAACAATATCACTTGTTGCTTGGAAAAAGTCTTCACGAATTTTCAAAGCGACAGCTACTTCTTCAAGAGCAACATTACCCGCACGTTCACCGATACCATTAACAGTTCCCTGTACACGTCCAGCACCGTGTTTAATTGCTGTCAAAGTATTTGCAGTTGCCATACCGAGGTCATCGTGACAGTGAACACCAAAAACAACTTTATGGTCTGATTTAATATTTTCAGTCAAATGATCAAAAATACGTGCAAACTCTTCTGGAGTCGTAAATCCTACTGTGTCAGGAATATTAATATATGATGCACCAGCATCAACTGCTGTTTGAACAACTTCAGTCAAGAAATCAAGCTCAGTACGAGTAGCATCCTCTGGTGAAAACTCTACAACTTCAAATTTTGAACGTGCATATGATACATGCTCTTTTACAATTTCAAGAATTTCTTCTTTTGATTTATTAAATTTGAATTCACGGTGAATTGGGCTTGTTGCGATAAAGACATGAATTTGTGGATACTTAGCATCTTTCAAAGCTTCATAACAAGCATCAATATCAGATTTTACTGAACGAGCCAAACCAGTAACAGAAGTTGTTGTCATAGCTTCCGCAATTTGTTTTACTGCCTCAAATGAATCTGGGCTAGCTGCAGGGAAACCTGCTTCGATTACAGAAATTCCCCATTTTTCAAGTTGCTTAGCAATGGCAACTTTTTCTTTGATTGAAAAGTTAACACCTGGTGTTTGTTCCCCATCACGAAGACTTGTATCAAAAAATTCAACTTTACGCATAGACAATCCTCTTTCTAAAAATAAAAATGATAGTAGTAAAAAAACATCTCACTCGGAAACCCAAGCGAGATGTTTTTATCTCCCGCTTGGTAAGCCAAACAGGACTAATGCTTTTGCACTAGCCCTCATTACGCAATAGCAAAGTTGTTGTAGTTGCGAATGTCATTTGACTGATTTCCTTTCGATGTATCTTGACTAATATGATACATCTTTCCAACTTGAAAGTCAAGGAAAAATTACTGAATTGACTGACTTTTCTGACCACAATTTACATTTATTTTCAGTAAAAGAAAAAAAGCTGACCGAAGTCAACTTTTTTTATTTGTTAATGATAACTACTTATCTCAGCTTATTTTCCGAGGTAGTATTCGTTAACAACGTTCAATTTTTCGTCAAATTCGAATACCAATGGTGGGAAGTTTGGAATTTCAACATCCATGATTTCGTCATCTGACAATTGTTTGATGTGTTTTACAAGGGCACGAATTGAGTTACCGTGTGCACCTACGAATACGTTTTTACCATCTTTAAGAGCTGGAGCGATTTTATCTTCCCAGAATGGAAGGGCACGTTCCAAAGTAACTTTCAAGTTTTCAGCATCTGGAATTACTGAGTCATCAAGTGAAGCGTAACGACGGTCAGTGTGTGCTGAGTGCTCATCATCACGATCCATAAATCAAATTTCATTTCAGATTATAGATTAATTTACTGTCTAACCCCAGAAAGCATCTTCTACTGCTTGATCTGATGAAAAGAGCCAAACTTCCTTGATCTTTCCATCATCCATGCGAAAAAGATCAATACCATTCATGTTGAGTTCCTCGCCGTCTGGGCGAGTTCCGACAAAGGTCACATTGGCTGCTACAAGGTCAATATTTTCAGACACCCAGTTAGTCAATACTTTGAAGGTACCGTTTGTTTTTTCTGAAAATTGAGCCAAGTGTGCTCCAAGTGCTTCTTTTCCAACAACTGTACCGGAATTACTATGCTGACCTGGCTGGTGCCAGATGATATCATCTGCCATAGTCTCAAAAACAGCTGGAAAATCACCTGTTATAAGACCATTGTTATATGCATTAAAAATTTCTAAATTTACTGACATGAGTTACTCCTCGTTTCTTTTATTTATGATATAATATTATCACTTACTAACAAAAAGACAAGTAGGCACTTTATTGTTATCTAGTATCAAATACGATACTATCATTGTCAAATAAGAGAATAATTTTAAAAAATTTGGAGGAATTATGGTAACCAAAGTCAGTGAATACGGAATTTGTCCTTTTGCCACGACGCAGCGTGTACTAACAGGCAAATGGGCTCTAGTCATCATCTATCAACTCAGTACGGGGACTAAGCGTTTTAATGAACTACAACGTCTAATTCCTGGCATTACCCAAACCATTCTAACACGACACCTCAGACAGCTCGAGAAGGATAAAATCGTGGAGCGTAAAGTCTATGCTGAAGTTCCCCCACGGGTCGAATACAGTCTAACTGAAATGGGTAGAAAATTTCAAGGTGTCCTAGATGCCATTGAAAGTTGGGGACTGGAGTATATCGAAACTCTAGACTAATTATCTCCTCGGTTCATCTCACCTTACAAAATGAGACGAACCGAGAGTCACTTCTCAAAAAAAGGCGGAATAAATCCCGCCTTTTATCTTTTATAATTATTTTCCAAGGTAATATTCAGAAACAACGTTCAATTTTTCGTCAAATTCGAATACCAATGGTGGGAAGTTTGGAATT
>ERZ773269.2896-NODE-2896-length-12147-cov-2.373139_pt1 | contig 12147 bp, 9 predicted proteins | sample MGYA00511958_ERZ773269 | MGnify/ENA primary metagenome ERZ773269 (study PRJEB29015, sample SAMEA2737761) | human gut metagenome | biome: human gut; feature: human-associated habitat; material: faeces | place: China | collected 2012 ... | reverse complement strand
TCTTTCTTCACCTTTTCAATATCTTCATTTTCATTCTTATCCACCTTTGAGAGCATACCTTTTATTTTCTCGCCGTCGCTGACGTTCTGCTGACAGCCGTATGAATGGATAAGGGCAAGTGGCTTGTGACCGCAAGTTCTTTCGTATTCACCAGACCATTGGAGCAGCTTCTGCGGAGCGGTTTCCTCATTTATTATTTCCGAAAAATTCTCAGTCATTGATATCCTCATTTCATTTCGTACATTCCCTTTAATTATAAATCTTTTCAGGCTTCTTGTCAAGCGTTTTGGAAGCGAAGAGCCAAACAGGCTGCTTTGCAAAACAAAAAGGGGCAGAAAACTCCGCCCCCATAGATCACATATTATCCCTGAGCTTCGCCCTGACCCTCTGTATCATTTTCTTCCTTGCAGTGGGGTTCTTCAAGTCCTCTTGGGAAAAATTCTACTGTCGGGAATGCTATCTTTTCAAACATCTCGCACGGGCTGTCACTGTTTGTGGAACACTCCTTGCCAGGTACGCAGTAATCATATACAGGCACCATTATAGGCACAGGTCTTGACAACTGAATGATAGCGAAAAGACCAATAGTGATAAGAACGTTCTTTTCCTCGCTTGGTGCAGGCTCTGCGACAAGCTTTGCGTCAAGACACATTGGCGCTGCTACGCTCACAGAAGCGCAAGGCATTGCCGCTGTGCAGCAACAGCATGAGCAGCCGCTTGTAGGCGAAGTTGTGACGATCTGGTTCGGCTCGCAGGTAGAAAATCTCTGTGTGCCGCCGTCACTGCCGAAAAGTATCACTTTCTTTGTGAAAGTCGATGTGCCGTAAACTACTGTTGGAGCTGCGCCTGCCGCTTCATATGCTTCTATCTGCGCCCTGAATGTGTAAGTAACGTCAACTGCGTAAAAGCCGTGGTTGAATGCCACCGGAGATATTGCAAAGCTTACGTCTGTCACGTCGATACAAGTGCTTTTGATATACGCCGCAGCGTTTATCACGGTCTGGTCTGCCTGGCTGAATGTAAATGCAAGATCCTCCAGACAATCCTGTGACGAGCATGAATCAAACACACGCATTGCCTCGATACACATTGCTTCCTTGAAAGGTTTGCCGTTAAAATCGCTCATAGTAAGTCCTCCTATAAATCAAATCATGGAAGTTTTTTTACTTCGCTATATTCTATTCGGCAAAAGGCTTTTGTGTGCTTAAATTTCTGAAAATCCTCTCATAAATCAAAAAAAGCCCTGCGCATGAACGCAGAGCCTTTGGATACATATAATCAGGTGTTCTTGTCTACCTGATGAAATTTCTTCAGATTGCCTATCTTTTCGTTTCTCTCGTCAAGGACCTTTTCCACGTCAGACCACTCAAGTCCCTGATTTGCCGCAAGCACCATAACGTGATAGAGAAGGTCGTTTATTTCGTTTTTCAGCTCGTCATTGTCACCATTTTTAGCAGCGATAACTGTTTCTGTAGCCTCTTCGCCCACCTTTTTGCAAATCTTGTCTACGCCCTTGTCGAAGAGATAAGCTGTATAGCTGTTCTCCTGAGCCTTGCCTGCTTCATAGTCAGTTTTACGCTGTTTTATTACCTCGAAAATTTCCTGATAAACTGTCATTTTATTCTTCCTCCGTATTATATATCTCATTGAAAAAGCAGCTATATGAGCCTGTATGGCAGGCTGCACCTGTCTGCTTTACGTTAAGGAGCAGGGTATCGTTATCGCAATCCGCATAGATAGAAACTACCTTTTGCAGATGACCGCTGGTCGCACCCTTGTTCCAATATTCCTGTCTTGATCTGCTCCAATACCATGTATAGCCTGTTTCAAGTGTTTTTTTCAGGCTCTCCTTATTCATATAAGCAAGCATAAGCACAGTTTTTGTATCCACATCAAATGCGATAGCCGGTGTAAGCTCGCTTTTTACGAAGTATTTATCCAGATCGTTTATATCAACTTTTATTGGGTTCATTATTTGTCCTTTCTGTTGCCGTCTTGGTCGAAATTATCTTTGAGTGATCGTTCTGTTGGTACTATCGTCCAGCACAAAACTACCACCTGTATCACTTCAGCTATGCACATTATCACAGTCGCATTGCCGCTGCTCATAAAGAAATATGGAACACAGACCAATGCCGAAATTATCGTCATGACCGCTCCGACCTTTACCCACAGACGTCCGCAATAATTGTGGGCAAAATCCCACGTTTCCTGATTTTTCATTGACATAGCAGTGCGATAGCCCACCAAGCCGTTGATATCTTTCGGTGTATGCTTATACATCAGATAGCCGCACAATATCATAAACACTGGTATAAACAAAGTAAATACGATATTGAAAACAATCATTATGCTCACCTCACGATAATTCCCTTGCTCCTGCAATCGTCCTTTACCTGCTGTACTGTCAGCTCTTTGAAATGGAAAAGACTTGCCGCAAGAGCCGCCGAGCAGTCTGTTTCAAGGAAAGCGTCAGCAAAGTCTGAAAGCTTTCCTGCTCCGCCGCTTGCGATAACAGGTATCTTTACAGCACTGCACACAGCTTTCAGCATAGGCAAGTCAAAGCCGCCCCTTACACCGTCTGTGTCGATAGAGTTAAGGCATATCTCACCTGCACCGAGCTGTTCGCACTTTTTCACCCAGTCGATAAGGTCCATTCGCATATCCACTCTGCCGCCGTTGATGTACACCGTCCACTTGTTATCGCCGACCTTCTTTGCGTCAACGCCAACGCAGATGCACTGACAGCCGAAAATATCTGCGCCGTCTTTTATAAGCTGAGGATTCTGCACTGCCTGAGAGTTCACTGACACCTTGTCTGCGCCTGCACGGAGAGTATCTCTTATATCGTCAACAGTTTTGATACCGCCGCCCACAGTGAGCGGTACAAATACCTTTTTTGCTGTTTCACGGACAACGTCCAGCATAACGCCTCTGCCCTCGTGGGAGGCTGTTATGTCATAGAAAACTATCTCGTCTGCACCCTGTAAATTATATTCATATGCACATTCAACAGGGTCGCCGACTTCTTTTATGCCCTCGAAATTTACTCCCTTTACTACCTTTCCGTCACGCACATCAAGGCATGGTATAATTCTTTTTGCAAGCATATTATTTTACCTCCTGTGACAGTTTCGCAAAGTTTTCAAGTATTTTAAGACCGGTCTTTCCACTCTTCTCAGGGTGGAACTGACAGCCGAAGATATATCTACCACCGCAGGGACTTTTGAGCCGTATTCGCAGTAGGCATACAGATTTTTATTATCGCAGAAAGCCTTGTATGAGTGTACGAAATAGACATACTCATCGTCGCCCAGGCCGTCAAAAAGCGGGCAATCGTGGTTATACACAAGCTTGTTCCAGCCCATGTGTGGGATAACAAGGTCAGGCTCGTTTATCTTATCAACATAGCCACCGATAAGGCCAAGACCCTTGCACTCCTCAAACTCATAGCTTTTCTCAAAAAGAAGCTGCATTCCAAGGCATATGCCAAGGAAAGGCTTTATTTTAGCCTGCTCCTTGATAGTGTCGATAAGACCGCTAAGACCGAGCATATTCATTGCCCATGGGAACGCTCCCACGCCGGGGAGGATAATTGCGTCGGCTTTTTCGATATCTTCTTTTTTATCTGTGAGCTTGTTCTCAAAACCAAGATAGTCCAGAGCGTTTTTTACAGAGAATATATTGCCTGCACCGTAGTCGATTATTGCTATCATTCGGGCTCCTCCTGTTGTCTGTATTTCATCAGTACTGCACCTATTGTGTACAGCATTTTCTGTCATCATATGACTGTTATTTTTACAGCGTCCTTCAAAGCGTGAGCCACTGCCTTGTACATTGCTTCTGCAATATGGTGGTCGTTCTTGCCGTACTCCTCACGGATATGCAGTGTTATACCTGAATTGAATGCAAAGGCTCTGAAAAATTCTTCTGTCAGGCAGGTGTCATACTGACCTATCCTGTCGTCATGGAACTCAGCATTGAACGCAAGGAAAGGTCTGCCGCTTATATCCAGTGAGCAGAATGCCAAAGCTTCGTCCATTGGCACAAAAGCCGAGCCATATCTTGCAATGCCTGCTTTGTCGCCCAATGCTTCCGCAAAGGCTTTGCCAAGGCATATGCCAACGTCCTCAACTGTGTGGTGTCCGTCAACATAAAGGTCGCCTGTACACTCAACGTCCATGTCTATTCCGCTGTGAACGCCAAGGGCTGTGAGCATATGGTCAAAGAAGCCTATGCCTGTGTTTACACTTACCTTGCCCTCACCGTCAAGCTTCACGAACACCTCTATATCAGTTTCCTTAGTTTTTCTTTTTATCTCCGCTGTACGCATTTTCATCACCTTTACCGCTTAAAATCTTACCTTTATTGCATTTGCGTGAGCCGTCAGACCCTCTTTTTCTGCAATAAGAACGATATCGTCCTTTGCTTCTCTGAGAGCGTCCTCAGTATAGTATGTAAAGCTTGAACGCTTTTCAAAGCTGTTTACTGACAGAGGTGAGAAGAATCTAGCTGTGCCGCTTGTTGGAAGAACATGGTTAGGACCTGCATAGTAGTCGCCAAGCGGCTCTGAAGCATACTGACCAAGGAATATTGAACCTGCATTATCAAGTCTGCCAAGATACTCCATAGGGTTTTCAAAAAGCACTTCAAGGTGCTCAGGAGCAAATCTGTTTGCAAGGTCGCAAGCTTCGTCCTTTGTATTGCAGATAAGGATAGCACCGTAATTTTCAAGAGAGCTTTCGATTATCTCTTTTCTTGAAAGACTCTGCACCTGTCTGTTTATCTCTTCGATAGTTCTGTCTGCAATGCTCTCGCTTGTTGTAACAAGGATAGCGGAAGCAAGCTTGTCATGCTCAGCCTGTGACATAAGGTCTGCGGCAATGAACTTAGGATTAGCCTTTTCGTCAGCCATAACAAGTATCTCGCTCGGACCTGCCACCATGTCGATATCAACAACACCATAAAGAAGCTTCTTTGCTGTTGCAACATAGATGTTTCCAGGGCCTACTATCTTATCAACCTTTGGTATCTCCTCTGTGCCGTAGGCAAGGGCAGCGATAGCCTGTGCGCCGCCGCTCATGAACACTCTGTCAACTCCGCAGAGAGCTGCTGCCACAAGGATATCCTTATTTGGTGTGCCGTCTTTGAGAGGAGGTGTCACCATGATTATCTCCTTAACGCCTGCTATCTTCGCAGGAACTGCATTCATAAGCACGCTTGACGGATAAGCTGCTGTGCCGCCCGGAACATAAAGACCAACTCTGTTAAGTCCTCTTACCTTCTGACCGAGAATACAGCCGTTATCCTTAGCGTTTATAAAGCTCTGTGACTTCTGTCTTTGGTGAAAATCTGTGATGTTCGCAACTGCGTTGAGCATTGCGATCGGCTTCAGTAAGAGCGTCATTTATAACATCTCTTGGAACTTCATAATACTCCGGGAGCTTGCCGTCAAACTTTTCTGTATAAGCCTTTACAGCGTTGTCGCCACCCTCTCTGACAGTTTCGATTATTTCATTAACAACGGCTGTGACCTTCTTATTTGTTTCGCCACTTCTCTTTTCAAGCTGCTTGAAAAACTCTACCTCGTCTTTGCCGTTGACAAAAATCTTCTTTATTTCAGCCATTTCAATACTGTCCTTTCCGTTTATATAAACTACTTGTCGATATTTTCTTCAACAAGCTTTACAAAATTCTCGATCTCCTGCTGGCGCATTTTCATGCTTACCATATTTACGATAAGCCTTGCAGAGATAGGGCAAACGTCCTCGATGACTTCAAGACCGTTTTCTTTAAGTGTCGTGCCTGTTTCAACGATATCAACGATACCGTCTGCAAGCTCAAGGAGCGGTGCAAGCTCAACTGAGCCTTCTATCTTGATGATGTCAACGTCCATTCCCTTTGCTTCAAAAAATCTTCTTGTGATGTTAGGGTATTTTGTTGCAACTGTCTTGACGTCAAATCCGCCGTAGAACTTTGAGCCTTTCTTTGTGGCAAGTGCAAATTTACATCTGCCGAATCCGATATCAACAAGCTCAAAGAACTTGCCCTGCATTTCCATGATAGTGTCCTTGCCAACAACGCCCATGTCGCACACGCCATGCTCAACGTATGTGATAACGTCGTTTGCCTTTGCAAGCACAACTTCAAGATTTCCGTCAGGTACAGGAAGAATAAGCTTTCTTCCCTTTTCTCTTATTGCGGTACAGTCATAGCCTATCTTCTCTAAAAGACCGACTGTATCCTTTTCAAGTCTGCCCTTTGTAAGAGCTATCCTAAGGGGTCTGTTCATTTTAACTTATCCTCCAAACTTATATATCAAGCTCTGTTATCTCGCTGCCAACGACCACAAGCTTCTTTATTCCCTTTGACTTTGCGTAAGCCTTTGTTTCATCGAGAGTGTTGAAAAGCGAGTTTTCAACTGTCAGACCCTCTCTTACGAGCGTCTGAGCATATTCCATGGCTTCCACCACATAGCCCTTTTCGCCAAACACAACTGCGTCAGGAGTTCTGAGCTTTGGTGCTCCGCCAAGCTTTTCGATATGTCTTGCAACAGAGTCAACGCTTATGCCGAAGCCCACCGCCGGGCAATCGTTGCCGAACTCTGCCAGAAGTCTGTCATATCTTCCGCCTTTAAGCACCGACTGACCGACCTCTGAAAGATAGCCCTTGAACACAATGCCCGTGTAGTAATCCGCATGGCTCACGATGCCAAGGTCAACAGATATCTTGCCCTCATAACCAAGGCTTGAAAGTCTGGTGTAGACCTCTTTAAGGTTATAAAGTATGCCTGTTATCTTATCGTCAGTATAAATATCAGCAGCCTTGTCGAACACCTCAACACCTCCGAAAAGTCTTGGGAGCTGTCTGAGCGCATTAGTCACCTGATTGTCGCCCACCTCGTCAAGGATATCGTTAAGTGCAGGATAGTTCTTTGCAGATATAAGAAGTCTTATCTCCTCTCTTACTGCGTCGTCAACGTCAAGCTGAGCCACAAGCTCCTTGAAATATCCGATATGACCTATCTCAAGTCTGAAATTCTCCTTATCAAAGCTTGAGAGGGCTTCAACAGCAGTGCATAGCACCTCGTAATCTGCTCTCTTGGAATTTTCTCCACCAATAAGCTCGATACCTGCCTGAACTACCTCGTCTGAACGTCCTTTGAGCAGGGAGTTATTTTCAAAAATGCTCTGATTGTAGTATAGTCTAAGGGGAAGCTTTGCTCCCTTTAGTCTTGTGGAAGCAAGTCTTGCTATGGGTATCGTGGAATCAGGACGCATAACGATAAGTCTGCCTTTTGAGTCTGTAAGCTTATAAAGGCTCTCCTGCTGGAAGTTTCTCGAGCTTCCCATAAACAGATCGTAAAACTCTATTCCCGGTGTTACCACCTCGCTGTAGCCAAAGCCCTCAAACAGCTTTGACAGCCTGTCCTCCACCATTCTTCGTGCCAGACAGCCCTCAAACAGCAGATCTCTCGTACCCTCAGGGGTTATAAGATCATATCTTTTCATACACTTTCCCTTCCTGTATATAAATTATAGATTGTACTTTCTATGTTGTTATGTAACGCCTTTGCTCACTTTATCATAGTAAAGTGATAGCGTAGTATCAACACAAATAATTTTATCACACCCGCCCTTGTTTGTCAATAGTGTTACAAGGGCAAAGTATGAAATTGTGCATAGTAACTATCAGAACAACGATATCTGGTTAGATTTAGGTATATCGCCGAAAGCTCCGTTTTTTTCCCAAGAGTTTCGATAACAGATTTGGACACTCCGCTCTGCTGTTGGAACTCCTCGATAGAGATAAACTCGCCGTTCTGCGCCTTTTCGTAAATGCTTATCGCCGCAGACTCGCCCACTCCGTTAAGTGAACAGAACGGAAGCCTTATCTTGCCGTCCTCTATCTGATAGATAGTTGCGTGAGATTTTTTGATGTTTACAGGCAAAAAGTCATATCCACGGCTAAGCATTTCATTCACAAGCATGAGAATTTCAAGCACACCGCTGTCCTTGCCCGACACCTCGTCTTTTGGTTTATTCTTTATTTCTTCTATCTTGCTTCTGACGATATATTTTCCCTTGAGAGCGATCTCTGCATCAAAATCCTCGCCCTTAACCGTAAAATAAGTTGCATAGAACGCAAGCGGCTCATGCACCTTGAACCAACAAAGTCTTATAGCTGCCGTAACATATGCCGCCGCATGGGCTTTCGGGAACATATATTTTATCTTCAAACAACTGTCGATATACCACTCCGGAACGTCATGCTGACGCATATTCTCTTTCATTTCCTCTGTGAGCAGTTTCGGAGCTTTTCCCTTACGGGTTATCTCCATTATCTTGAATGACAGCTTTGGCTCAACGCCATGATAAAGCAGATATGTCATGATACTGTCACGAGTACCGATAACATTTGAGATATCGCAGGTTCCGTTTTTGATAAGCTCCTGTGCGTTGCCGAGCCATACGTCAGTGCCGTGTGAAAGTCCTGATATTTGCAAAAGGTCAGAGAAGTTTTTCGGCTGACAGTCAAGAAGCATTTGTCTTACGAATGGCGTACCCATTTCAGGTATACCAAGCGTTCCCGTCTGACACATTATATCCTCCTCCGTCACTCCAAGTGACTCAGGGGAAGTGAACAGCGAATATACCGCAGGGTCAGACATGGGACAATCGAGGATATCTCGTCCTGTGAACATTTCCAGATACTTATACATTGTCGGGTTATCGTGACCAAGCTCGTCAAGCTTCAGGATAGTATCGTGGAGAGAATGGAAGTCGAAGTGGGTGGTTACCATGTCAGAGTCCACTTTTTCCGCAGGGTGCTGAACAGGTGTGAAGTCATAGACCTCATAGTCGCTTGGGATAACGACCATTCCGCCCGGATGCTGAGAGGTCGTTCTCTTTATGCCGCAGCAGCCAAGCTTTAGACGCTCTATCTCAGCCTTTGGAACTGTTTTTCCACGCTCGTCAAGATATTTCATAACATAGCCGAAAGCGGTCTTTTCCTGTATCATGCCAATAGTACCGGCTTTGAACACATGGTCCTCACCGAAAAGAACCTCCGTATATTTATGCGCCTTTGCCTGATAGTCACCTGAGAAGTTAAGGTCGATATCAGGGGCTTTATCGCCGTCAAAGCCAAGGAACGTTTCAAATGGGATATCGTGTCCGTCACGGTGCATATTTTCACCGCACACAGGACAATTTTTCGGCGGCAGGTCAAAGCCTGAGCCTACCGAGCCGTCTGTAATGAACTCGCTGTGGTGGCAGTTAAGGCAGACATAGTGTGGCACAAGAGGATTTACCTCAGAGATACCTGACATAGAGGCAACGAATGACGAGCCTACCGAGCCTCTTGAACCTACCTGATAGCCATTCTCGTTAGAGTTGGCAACAAGTTTCTGAGATATCATGTAAAGCACTGCAAATCCGTGCTTGATAATAGAGTCAAGCTCTCTTTTAAGTCTTTTGAAAACAAGGTCTGGAATATGTCCCTCAAAATATTTTGATACGTCAACATCCTCGCCCTCAGGAACTTCTATGGTCTCAGGGTCGCAGTCGCCGTAAATGGAACAGCATTTCTTCCAGCATATATACTGAAGCTGATAAACCGAGCCTTCGATAAAAGGTGTATAAGTACCGTTCGGGAACGCTTTCAGGTCAGGGTCTACCATATCAGCAACGTTGTTTGTATTCGTTACAACGACCTCAAATGCCTTTTCCTCGCCTAGATAACTCAGCTCGTCAAGCATTTGGTTTGTGGTCTTAAGATACAAAGGAGGCTGAGTATCGGCGTCAGGAAAGCCCATTGAAGCCTGTATCACCGACCTGAACTGTGCGTCGGTCTTGTCCATAAAATGCACGTCGCCTGTTGCGCAGACGGGTATGCCCAAGTCCTCACCAAGTTTTACAATAAAGCGGTTTATATCCTTTATATCCTCCGCTGTGTGTATCCTGTCATAAGGAGGCTTTTCGGTGGTGAGCATAAATTTGTTGTTTCCGTCAGGCTGGATCTCCAGATAGTCATAAAAGCTTGCTATCTGCTTGATCTCATCATAGTTTCTTCCCTCGAGATAAGCCTGAATGACCTCGCCACGCTCGCAGGCACTACCGAGGATAAGACCCTCACGGTGTCTTACAAGCTCAGATTTTGGTATTCTCGGACGTCTTTTGAAATATTTAAGATTGGAGTCTGATATAAGCCTATACAGATTTTTCAGACCCGTGTTATTTCTTACGATAATAATTTGGTGATAAGTCGGCTTTGCAAGCACCTGATTTTCATTTGCAAGCAAGCTGTTGAGCATATCCACTGTTATAAGAATCAGAGGATACTGCTCCATGAGCATTTTCGACAGCCTTATGAATATCCCTGCAAGCACCTCTGCGTCATCACAGCCACGGTGGTGCTGAAAATCCCCAAGTCCGAAATGCTCCGCCACATAGTTGAGTTTATGCTTTTCAAGCTCCGGAAGCATTATCTGCGACATTGGCACAGTGTCTATAGAAGAATATTTTATCTCGATGCCCTGTCTTTTTGCGCAGGCAGATATAAAGCCCGTATCAAACTGAGAATTGTGCGCCACAAGAACAGGGTCGTCGCCGATAAACTCCTTGAATTTAAGTAGAGCTTCCCTTTCGCTTGCACCGTCCTTTACCATATCGTCAGTGATGTGGGTGAGGTTTGAGATAAACTCAGGGATAGGTCTTTCAGGGTTCACGAAAATATCGAGCTTGTCCACAACTTCAAGATCTCTCAGCTTGACAGCGCCTATCTCGATGATCCTATCTTCATTAGGATTTGTACCCGTAGTTTCAAGGTCAAAGCAGATTATCTCGTCTGTAAGCTCACGCTTGTCCGTTCCACGGAATATCTTTTCGTCATTATTGACCTCGTATGACTCTATGCCGTAAAGCACCTTGAAGTCACCGCCGCCCTTGCGTATGCCGATACAGGTATTTCCGGCGTCAGGATAGCCCTGAACGACACCGTGGTCTGTTATGGCAAGTGCTTTGTGTCCCCATGAATAGGCTCTTTCCACAAGCTTGCCCGCAGGAGTGAGAGCGTCCATCATAGACATATTGGTATGGCAATGAAGCTCCACACGCTTATGCTCGCAGGTATCCTTTTCCTTTTCACGCTTTACGACCATAATGCTGTCAGGCTTGATGTTTATAGAGTGGTCAAAATCGTCCTCCTCTATCTCACCTGCCACAAGTATGGTCTTGCCTGCCTTAAGGTGTTCCAGCATTGCCTCAAGCACTGCCCTTTTCAAGCCTTTCATATTTCTGAAATTCTTGTTTGAGCCTATGAACTTTATAGAGTTTGAGGAAGTATAGTCTGTAAAATTCAGGTGTGCTATAAGCATACCCGACTTTGTTTCCTTTGTTTCCACAGGTCCGAAAATATCGCCCCAGACCACCACACGACCACGGTAATCCGCAGGGATATCTTTCATCTGCATCACCTGCTCGTTTCCTGATATTGGCGCGCCCATAAGCACAAGAGCGTCATCACACAGAAGCGAGAACCTTGTGAAGTCCACATTTGCAGTTCTGAAATCCACAGAAGCACCGCTTGCAGTATTAGTGGTAACAGCCGCCTTTTTCTCAGGCTGTGCAGGGTCTATTTTCGGCACAGGGAGGGAGTTCAAAAACTCCTCCTGCTCACGCTGATGCTCTTCCATATCAGTTTCAAGCACACCTGTGAGCTTTATATCCGCCCTTACGGAAAAAAGCTCCATGGTGAGCGCAGGAAAAGCCGTTTCTATGCCCGCCTTTTTCAGCAACGCTTCGCCTCCGTGTTTTATATCCACGGTGAAAATGCCGTTTTCATAAACAGCCTCAGCGTTGTCAAAAAAGCCGTTCACAAGAGGAAATCTGCTTTTAAGAAACTTGCAAAGCTCAGGAAAATACTCCGCACAAAGCATATCAGGGGTATATTTGAGCTGCAAAATAAACTTTCCTGCTCCGAGAGCCGCCCTCATTTTCATTTCAAATTCCACTGTGCTGTCAAAAGGCACCAGCTTGTCAAAAGCCGCCTGACAGGTAAAAGTGCCGTTTTCTTCCAACGCCACATCCCGTCCGTAGGCCTCATAGTCGATGTAATTCTGCAAATGCTCTGGCACCTGCATAACGT
>ERZ773269.2887-NODE-2887-length-12186-cov-91.198252_pt1 | contig 12186 bp, 11 predicted proteins | sample MGYA00511958_ERZ773269 | MGnify/ENA primary metagenome ERZ773269 (study PRJEB29015, sample SAMEA2737761) | human gut metagenome | biome: human gut; feature: human-associated habitat; material: faeces | place: China | collected 2012 ... | reverse complement strand
GGGTTATATTTCGCAGGCTTCGCCTGCTCAACAGGGTAAACCGGCTACTAAAAAGCGGCTGTCTTCAAAGGACAGCCGCTTTTTCCTACTTCCCTTCATAATAATAACGCGTCCACATGACGACTTCCGACAGGGACGGGTGGGGCGTCATGGTTTCGCTGAAGGTGTAGACCGATTTGGGATTGAGGGTCCGCGTCAGCGGTTTGGCCCGCAGGGCCTGGACCGTCGGCGACGCGATGTCTTCGTGGATGGGATGGACGACGTGGGTGCCGCTCATGAGGTTGTTGATGAAGGGCTGGATGAGGATGGACGCTTCAGGGCCGACGATGTGGGCGCCGAGAATGAATTTCGTCTTCTTGTCGATGACCAGCTTGACGAAGCCGTCGTCTTCATCGCCCGGTTCATAACCCATGGCATAGCCCTTGGCCGATGCGGAATAATGGTTGATGGCCGTTTCGACGTCATAGCCTTTCTTCACGGCCTGGTCTTCCGTCAGGCCGACGTGGGCCGCTTCGGGATAGGTGTAGGTGACGGCCGGCACGGCGTCGTAATCGGCCCAGCGCCACGTTTCCGGTCCGTTTCCGGAAAAGAGGTTGTGCGCCAGGATTTCCGCTTCGTAATTGGCCTTGTGGCGGAAGGGTGCCAGGCCGTTGACGTCGCCTAAGGCCCAGATATTCTCAGCCGTCGTTTCCAGGAATTCGTTCGTTTCGATGTAGCCGCGCTTGTCCAGGCGGACGTCGGTATTTTCCAGATGCAGCAGCTCCGTCATGGGCCGGATGCCCGGAGCGACCAGGATTTCTTCGGCAGCTACTTCGCCTTCTTTGCCTGTCGTGCGGTCGCGGAAGGACAGGACCTTCAGACCGTCGCGCTGGCTGACAGAAACCGTGTCTTTATTGAGGCGGATGTCCATGCCATAGCGCTGGAACTGCTTGAGGATGAATGCCGATACGGCCGGATCTTCCTTGGGCAGGAGGCGGACATTGTGCTGGACCATCGTGACCTGGGTGCCGGCGGCGTCGAAGACGTGGGCGAATTCACAGCCAATCGGGCCGCCGCCGATGATGATCAGGCTCTGGTAGGGCTTTTTCGGATACGACGGGCCGAAGAACGATTCCGACGTCAAATAGCCTGCTTCTTCCAGGCCCGGCAGGGAGGGGATATTCGTCCGGCCGCCAGTGGCGACGAAAATCTTATCGCCCGTCAAGGTGAGGTCACTGCCGTCATTCAGGGCGATGGCGACGGTGTGGTTGTCGACGAAAGACGCCGTGCCGTTAAAGGTGTCGACATTGGCGAACTGGTCGTAATAACTTTGAATAGCCGGACTTTCATCGACCTTTTCCCACAGCCGCTTGGACAAGATATCCCAATCCAGGCGGACCTTGTCGGCAAAGACACCGATACGGCTCCCTTCGCGGATTTCGCGGATGCGGTTGGCCGCCGTGACCATGACCTTCGTCGGGATACAGCCGCGGTTCAGACAAGTCCCGCCGAACCGGCCGCGTTCAATGACAGCCACCTGCAAGCCCTGGGCCAGGGCCGCGTCGGTCACAATATTGGCTGCCCCCGTACCGATGACAATGACATCATATTTCTTCATAAATAACGCTCCTTTATGTATAACAAAATATTAAATACAACCTTTTTAGTATAGTATAAGCGAAAGCGGCCTTTTTGACAAGACCGTATGAACTGCTAGCCACTAGTCACTAGTCACGAGCTGCCAGCCGTCAGCAGTTAGCCGTTAGCCGTTAGCCGTCAGTAGCCAGCGGCTAGCCCATAACTACGAACCACGAAAATCCCCTTTACACAACCGCCTGGGTATAGTATAATAGCTATGTCGTACGGGTGCTCGGTGTCTCGATGACTCCGACGATCACTTAGCACTTTGCGAATAGATTCAATTTTTTTACACATGGAGGAAAGATACAATGTTAAGCGTAGAAGAAAAAAAAGCAATCGTAGCTAAATTTGGTGCCAATGAAAACGATACGGGTTCTCCGGAAGTACAGATCGCGCTCCTCACGAGCCGCATCATCTATTTGACGGAACATCTCCGCAGCCATAAAAAGGACCATGCATCCCGCCGCGGCCTGTTGAAACTCGTCGGCCAGCGCCGTAACTTGCTCGGTTACTTGCAGAAACACGATCTCGACCGTTATCGTGCAATTCTCGAAAAATTGAACTTGCGTAAATAATCTCGCATACTGTGAGGCTGATGCTGATGTGACTGCATCAGCCTCTTTTTTCAGGACACAGGGTGGTAGGTTGTAGCCTGGGTATATCGCCGATGTTCCCGGACTAGTGCCTATCACCTGTGAATTCAAGGAGGTAACAATGGAAGAACAGAAATTCCAAATGGATTTCGCCGGCCGCCCGCTGGTGATTGAAGTCGGCAAACTGGCTAAACAGGCCAGCGGTGCCGCATTGGTCCGTTATGGCGACACGGCCGTTTTCGTCACGGCTACGGGCTCGAAGGAAGCGCGTGAAGACGCTGACTTTTTCCCGCTCACTGTCGATTACGAAGAAAAGATGTACTCTGTCGGCAAGATTCCCGGCGGCTTCATCAAACGCGAAGGCAAACCGCCTGAATCGGCAACCCTTTTTGCCCGCCTCATCGACCGTCCGATCCGCCCGCTCTTCCCGAAAACATACCGTCATGACGTCCACGTCGTGGCTTATGATTTCTGCGTAGACCATGACAACGCCCCGGAAATCGCCGCTATGATCGGCGCATCCGTATCGCTGTGCATGTCCCATATCCCCTTTGCCGGCCCGATTGCCGGTGTCCGCGTCGGCCGCGTCGATGGCCAGTTCATCATCAACCCGACCGTCGCCCAGAGCGAACAGAGCGACATGGATATCGTCGTCGCCGGTACGAAAGACGCCATCCTCATGGTTGAAGGCGGCGCTCACGAAGTCCCGGAAGAACAGGTCCTGGACGCCATCATGTTCGCCCATGAAGAAATCAAGAAAGTCGTCGAATTCCAGCTCAGCTTCCTCGACAAGATTTCCGTACCGAAACAGGAATTCGTCGAAAAAGAACCGCCGGCAGATATCGTCGAAGCCGTCCACGCTTATGGCGAAGAAGCCATGAAGACGGCTATCTTCACGGCTGACAAAGTCGAACGCGAAGAAAAGATGGACGCTGTCGAAGCCGATATTTATGAACACTTTGCCGACATCTATCCGGACAACGCCGATGATGTCGCTGAAGTCACGCAGAAGATGATCAAGGAAATCGTCCGCCACATGATCGCCGTCGACAAGATCCGTCCCGACGGCCGCCGTGTCGACGAAGTCCGTCCGGTCAGCTGCGAAGTCGGCCTCTTTGCCCGCACTCACGGCACCGGCCTGTTCACCCGTGGCCAGACGCAGATCATGAGCTTCTGCACCCTGGCTCCGCTGTCGGAATGCCAGCACATCGACGGCGTCGGCCTGGAAACAGACCGCCGCTACATGCACCACTACAATTTCCCGTCCTTCTGCGTCGGCGAAACGAAATCGTCCCGCGGTCCCGGCCGTCGTGAAATCGGCCACGGCAAACTGGCAGAACGCGCATTGACCCAGGTTATGCCCAGTGAAGAAGAATTCCCGTACGCCATCCGCGTCGTATCGGAAGTCCTCGAATCGAACGGCTCCAGCTCCATGGGCAGCGTCTGCGGCAGCACCCTGGCCCTGATGGATGCCGGCGTACCCATCAAAGCGCCCGTTGCCGGTGTCGCCATGGGCCTGGTCACCAAAGGCGATGACTTCACCATCCTGACCGATATCCAGGGCATGGAAGACGCCTTGGGCGACATGGACTTCAAAGTCGCCGGTACCATGAAAGGCGTCACGGCGATCCAGATGGATATCAAGATCAAAGGACTCAGCCGTGAAATCCTGGCCCAGGCTCTGAAACAGGCCCACGAAGGCCGTATGCACATCATGGGCAAGATGATGCAGGTCATCAGTGAACCGCGAAAGGAGCTCTCTCCCTACGCTCCGCGCATCATCTCCATGCACATCAAGCCCGATAAGATCCGCGACGTCATCGGGCCGGGCGGCAAGATGATCAAGCAGATCACCGAAGAAACAGGCGCCAAGATCGACATCGACGATTCGGGCCTGGTATACATCGCTGCCGTTGACGGCGAAAGCGGCCAGAAAGCCAAAGAATGGATCGAAAAACTGACCGAAGACGTCGAAGTCGGCAAGACCTACGTCGGCAAAGTCACGCGCATCATGAACTTCGGCGCTTTCGTCGAAGTCCTGCCGGGCAAAGAAGGCCTGGTCCATATTTCCCAGCTGGCTAAAGAACGGGTTGAAAAAGTCGAAGATGTCGTCCACGTCGGCGATGAAATCATGGTCAAATGCGTCGAAATCGACAGCCAGGGCCGTGTCAACCTGTCCCGCAAAGCTCTCCTGGGCGGAGGCGACGAAGGCCCGTCCCATCGCAGCCGGGGTCCCCGCGGCGGTCACAACCACGACCGTCAGAAACGGTAGGGCTTATGGCAGGCAGAGGATTTGAAATCGTCACGGCCTATGAAGGCTGTGGCATCCATCTTCCCGTCCGCAAGACGGCCAAGAGTGCCGGCTATGACTTGGAAGCCGCAGAAACGACGGTCCTGGCACCGCATGCCGTCACCGTCGTCCCGACAGGGCTGAAGGCTTTCATGGAAGACGATGAATACCTTTCCATCTTCATCCGCTCCAGCCTGGCCTTCAAGAAGGGTCTCATGCTGGCCAACAGCACGGGCATCGTCGACAGCGATTACTACAACAATGCCGACAATGAAGGGCATATCATGATTGCCTATTACAATACCAATGATCAGGCCTATACCCTGGAAAAGGGCGAACGCATCGGTCAGGGCATCTTCATGAAGTACCTGACCGTCAACGACGACGCTGCCAGCGGTATCCGCACTGGCGGCATCGGCAGCACGGGAAAGTAAAAAAAGTGAAAATGAGATAATATACCTATCTGGAGGGTTTTGCCTCCCCTGATAGGGGAGGTGGCCCAACGGGCCGGAAGGGTTGCACTGAAAAAACAACCTCTCAGCCAGCCTGCGGCTGCCAGCTCCCCTATTAGGGGAGCCTTTTTTTGAAAGGATGATGAATCAAGTGAGTATCAGCAAAGAAACACTCGTTTCTCGTAAAGAAATCATGAAGGGCCGGGTCCTGCACGTCACGGTCGATACGGTTTCCATCGACGACGGCCAGGGCGGCGAAAAGAAGATGGCCACGCGCGAAGCGGTCTGGCATTTCGGCGCCTGCGCCATCCTGCCGCTGACCAATGACGGCAAGATCATCCTCGTCCGCCAGTATCGCTATGCCGCCGCCCAGGCCATGCTGGAAGTGCCGGCCGGCAAAATCGAACACGACGGCGAATCGCCCGATTATTGCGCCGCCCGGGAACTGGAAGAAGAAGCAGGCGTCACGGCTTCGGAAATCCTGCCCCTAGGTTATACCTATACGTCGCCGGGATTCTGCAGTGAACGGATTTACCTCTATCTGGCCCGGGGCCTCCAGAAAGGGAAGCAGCACCTCGACGACGACGAATTCATGAACGTCGAATACTACACGCCCAAGGAAATGGAAGACCTCATCGATAAGAACGAAATCACCGATGCCAAGACTATCGCAGCTTTTGAAAAAGCCCGCAAATATCTGCCGGGATTATAAGGAGGGAACCCTATGAAATTCAATCGCATCATCGTCATCGTCACGGACAGCGTCGGCGCCGGCGATGCACCGGATGCCGAAAAATTCGGCGACAAAGGAGCCGACACGTATGGCCACATCGACGCCAATGTACCCTTGAAGGTGCCCAATCTGCGCCGTCTGGGTCTGGGCCGCGTCGCCCATATCCATGAGGAACCGGCCGATGTCGTCGGCTCGTATGGCCTCATGCAGGAAATCTCGGCCGGCAAGGATACGACCAGCGGCCATTGGGAATTCATGGGCAATCCCGTGGAAAATCCCTTCCCGACCTTCCCCGATGCCTTCCCGCCGGACCTGTTGAAAGCCTTTACGGAAAAGACGGGCTACGGCTACATCGGCAATGAAATCGCGTCGGGCACGGAAATCATCGAACGCCTGGGGCCGGAACATTTCCGCACGGGCCTGCCCATCGTCTACACGTCGGCAGACAGCGTCTTCCAGATCGCCGCCCACAACGACGTCATCCCCCTGGAAGAATTGTACCGCATCTGCGACATTACGCGCCGCGAAGTCTGTGTCGGCCCTTATGAAGTAGGGCGCATCATCGCCCGGCCCTTCGTCGGGACTCAGGGCCATTTCGTCCGCACTGGCGACCGCCGCGATTACAGCCGTCTGCCCAAGCGGAAAATGGTCTTCTCCTATTTGTCCGAAGCGGGTTATGCCGTCGTCGGCGTCGGCAAGATCGGCGACATCTACGCCCACATCGGCCTGACCGAATCGTACCACACGGCCAACAACCACGAAGACATGGAAGCCCTGCGGACCCAGCTGGCAGCCCATCGCCAGGATAAGGGCCTGCTCATGGCCAACTTCGTCGACTTCGACAGCATGTACGGCCACCGCCGCAACGTCCAGGGCTATGCCGACTGCCTGGAAGCCTTCGACCAGGAACTGGGCCAGCTCCTGACGGAAATCCACGACGACGAACTGCTGGTCATCACGTCGGACCACGGCAACGACCCGACCTGGCACGGCACGGACCATACGCGCGAACGGGTACCGCTCCTGCTCTACAGCCCGGCCCTGAAGGAATCGGTCGACCTGGGAATCCGCCAGACCTATGCCGACCTGGGCATGAGCATCATGGATAATTTCGGCCTGACAGGCCTTGAATTCGGTACCAGCTTTTTATCGGAACTGAGGTGATCCTATGTGGCCCATCGACTGCATCGAACACAAACGGGACGGCAAGGTCCTGACGAAAGAAGAAATCTCGCGCTTCATCACTGACTATACGGCAGGGCGCGTCGCCGACTACCAGGCGGCGGCCTGGCTCATGGCCGTCTATTTCCAGGGCATGACCTATGAAGAAACGAAGGAACTGACCTTGGCGATGGCCCATTCCGGCGATATGGTCGACTTGTCGTCCATTCCGGGCATCAAAGTCGACAAACACAGCACCGGCGGCATTGCCGATACGACGACGCTCATCGTCGCGCCCTTAGTGGCGGCAGCTGGCGTCCCCGTCGCCAAGATGAGCGGCCGCGGCCTGGGCTTCACAGGCGGCACGGCAGATAAACTGGAATCCATCCCCGGCTTCCACGTCGTCCTGCCGGAAGAACAGTTCCTGGAACAAGTGCGCCGCATCGGCCTGTCCCTCATCACCCAGTCCGGCGAAATCGCACCGGCTGATAAGCTGCTCTACGCCCTGCGCGACGCGACGGCGACGGTAGAGAGCATCCCTCTCATCGCCAGCTCGATTATGAGCAAGAAAATCGCCTCTGGTGCCGATGCCATCGTCCTCGATGTCAAATACGGCGACGGCGCCTTCATGAAGACCAAAGAACGGGCGCGGGAACTGGCCCGGACCATGGTCGGCATCGGCAACCTCGCCGGCCGGCCGACACGGGCCGTCGTCACGTCTATGGAAGCGCCTCTGGGCACGGCTATCGGCAACTGCCTGGAAGTCGATGAAGCCGTCGAAGCCCTGTCGGGCAAAGGCGGCCGGCGGCTCATGGAAGTCGTCGAAGCCATCGGCGCCCAGATGCTCATCGTCGGCGGCAAGGCCCAGGACGAAGGACAGGGGAGAGCCATGATCCGCGACCTCGTCGCTTCCGGCAAGGGCCTGGCCAAGTTCCGGGAATTCGTCAAGGCCCAGGGCGGCAGTACGTCGTGGATCGGCAAGCGGCCCCTCACTAAGGCGCCCCAGGTCTTTACGGCCGTCTGCACCGATGAAGGCTACATCACCCGTATCGACGGCCGGGCCCTCGGCGAAATCGCCATGGCTATGGGCGCCGGCCGGGCCCGCAAGGAAGATGCCATCGACCCCATGGTCGGCATCCGCCTGTTCAAAGAGCTCTATGACCCGGTCCGTCCCGGCGAAGCCCTGTTCACCTTATACGGCAAGGAAGGTGCCGATATGATGGCCCTGGCCCGGCAGGTCGCCGACCACATCATCGTCACAGCCGAACAGGCTCCCGTCCAGGAACCGGTCATCAGCGAAATCATCGTCTAAATAGAAAGGAATCTCATGAAAGAAACACGGCAAATCCCCGTCCAGAAGGGGAAAACCTATGATATATCCATCGTCCGCCTGGGCAGCAGCGGTGAAGGCGTCGGGCGCTATGAAGGCTTTACGGTCTTCGTGCCCTTCGCCCTGCCCGGTGAAACCGTGCGGGCCCGCATTACCCTGGTCAAAAAGACTTACGCCACAGCTTCCCTGGTCGAAGTCCTGAAGCCCTCGCCGGACCGGATCCAGCCCCAGTGTCCCGTCTACGACCGCTGCGGTGGCTGCCAGCTCCAGCACCTCAGCTATGAAGGGGAATTGAAGGAAAAGCGCCAGCAGGTCCGGGATGCGCTGGAACGCATCGGCCACCTGCAGGGCCTTGACGTCCTGCCGACCCTGGGCGCCCATACGCCCTGGCATTACCGCAATAAGATGCAGTTCCCCGTCGCCGCTGCCGGCAAGGGCAAAGTCGCTATCGGCTGTTTCGCTGCCGCCACGCACGAAGTCATCGACGTGACGGACTGCGCCATCCAGAAAGAAGGGAACAACGCCATCGTCGCCGTCGTCCGCCAGTGGATGAAGGACTTCAAGATCCCCGCCTATGACGAAGACGCCCGGACGGGCATCGTCCGCCACATCATGGGCCGCGTCGGCGTCCATACGGGCGAAATCATGGTCTGCCTGGTCACGGCCTGCGACATGGTGCCGCACATGAAAGACCTGGTCCAGCGCCTGCGCCGCGACATCCCGGGCCTGGCCAGCGTCGTCCAGAACGTCAACAAGCGCCACACCAACGTCATCTTGGGACCCAAGACCAAGACCGTCTACGGCAAAGGGACCATCCACGACTCCATCGGCCCCTTGACCTTCCACATTTCCGCCCAGTCCTTCTTCCAGGTCAACAGCGAACAGGCCCAGCGCCTCTATGAAACGGCCCTCGACTTTGCCGACCTCAAAGGCGGCGAAACCGTGGCCGACGTCTACTGCGGCACCGGGACCATCACCCTGTTCCTGGCCCAGAAAGCCAAGCAGGTCTACGGCATCGAAATCGTCGCCCCGGCCATCCGCGACGCCGTCCGCAACGCCAAAGACAACCGCGTCGGCAACGCTCAGTTCATCTTAGGTGATGCCATCTATAAACTGCCGGAACTCATCAAAAATGGCGTCCGTCCCGACGTCATCGTCCTCGACCCGCCCCGGGCCGGCTGCGGCGAACCGGTCCTCAAAGCCATCGCCCAGAGCAAACCCAAACGCGTCGTCTACGTCTCCTGCAATCCGGCCACCCTGGCCCGCGACCTGGCCTACCTGGACCAGCACGGCTACCACACCACCAAAGTACAGCCCGTGGACATGTTCCCGCGGACCCACCACGTCGAGTCCGTGGCCTTGTTGACCAGAGCTCACTAATTGAATCGGGATTACCTAAACAGGACCTGCGCACATAACCGTGTACAGGTCCTATTTAGGTATGCAAAAAATCATAGCTAATACGAAAGATAGACAGAAACAAAACAATCTGACATTGTGGAAATAGAAACGAAGCGTGAAAGTGGGCTAAAACACTAGACGACAGATAATATCAGATTTTGTTTAATATAGGGGAGAGCATATGCCTAAGCCGATACAAGATTCATTGGAAAAATTTATTATCAATGATGGACAAAGCATTAAAGAAAAAGAAAGTACAATCATTAATGGAGTTATAATAAATGCCTTATGGGGGGGGCGATGTTAATCTCTGCAGCTTTTCCGTCCATGACCGCTGCCCCTTCAAACAAAGAACGCAAAATTCATAAGGGGAGGATACCCTATGGTTTTTGCGTTTTTTATAAATCTGTTAGGTTTTGACTTTATTGGTAACGGAGACGGCAGACGGTGTCAAATGCTGCTTGCAAAATTGGGTACTGATAAACCAGATATACTTTCATATTATCGGGTTGGCATTTCCACACGCCATCGTGATAATCTTTAAAATAATGCAGGTGTGCTATTGTACCGTTACTACCCTTAATCGTTACATTGAAAGTCGTATCATTTCTGGTGATCCATTCGATGGAATTGGTATCGACATAAATATTGACACCCTCTGCATCCGTATATGAATAAACATCCTCCGCTGCTGCTTGATTCGGGATTCCAAACAGTAACAGTCCCCCCCAGAACCATGGAGGATAAGAGGGCTTTTACACGAATTTTCATATATCGCTTCCTTTGTTATGAAAATGTTATGTGTTTAGTATACTATGACTAGTTGTATTGAACCAGGTTTAATTACATTGATTTTGTATTATCGTTATACCAATGGCAGGACCGATAACATCGACCTTTACCAGATGCAGACCCAGACACTCCTGGCGGGGATTGCCGTCCCGGACCTCAAGAACAAGGACTTGCTGGAAAAATTCGGGGCCGTACTCCCTGGCGACATCATCCGCAAGCTCTTCCTGGCAGGCGAAATCGCCGACCTTACGGCGCAGATTACAGAACTCAATGGCTATACGACCCAGGAAAAGGCGGATAAAGCCGTAAAAAACTGATCCGGACCGATGGCGAAGTGCAGGCGATGTATCTCCTGTTCCGGGAGCATCACCTGCTGCCGTTAGCGGTCATGAAACTGGGATACGGTGAACGGCAGGTGCTGTATGCCTTCATTCGCTATGAGATGGAAGAGAGGGAACAGAAAAAAGTTATCTCCTAAAGTATTTATCTTCCCATTCAAGGTCATCTTGATTTTCTTCTTCTAGAGAAGATGTTCCTTCTGAAAAACCCTCTTCATAACCCTCCATATAATCATCGTTTTCATATTCTGGGTCGTACCCTAAATCAAAATAGCCATCTTCGTGGCCTTTATCATATCCTTCGTCATAGCTTCCTTCATTAGTATTATAGTAATCATCGTAGTAATCGTAATTATTGTTATCACTAGAGGTACTGCTGTGAGCTTTAATAGACTCTTCCTTGAGCCTTTTCAGTTCCTTTTTATATGCTTCACCATCAGCTTTTAACTCAGCTTCGAAATCAGTTTTTGAAGATTCAATTTTTTGCGTTTTTGTTTTATGAGTATTGCTTGTCGTACTGGAGAATGAATTGGTACCGCCACAACCCGACATTAAAAGAATTATAAGTGATAGAAAAATCGATAACGATGCTTTACAAAAAAGGTGTTCGATGAAATCATTTCCTGCTTTTTCAGGCTTCATAACCATCATCCTTTCTGCGTAATGTCTTTTTTCTTTTATTGTACACGATTCTGGCCGCTTGAAAAGCGGCAGAATCCATCCTTTGGGAGTGAGGTGAAACAGCATGGCCAATAACGTCATCGATGCCGCCATCCGGTTGCGGGATTTGTTCACGCCGACCGTGCGGAGCGTCAATGCCAGTCTGGGAACCATGAAGGCCCAGATGGCGGCGGCGAAACAATCGGTCAGTGGCCTGACAAGCTGACGGAGCATGAGCGCATCCAGAAACGGACGGCGAAGAGCATCGAGCAGACGGGAAGCAAGATTTCGACCTTGGTGGATACGACGGTTGTTTCCATGCAGAAGGTCAGTGATGAAATCCGTACAAATATGGCAGGAGAATTAACGATAATAATTGCTTCATGTTGCTCTATAATCTATAATATAAAGGACAACGGCTTTTGACATGTTACTGCAAACAGGTAATTGCGTAAATGCAGTGCAATTTACTTCGTTAAGCTGTTCCTGAGAACATACGTGGTTATCAAATGTCTATTTTAGAAATCGGATTAGGTAGTTGACATAAAATAATGAAAAAGGCAGTAGATGTCATGAAATGGGGTGAATCGTATTTATGAAGGTATATATTCAATCTGATAATCGGTACTGCCCCGCAGATTGGGATTTTTTTGTAGTTATGCAGGGATATAAGGAATTAGGAGCAGAATTCAATTTTTTTATACACCCCAAGAAATAAACTAGGCAGAGAGACCGGATATCATTGTTGGTTACGTAGGGACAATACGGCGAAGGCTGCAATATTTACATCTTCTAATTCCCGAGATGGACTATCCT
>ERZ773269.2885-NODE-2885-length-12204-cov-19.665734_pt1 | contig 12204 bp, 10 predicted proteins | sample MGYA00511958_ERZ773269 | MGnify/ENA primary metagenome ERZ773269 (study PRJEB29015, sample SAMEA2737761) | human gut metagenome | biome: human gut; feature: human-associated habitat; material: faeces | place: China | collected 2012 ... | reverse complement strand
AAATGGAGAAAACTTTACATATTTTTAAAAAATGTAATAAAAAATCATGAACAGTCATTTTCTGGTCTTGAATGGTCATCTCACCTGTATAAAAAAAGCAGAACCTGATAGGTCTGCTTATAAATTGTAGTGATGGTGTAAGAACTTAAATCTTGCTATAGAGTTTCTTAACATTGTTAATATCAACAGGTTGGATACTTGTCTTACCACCTTTAGGTTCCATTACAGAGGCAACGGCACTGTTGTGCTCAAGTCCAATTGAGTGTCCTAATTCGTGTTGCGCAGTGTTAAGGAGTTTTCCACCATTCTTTTGATAATAATTGTTTTGAACATGGAAGGTATTCAAGTAAACAGTAGCATTACTATATTGCTTAGTTGGGAGGTAGTAAGTAGAGTAGGTAACCCCAAGAGGAGCTGCTACATTACCTTCATAACGTTCATCAGCAATGATGTTAGCTTTTTGTTTATCGTTAGTGAGCAAGAAATTAAAGGCACCAGTGTTATTCCAAGAAGTGATAGCTTGTTTGTAGGCATTCACGATTTCAGGATTCTTAGCATTGATGAAGACTGTTGCTTCCTTAGTTGACCAGTGAGGAGTGTCGTAATTCTCTTTTACCAGTTCGTTATTCTTTTGCCATACTTGAGCAACTCGGTCCACTGGTTTAGCAGGTTGGATAGGAGTGGCTTTAGGAGCTGTAGGTTTAGTGACAGTCGTTGTTGGCTTTTTAGGTTGTGTCGTTGTAGAAGGCGCTGGTTTGTTTACAACAGCCGTTGGTTTCTTAGGTTGTGTTGTAGGTTTGTTAGCGACTGTGGCTGGTTTTTTAGGTTGACTAACAGCAGGAGTTGATTGTTTAGGTTTTGGTGTAGCTGTTGTCGTTGGTTTTGTAGAAGGTGTTAATGGTTTTGGAATATAAGTAGATAGAATCTTATGAACGTTACCATTGTTAATTTCTGTTGATACCCATGTAGCACCATCTTTTGACCAGGTTTGTGCTTGAGCGACAGTTTCGGTCTTTGGTTCAGAGTGATTTTCTACAGCCTTATGATTGCTATCTGTATTTGTCGGAATTCTAGTCTCATAGGTTTTGCTACCAGTCTGGCTGTCGACAGTACTGCTAGCTGTTTGACTATCTTGTTTCAATTCCTCAAAAGTCGGAGTATTTGTGGGCGTTTGTTCATAGTCATTTTCATGTGTATGAATATCATCCACAGAGGTATGTGACACAGTAGTAGGTGTTTCACTAGATACACCTGTTTGAGTGATGGTATTGGTATTTGTAGCTGTTTCAAGTTCAGAAAATGTCATAGCCTGGTTAGGATCTGAAACATAGGTTTGATCCGCAGAGGCATGCTGAGGATTTCCCACAAGAAAAGCACTAATGATACCGACAGTTGCAAGGGTTAAGATAGTCTTTGTCTTAGTCCCTTGCGTTTTAAAAGAACGTAACATAACTTTCTCCTTTTTAATATAAAACAAAAACAGCTCTCATGATAACATCTAAAAATGAAGATAAAGTGACAAGAAGATAACAATTGTTTTATAAATGAAATGAGGTAAGTTAAAAAGACTTTATGCTGTAAAAAAAGGAATATTCTCCGATTAATTATGATAAAATGTTAAATAGGTATATTAAAGTATATTAGAAAGAAAGAGGGAAATAAGATGCTTTCTATTATCGTCCTTGAAGATGATGCCTTGCAGCGTCATCGTGTTAGCCGTTTATTGGACGAAGCAGTTGAGGAGTCGAAGGCCGTTGTTGATGGGATTACCTTTTATGAGCAAGGTCAGGAATTGTTAGATGCTGATAGAGGTTCGGGTAAATCCATGGTTTATCTTTTGGATATTGACCTTAAAAATCAAACGAAGCAGGGACTAGATATTGGGCTTGAAATCCGTAAGGAAGACTTGAAAGCACAAATCGCTTTTGTTACGGCCTACTCTGAGTTTATGCCCTTGACCTTCCGTTATAAGATTCAAGCTCTGGACTTTGTTGATAAATCCATGGAAGATGCAGATCTTAAGAGAGCCTTGGTAGAACTTTTAGATTTTGCGTATTCGCAGGTTGAACAAGAAACCAAGGCACAGAGTCTAACGGTAAAAACGGATAAAAATGATGTTAATATTCCTTATGATGACATTTTATACATTGAAACAGCCCCTGTGCCACATAAGTTGATCGCTCACACCAAGTCAAATCTAGTAGAATTCTATGGAAAAATTGCAGAAGTAGCGAAATTGGATGATATTTTCTTCCAAACGCATCGCTCTTTTGTTGTCAATGTGAGTAATGTGACAAGTGTGGATCGTACGGCTAATATGGTCTTCTTTGAGGGAGACGAGTCATGCCTCCTATCGCGGACACGTAAAAAAGAACTTTTGGAACGATTGAAAAATCGTTAAGGCTCAGATTTTCCCCTTCTTCTCTAATCATTATTGAAAGTTTTCTGAAATTCGAAATAACTATTCAATTTTATCTCATATAATAGCAGGAAGTGTGCTAAAATAGTAATGTGGCTTTTTACTGCTTATTTAAGATTACTAGAAGGAAAGGAGGTGGCTAACCATTAAATGATGCTCAATTTGCAAATTGCATTAGAATATCTTTTGCATTTCATCGTCATACAGTGGATTTACGAAAAGACCAGCTTGGTCAAGATACCACGTATGATTCTTCCTATTGCGTTCTTAGTTGAATGTATAGGGGGGATACTGGGGATGTCATATAATGTAGGTTTGTCCTTTATGACACCGTTCTACCTTCTTTTCTATGCATATTTCTATGGCAAGGAAAGAACCACCAATATGTTGGCATTTTATGCCTTCTATCCTCTTGTTCTTTATCTTTTGATTTTTAATGGTTATGCCTACTTTTTGATGCCGGGATTTGGTATCACATCGGATTTCCTTAACAAAAGTTATCTTTATTTCATTTTCTTTGACCTTTTAATTATTCCAACATTTGTCGCTCTTTCCAAACTTCTTAATATTGATTTTAAATATTTGAGGGTCTTGGAGCGAGATCGCAAATTTGGTCGGATTATGTTTTTCACTAACTTTGTTTTGATTAGTTATGTGATTATGAACTATTCCGTAGTTGTGGCTTCGCGTTTCTTTGATTTGTACTATGCTGGCCATATTATAACCTTGATTGGCTATATAGCGATTCTTTATGCTGTTTACAGTGTCAATAGATACGCAGATGAGTACTTTGAAAATGAGCGAAGAAAAGAAAATCGTCGTCACTTGGATGACCTAGAGAAGTATTCTGAACAAGTCGAAAGTCTTTACGAAACGTTACGCAGTTTCCGTCACGACTATACTAATGTCATGATTTCGCTTAATGAAGCCATTCAGATGAAAGACATCGACCAAATCAAGATGATTTATGATAGTGTCTTGAAAGATTCGGCATCAGATTTGAAGCAGCAAAAGTTTGATTTGGCAAAATTAACTCGTGTGACCAACATGCCGCTTAAGAGTCTGTTGTCATCTAAAGTAGCCGAAGCTTTTGATAAAGGTATTCAATGTCATGTTGAGGTTGAAGAGGGCGTCTTCTTCACAGATATGCGTCCACTCGACTTGATTACAATCATATCCATTCTTTGTGATAATGCTATAGAAGCTACTGTATTAGCAGATGAACCAAAATTATCTATCGCTATCTTTAAGATGGAAAATCAATCCGTTATTGTTGTTGAGAATTCAACTAAGGAAGCTTCTATTGATGTGGCTCCTTTGAAACAAAGAGGATTTTCAACAAAAGGAACAGGTCGAGGATTGGGCTTGGCAAATATCGAAGAGATTCTCTTTAGATACGATAATGTCACGCTTGAAACGGAATCAGCACAACACCGTTTTGTCCAATTATTGTCTATTACACCAAAAGAAGATTAATGGGGATTTAATAAGAATTTTTAGAATTCTTGTTAATCCCTATTTTTATGTTAAAAAGTATGGTAAAATAGGGAAGTTAATCATGTGTTTTTTAATTCAGGGGGATTTATTATGTTGAAAGACGAATGGTTAGAGTACTTTGAGGCTGTGAATGGCCGAAAACCAAGACCAATCGACTTTAAAGAAGCCTTGGAACGAGGAGAGTTTGTTCTCTCTGAAGGTGCAGAGGCTCACCAAGTAGCTGATCAAGGAGAATCATCAGCTGACCAACAGTTTGAAGAAGGAACCGCAACTGCCAGAGCACTAGCCCAGTCTCAGAAAGAGCGTGACAACGCGCAAGAGGCTATGGCAAATGCGGCCCAAGAAAAGAGGATGGTCCTATCTCAAGAGACTGTTGGTCAAGTAAGAACCATTCAGTCGGGCCGTCAGGCTGAGGATATTCAAAAAGAAGAGGAACAACGCAAACGCGTCGCAGAGGCTAAGGAGCGCTTGGCAAGTTATGCGCCAACCCGTCCAGATGGAAATCATTCTGTTAATACCTCGAGTGAGCCTAATCAATCTATTCCAGTTTTCAGTAACCAAGCACAGCATCTTGGATTGTCTGAGGATTTGACAAAACTTGATCATAAGGAAGAAAAAGCAGCTAAGAAGATTGCTCGTCAAGCTGCTCGTGATAAGAAAAAGGCTGAAAAATTAGCTGCTAAAGCTAAATCTAAGGAAGAACAGACAGTTGCCAAACTAGAAAAGAGATTGGAAAGTCAGGTTCGTCTTCTAGAAACGATTCAAAACGCTAATCAAAAATCGCAAAAGGCCAAAAATTGGGGTAAAGGAGCCTTGATTTCTAGTCTTGTTGCTGTTGTTTTGATGTTGCTTGTCGGTGGTGTCTACGGTTTTTGGCGTAATGCTTCGGGGAACATTGAGGGGACTTGGGAATTAAAATCGTCTAAGGTCTTGGACGAAAATTCTGGAAAGTTAACCAATGCTCTGAAAGAACATGAAGATAAAGATGAAATTTACGTCTCTTTCCTTAAAGTTGATCAGTCTAATAATTTACAAACACATTCTTACTTTTATAAAAAAGGTGAGGAGGATCAGCCTACTTTTACAGCTTCAGATTATTTGAAGGAATATCAAGTTGTTGATCAGTGGAATAAATCGATCACCTATACTAAAGAAGTTTCAGAATTTAAGCGTGAGTTGACTAAAGTTGTCTCGCAACTTTATCCAAATGCAGATAAGAATCTAGTAGATTACTATATTTCGGATAACGTAGATAACTACCGACTCTACCGTAAAGGGAAACGCACCAAGTCTTATACTGTAAATAAAGATACCTTGGTTGTTTCTACCTACAACGAGGATGGCAAGTTGACCAGTCGTGATACTTACGAGAAAGTGTCGAAGGCAGCGGCTAAGGGTTTAGAAGCTGAATATGCTGGAGCAAAGGTAGCTTATGAAAAAAATCATAAGACTACGACTAAGAAATAGTCGAAAAGGAAGTTAGAGTTTGACTCTAACTTTTTTTGTAGAAATTTTAAGTCTGTCAAGTTTTTTTCTTGACACATAAAAATGATATGGTATACTAGTTAAGGTCGAGGGGCGATAAGTGCCCCCACCATAATAAAAAACTAAAGAAAAGAGATATTAAAAATGGCAGTAAAAATCCGTTTGACTCGTATGGGTTCTAAGAAAAAACCTTTCTACCGTATTAACGTTGCAGACTCACGTGCTCCACGTGATGGACGTTTCATCGAAACAGTTGGTACTTACAACCCACTCGTTGAAGAAAACCAAGTAACACTTAAAGAAGAACGCGTTCTTGAGTGGTTGTCTAAAGGTGCACAACCTTCAGATACAGTTCGTAACATCCTTTCAAAAGAAGGCGTTATGAAGAAATTCCACGAATCAAAATTCTCAAAATAATTTTTTAGCCTATGGATACCATTGAAAATCTTATTATCGCTATCGTTAAACCCTTAATTGCTTCACCAGATCAGTTTACCATTAAAATTATTGATGGCTCTGAGTTTTTGGAGTATCATCTTGACCTCGCCCCATCAGACATTGGGCGTGTTATCGGGAAAAAAGGACGTACTATTACGGCGGTAAGAGCGATTGTCTATTCGGTACCTACTCAAGGTAAGAAGGTTCGTCTTGTTATTGACGAAAAAGAGAATGCTTAAGAGACGACCTTAGGGTTGTCTTTTTTGCTTAACCCTTTAAGTCCTTGGTATAATGTGAGGGGTAATCATAATGTCTAAATCAAAGATTAATCTGAAAGAAGGAGCAAGAATGACTTATCAAGAAGCGTTAGAGTGGATTCACGGTCAGTTGAAGTTTGGCATTAAGCCGGGTTTGGAACGTATGGCCTGGATGCTTGAAGAACTAGGAAACCCACAGGACAATTTGAAGGCTGTGCATATCGTTGGGACTAATGGAAAAGGGTCTACGGTAAATGCCCTACAAACGATTTTTAGTCAAGCAGGTTATGAAATTGGAACCTTTACCTCGCCTTACATTATTGATTTTAAGGAACGGATTTCTGTCAATGGTCGTATGATTTCAGAAGAGGCGTTGTTGGACTTGGTTGAACGAGTTAAGCCTGTAGTTGAGCGTCTACCAAAAGAGACAGATCATGAAAATGCGACAGAGTTCGAGATTATCACAGTCTTGATGTTTCTCTACTTTGGACAAGTCCATCCTGTGGATATTGCATTTATAGAGGCTGGAATGGGCGGCTTGCATGATTCGACTAATCTATTTAGTCCTCTAGCGGTCGTCTGTCCATCTATTGGTCTGGATCATCAGGCAGTTTTGGGAAATACTCATGCTGAAATTGCAGCAGAAAAGGCTGGTGTTTTGAAAAATGGAGCTCCCTTTATTTTTGCGACTGAGCGGGATGATGTTCGAGCAGTCTTTGAAAAGAAAGCACATGAAGAAGGGGCTAAGACCTACGAGTTAGGAAAAGATTTCACAGCTAAAGGGACAAGTCATTCCTTTGATTTTGCTTACGAGGAACAAAAACTAGAAAATATCTCATTGGCTATGGCTGGTCAGCATCAGGTGGCTAATGCTAGTTTGGCTATCATGACTTCTTTGTTGCTTCAAAAAGATTATCCAGAAGTGACTCCTGAACTCATTAAGGCTGCGTTAGCTCATGCTAGTTGGCTAGGTCGAACAGAGTTTTTGATGCCTAATCTCATGATAGATGGTGCTCATAATAACGAGAGTGTTAAGGTCTTGATTGATTTGTTAAAATCAGAATATGCGGATAAGGATATTGAATTGCTTTTTGCAGCTATTGATACCAAGCCTATTGATAGTATGTTGGCTCAGTTAGAGTCGGTCGGTGATTTGACAGTAACCAGCTTTGAGTATCCAAATAGTGTCAAATTGGACAAGTATCCAGACGCTTATAAACAGGTATCAGACTTCCAGATCTGGATTGAGGAACACGTGACTGCTAATAATGATAAACTTTATGTGATTACAGGATCTCTTTATTTTATTTCTCAAGTTCGAAAATGGCTTTTAGAGCGAAAAAGTAACGTTTAGACTTGAAAGATAAGACTTAGGGGCGTATAATACCCCATATGTTTTAAAAGTAAGGAGAAAAGAATGCTTCAACGTCTGAAAAACATTTTAATAGGTGAACCCTTGACCCAGGATAATAGCAGTGATGATCACTTATTATCTAAGGTTCAAGCATTAGCCATGTTGTCGAGTGATGCTCTATCATCTATCGCATACGGTCCTGAACAGGTCGTATTGGTGTTGATGGCTGTATCAAGCGCCGCTATTTGGTGGTCTATCCCTATTGGGGTTTTGGTTCTAGTCCTTTTGGCTAGCCTTACTATTTCTTACAGACAGGTCATTAAGGCTTATCCACAGGGTGGTGGTGCCTACATGGTAACTTCGGAAAATCTGTCACCTAAGTTTGGTTTGATAGCTGGAGGTAGCCTCTTAGTCGACTATATGTTGACAGTAGCTGTTTCAGTTGCCTCAGGTGCGGACGCCATTACCTCAGCTATTCCTTTACTTCATCCCTATAATCTGGAAATCTCAATGATTTTGGTGCTTGTTTTGATGGTGATGAACCTCAGGGGAATGCGTGAATCGGCAAAATCTCTGATGATTCCCGTTTATCTCTTTATTGTCTCAACGATGTTCTTATTAGGATTTGGTTTCTTACAGATCTTAACGGGGCATATGCCTTATGCGGCTACGGCCCATTTAGGTCAACCGATTACAGGTGTGTCAGTGATTCTTATTTTAAGGGCCTTTACATCAGGTTCGGCTTCATTGACAGGGGTGGAAGCTATTTCTAATGCAGTGCCTTTCTTTAAGAAACCTAAGCCTAAAAACGCTGCATCAACCCTCTTTATCATGTCAAGTATCTTGGGGATTATGTTTGCCGGAATTACCTTCCTAAACTGGTGGACTGGCATTACACCTCATTCAGGTGTGACAATTTTGGCACAGATGGCTAGAGAAATCCTTGGCTATTCATGGATTGGTAGTATCTTGTTTTATATCTTCCAATTCTCAACTGCCATGATTCTTGCAGTAGCGGCTAACACAGGTTTTTCAGCCTTTCCGATGTTGTCCTTTAATATGGCGAAAAATAAATACATGCCTCACATGTACCTTGAAAAAGGGGCACGTATGGGATACTCTAATGGGATCTTGACACTTGCAATCGGTGCCATTACCCTTTTGTTTATTTTCCGAGGAAATACGGAACGTTTGATTCCACTTTATACCATCGGTGTATTTATTCCATTTGCTCTTTCTCAAACGGGGATGGTTATCCATTGGATTCGTGAATATGGTAAGGGATTCTGGAAACACTCTTTAGCTAATATCTTGGGTGCCCTCATTTGTTATGCTATTGTTCTCATTCTCTTCCTTTTCCGTTTAGGAGATATCTGGCCATTCTTCCCAATTATTGCAATCTTGATGTGGATGTTCCTTAAGATTAAAAAACACTATAATGGTGTTGCTCAACAGTTGCGTATTGATGGAGCGGTAGAAGAACACCATTATCAAGGAAATATTGTCCTTATCCTCGTTGGGAATGTTACCAAGGCTAATATCGGAGCTATTTCCTATGCACGTTCTATTGGTGACAAGGTTATCGCCATGCATGTATCTACTAAGGATACTGAGAACAAGGACAAGGAAACTGAACAAGAGTTTAAAAAATATTTCCCTGAAATTGAGATGGTTCATATCCAATCACCGTACAGCTCAATCACTCAGTCAACCATTCAGTATGTGGACGAGGTCACCACTCAAGCTGAGAAGGATAATGCGACTTTGACAGTCATGATTCCTCAGTTTGTACCTAAAAAATCATGGCAAACCATGCTTCACAACCAAATGAGTTTACGATTGAAATATTATCTCAAATGGCGTGAGAATATTGTAGTTTCATCCTATTCTTACCACTTGAAAGACTAAAAAATATAAGCGAAGATAACCTCTATATGAAAGGTGGTCTTCGCTTTTTTTGAGGTTTAGGTAGCTAGGAAATCTTATTTTTTGCAAGAAAAATCCAGCAAAATAAGGTATAATAGATAGTATTATAACGTTGCAGGAGGAAATTATGGCAAATCAAGAAAAAGTAGAACAAGCAGTCTATCAACTATTGGAAGCTCTCGGTGAAAATCCTGAGCGTGAGGGACTTTTGGACACACCAAAACGTGTGGCTAAGATGTATGCTGAAATGTTTTCAGGTCTAAATGAAGACCCTAAGGATCAATTTACAGCTGTCTTTTCAGAAGTCCATGACGAAGTTGTCCTTGTCAAGGATATTCCTTTTTACTCTATGTGTGAGCACCATTTGGTTCCATTTTATGGTAAGGCCCACGTGGCTTATTTGCCAAGTGGAGACAAGGTGACAGGACTTTCCAAATTAGCGCGTGCGGTTGAAGTAGCTGCTCGTCGTCCACAGTTGCAAGAACGTCTTACAGATCAAGTTGCTGCAGCACTTGAAGAAGCTCTGAATCCTCGAGGAGTTTTTGTCATGGTTGAAGCAGAGCACATGTGCATGACCATGCGAGGCATTAAGAAACCAGGAAGTAAGACAATCACAACTGTCGCTAAGGGCCTTTATAAAGAAGACCGTGAAGAACGCAAGGAAATTCTTTCATTGATGCGTGATTTTTAGGAGTTAAGATGTTTATTGGCAAACATGAGATTGCAGGTAAGGCCTGTATTATGGGAATCTTGAATGTCACCCCTGATTCTTTCTCAGATGGTGGCGATTTTGACACTGTAGAGGATGCGTTGGCTCAGGTTGAGCGTATGATTGCCCAGGGAGCTGCCATTATCGATGTAGGTGGCGAATCTACAGGACCAGGAGCAGAATTTGTGACCGAGGAAGAAGAGATTGCTCGTATCGTGCCAGTTATTCAGGCTATCAAGGCAAAATATGATGTGCTCATCAGTATTGATACCTATAAGACAGCTACTGCCAGAGCTGCTCTTGAAGCAGGGGCAGATATTCTAAATGACGTCTGGGCTGGACTCTATGATGGTCAGATGCTAGCTTTAGCAGCTGAAAAGAATGTGCCGATTATTCTCATGCATAATCAAAAAGAAGAAGTATACAATGATGTCACAGAAGATGTCTGTACATTCCTCAGTCAACGAGCCCAGGCCGCCTTGGAAGCAGGTGTGGCCAAGGACAATATCTGGATTGATCCAGGCTTTGGCTTTGCGAAAAATGTCCAACACAATATTGACCTGCTAAAAGGTTTGGACAAGGTCGTTGCCTTGGGCTATCCTGTTCTTTTTGGGATTTCTCGTAAGCGTGTTGTGAACTACCTACTAGGTGGAAATACCCAAGCTAAGGACCGTGATCAGGGAACGGCTGCTCTATCTGGCTATGCTGTTAGCAAAGGATCTCAAATTGTCCGTGTCCATAATGTTGAAGCCAATCGTGATGTTGTTAAGACTATCGCAGGAATTTTATGAAACGAAAAAAAGCTCAAAATCGAGCTTTTTTTCTTAGTCTTGAATTGTCCAAACGCTGACAGATTTTTCAGAGACTGGGAATTCTCCCCATCCGTCTTCATCAATGGTTACAGTATCAGAGCAGTTTCCAAGAATATCATAGAAGGTTTGTCCAGCCCAATCACTTCCAATTTCCATAGACTTACTGTTAGCAGCATCATTAGAAATGGTTACCGCTAATGGAGTCCCGCCTTCGTTACCAGAGCGTGTCCATCCGATACAGTTAGGGTCGTCAAAGTAGTCTGTTTGCTCTCCATAAGCTAATTCTTTACGAGCGTAAAGTAGGGTGTCTAAGACTTCTTGGAAACTTTCCTGAGCAAACTCCCCTTCGATACCATAGTAGTCCCCATAAAACAGGCAAGGAAGACCATCTTCACGAAGTAGAATAAGAGCGTAAGCAGCTGGCTTAAACCATTCTTCAACAGTTGATTCTAGAGCCTGTCCACGTTGGGTGTCATGATTATCTACAAAGGTTACGGCATGTTCAGGGTGATTTTTGACTAAGCTATGATCGAAAATAGTCGTCAAATCGTAATCGGCTCCTTTGAGGCTAGCATCATATAAGTTATTATGAAGGCGAACATCCACAAGATCAAAGCGATTTTCAGTTTTTTCGAGATAAGTATTATTATCTTCTTCCTTGGCATTCCAAAACTCACCAAAGACATAGAAGTCCTGACCCTGTTTTTCTTTGACATCACGGATGAAGTTACGCATAAAGAAAGAATCAATGTGCTTGACAGCATCCATTCGGAATCCTTGGACCCCAGTTGTTTCGACGAACCAGTCAGCCCATTCGTAAATATTTTTGATAACCTCAGGGTTTTTATAGTCTAGGTTGGCATACATAAGGTAGTCAAAGTTACCATTTTCATTGTCAACTAAGTCGTTGTTTGCCCAGCCTTTGTTGTCACCTTGGATAAGATAGATGCCACTTTTATTTCGTTTGGCATCGAAGTCAGTCCCATTAAAGTGGTACCAGTGCCACTCAAAGTCGTTGTAAGCTTTCTGACGTCCGTCAAAAGTAAAATGAGTCCATCCCTCGATTTCAAACGGGTCGCTGATTTCTTGGGTACGATCCTCGGGGTCAACTTCTACCACATCGAAGGTTTCAAGTTTATCCGCAGCTGCCTTGTGGTTGAGCACAACATCGGCCATAGGGACGATACCAACATTTTTGAGTTGGTTGATAGCATTGAGGTATTCTTCCTTGAGACCGTATTTGGTGCGTACGGTTCCTTTTTGGTCGAATTCCCCAAGGTCAAAGAGGTCATAGACTCCGTAACCAA
>ERZ773269.2884-NODE-2884-length-12212-cov-28.213457_pt1 | contig 12212 bp, 10 predicted proteins | sample MGYA00511958_ERZ773269 | MGnify/ENA primary metagenome ERZ773269 (study PRJEB29015, sample SAMEA2737761) | human gut metagenome | biome: human gut; feature: human-associated habitat; material: faeces | place: China | collected 2012 ... | reverse complement strand
AGAGGAGAATGAACGCTTACGGACTGAGGTGGCCTACCTAAAAAAGTTAAAAGAGTTAGAGGAAAGGGACGAAGCCCTAGAGCGAGAAAGGCAGAGACTGTTAGAGAAATGGTTTCAGGAGGATTTCGACTAGATTTACTTCTTGAAACGGCACGTTTAGCTCGCTCGACTTACTATTATCAGTTGAAGCAACTGGATGGGTTTGATAAAGATAAAGAGCTTAAAACCGAAATTCAGGCCATTTATAATGATCATAAAGGAAATTATGGCTATCGCCGAGTTACTCTCGAACTCAGAAATCGTGGTTTTACAGTGAATCATAAGAAAGTTCAACGTCTGATGACGGTCCTTGGTTTAACGGCTCGAATTCGTCGGAAACGAAAGTATTCTTCCTACCAAGGAGAAATTGGCAAGAAAGCAGATAACTTGATTCAACGCCAATTTGAAGCAGCTAAACCAATGGAAAAGTGCTATACGGATGTGACAGAGTTTGCCATTCCAGCAAGCAGTCAGAAACTCTATTTATCGCCTGTTTTAGATGGTTTCAACAGTGAAATCATCGCCTATAATCTTTCTACTTCACCAAATTTAGAACAAGTGAAGACCATGTTGGAACAGGCGTTCACAGAGAAACACTATGAGAATACGATTCTCCATAGTGACCAAGGCTGGCAATACCAACACGATTCTTATCATCGGTTCCTAGAGAGTAAGGGAATTCAGCCATCCATGTCACGTAAGGGAAATAGTCCAGACAATGGCATGATGGAGTCCTTCTTTGGCAGTTTGAAATCGGAAATGTTTTATGGTTACGAAAAGACGTTTAAATCACTTAATCAATTGGAACAAGCTATTGTAAACTATATTGATTATTACAATAACAAACGAATTAAGGTAAAACTAAAAGGACTCAGTCCTGTGCAATACAGAACTAAATCCTTTGGATAAATTAAATGTCTAACTTTTTGGGGGCAGTACAAATAAGGGGATTTTTCTTTTTTGAGATGAACTAGAACCATGAAAAACTTTTATATTTTTTGAAATCAACAAATACAATACTATCAAATAGAAAAATATTGATTACAATTTTGATAACTTTCTTTTTTCTGTTAGTAAAGCTAATGGAGTACAGATAAATACAATACCTCCACCAATGACGAATACATTATCAAAGGCTTGACTAAGTTGTTTGTTTTTTTCTTTAATGATTACTTTAAACGCAGAGGTTAGCTCATCTTTCTGTGCAAGTAATTTAATAGCAGTACCAAGTTCAGTTTGACCATCAGATATAACTTTCAAAGTACCCGCTAATTGAGAAACACTAGAACTTATACTTTCAATTCCATTAATCAATAATTCATTTGCATCATAAATTTTTCTATAGCTACTTCCTTTTTTAGGATTTGGTAAGTTATCAGTTTTCTGTGCAGCTTTTTTTATCTGTTTAATCATGCTATTTTGTTTAGTTGAAATACTTGTGCTATTTTTCGTTGTTTTAAACGTTTTGCTGATCTCTTTTTTTGCCACTTTCTTAACTTGTGTTGATAACACACGCTCATCAATTTGAGTATAAGCTGTTTCTTTAATTTGTACTTTCGCTGTATTGACATTACTATTTAAAATAGTGACTAATAATGCCATACCCACAGCTTGTCCGATATATCTTGAGGCATTAACGATTCCTGATCCAATACCGGTCTTATTCACTGGTAAGTACTTGACAGATGAAGTCACTGCCATAGCCATAAATCCTAATCCTAGTCCAATAATGATATTACAACAAATAATGATACTTTGAGATGTATCGTATTTAATTAAGCTTAGCATAAATAAACCAGCAGATGTAATAATTAAACCAATACTTATTAATAGTCTTGCACTAATTTTTTGATACATCTTAGTTGCTAAGGGCATCCCTATCACAATTGCCAAAGACACAGGAATAATTAAATAGGCAGAATGTAAAGCAGAGTAACCCCGAACATTTTGCAAGAAATAATTCAAAATTAATGATGGAACAATAATTGCAAGCCCAAATACCATGTAGATGATACTTGAAGAAGTAAAAGTATTTTCTTTGAATAAACTCAGCTCAATTATAGGTGACTTTACTTTCCTTTCAATTAAAATAAGGAAAAAGAGACCAACTACACTAATGATAAAACTAGAAAAAATAATTTGTGAAGTCCATCCATATTCACGACCTTCCAACAAACCAAAGGTAAGACCTCCTAAAGTACAAGTAAGGAAAATCATTCCTAACCAATCAATATTTTTAGAAATCGTTTGGTCATATGACTCTTTTGTTCCAAATAGTATCATTAAAAATGCCAAAATAGCAATTGGTACATTGATTCCAAAAATCCAATGATATGTTGTCCAATGGATGATTAATCCTCCAATAACTGGTCCACCTGCTGCAGCTAAAGCACTAAACGCTCCCATAATTGCTGTAATACGACTTGTATTTTGTCTACCAAATAATTCGATTCCCATAGGTAAAACAATCGGAGTTAATATGGCTCCTCCAATCCCTTGAAACAAACGAAACACGATTAACATTGATAATGATCCTGCCATCATACATGCAAATGAAAATATTCCGAATATAAGAACCCCCATTAACATAACTAATTTTCTACCATATATATCAGCTAGTTTGGAAACTGTAATGATAAATACAGCCATTGCCAAAACATAGATTGTTGCTACCCAACTGGTATCTGTTAATCCAGTATGTAAGTCTTCCATAATATCAGGCAATGCAATATTTACAATCGTTGCATCTAAAGCGCCCATAAACATTGCTAAAACTAGTCCGATAAATCCTATAATTTTTCTTCCTTTTGTCATTGAGTTTTGATTCCTTTCATTAATCAATATATCTAATAATCAGCGACGCATCATTATAATGAATATAAAAATGCATAATTAGATTTTATATTCATACAAATATGATATAATATGGTTTAGCGATTTGGCCATAACAAAATTAGACAATTTGTTCAATTAAGGAAAAATGACAAAAAAAAGACAAACAAATAGTGTTACCAATATCAAGGAAGCATTAATAGAACTCTTACTTGAAAAAGAGTATTCAAAAATTACTATTAGCAATATAACTCAAAGAGCTAATATTAGCAGGGGAACATTTTATCAACATTTTCTTGATAAAAACGATCTTGCATACACCATTGGAAGTGAGACTTTACAAAAGTTTTGGAACATTCTATTAAGAGAGAATTTAGAAAAAAAGGATAAGCTTTTAGAAGCATTGAAGTGTATAGAGTTAGATTTTAAGCATTTTAAAGCAATATCACAAGCACCCCATGTACAATTCAAATCTAAAGTACAACAATTAATAAGTGACATAGTGGATAGTAACCCAATCATAAAAAATAAAATTAAACAAAATACCAAAATCTCTGATAAAATTATTATTGAAGTTTTTTCAGCATCATTTGAAACTATTATTTCTTCATGGATTGATAGTGATTTAGCAGAAAGTCCAGATAAGGTTGTGGATAACATAATAAAAGTTGAACAACTTTTTTGGAAATAGCTGATTATTTAATACCGAGGTATAAAAATTTCTGTTAAGCATAAATACTATACCATCTGTCACCGATTTAATTATTGAAAGTATCAAGGCAATGGTTCTAGTATTAGCTACTCTGATATTTAGAGATCGGAGAATGATAGACTTTTTTTACAATTCTTTCTAAGAATCAAATTCTTTTTAAAGATGCGAAATATAAAGAGATTGATGGATAAGTTTACAACCTTGTCTTTATGTAAAAGCCCCCAATAGTTTTTCATAGTCTGACAAGGAAGAGAATGTTTCATGCTCCGAGTGACAAGATACGGACTTCGTGCTCGACACACCTAATCAACTTGAGCTACCTCAAGGGGTACTTTTACACAGCAACCAAGGATCTGTTTACACCTCAAAATCCTACTGTCAAGTTTGTACAGGAAAAGGCATTACCCGCTCTATGTCCCGAAAAGGAACACCAGCAGATAATGCCTGTATCGAATGGTTCCACTCTGTTCTTAAGTCTGAAACCATAAATAGAGAAACTTAACCAAAGATAGTATAACAGAAATTATCAATCTTACATCATATTTTATAATGAAACTAGAATTCAATAGAAATTAAATGATCAGCCTCCTGTAGAATACAGAAAACTGTTCGCATAAGAGGGCTTTTCTCTTGTCCCATTATTGGGGTGCAGTGCCAGCTACACCTGATCGATGGTGCGACTCATACAGAGACTTACTGGAAAGAACCCTATGTGACCGAGGAAGGCTAGACACTGGTAGACTTCTTTGGCAGGTATTTGTAAGAAAAGAAGAAAATCAGGTAGATACTGTCTACCTGATTTTTGCTATCTAGACTGTGAAGGGGAACTAGTCATGCACCAAGTCTTCTATCAAAAGTGTCAGCTCGGCTAGGACCTGCTCTTTAGAAATCTGGGGATCTTGGTAAAATCGCTGAATGGTGTGCATGCTGCCGCCGATAGAAAAGGCCAGGCGGATTTTTTGCTCAGGATTCTCTAAAAGTGGTGAAAAGTAGCGGTAAAGCTGGTCTTCCATTTTGAGAAAGAGCAGGTGCTCACGGTCTTTAAAGAGGATCTGAAGTTCCTTGTCTAGGCGTAAGGGGATCTTGACAAAGAAGGCGGTAGGTTCCTCAAAAAGAAGGTCCTTTTCCTCAAAATCTTCTGGATCCGTGCGTCTTCTAACTAGTCAGAGAGGTCGTAGACATCTAGATAATGGTGGTAGAAGGTCGAGCGATTAATCAAGGCTTTGTCGCAGATGGTTTTGACTTTGATTTTCTCAACAGGTAGCCTCTGTCTGAGCTCGAGAAAGACGTGCTTGATGAGTTGGGTTGTCTTTTGGGTTCGTAGGTCCATAGTGATCTTATCCGACACTTTTTAGGATGTGTTGGATATACTCCATTTCTCTTTTTTTGCTGGTTGTGGGAAATAGTCATCCCTTGTATACTTACTTTATAACAAGCCAAAAAACTTGTCAATCTAAAAAGTGAGGTAAAATCTATGAACCAGCAAACAGAATTTCAAGATGTACAATCCATTCTTTTCAAGGAGGCACAACCACTGTCAGCCTCTAAATATCCCATTCCTGAGCTCAAGACAGAGACCCTTTATCTGAAAAAAGGTAGTATTCAGAAAAAAGGAGCACATCCTCTCAAGCTGGATATGGAGGTCTTGAAAGACCAGCCTATCCCCATGCGAGACGGCATTCGACTGTATGCTGATGTCTACCAAGCCGCCGATGCTCTAGCTTGTCCGACCATTCTCGTCTTTACCCCTTACAGCAAACGTGAGGGAACTTTTAACAATGACTACAATGTCACGACGACAGGGGTCAAGGCACGAGATTTGTCGGGCTTACAAATCTTTGAAGCTTGTGATCCAGAATATTGGTGCTTGAATGGCTATAATGTGGTCGTAGTAGATGCGCGTGGGATGGGGCAGTCAGAAGGAGACTATCGCTTCATGGGACGAGCGCAGGGGCGTGATGTCTATGACACGACGGAGTGGATTGCGGCTCAAGCCTGGTCGACGGGAAAGATTGCCATGGTGGGAAATTCTCAGCTGGGCATGATCCAGTGGGCGGCAGCAGCTGAATGCCCTCCTCATTTGACCGCTATTGCTCCTTGGGAAGGGCTGACCGATGTCTACCGTGACGTCATCAATCGTGGTGGTATTCCAAACCCGACCTTCCACGATGTGGATATCATGGGCTTTGTCTACGGCAAGAGCAAATGGGAAGACATCACTAGTATGCTGGAGCAATATCCGACGCAAAATGACTACTGGCGGGACAAGATCCCTGCGGTGGACAAGATTACCATCCCTGCCTATGTCGTAGCTAGTTGGACTCATCCCATCCACACTAAGGACACCCTCAAGGCCTATGAGGGTCTAGCAAGCAAGGACAAGTGGTTGCGGATCCATAATACTCAGGAGTGGCCAGACCTTTTTGATCGGTATAATCTAGCTGATTTGACCAAGTTCTTTGACCATTATCTAAAAGACAAGGACAATGGCTGGGAGAAGACCCCTCGTATCCGTTATGCAGTGCTAGATCTAGGTGAGAAGAAGGATCTTTTCTACGAAAGTGACCAGTATCCTATTGCTGCCAGTGAGACAAAGACTCTCTATCTGGATGCAAAGAGTGGCCAGCTGCAGGAGATGCCAGTCGAGGCAGCGAGTCTGGTACGCTATGAGACAGACAGTGAGACCGATGTCGCCCGATTTGAGTACCCCATCACCGAGGAGATGGAGATTCTTGGATCTAGCAATTTACGCCTGCAGGTTGAGACCGATCAGGGGACAGATATGGATCTTTTTGCAGCCATTTACAAGAAGGATGCTAAGGGTCGTGTGCGCTACCATATCGTTTTTCCAGCTATGGAAAAACGCCTTAAGCTTATGATGAAGTTGACCCTAAGGGCAAGAAGCTACCAGGAGGCCCTATCTATGCTGGGCCAACAGGTCGCCTCAGGGTATCGCACAGAAAGCTGGACCGTCTGCGCTCAACAGATACCCAGCCCTATCTGAGCCACAATGAGATCCAAAAGATTCAGCCAGGTCAAGTTGTTGAGGTGGATTTAGGGATTTGGCCGACTGGTATGACCTTGCATAAGGGAGAGACCCTAGTCGTTGAGATCGGCGGCAAAATTGCAGGCCCAATTGCAGAAGCCCAGGCGAGTGACGAAGTCAAAGACCGCACCCTGACCTCGGTCAACCAAGGTCATCACCTGATCCACACAGGCGGCCTCAAGCAGTCCAAGCTTATGATGCAGGTACGGAAGATGTAAATAATAAAATTGAGAGGCTAGGACAAAAGTCCTAGCCTCTCAATCGTCTTTGGATTATCGAGCAAGACGCAGTGGTTGAGTGGGCTCTACTAAGCTGATTTCAGCAGCTTTTACAGCCCTACTCAACTGTGCGGAGGTGCGACGACGAAATCGAATTCTAACGAATGACCGATTTCTGTCCCACTCTCTTTTGTGGTATACTAAATAAGCAAGGAGAGGACTTCCTTTCTAGTTGTATGATTAAAGGAGAAATATATATGACCAAAGAACGCTTAGTGGCTTTTACGGATGCTGTATTGGCGATTATTATGACCATTTTGATTTTGGATTTGGAAAAGCCGAGTCAGGTAACTCTTGAGAGCTTGTGGGATTTGCGGGCGAATTTTCTGGCTTACACGATTTCTTTTTTCTGGCTGGGTGCCATGTGGTTTAATATGCACCGTGGCTGGCATGATGTGAAGAGAATTTCCAATAAGGTGACTTGGAACACGCTCTTTTTGCTCTTTTTCTCTTCTTTCTTTCCTTATACGACCAACCTAGTCGCTACTCATTTTCAAAATGGGCTTGCTCAAATCTTTTACGGGGCAATCAGTCTATTGGTGACTTTTTTCAATACTCAGATGTATCAGTCGCTGGCGGAAATTCCTGAAAATACCGCTATGAAAGAATTTATGAAAAGTCGTAGATTTATGAAGTGGGATGTGCTGATAAAAATTCTAGGTTTGCTAGGTAGCGCTTTTATCTATCCGCCTCTTGTTATGTATAGCCTAATTTTAAATGTCTTTTTATATATTGTACCGGCAGCCATTCGCGATTACAAGGAGAAATTCTGATAAAATCACAAGAAGTAGCAAAACTTTTTCAACTTCCCGTATCCACCTTACGTTACTATGAAAAAATTGGGATTATTCCACAAATTGAGCGGGGTACAGTTGTTCCATAAATATGATAAACTAGAAATAAGAACAAAAAGGAAGGAGAGGGCTGGTATGGCAAATATCAAACAGGATATTGAAGCAGTGATGCTGGACTTAGGGAAGGATAAGCCCTTTGACAAAATTACGGTTAAGGACTTGGTTACGGCCTGTGGTATTTCCCGTCAGACTTTTTACTACCATTTTCAAGATATTTTAGAGGTGGTAGAATGGTCTTTTAAGAATCGTCTGGATAATTTGATTAATCAGTCGAGACAGATATCGAAGACCTGTATGAGGTGGTCGCCCTCTTTGTAGCGACCATGGTAGAGAGTCAGTGGATCCTGCGTGAGCTTTATCAGTCCAATCGCAGGGATCTTTTAGAGCGACAGTTCACCCAGACGATGCGTAACTTTATGCTAGGGCTAGGCTAGCAACGGGCACATGATAAGGGGGCGATTTACCAGATGTCGGACTTTGCCCTAGAGTTTTACGCAACGGGGATTTGTCAGTACTTTCTGACCCACTCTTTTGACAAGTGGGACGCCTAGCAGCTGACCGATCAGTTTTACCAGGTCTTAAGCGGAAAAACGAGGTTATTTAGCGTCGACTAGTTTACGGGAAAAGTGATGTCGGTCTTGGAAGTTATCTACTTTTTGAATTTTTTTACTTAATAATACTAGAGTCTTTATCTGGAGATGTGTTGTTTGACACCTCTCTTTTTTTTGTCTGGGACAAGGGGTTATATTTTTTGAAAGTCACCACTATAATGCGCCTGTTTCGACTTGCCTAACTCTTTTGACACGAGTTACGCTTGCTCTATCTGTAACCTCAAACAGTCCACTGAACTGTTTGAGCGACGTCTCATTTACTAGTCTTGGAGTTTTCATTGACACCCAGCAGACTTCAAAAAGAAGCATTTTCGTTACAAATACTTTCCTTAAGTTAAAAAAGCGCAAAGCGACTTTAACTACACTTTTTACTGTAGTGGTATTTTAGGACTGTTTGGGACTGGCAATCCCTAGATTTTCTCAAATTCCCCCAGATCAGGAGATAAGCACTTTGTTTTGATTTTAAACGAGTATGAGCATTAGACACATTTTACAAACTGTAAAGACAGATAAGAAAAACTGCAAATTCCAAAGAATACTCTAATCAGATATACTAGTCCTATCAAGTAAAGGAGAAGCAAGGACTTAGAGAACACCGTGCGGAAAGTCTCTTGGAGCTATTCCACTCCCTATTCTCAAAACTTGAAAACGAGACAAATTCGTTTCAATAAATAGAAAATGACTGAGAACAGTGTTCTCAGATTGCACCTAAAGAAAGAAGGAAATCCTATGTATAAGAATATCAACCAAAATCTCATGACCGAAAATGTCAAAACTCCTCGCCTCGGTGTGGCTCCGCAAGTAGCACTCAGCGACGATCTACCTCGTAAGACCAAGTACACCGTTGACTCTTGGTTTGTCATCGGTCGGGTTGAAGAGGGCGGGCACAAGCTCAACTATCTCTTTCACATCATGGCTATGGAAATGCCCATTCCAATCAAGCCTCTCAGCAAAAAATGGCAGGTTGCCTACTCGATCATTGATGAGACAACAGGTTTCTACTACTCAGGAGACAAGATTTATGGGGACAAGTTCTCGGCTATGCTTATGCCTCAACCTACTATGCTCGAACAGCCTATAATTGGACAACTGAATTGTCCATCTATTTGCATGAAGATGCCCGTGGTCGAGGGTTGGGAAGTCAACTTTACGATGCCCTTGAAAAAGAGTTGAGAAAGCGTGGTTTTCTACGTTTCTTAGCCTGTATTACTGTTCCAAATGAGGCTAGTATAGCCATGCATGAAAAACGTGGTTATGTCCAAGTTGCTCATTTTCCAAAAGTGGGCTACAAGTTTGAGCAATGGCATGATATTGTCTGGATGCAAAAGACCTTAGATGGTCCTGTTAGAAAAATACGTTAGAAGGCTAGAAATGTCTAGTCAAAGTTGACAAATTGATTATGTCATTTGCCCACGCTAGAATGATACTAATATTTGAAAAAAATGTAAACAAAGCTCTGAACTGTAAGCTAATTTCTTTGTACTAAAGGAGCCCATATGTCCCAAGAAATAAGTGCCCGACTATTGCCTCAGAAGCTGTCTAAATGGACTAAAATTCTACTTAATCGTAAGGTACCCATTTTCCTGTTTTTCTTACTGGAATTGTCCTTTCTTGTCTTTTCATATATTAGCCTACAAGAGCATTTCCCATCCATTATCTTATGGGAACACTTATTGAGTGCTTTTACCTTCTTTAATTTGCTCAATCGTTCCATGGACTCCCGTTCTAAGCTTTCTTGGCTGATAATCATTGCCCTCTTTCCCATTTTTGGGACTACCTTGCTCTATTTTTCGCTCGCTGATTTTGGTGTCAGACGTTTGAAAAAGCGTCTTGTGGAAGCAACAGTTCAGGCTTCAGACTATTTGGCTACCGAGCTAGAGGTTGAGGACTATCTTTCTCATAGCGATAGGCAACTGCACAGACTGGCTTATTTTCTGGAGCATAGTCCTGCTCATTTTCCAATTTATAGAGATACTGAAGTGACTTATTTACCACTTGGAGATGATATGCTTCCAGCCTTGTTGGAGGATCTGAAAAAGGCAGAGCGTTATATCTTCATGGAGTATTTCATCATTGATGAAGGAGTCATGTGGGGAGAGATTTTAGCCATCTTGGAGGAAAAGGCTAAGGCAGGCCTGGATGTTCGTGTCATGTTTGATGGAATGAATGAGATGACCACCTTGTCTTACGATTATATCGAGCGACTGCACAAGGTTGGCATTAATGCTCAGACCTTTTCACCAATCAAGCCTATTCTGTCAACCTATTACAACTACCGAGACCACCAAAAAATCACAGTGATTGATGGTCAGGTCGCTTATACTGGTGGCGTTAATATTGCTGATGAGTATGTCAATAAACGAGAGCGTTTTGGTCATTGGAAGGATACTGCGATTCGATTAGACGGCTCAGCAGTACAAACTCTCAAGGCTCTCTTTTTGACCATGTGGTCAGTGACTGGAGTTTATGATTCAGCTGATATGGAACGCTATTTACAAGAAAAACCTCAAAAAAGAGAGAGTCAAGGCTTTGTTCTCCCTTATGGTAATTCGCCGCTGACCTATCACAAGGTTGCAGAAAATGTTTATTTACATCTTCTAAATACGTCAACTGATTACGTCCATATTATGACCCCTTATCTGATTTTGGACGATGAACTCGTAAGAGCTATGACCTTTGCGGCCAGACGAGGTGTGAACGTTTGTATCATTATACCAGGGATTTCTGATAAACAGTATGCCTTTGATATTGCTATGACTTACTTTAAAGCCTTGTTGGATGCTGGTGTCCGTATTTTCCGCTATACGCCAGGTTTTGTCCACGCTAAAGTTTATGTTTCGGATGCCAAGCAGGCTGTGGTTGGGACCATTAACACGGACTACCGTAGTCTCTATCAAAATTTTGAAAATGGTGTTTATCTCTATAAAAATCTAGAAGTGCTTAAAATTGAACAAGATTTTGAGAAAACCCAGTCTCTTTCAGATGAAGTAACTTTAGAAAGTTTGTCTAAAATGCCTGTGTCTCATCGTCTGGGAGGCTACCTCTTTTCTTTGATAGGACCTTTGATGTAATAAAGGAGTACTCATATGGATGCAAAAATCCTTTTAAAACTGTTAGAAGACCAAGCTGATCCAGCTAAAGTACCACACATGGAAGCCTATATGAAAAATAAATTCAGGTTTCTTGGCGTTCAAAAAACAATTCTCAGAAAGATTGAAAGAGAGTTTTTTAAGCCTTTCATTAAGGATCCAATTGATTGGAATTTTGTGGAAGAGTGTTGGCAACAACCCTACCGTGAGTTTCAATATATTGCTATGGATTATCTTGACAAAAAGAAGAAGGAGTTTAGACCTGAAGATTTTCCAAAGCTAAAGGAATTGGCCCAAACCAAATCATGGTGGGACAGCATAGATCAATTAGACCGTATTATCGGGGAGATTACTTTTCGCTATCCAGAAACCAAGGATATCATGCGCCAATGGAGTCTGGATGAGGATTTTTGGTTGAGACGTATTGCCATTGACCACCAGCTTATGCGTAAAGAATTGACAGATACAGACCTCTTAGCTGAGGTTATTTGTAATAACTTTGGACAGACTGAGTTTTTCATTAACAAGGCTATCGGTTGGAGCTTGCGTAATTATTCAAAGGTAAATCCTGATTGGGTTCGTGTTTTTATTGATCAACATGCTAGTCAAATGGCCCCTCTTAGCATTAGGGAGGCAAGAAAGTATTTGTAGAAATCAACCGCTTGACACTGTCGCCCATTATGCTAGAATAGAGATATGCGATGAGTCGATTGGCTCTTTAGAGCCTTTTGCGCTGAGGAGGTCTACATTA
>ERZ773269.2881-NODE-2881-length-12223-cov-9.727400_pt1 | contig 12223 bp, 9 predicted proteins | sample MGYA00511958_ERZ773269 | MGnify/ENA primary metagenome ERZ773269 (study PRJEB29015, sample SAMEA2737761) | human gut metagenome | biome: human gut; feature: human-associated habitat; material: faeces | place: China | collected 2012 ... | reverse complement strand
TGTTTGTGAAATAAGATATTCTAATGTAAAAGTTAGAATATTTTTCTTTTTAGAATAATTTTAGCGAACGATAAGATAAAGATTGCTCAACAAGGTTTTATTTTACCAGAAAATCTTGTATAATAGAATCAATAAAGAATAAAAGAGGATTGATTATGAAAAAGAAAAAATTCATTATCCCCATTTTGTCAACATTGCTAATTGCTCCAGCAATTTTAGCACATCAGGTTTCTGCTGATGCTGTAGATCCAGCTGCTTCAACAGCACCTGTAGAGCAAGTAGAAGTTCCTAAAGAAAATCAGTCGGTTGCCCCTACGATCGCTCAAGGAGATTCAGCAGTTTCGCCTGCTACTGAAGCTTCCACGGAGAAAGTAACAGAAAAGAGCGAGAACAAACAAGTTGAAACTTCTGTAACTCCAGCCGCTCAAGCGGTTGCTGCACCTACAACTCAATCTGAAAAAGATACGGTTATTCTTCATACAAATGATGTACACGGTCGTATTGTAGAAGAAAAAGGTGTCATTGGCGATGCTAAATTAGCAGCAGTCATTGAGCAAGAACGTGCAAAGACTAATCAAACAACACTTGTTGTGGATGCAGGCGATGCTTTTCAAGGACTTCCGATTTCCAATAGCTCAAAAGGAGAAGAACGCGCGAATATTTTAAATAAGATTGGCTATGACGCAATGGCGGTCGGAAATCATGAATTTGACTTTGGTTTGGATGAGGTGAAAAAATACAAAGAAATTTTGAAATTCCCTCTTCTTAGTGCCAATACTTATGTCAATGGAGCGCGTCTTTTCCAAGCTTCTACGATTGTTGATAAAGACAAGAATGTTGTGGGAGATGAATTTGTGGTTATTGGGGTGACAACGCCAGAAACTGCAACAAAAACACACCCACGCAATGTTCAAGGGGTTACGTTTACAGATCCAATTTCAGAAGTCAATAAAGTCATTGAAGAAGTGGAATCTCGTGCGAAAGCGGAAGGTAAAACTTACAAACATTATGTCATTCTGGCGCATTTGGGTGTAGATACGACGACACCAGTTGAATGGCGTGGTTCTACCTTGGCAGAAGCATTATCAAAAAATCCTTTGCTCAAAGGGAAACGTGTGACGGTGATTGACGGGCATTCACATACTGTAGAATCAGTAACCTATGGAGACAATGTTACTTATAATCAAACAGGTAGTTACTTGCATAATATCGGAAAAGTAACATACAAATCTGGTCAAATCCTAGGAAACCCACAGCAAATATCAGCTGATTCAGTGAAAGGAATTACTCCAGATCCAGCTATTCAGCAATTGGTCAATAAAATCAAAGAGAAATATGACCAAGAAAACGCAAAAGTGGTCGTTGCTAATAGCCCAGTTGAGTTAAATGGTAATCGAGAAAATGTCCGTGTGCGGGAAACCAATCTTGGAAATGTCGTAGCAGATGCGCTCTATGAGTACGGGCAAACAGGATTCAGTCATAAGACAGACCTTGCTGTAACTAACGGCGGCGGACTTCGTGAAACAATTGCGAAAGGAAAACCAATCACCAAAGGAGATATCATTGCTGTTCTACCATTTGGTAATACCATTACTCAAATAAAAGTAACTGGGCAAAACATCGCAGACATGTTTGCTAAGTCTTTAGGCTCTATTTTACAAGAAAAAGACGGCAAACCAGTCCTAGATGAAAATGGGCAACCGCTACTTGAACCAAGTGGTGGCTTCCTTCAAGTTTCTGGAGCAAAAGTTTATTATGACACAACCTTGCCAGCTGATAAGCGTATTCTTGGCATTGAAATTAAAAATCCTGAAACAGGAAAATATGAAAAATTAAATCTCACAAAAACTTACTATCTTACAACCAATGATTTCTTGGCTGCAGGTGGTGATGGTTATAGTATGTTGGGCGGGGCTCGCGAAGAAGGTCCTTCAATGGATGTGGCTTTTGCGGACTATTTAGCAAAAACAGACTTAACAGCTTATGCGGTTGTCAATCCTAATTCACGAACTATCTCAATCTCAACTGCACAATACAAGAAACTTCAAGATCAAGCTGCTAACCAAGTGAAGCCAAATGAAACTGGAGAAAAAGAACTTGTGCCAGCAGTTCAAACAAATACAGCTCAAAGAACGGCAACGATTCCAGTCAATGTACACAAACAATTTGTGCCTTCAGGTCAAAAGAGCTTGCCAGAAACAGGTATAACAGATACTACCTTTATCAGTTTACTTGGCTTTGTTGTTGGACTTTTAGGATTATCCAGATTTAAAAAAGCTCACAAAGAATAAAATAAAAGGAAGCTAAGATTTTTTATCCTAGCTTCTTTTATTTCTGTTTAGGTTGTTGTTTGGTGATATTCAATCCGAAGGGAATGAGGTTTTCTTGTTTCATCCGAATTCGCTGGATATTATCTTTATGTCGGACGATAATGATGAGCGCTAATGCGAGTACAATTACGGTAAAGAGTACATCATAACGTGGTAAAAGAAAGCCAAATAGTGGGAAAATTAAGGCTCCCAGAATAGCGGAGGCAGCAGCTGTCACACTTGAAAAGGAAATCATACTAGTCAGATACAAGCAGCTGAAAAAGATGACAGCTAAATAAGTGAAGAAAGTCGGTGAGAAGCCCAGAATGACACCTGCACTGGTTGCCACGGCTTTACCGCCTTTAAATTCAGCAAAAATGGGGAAGGTATGCCCAAGAACGGCTAAAAGTCCAAAAACGAGAGGAGAAATACCGTTGATATGAAGGAAAAATGGCAATAGTGTCGCAAATGTCCCTTTAAAAAAGTCAAAAATAAAGGTGATGATGCCTGCTTTTTTTCCAAGGACACGAAAGGTATTGGTCGTCCCTGTATTTCCGCTGCCGTGTTCGCGGAGATTTTTCTTGTAAAATACTTGTCCAATCCAAAGCCCGGCAGGGATTGAACCAATCAAATAAGCTACTATCAATGTAAAAACTATCTTTATCATGTTTTTATTATACCATGAATTTTGATTTTGATAGTTGAACGACCAGAAATATTTTATAAAATTTGTCTAGGCTGAAAAAATAGCGGCGAGAAGAAGAAAGAATACACTATTTTCTAAAAATCTTTGCAAAATTTGCTAAAAACTTGTAAGATAGAAAGGATGAATGATTCAGGAGGTTCCTTGTGGCAAAAAAGGAAATCAATATTAACAATTACAATGATGATGCCATTCAAGTATTAGAAGGATTGGACGCGGTTCGTAAGCGTCCTGGTATGTATATCGGATCAACGGATGCAACTGGGCTTCACCATTTGGTCTGGGAAATTGTTGACAATGCAGTTGATGAGGCTCTGTCTGGCTTTGGCGACAAGATTGACGTGACGATTAACAAAGACGGGAGTTTGACTGTAGCAGACCACGGTCGGGGAATGCCAGTCGGTATGCACGCGATGGGAATCCCAACTGTTGAGGTTATTTTTACGGTACTGCATGCAGGCGGAAAATTCGGTCAGGGCGGTTACAAGACATCGGGAGGCTTACACGGGGTTGGTTCTTCTGTGGTCAATGCGCTGTCTAGTTGGTTAGAAGTTGAAATCACACGTGACGGTACAATTTATAAACAACGTTTTGAAAATGGTGGAAAGCCAGCAACAACTTTGAAGAAAATTGGAACAGCAGCTAAGTCCAAATCTGGTACGAAAGTGACTTTCATGCCAGATGACACGATTTTCTCAACGATTGATTTTAAATATAATACAATCGCAGAGCGGCTTAATGAATCGGCCTTTTTGCTCAAAAACGTTCACCTTTCTCTGACAGATGAGCGAACGGGCGAGTCTGTTGATTTTCATTATGAAAATGGGGTGCAAGATTTTGTTAGCTATCTGAATGAAGATAAGGAAACATTGACACCAGTTCTTTATTTCGAGGGAGAAGAGGGCGGTTTTCAGGTAGAGGTGGCTCTCCAGTACAATGACGGTTACTCAGACAATATCCTTTCTTTTGTCAATAACGTCCGCACCAAGGACGGCGGAACGCACGAGACGGGCCTCAAGTCAGCCATTACCAAGGTCATGAATGACTATGCGAGAAAGACTGGATTGCTGAAAGAAAAGGATAAAAATCTGGAAGGTTCTGACTATCGTGAGGGTCTAGCAGCTGTCCTTTCGATCTTAGTGCCGGAAGAGCATTTGCAGTTTGAGGGACAGACTAAGGACAAGTTAGGAAGCCCACTGGCTCGACCTGCAGTGGATTCGATTGTATCAGATAAGTTGACCTTCTTCTTGATGGAAAATGGTGAATTGGCTTCTAATTTGATCCGCAAAGCAATCAAAGCTCGTGATGCGAGAGAAGCTGCTCGTAAAGCTCGTGATGAAAGCAGAAATGGCAAGAAAAGCAAGAAAGATAAGGGATTACTTTCTGGCAAATTGACCCCAGCTCAGTCTAAAAATCCAGCAAAGAATGAGCTCTATCTGGTCGAAGGAGATTCAGCGGGTGGCTCTGCCAAGCAAGGACGCGACCGCAAGTTTCAGGCGATTCTGCCCCTGCGCGGTAAGGTCATCAATACTGCCAAAGCCAAAATGGCCGATATTCTCAAAAACGAAGAAATCAACACTATGATTTACACCATTGGTGCAGGTGTTGGTTCGGACTTCTCCCTCGAAGACGCCAACTACGACAAGATTATCATCATGACCGATGCGGATACGGACGGTGCCCATATCCAGACGCTCTTGCTGACTTTCTTTTACCGCTACATGCGCCCACTCGTAGAAGCGGGGCATGTCTATATCGCCCTGCCCCCTCTTTATAAAATGTCCAAAGGCAAAGGCAAGAATGAGGTTGTCGAGTATGCTTGGACAGACGGCGAGCTAGAAGATCTGCGCAAGAAATTTGGCAAAGGTGCCATGCTGCAGCGCTACAAAGGGCTTGGAGAAATGAACGCCGACCAGCTCTGGGAAACCACCATGAATCCTGAAAATCGTACCCTTATCCGTGTTACCATCGAAGACCTCGCTCGTGCCGAACGCCGCGTCAATGTCCTCATGGGCGACAAAGTCCCGCCCCGCCGTAAATGGATTGAAGATAATGTCAAGTTTACGCTGGAGGAGAGTGGGGAAATGGTGTTTTAGGAGGTTATCATGTGGGAGCTTTTAGGAAAACTAGCTAAGTATTTATGGTATTTATGGGATTTATGGGATTTGTTTATCAAAAAAATAGAATTTAAAGGTTCACAGTTGCTTTATTCTGATAGTTTATATCAGATGATGTTTAGTAAGGAATTATATTCTGGATATGGGCGAGCAGAACTTAATATTGACTTTTCAAATCCTGCATCAATTCCAAAACAGATTAATATTGGTGAATTAGAATATAGAGTATCTGGATACCAAGAGATTGAGTTTGAACATATGGTATTAGATTATATTTTGGTAGATAAGAGCAACAGGCCGATTGCTGGAATAAATTTCACACCTATTACTTTTTTTCTGTATGCTATCAATAATGGCAACTGCATAAGTAGTAAGTGTTGTGAGATACGTTTTCTAGGAGATAGTGATTTACTAGATGAACAGAATATACAATTTGAGTTACAACCTGGAGAAGTAAGAAATATTTACAAATTTGAACTTAATTCTGAGTCACTTGTTAAACTTTTCAGACAAAACAAATATTCAAGATTATATATAGTACTGTCATTCGAAAACAACTCAAAAAAAGTAAGTATTCAATTTATAAATGGACGATTTGATTTCTATATTGGTTCTAGAGGAGCTGTATCTCCTATGAATGGTAATATCATTGATTTAATTGTTGATAAAAATTTCACTGCTCATAACGACAAATCAATTGATTTTGAACCACATTCATCTAAAACAATAACTTTTAAAATGTTTCCTTTAGTCTCATCGGAATTTACTTTAGAATTATCATATAAAAAAAAGAAATTGTGTGAGAAGCAAATAAAAGTTTTTGTTCCACAATATTGTATTTCGTCGCTAAAATGTAAGATTTTAGAATGTGATTTTGCTGCTATATTTATGTCTAAAAATGGTCTAACTAATTATTTACTGACTGATTATGTTGATAATAAAGATGAATTATGCCAATATAAATCTGAACTGTTTTTGACTCACCAAATTGACGAATAAATAAATCCTTCTCACCAGATTTTCGGACAAGCTCGTTAGAGCAAAAGTAAAGTCGTTCAACTTTCGGACAAGCGACTTTTTAGCAAATCCCGATTGTTCTTTTTTTCGGACAAGAGTTTTTAGAACAAAAGACGGACGTTCTAATTTCGGACGAACGGTTTTTGAGTAAAAAGCCTTTTCCGAAACTGAATAATGTAAAAATGATATGAAATAGATTAGAATTTAAAAGAATTAGGAGAAAATAATGAAATTGACATACGGAATCACTACGTTGGACACGAAAACTCTGGATAAAAGTGAATTCTCCCAGCTTATGACCGAGTCGAAAGAGGCGATTACTGCTTTTAACAAGGCGCATAAGGTGGAAAGTATTTATACGAGTAAGCTGGAAGAGATGAGCCAGCACTTGGCCAAGTTTCAGGAGGGTCTGCATCGGGCGAAAGCAAGAAGTTTGGTGACAAGTTTAGACCAAGCTGATCGCGAGCGAGATGATGCTTTGGGGACGCTGACTGCTTTGGTGCGGGCATTTTCGAGGGTTAAGGAGACTGCAACGAAAGAAGCCTACGACACCTTGACGGACCTGCTGAAAAATTACGCTGGGATTGCGGCTGCCAACTATGAAAAAGAGACAGAGGGCATCAACCACCTGCTCCAAGAGCTGAAGAAATCAACTTATCAAACGGCGCTGGCAAAACTGCACTTGGAAGCTCATGTGGAAAGCTTGGTAACTGCGCAAAAGCGGTTTGAAGAAGCCTATAAGGAGCGCTTGACTGAATTAAAAGGCAAAGTGCCTAGCCAAAGCAAGCAACTTCGCATTCAGCTACAAGAAATTTACGATTTCTTGCTGGATTTCACCGCTATCATGACCTATGCCTACCCAGAAAGAAGCCACTATGCGGATCTTCGCGACCACCTCAATACCATTCGCAGCCGCTACAAAAAACGCAAAGCGGTTAAGAAAGTGAAAGAAGCGATCTAGCAAAAAGGTAGGTACCTCCATGAGAACTGAAAGTGAAATGTTGGATTTGATTTTGCAAATTGCAAAAGTCATACAAGCGGATGCAGTCGCTCTGTATGGCTCGCGGACAAATCCGAATGCTCCCAAGGACGAGTTTCAAGACTATGATGTGGTCTACGTTGTAGATGATTTGGCTGCTCTGGTAACTGACCTTGCTTGGTTAGAAGCGTTTGGCAAGCGCATCATCGAGCAACATAATATACTTGACCATCGCCGTCTTTATCTGATGCTCTTTGAAGATGGCAATCGGATAGATCTGACTCTCTGCCCCAAGGAACACATCAAAGAATGGGTGGATAGCGAAGCAGATTTCACAGTGCTGGATGACCCGCAGGGACTCTTTCAGCCCTATACACCTACTCCCAAACGTTATTGGACAAAACCAGCGAGTGCAGATGATTTTGCAAAATCTTGCAATGAATTCTGGTGGGTTTCAGCCTATGTTGTCAAGGGGATTCAGCGTCAGCAATTTGTGTATGCGGTGGATCATCTCTATGGTATCTGTCAGAAAGAATTGCTGAAATTATTGGCTTGGCAAGTGGCAGCAGACAGAGGAGTCATTGATGTCGGCAAAAACTACAAGTACCTGTTTGAGTATTTGCCTGCTGAGAAGGAGGAAGAATTTGCCGCTTTGCTTGATTTTTCCAACAAAGAAAGCCTCATCCAGTCTCTACTGTCTACGCAGCAATTTTTCCACAGAGAAGCTCAGGTTTTCTCTCTCAAGACTGGTTTTCCTTATGATAAAGAAACTGCAGAAAAAATGATTCAGTACACTAAAGAAAAACTGAATCTAAGAAAGTGATAATCCACTTTGCTCATTCATAAGAGATGCCTCTTACATCAGGAAGCATTAAAAAAGAAAATTACAGAAAGGATAGTTTGGTTGTATAGCAACTGAACACGGGACTAAGACTTAGAAAAAAAGATAAATCGATTGGAGTTCATCGAACCCTGCATCGATTTCCTATTTTTCTACAGAAATTTTCGGCAAGCCGAAACGTCCCTTTGTATCTTATGAGTAACATTCAAAACATGTCCTTAGAGGACATCATGGGAGAGCGTTTTGGGCGCTACTCCAAATACATCATTCAAGAGCGGGCTTTACCCGATATTCGTGACGGACTGAAGCCCGTGCAGCGTCGGATTCTTTATTCGATGAACAAGGACGGCAATACCTTTGACAAGGGCTACCGCAAGTCGGCAAAGTCTGTCGGAAATATCATGGGGAATTTCCACCCGCATGGTGACAGCTCCATTTACGACGCCATGGTGCGTATGTCTCAGGACTGGAAGAACCGTGAAATTTTAGTGGAAATGCACGGAAATAACGGTTCTATGGACGGCGATCCGCCAGCCGCTATGCGGTACACCGAAGCTCGCCTGTCTGAGATTGCGGGCTACTTGCTCCAAGACATCGAAAAGGACACTGTGCCTTTTGCTTGGAACTTTGACGATACGGAAAAAGAACCGACTGTATTGCCTGCTGCCTTTCCCAATCTTTTGGTGAATGGGGCAACGGGGATTTCTGCTGGGTATGCGACGGACATTCCGCCTCACAATCTGGCGGAAGTCATCGATGCGGTGGTGTATATGATTGACCACCCCAAAGCCAAAGTTGACAAACTCATGGAGTTTCTGCCGGGGCCTGACTTCCCAACGGGGGCCATTGTGCAAGGGCGAGATGAGATTAAGAAAGCCTATGAGACTGGGAAAGGTCGCGTTGTCGTGCGTTCTCGGACGGAGATTGAAAAGCTCAAAGGCGGCAAAGAGCAGATTGTTGTCACTGAAATTCCTTATGAGATTAACAAGGCTGTTTTGGTTAAGAAGATTGATGACGTTCGGGTCAATAATAAGGTAGCTGGTATTGCGGAAGTACGGGATGAGTCTGACCGTGACGGGCTTCGTATTGCTATTGAGCTGAAAAAGGATGCCAATACCGAGCTGATTTTGAATTATCTCTTTAAATATACGGATTTGCAGGTCAATTACAATTTTAACATGGTGGCGATTGATCATTTTACACCGCGTTTGGTAGGGATCGTGCCGATTCTGACTAGTTACATCGCCCACCGAAAAGAGATTATTCTGGCGCGTAGTCGTTTTGACAAAGCGAAAGCAGAGAAGCGCCTGCATATCGTAGAAGGCTTGATTCGAGTGATTTCTATCTTGGATGAAGTGATTGCGCTCATTCGTGCGTCGGAAAATAAAGCTGACGCCAAGGAAAATCTCAAAGTCAGCTATGATTTCACCGAAGAGCAGGCAGAGGCCATTGTCACTCTCCAACTTTATCGCTTGACTAATACAGACGTGGTGATTCTGGAAGAAGAACAAGCAGAATTGCACGAAAAAATTGCCATGCTCTCAGCCATTATCGGTGATGAGCGGACCATGTACAATCTCATGAAGCGTGAACTTCGCGAGGTCAAAAAGAAATTTGGCAATCCTCGTCTTAGTGAATTGCAAGATACGGCTAATACCATTGAGATTGATACAGCTAGTCTGATTGTAGAAGAAGAAACCTATGTCAGCGTCACTCGTGGCGGCTACATCAAACGCACCAGTCCACGTTCTTTCAATTCATCAACGGTTGACGAGGTCGGCAAGCGCGAGGACGACCGTCTGATTTTTGTCAGCTCGGCGAAAACCACTCAGCACCTTTTGATTTTTACCAATCTTGGAAATGTCATCTATCGACCAGTTCATGAATTGGCAGACATTCGCTGGAAAGAAATCGGGGAACACCTCAGCCAGACCATTACCAATTTTGAGACCAACGAAGAAGTCATCTACACTGAGTTAGTAGATAATTTTGACGAAGGCACTTATTTTGCGGTAACAAAACTAGGACAAATCAAGCGTGTAGAGCGAAAAGAATTCAGTCCTTGGCGCACCTATAAGTCCAAGTCTGTTAAATTTGCTAAATTAAAAAATGAAGACGACCAAATTATCACACTTTCTCCAATCAAGCTAGACGATGTTATGCTAGTGACCCAGAACGGCTATGCCTTGCGGTTCAATATCGAAGAAGTACCAGTTGTGGGCGCTAAGGCAGCAGGTGTCAAAGCTATCAATCTCAAAAAAGATGATGTCTTAGCAGCAGCTTTTATTGCCAATACTGATTCACTTTATATCTTGACCCAACGCGGAGCACTCAAGCGAATGGCAGTTGCAGATATTCCTGTGACTAGCCGAGCAAATCGTGGTTTGCAAGTGTTGCGCGAGCTGAAGTCCAAGCCACATCGTATTTTCCAAGCAGGTCCTGTCTTTGGAGAGCAACCTGCAGAACTAGACCTCTTTAGTTCAGATCATCCAACAGCAGAAGAAGAGCAGATTCTTTCTATTGTTTCTAACAAAGGAACGATTTACCAAGTGAATCTTGCTGACCTCGGTTTGTCTGAAAGAACCAGCAACGGTAGCTTTATCTCTGATACTATTTCTGATGAAGAAGTGTTCTCTGCGAATATTAAATAATTGAAAATCAGTCCAAGCGGCTGATTTTTTATTGTCTTTATAAACTGAAATTAAAAAATTTTCAGAATTTTGCAAAAAACTATTGAAAATATCTAAAAATAGTGTAAAATAAAAATCATAAAATTAAAAAGGAGAATGTTATGTCAGTAAATCTTGATTGGGAAAATCTTGGCTTTTCCTATATGAAATTGCCTTATCGTTATCTTGCTTATTATAAAAATGGTCAGTGGGAAAAAGGAGGATTGACTGAAGATGCAACTCTGCACATGTCTGAATCTTCTCCTTGTCTTCATTATGGGCAACAAGCTTTTGAGGGAATGAAAGCCTATCGCACGAAAGACGGAAGTGTACAACTATTTCGTCCAGATCAAAACGCGAAACGTCTGCAACGCACCTCAGACCGTCTCTTGATGCCGCAAGTTCCGACTGATATGTTTGTAGATGCTGTGAAGCAAGTGGTTCGTGCAAATGAAGAATACGTTCCGCCGTACGGAACGGGAGGAACCCTTTATATTCGTCCGCTATTGTTAGGTGTTGGTGACATCATCGGTGTTAAACCAGCAGATGAATACATTTTTACCGTATTTGCCATGCCTGTTGGAAATTACTTTAAAGGGGGCTTGACTCCAACAAACTTTATCGTTTCTGACAAGTATGACCGTGCTGCTCCTTATGGAACAGGTGCTGCTAAAGTCGGCGGTAACTACGCAGCAAGCTTGCTTCCAGGACAAATAGCGCATGAAAAGAAATTCTCTGATGTCATTTATCTAGACCCAGCTACTCACACGAAGATTGAAGAAGTGGGATCTGCAAACTTCTTTGGAATTACCAAAGACAACGAATTTGTAACACCATATAGCCCATCTATCCTTCCTTCTATCACAAAATATTCTCTTCTATACCTAGCAGAACATCGTTTGGGCTTGAAAGCTATCGAAGGAGATGTGCCAATTGATGATTTGGATCGTTTTGCTGAAGCAGGGGCTTGCGGTACAGCAGCGGTCATCTCTCCAATTGGTGGTATTCAGCACGGTGACGATTTCCATGTCTTTTATAGTGAAACAGAAGTTGGACCTGTCACTCGAAAACTCTATAATGAATTAACCGGCATCCAATTTGGCGATGTTGAAGCACCAGAAGGTTGGATTGTAAAAGTTTAAAAATTTTTGAAGCTATCTCTCGATTGAGGTAGCTTTTATTTTCACGTAGCACTTGCTAGTTTTCCTATTTTTTTGTAAAATAGAGACTTGAAAGAGGTATATGATGAGTAAAAAAGATAAAAAGATTGAAATCCAATTGGCAGATAGCAAAGTTAAAATAGGAACTGACCAGTACGAAGGTTATGTTTTATCTATTGGTAAAAAAGTCATTGGTCAAATTGCTGAGTTAGACGGGCAATTTGCTATCATAAAAAATGAAAATGTTGATAGTTTTTATAAAAAACTTGAAAATGCCGTGGAAAAATTGATTGAAACCTATAATTTGGGGAAATAAATGCTTGTGTTTTCCTTTCATCAATGGTATAATAAATACTGTTGATTATACAGGAGAGGTAGCGAAGAGGCTAAACGCGGCGGACTGTAAATCCGCTCCTTCGGGTTCGGGG
>ERZ773269.2876-NODE-2876-length-12232-cov-19.784019_pt1 | contig 12232 bp, 14 predicted proteins | sample MGYA00511958_ERZ773269 | MGnify/ENA primary metagenome ERZ773269 (study PRJEB29015, sample SAMEA2737761) | human gut metagenome | biome: human gut; feature: human-associated habitat; material: faeces | place: China | collected 2012 ... | reverse complement strand
GAAAAGTACTTTTCAACCAAGTAAAATCCGTCGTCAACGTAAACATGGATTTCGTCACCGTATGTCAACGAAAAATGGTCGTCGCGTCTTAGCTGCGCGTCGTCGTAAGGGACGTAAAGTCTTGTCAGCCTAATGGAAAGAACTTTTTTTCTGTGTTAATGATAGGAGAATTATTTACCTAAATGCTATGGTGCGTCTCATGATCTATTTTCATTGGAATAAGTTTTCAAAGTTTGACAAATAAATCAGAACCAGCAGGAACTCGAGCCTGTTGGCTTTTTATATGTCTCTCTGTTAAAAGGTGTAAGGCTAATGCATAAGAGGGGACAGACAGCTATTATTTTTCATTTTCAAAGGGGGGCTGTACTAAAATCAGCTCCATTATCTCACTCAGTAAACCATAATATTTTATTTAGCATATGTTATAATGATAGTATGCTACAAATATTTGATACTCACACCCACCTTAACGTGGAAGATTTTACTGGAAAAGAACAAGAAGAAATTGACTTTGCGCATGAACTCGGCATAACCAAGATGAACATTGTTGGTTTTGACCAATCAACCATTAAGCGTGCTCTTGAATTGGCTGAGCTCTACCCAGAACTCTATGCAACTATCGGCTGGCACCCGACTGAAGCTGGTTCCTACATTCAGGAAGTGGAGGACATGATTGTCAGCCATCTGCATGACCCTAAAGTTATCGCTCTCGGCGAAATTGGGCTAGATTACCACTGGATGGAAGATCCTAAAGAAGTACAGATCGAGGTTTTCAAGCGCCAGATTCAGTTATCCAAAGACCATGACCTGCCCTTTGTTGTTCACACCCGTGATGCTTTAGATGATACTTATGAGATTATCAAAGAGGCGGGAGTTGGTCCGCGCGGTGGCATCATGCATTCTTACTCAGGCTCTTTGGAAATGGCTGAGCGTTTCATAGATTTGGGCATGATGATTTCATTTTCTGGCGTGGTCACCTTTAAGAAGGCTTTGGATGTCCAAGAGGCTGCGCAGTATTTACCATTGGATACAATCTTGGTCGAAACCGACGCACCCTATCTCGCTCCTGTACCCAAACGTGGCCGTAAAAATCATACTGCCTATACTCGCTATGTTGTAGACAAAATCGCAGAGCTTCGCGGTCTCATGATCGAAGAAGTTGCCCAAGTCACCTACGACAATGCTATGAGACTATTCAGATTGAAAGACTAGAGAGAGGGAGCCCTTAAAGAACAAGGGCACTGTGATGAAAATCACTTAGCAGAGCACTAGCGGCCGAAGGTCGCTCAATAAGACAGTTGCCGCCGTAGCAAAAATCTTCTAACAACTGTTTGTTAGAGGACGATGAAAACTTCAAGACCTTAGGCTTGAAGTTTAGCAATGAAACCAAAGGTTTGCTTGCGTCCATGCTACCTTAGGCAAGCTGTCAAAAAAATAGAATTTATGACAGAAAAAATCAAAATACAAGAAGTCCTCGTCGTCGAAGGCAAAGACGACACCGTCAATCTACGTCGCTTTTATGATGTAGATACATACGAAACCAGAGGATCAGCTATCAATGATGAAGATTTAGAGCGCATCGAAAAACTCAATAATCTGCGCGGAGTTATCGTATTTACTGATCCAGACTATAATGGCGAACGCATTCGCAAGCTGATTATGACAGCTGTTCCGACCGCTAAACATGCTTTTCTCAATCGCGGTGAAGCAGTGCCTAAGTCCAAAACTAAAGGACGTTCGCTGGGCGTTGAACATGCCTCTTTTGAAGATTTGCAAAAGGCTTTGTCTGGTGTTTTGGGTAACTATGATGATGAAAATCATTTTGATATTAGCAAGTCCGACCTTATGCGCTTTGGCCTTCTCATGGGAGCTGATAGCCGCAAGCGCCGTGAGTATCTTGGGGAAAAGCTGCGTATAGGTTACAGTAATGGCAAACAGCTGCTTAAACGCTTGGAACTCTTTGGAATTACTAAGGCGGAAGTTGAAGAAGTGATGGAAAAGTATCAAAAAAGATAGAAATTGGAAGACAAAATAGCTACAATCAGACTAGAGCGAGGCACAAAAGGTGCTAATATGTTTAGGAAGTTTAAAGTTTTCATTGATGGCGAATACGTTGGAAAAATTAAGTGAGGGTAGAAATTAAAATTTCATGTATCAGAGGGCATGTACGAAGTTTATTGTAAGATTGACTGGGAACAGAGCAACACCTTGACGGTTGACCTCCCAGCAGCAGGTGCAGATCTGATTGTTAATTCAAAAGGAATAGCAGAATAATTGAGGAGGAAATCATATGACAGCTTTTTACCTACTAGTTCCTTTCCTGTTTATCAGATTTATTTTTCTCTCACTCTTGGATAGGAAAGCAACGGGGCGGGCAGCCCATTTTGCTTCGATGCAGGGAAAAGAAATAATAGCTTACTATTTTTATCAATTATCTACCCTTATGCTCCTGATTGTTCCTTTCTTTTTAAAAGTCACTCTTCATTTCTCTAGTTTTTTCTATTTGGGGTTGGGTGCCTATCTCTTAGGCAGTGTGCTTCTTTTTTTGGTCATAAAGGATTTTGCCAACCCTGATGAAAAAGGATTGAATACCAAAGGGCTCTATGCTCTGTCCCGTCACCCAATGTATATTGCTTATTTTGTTTTATTTTTTTTTAGGCGTGGCGATGCTGACTCAGTCGTTAACACTGCTCATTTTCTTAGCGATTTTTCAACTATCAGCTTACTTTATCATACTGGCAGAGGAAAGAGAGTGTTTAATAAAATTTGGCGCTGCCTATCAAGAATACCAAAAACGAGTTAGGATGTATCTGTGAAGTTTATTTTTACAAATCAGACTGTTTCTATAAGGAAGATTAGCTAATAAGAGCCCTTCTACGTGGTGTTACACCCATTGAAAGAAATAAAATTCCCAAAATGGCTTATCTTAGGGGGATTTTGGAGTTTACAGGTTTGCAGTCTGTTCAAACTTATATTCAGAGTGGTAACATCATCTGTGAGACGGATTTGTCGGATGAAAAGTTTAACCAGCTCATTCACGATACTATTAAAATCAAGCCTAACTGGTGCAGATTGCTGCGGAGCAATCTTTTGTGACAGCTTCGACATCTCACGCATACCAATGATGTCTGGCCTTCAGAACTTTCCTACACCTAATTATTCGTAAAATGTTATAAATTTTCTCTCCCCCAACCATTCAAAGACATCAGTAAATTTAATAATTCCTTGCCCTTATTTGTCAGTGAATACTGAGTATGGAGCGGCCAAGTCTTGAAGTCTTCTTTGAAAATAAGCTTGTTTTGAATGAGACTGTCTAAAGATCGCGTCAGCATGATTTTGGTAATGCCATCAACTTCTCTCTTTAGCTGATTAAAGCGGATGGGGCTTTTTTGCGAGATAACCCAAAAAATCTGTAGTGCCCATTTGCTTGAAAGAGCGTCCATAACACGGGTTAAACCGCAATTCCAGTTTGGCTTTGTTTGCATTATTTTCTCCTGATTTGGTAGGTCACAAAAAAGTGCCTACTGTTTTTCTTTTGATAAGCCTATTATAATAAAACTATCTTAAAAAACAAGGAGGCTTATGATGAATGATTATTTGAATTTCTTAGATGGACGCGTATCAGTCAGACAATTTGATCCTGATGCAGTCCTGCCAAATGATCTTATCAAGGATATGTTAGAGCATGCCAGCTATGCTCCGTCTGGTAATAATTTTCAACCTTGGCGCGTTGTGGTTGTGAAAAATAAAAACAAACAAGAAGATCTGAAAAAACTGGCAGCCCTTCAGCCGCAAGTTGCAACTGCGTCGGCAGTATTTCTCTTATTTGGGGATGAAAATGCCTATGATTTGACTTGGTGGCAGGAATTTCATGTGCAAAAAGGTATTATCACGAAAGATGAAGCAGCAGCGCGAGCTGAACGAATTCGTCAGTACTTTGACCTGCACCCTGAGGATAAGGAGACTCAGGGTTTACGATTAGATGTTGGGCTCTTTGCTATGAATCTCATGCAGGTTGTGAGGGTTTACGGCTATGATAGTGTGCCTATGCGTGGCGTGGATTTTGATGCTATTAAAACCTATCTCGACATGCCGAATGGTTGGGAACCTATTTTGATGCTGCCGGTGGGAAAAGCATTGCAGGCAGGCAATCCGCATGTGAGGAAGTCTGTTGCAGAATTTGCAGAGATTATTGAATAAGGTAAGTGGAGGCTAAGAACTATCGGCCTTTGCTTTATTTTATGTTACAATAAGGAAGGTGAAATTGATTTACTGTAGTAAGATGCTGTAGACAGAATTAAGATATATATGAATATTTGAAAGTGAGAAAAATCGATGAAATTTGAACCAGAAGTTGCTAGAGATATTTTGTTGGATGTTGAAGAGCTACATCAATATCCAGATCCTTTTACATTTTCAACCCCTGAGAAATTCAACAGAGCGAAGAAATATGATATTGATACAATTGCATATCACTGCAATCTTCTTAAAGAAGAAGGATTTTTAAATTATGATCCTATATATGGAAATAATGAACTACAAATGGTGTTTATTAACGGTCTCACCTATGCTGGTCACCAGTTCCTAGATTCTATAAGAAGCCCTAAGGTATGGAGAGAAACTAAAACTCGCGCTGAAAAATTAGGTGTATTTACTATAAATATCATATCGGACATAGCCTCAAGTGTTATTTCAGATATGATAAAACGATAAATATTGAGAATAGAGAATTTTATGAAAATCGCAGACAAAACCGTTACTCGCGCTATTTTGGAGCGCCACGGGTTCACGTTTAAGAAATCATTTGGTCAGAATTTTTTGACCGATACCAATATCTTGCAGAAGATTGTCGATACGGCTGAGATTGACAAAACTGTCAATGTCATTGAGATTGGTCCTGGCATTGGTGCTCTGACCGAATTTTTGGCGGAGAATGCCACTGAGGTTATGGCTTTTGAGATTGATGATCGCCTTGTCCCGATTTTGGCGGATACGCTGCGCGATTTTGACAATATCAAGGTGGTCAATGAAGATATTCTCAAGTCCGACTTGCAGACATGTATCAAGGAATTTGCCAATCCTGACCTGCCTATCAAGGTGGTAGCCAACCTGCCTTACTACATCACGACGCCTATCCTCATGCACTTGATTGAGAGTAAAATTCCTTTTGCGGAGTTTGTGGTCATGATGCAAAAAGAGGTGGCAGACCGCATTTCAGCTCAGCCAAATACCAAGGCTTATGGGTCTTTGTCAATCGCTGTGCAGTATTACATGACGGCTAAGGTTGCTTTCATTGTGCCACGTACCGTCTTTGTGCCAGCACCCAATGTTGATTCAGCCATTCTTAAGATGACCCGCCGTGAACAACCGCTGGTGCAAGTGCAGGATGAAGATTTCTTCTTCCGCGTCGGCAAAGCTGCTTTTGTTCACCGCCGTAAAACCCTCTGGAACAATCTCACCAGCCACTTTGGTAATTCAGAAGAGGTCAAAGTCAAGCTGGAACAAGCCTTGGAAGCAGCAGACATCAAACCATCTATTCGTGGTGAAGCACTGACGATTACAGACTTTGCCAGATTGGCAGATGCTCTACGAGAAGTTGATTTGAAATGAAGGATTCTTATGACTAAGCCCAAACTAATCGCTGCTTTCTGCGCTGTTCTTTACTTCATACAAGCCTTCCTGCATTTCTTGATTTTGTTAGGCTTGCCTTTGGGTGGTTTCTTTTTCGGAGGACTTTACACGGTCTTTCCGCTTTGGCTAAGACCAGCCAATCTCTTTTTCGCCCTGATTTGGTCATTTTTTGCTTATTTTTACTTGATCTATGGGCAAATTCTTCCAAGCCACTGGCCCAAAGCAAAGCTGAATCTCGTCATGGTAACAATGACAGGGCTGTCTTTATTAGCAACCGTTTTTAATCTTTTTATCAGCAGCAGCCCGCTTGAAAATTATGGCACAGGCAGTGTGACAGCTTTGACCTTCTTGCTAAGTTGCTGCCTGCTTGTCTTATCAAAAAAATCTCGCTAAGTCAGTGAGATTTTTCTTATTATTTAAACTAAAGCAATCAATCATAATTTAAATCCATTTGATTAAATCATCTTACTGGAATATTTTAGCTTCTTTCAATGTTAAGGAAAGGACGGGATTTGAACCCGCGCATGAACAATGTCCACTTGCCGGATTTCGAGTCCGGTGCTGTACCAAGCTGAGCCACCTTTCCAAAATATAACGAGGAAACACAATGAGGCATAACTTGTGTTAGGCACACTGTGGTCAAACAATTTTATAATATTTTTTAAATGAACTTGACAAGGCAGTGAAATAAAAGATAATACTGAAGAAGTAGATTAAGTTAAACTAACGTTGTCAAGGCATTCAAAAATGCGGAGAAAGGGATTTGAACCCTCACGCTCATACGAGCACATGCGCCTGAAGCATGCGTGTCTGCCGTTCCACCATCTCCGCAGATGATATGCTTATTATACTGCAAATTAGTAAAAATGCAAGAATCCCAAAGGAATTGAGCTCCGTACTTGTTTTGGGTCAGATATGCTTGCTGTTTTGTGGTATAATAAGGCTATTAAACGAATGAGGAGTTCACTTGCAAGGAAGAATTATCAAAGCGCTGGCAGGTTTCTATTATGTAGAGAATGATGGTGTTGTATACCAGACGCGTGCACGAGGAAATTTTAGAAAAAAAGGGCAGACGCCTTACGTTGGAGATTTTGTTGAATTTTCAGCGGAGGAAAATTCAGAAGGCTATATTCTTAAAATTGGACAACGCATTAATAGTTTAGTGCGTCCACCTATTGTCAATATTGATCAGGCTGTGGTTATTATGTCTGCTAAGGAACCAGATTTTAATAGTAATCTTTTGGACCGTTTTTTGGTCTTATTAGAACACAAACATATAAAACCTATAATCTATATTTCTAAAATGGATTTGATTGAAGATGATTCGGAAATGAAGGAGATTCAAAAAAAGTACCAAAAAATTGGTTTTGATTTCGTTTTCACTTTGGAAGAACTCTTACCTCTCTTGGCCCATAAAGTTACCGTATTTATGGGGCAGACAGGTGTGGGTAAATCAACTCTATTGAACCGTATTGCTCCTGAGTTGAAGCTAGAAACGGGTGAAATTTCCAACAGTCTGGGGCGTGGACGTCACACAACAAGAGCTGTGAGTCTTTATGATGTGCATGATGGGAAAATTGCAGATACACCTGGATTTTCTTCCTTAGACTATGAAGTGGATAATGCAGAAGATTTGAGTGAATCTTTTCCAGAAATTCGTCAAGCCAGTCATGGTTGTAAGTTTCGATCTTGTACCCATACGCACGAGCCTTCTTGCGCTGTTAAAGATGAGGTGGAGAATGGACGAATCTGGCAAGTGCGTTATGATAATTACCTTCAATTTTTGAGTGAAATTGAAAACCGTCGCGAAACATATAAAAAAACTATCAAAAGAAAGTAGGTCTCTCATGTCATATAAAATTGCTCCTTCTATCCTAGCTGCTGATTACGCTAATTTTGCTTCAGAATTGGCTCGTGTTGATGCATCGGGTGCAGAATATGTTCACATTGATATTATGGACGGTCAGTTTGTTCCTAATATTAGTTGGGGAGCAGATGTGGTTGCTAGTATGCGTAAACACAGCAAGTTAGTTTTTGATTGTCACCTTATGGTTGTTGATCCTGAGCGTTATGTGGATGCCTATGCACAAGCTGGTGCAGATATCATGACGATTCATGTTGAAGCGACTAAACATATTCATGGTGCTCTTCAGAAGATAAAGGCTGCTGGTATGAAAGCAGGTGCTGTGATTAATCCAGGAACGCCAGTTGAGGCACTTATTCCTGTGCTTGATTTAGTGGATCAAGTGCTCATCATGACTGTAAATCCAGGCTTTGGCGGTCAAGCGTTTATTCCAGAAATGATGTCTAAAGTGAAACGTGTTGTCGAACTTCGCCAAAAAGGTGGCTATTCATTTGATATTGAGGTTGATGGTGGTGTAGATAATAAGACGATTGCTGCTTGTGCCAAGGCAGGAGCTAACGTTTTTGTAGCAGGTTCTTATCTCTTTAAGAATCCTGATTTAACTGCTCAAGTTCAAACACTTCGTGATGCTATCGATGCCTAAAGTAGCTTTGTTTGTCGGTGGTGAGCTAGATTGGTTCACTACCGATTTTGATTATTTTGTTGGAGTGGACCGTGCTTGTTTGTACTTATTGGAGTGGGGGTTACCTCTTGACTTGGCTGTAGGTGATTTTGATTCGGTCTCCGAGTCAGAATTAAACGTCATTCAATCGACAGCTAAATTTTGTAAGAAGGCTCCCGCTGAGAAGGATGACACGGACACTGAGTTAGCTTTAAAATTGATTTTTCAAGCTTTCCCTGAAGCTGAAGTAACTATTTTTGGTGCATTTGGTGGTAGATTGGATCATATGTTGTCAAATGTATTTCTGGCTAGTGATCCTGAACTAGCTACCTTTATGAGTCATATCTGTTTGAGAGATAAGCAAAATAAGGTTACTTATTATCCAGAAGGAAAACATGATATTTTTCCTGAACCAGGGATGACTTACGTTTCTTTCTTACAAGAAGGAACCGGGGAATTGACGATTTTGGGTGCAAAATACGAATTAACTGATAGGAATTATTTTCAAAAGAAAAACTATTCTAGTAATGAATTCCTCGATGGCCCCATTCATGTTGTAGTTCCAAATGGATACGTGATTGTCATTCAGACTAAAGATAGGAGTTAGTATGATTTACCTGCTTACACTTTTGACCTTGTTAAGTTTAGGAATTCTTGTTGTTCTTTTCTTGAAAAATGAGGAGTTAAAGGGTCAGATTAATAAGAATCTGGAGGGAAATGCAGATAATCTTTCAGATCAACTGTCTTTTCAGTTAGACAGCTGTGCCAAGGCAAACCAACTTGAAACAACAAGGCAATTGAATCAATTACAGAAAGAACTCTATCGACAATTAACGGATATCAGAGAAGTTTTACACCAAAACTTGTCTGATAATCGAGATCGTTCTGACCAGCGCCTAGAGCAAATAAACCAGAGCTTGACGAAGGCCGTTAAAGAAATGCAGGATTCCAATGAGAAACGTTTGGAACAAATGCGTCAGACAGTTGAAGAGAAACTTGAGCAAACCTTACAGACACGATTACAAGCTTCCTTTGAGACGGTGTCAAGACAACTGGAGTCTGTTAACCAAGGTCTGGGGGAAATGAAAAATGTTGCTAAGGATGTTGGAAGTCTCAACAAGGTTCTTTCAAATACAAAAACACGAGGTATTCTGGGGGAACTTCAATTAGGACAAATTATTGAAGATATACTGACTGCTAATCAATACGAGAGAGAGTTTCCGACAGTGTCGGGTTCAACTGAGCGGGTTGAATATGCGATTAAGATGCCAGGAAACCACAAGGACGAATATATCTATCTGCCGATTGACTCTAAGTTTCCTCTTGAAGACTATTATCGCCTGGAAGATGCTTATGAGTCCGGGAATAAAGAGCAAATCGAGAGTCATCGAAAATCACTTTTGGTTAGTATTAAGCGATTTGCTAAGGATATTAACAAGAAGTATCTGAATCCACCTGAAACTACAAATTTTGGTATATTATTTTTGCCGACGGAAGGGCTTTATGCTGAGGTCGTACGTCAACCCGCTTTCTTTGACGCTCTTCGTCGTGAGGAGAATATTGTGATTGCCGGACCATCAACATTGTCTGCACTATTGAATTCATTGTCAGTAGGATTTAGAACCTTGAACATTCAAAAAAATGCGGATGATATCAGTAAAATTTTAGGTAACGTCAAATTGGAGTTTGGCAAGTTTGGAGATATGCTTACTAAGGCTCAGAAACAATTGAATACAGCAAGTAAAACTGTTGATAGTCTGCTCAATACAAGAAGCAGGGCTATTGTTAGAGCTCTTGATACCATTGAAACCTACCAAGATAGTGCGACACAAAGTTTGTTAGATCTACCACAATTAGAAAATGAGGACAAGCATGAAAATTAATCAAATGCAAAAAGACGAGTATTTTGAAGGCTTTTATCTGATTAAGCGTGCAGAAGTACGTAAGACAAGGGCTGGTAAAGACTATATTGCCTTTACCTTCCAAGATGATTCTGGTGAAATTTCGGGAAATCTTTGGGATGCTCAGCCTTATAATGTTGAAGAATTTACAGCTGGTAAGGTAGTTCATATGGAAGGACGTCGAGAGATTTATAATAATACTCCTCAGGTAAATCAAATTACTTTACGTTTGCCTGCATTTGGAGAACCAAATGATCCAGCTGATTTTAAGGAAAAACCACCGGTAAATCCGTCTGAAGTTCGTGAGTATCTTGAACAGATGATTTTCAAAATAGAGGAAGCTACATGGCAACGTGTGGTTCGTGCCCTTTATCGAAAGTATAACAAGGAGTTTTTTAGTTTTCCTGCTGCTAAAACAAATCACCATGCTTTTGAAAGTGGGTTGGCCTATCATACAGCTACAATGGTTCGTTTAGCAGACAGTATTGGGGATGTTTATCCGGAACTAAATAAGAGCTTGCTCTTTGCGGGAATCATGCTCCATGATTTGGCTAAAGTCATTGAATTGACTGGTCCGGAAAATACAGAGTATACTGTTCGAGGTAACTTGATTGGGCATATCGCCTTGATTGATGAAGAAATTACCAAGGTTCTCATGGAACTTAACATTGATGATACACGTGAGGATGTTGTTGTTTTACGTCATGTCATTTTAAGTCACCATGGACAATTAGAATACGGAAGCCCAGTTCGTCCTCGTATCATGGAAGCGGAGGTTATCCATATGATTGATAATCTTGATGCTAGTATGATGATGATGATGACAGCTCTTAATCTAGTTGGACCTGGAGAAATGACTAATCGCCTCTTTGCTATGGACAATCGTTCCTTCTATAAACCAAAATTTGATTAAAATCGAAAGTAAACGAGCATTAAGGCGAAAATGTTCGTTTTTTAATGTGTTATGGTATAATAGTAAAAAAGTACAGAAATTATAGGTGATTTATGAAATTAAAACGAAGTGAGCGCATGGTAGTGATTTCAAACTACCTGATTAATAATCCCTATCAGTTGACCAGCCTTAATACCTTTGCAGAGCGTTATGAAGCTGCAAAATCTTCAATCTCAGAAGATATTGCAATCATTAAGAAAGCTTTTGAAGAGAGTCAGATAGGTGAAATTGAAACAGTAACAGGGGCCTCTGGTGGTGTTATGTTTACACCAACCATTTCCGATGAAGATGCAAGAAGTTTAGTCGAAGGTCTCTGTGAGAGACTTTCTGAGAGTGATCGTATCCTACCGGGTGGGTATCTCTATTTGTCTGACTTATTGAGTACGCCTTCTATTTTGAAGAATGTTGGACGTATTATTGCTAGCGCATTTAAAGGTCAAAAGATTGATGCTGTTATGACTGTTGCAACAAAAGGTGTTCCTTTGGCAAATGCAGTAGCAGATGTCCTAAACGTTCCCTTTGTTATTGTACGTCGTGATTTGAAAATCACAGAAGGTTCTACCGTCTCAGTGAACTATGTCAGCGGATCAAGTGACCGTATTGAAAAAATGTTTCTATCAAAACGTAGCTTGAAACCCAATAGTCGTGTGCTTATTGTTGATGATTTTCTTAAGGGTGGCGGCACCATTACCGGTATGATTAGCTTACTTTCAGAATTTGATAGTGAATTAGTCGGTGTAGCTGTATTTGCAGAGAATGCCAAAGGGGACCGAGACATTCATGAATACAAATCATTGCTCACTGTATCTGACATAGATGTAAAATCACAAAATGTAGAAGTTGAAGTGGGTAATATTTTCGATAAATAAAAAACTTAAAAGGTAATTCCTAATCTAATGCTTAGGAATTTTCTTTTTGGCAATAAATTCTTGACAAGTTTCCTCAAAAAATGGTATTATACTAGACGGTACTTTTTACTTTTGGTCTCTCAAAAGTGTACAGAGACGTGCTGACATAAGTTGCAAAAGTACACACAGATATGGGCTGTCACCAAGTGCCATATCAACCAAAAATAAAAAAACACAGGAGAATGTAGATGCCTACAATTAACCAATTGGTTCGTAAACCACGTCAATCAAAAGTTGTTAAATCTAAATCACCAGCTTTGAACGTTGGTTACAACAGCCACAAAAAAGTTCAAACTAACGTATCTTCACCACAAA
>ERZ773269.2875-NODE-2875-length-12234-cov-14.038180_pt1 | contig 12234 bp, 10 predicted proteins | sample MGYA00511958_ERZ773269 | MGnify/ENA primary metagenome ERZ773269 (study PRJEB29015, sample SAMEA2737761) | human gut metagenome | biome: human gut; feature: human-associated habitat; material: faeces | place: China | collected 2012 ... | reverse complement strand
GATGGTACTGCACTCGAGAGGGTGTGGGAGAGTAGCACGCCGCCGCATTCAACGTTGGGGGTTCCCGTCGAGCTTCGGCTCCGGGAACCCCCTTTTTTTGTCTTTTGGTTCTTGTTTCCCGCGGCGCGCGGGAGGCTCCCAATCCACAACACCCTTGCATCGCATGGTCCGTCAGCGTGACTGTTAGTAATGATGTGATGAGGCTCACGCGTTACGCCCGCGCGGGTTCCAGAGAATCACGTTACGATGGAAAACGGCAGAAGCCCGATAATTGACAATCAGCGAAAGGACCGATGATGACTCTCCTGCAGCATGAACTGACCGATTTTAAGGTGAACGCGTTCCAGAACAACGAGTTCCATGAGGTGACCAAGGCTGATGTGCTCGGCCACTGGTCCCTGTTCTTCTTCTACCCGGCTGATTTCACCTTCGTGTGCCCCACTGAACTTGAGGATCTGGCCCGCAACTACGCCAAGTTCAAGGAAATTGGATGTGAGGTCTACTCTGTCTCCTGCGACACCCACTTCGTGCATAAGGCATGGCATGACGCCAATGAAAAGATCGCCAAGATTCAATATCCGATGCTTGCCGACCCGACCGCTCTATTGGCCAAGGATCTCGACACCTACAACGAAGTCGATGGCATGGCCGAACGCGGTGACTTCATTGTGAGCCCCGAAGGCAAGGTCGTGGCTTATGAAGTCATCTCTTCCAATGTGGGCCGCAATGCCGAAGAACTGCTACGCCGTGTGCAAGCTTCTCAGTTCGTCCACGAACATGGCGATCAGGTTTGCCCTGCCAACTGGACTCCAGGCGAGGACACCATTGAACCTAGCCTTGATCTTGTTGGTCAACTGTGATCGTCGCTTGACGGACGGCTTGTCAAGCTAATCCGACGGGGTGCCCAGGAGAATCCTCCGGGCACCTCCTGAATAGCCAGATCAAGGCACGAAGGGAGTCGTTATGTCTCGAAATGATTTGTACGATGTCATAGTCATCGGCGGCGGTCCCGCTGGTCTGACGGCGGGATTGTATTTGGCCCGTGCCCGATATCGTGTACTGATTCTCGAGAAAGATGATTTTGGCGGACAGATCACCATCACCAATGAGGTGGTCAACTATCCGGGCGTTGGCCGCACCACTGGCCGTGCGCTTACCCAGACCATGCGTCAACAGGCGCAGGATTTCGGCGCTGAATTCCTTTCCGCCGAAGCCATCGGCCTCGACGTGCACGGCGATGTCAAAACCGTGCATACTTCGCGCGGCGACTTGAAAGCTTTTGGTATTCTCATCGCCACCGGTGCCAGCCCACGCAAACTAGGGTTCGAAGGGGAGTTCGAATATGCTGGCCGCGGTGTGGCCTACTGCGCCACCTGCGATGGCGAGTTCTTTGCCGGCAAGGAAGTACTGGTGGTCGGCGGAGGGTTCGCAGCAGCCGAGGAATCCGTGTTTCTGACCACATACGCCTCCAAAGTTACCGTTCTCGTACGGGAACAGGACTTCACTTGCGACGCTGTGGTGGCCGCCGCAGCAAAAAACAATCCGAAAATCGACGTGCGTTACCAGGTCGAGCTGCAAGGTGTCACTGCCGGGCAAGGTGGTTTACGTGAAGCTTCGATCCTAAACCGGGCCACTGGCCAGACCGAAACGTGGAAACCTGTTGATGGCGGCACATTCGGCGTGTTCGTGTTCGCCGGATATGTGCCCGCCACGAATCTGGTGCGCGGCGTGGTGGAACTGGACGATTATGGTTACGTGGTCACGCACGGCTATCTCGAAACATCGGTGCCGGGCGTGTATGCGGCCGGTGATCTGCGGGCCAAGAACCTGCGACAAGTGGTTACTGCCACCGCCGATGGCGCTATTGCCGCAGTGGAGTTGGAACGGTACGCCAAGCGGATGAGCGAGAAAACCGGTTTGACGCCACAGCGCCCGGTCTCTTGCGTCTACGAGCAGTCCACGGCGAAGACAGATGCTGCCTCGTTGGACGCTACAGCGCCTACACCTACGCCTGCGCCCGCCACCAAACGCAACGCCGATGCCGCGGCGAACGCCGTTAGGAAGCCCGGCGAATTGTTCTCCGACGCCACCAGACAGCAGCTCAACGTGGTCTTTGGCCGCATGTCTCGGCCGGTCACGCTTGCTCTGGAACTGGACGATACGCCGCTGTCCACGGAACTGCGGGGATTCATCGATGCGTTGGTCGCGCTGTCCGGTGGCAAGCTGAAATCGACGGTGGATGATGGTGAGTACGAGAAGGATGATACGGGTCGTGCGGTATTCGACGTCGACAGCGTGCTGCCGGCAGCGCGTCCATGCGTGCGCATGGTGGTGGATGGCGAGCCGACTGGTCTCGCCTTCCATGGCGTGCCTTCCGGTCATGAATTCAATTCGTTCGTGTTGGGCCTGTACAACGTGGCTGGTCCCGGTCAGCCGTTGGGCGATGATCTGATCGAACGGGCAAAGTCCATTGCAAGCCCGCTGAGTATCATGATTCTCGTCTCGCTCACCTGCACGATGTGCCCGGAGACAGTGCTCGCCTCCCAACGCCTCGCCTCGCTAAACCCTGCCGTGCGCGCCGAGGCCTACGACGTTTCGCATTTTCCTGAGCTTAAGGACCAATACGGCGCAATGAGCGTGCCCTGCATCGTCATCAACCGTGGTGGCGAGCAGACCGTCGAATTCGGCAAGAAGAGCATTCCTCAGATGCTTGATCTCATCGGCGCGTGACAAGCGTGTGACAAACGGTGATAAGCGCGTGAGCACGCTTCGGCCCACGGGATTCCGTCGCCTGATTCTGTGAACCGAATGCCACGCGATGACGAATATGCCCGGAATCAGGTTTTGGCTTGATTCCGGGCATATTTATATGCGATGGCGCAGGCACCCAGTTCGTGGGATTATCCGCTGTAATCCCACGAACTAGGAACCACGAACCTATGGGGGACTAGGCGACGGCGACGCGCTTGCCTGCGGCCTTGACCAGCGAAATACTGATCAGCGCGATTATGAACAGCACGATGAGTACCGGAATCAACGCGGCATAACGGTGCGCCTGATCGGGGGTGTGCGTGACGACGAACGACGCCAGCTGATTGCCGGACAAGCCGGCGAATGCCCAGGCGCTCAAGGTCAGCCCATGCGTGGTGGATACGGTTTTCGTGCCGAAGTGCTGATCGAGCAGTACCGGCAGGGTGGAGAAGCCGCCGCCGTATCCGGCGTTGACGAGGAACAGCATCATCAACACGGCCCACAACAAAGCGCGGTCGATACTGTTAGTGCAAACCTGCAGCAGGCATACGGCGATCGATATCACGAAAATCACCTGATATACGGTTTCGCGGCGTTTGAGGTGATCGGACAGCGTGGAGAAGCCCACGCGGCCGGCGGTGTTGAACACGGAATCCACGGCGAGCACCAAACCGATAATGCCGGAAATGGCGGCCGCGAACGCGCTCGGGCTTAGCGGAGCGTACTGCGGGAACGCCTTCAGCACATCATGCAGGATGTCTTTCTCTTGGCTGATAAGAGCTAGACCACAGGTGATGTTGATGTAGAAGGCGAGCCAGATGCCCCAGAACACGGGTTTCTTAAGAATCGAGACGCGGCTGACATAGGAGGTCGCGTGATCATAGACCCAGCCGGCGGGGCGGCGTATGAGCAGGAATCCCACGAGCATCATTATCGCGTAAACCACGGCGAGCGTATAGAACATGTTCACCAGGCCGATCGAGCCGATCAGGTATTCCATCACCGGACTGGCAATGGCTTTGGCCAAGCCGAAACCGGCGACTGCGATACCGGTGGCGAGGCCCTTGTTGTCGGCGAACCACAGCATCAGGTTCTTGACCGGGGTCAGGTAGCCGATGCCCAGGCCGACACCCATGATCGCGCCGTAGCAGATGAACACGCCGGGCAGGAATCCCAAGGCGATGCTCACGCCCGTACCGGCGAAACCGACCACAAAGCAGACCATTGAGATAAGAGCAGATTTCTTGATGTTTTTCTCAACCATCGGCCCGGCGAATGCAGCGGACATGCCGAGAAAGAAGATGGCGAGAGAGAAGCCCCATTCCACGGAGGCGGGGCTGGCGTGAAGCTGGTCCGCGATCAACTGCTTGAACACGCTCCAGCAATAGACGGTGCCGATTGGGATATGGATCAATAGTGCGGGGATGATTGCGCTGGTCCAACGATTCTTGGTAAACCTTGCCATGTATAGGCGAATCCTTTCGCAACTGGCGTACGATGACCTGCCGGTTGGAACAAGAGGAGTTTCGTCGAGGAAACGGATGCACACCACATGTACTGCGAACAATTCGCTGAACATCTTTGGTGTTGTTTTCATCGGCGCCGCTGGCTCTTGTCGACGCCGACAAACAGCACTATAACGCCGTTACGGTGATTCCGTGGCCGATTATCGTGGGTTGCGACCGTGAGCTTATTCACATCGAAAACGGTTATGGAACGGTATCAATGTGAGTAAACTTGTGCTGCTGAACCATGAAAGCCTGACGGTTGAGTTTACAAGCGAGGCATCCCGACCTCAGATTGACGATGAGCTCGTGGACAACGTGGTGGCGTTGTCCAATACCGAAAAAACGGGTCGTTGTACCTTGGCATCGAAGACAATGGCACGGTAACCGGTGTTAGCGGGGAACATCGCAGCGTTGACGGGCTGGCGGTGTTTATCTTCTTCAGCAAGACGGTGCCGCAGGTCGCGTGGTGCGTGCTGAAATCATCCATGCGGACAACGGGTTGCCGGTGGCGTGTATCGAGGTAGACCGCAACTTGCAGATTGTGTCCAGTATCCAGGGGGCGGGACAGCGCCGTCTGAAGGCGGATGGAACGCCCGAGGTGGTGCCGCTGTTCCCGAGCCGGTTCGTCAGTCGCCTATCCCAGTTGCGCAACTACGACTACAGCGCCCAGCCCGCGCGGAATCACGATTGGACGACTGGGATCCTGTCGCGCGCGAACGGTTGCGCGACAGGATTCGTCTCACCAATTCCGGCGATACATTGCTGCTGTTAGATGACGATGACCTCGACCATGCGTTGTTGATGGTGGTGGACGGTCCCTACGGTCCGCAACCATCGCTTGCCGGAGTGCTGACCATCGGCAAGGTGGATGCGATCCGACGTTCCATGCCCATGGCATCGGAAGTGTTTCAAGTGATGAAAGGGGCGTCTTTGGCCGTCAACGCCAAGCCCTTCGCGGATGCCGTTGGTTGATATGTTCTCGCACATCAACGCATTGAAGCCTTGGAATCCGAATCACGAAATCATGAGCGGTCTGGTTCATGTCAATCTGCCTGATTTTGGCCGTCAGGCGTTCCGTGAGGCAATGGCCAATGCGTTCTGCGATCCTTCGTCGCCATTGAGCAATGGCATTGTCGGGAAAGTTGGACGAAGTCGGCGAAGCGGATAGGTGGATTTGGGAACGGCTGGGGCATATATGGGAACGCCTCGGCTGCTGGACCGGTTCATCACAGCAGCCGAGGCGTTTGATAAAGACTCAAATCTTACTTGCTGAAAACCTTCTTGAACAAGGTGTCGGTGGCGCCCTGCCGAACGGCATCGTCGGCTTCATCGCCGTTGCCGCGGGCATGACCGGTGACGCGACCGTCGCCGACATGACCGCCGCGAACATCCACACCTTCGAAGTCTGCGCCTTCTATGTGCCGCTCGACCTGATCGTGCTCAGCCTGCTGGTGTTCATGTTCAAGGTGAAGATCAACGAGAAGATGCACGCCGAAATCGTCGAGCAGCTCGAAGCCAAGCTCGCGGTCGGTGAGATCCCCGACGAGGAAGCCAAGACGGTCGAGACGGTTGAAGCGTCAACGAGAAGGCCAAGATTCTGACCGAATAAATAACCAATACTTGCCACTCCTTCCTTTCTCTCTGATGGAGGCCCCAATTTCGATTGGGGCCTCCATTGGTATATGCACTGTTTTATAGCCGTTCAAAGTTTGTCAAATGAACAAAACGAACGAGGCCCCGGCGCATAATGCAACCAATGTTGTTTCGCTTTTTCGCTCAAGGCATATCTTGCCATGTTCCGAGGCGAACCATGTATTTTAGCGAATGACCAATCGAAGAATCGAATTAGATTTCATTGTCTCGGATGAGAAGGTCCCAGCTTCACAGGGGGTATTAATGACATTCATCTCACGAGCGGCGCGCTATGTGCTCAGAAAGCGAGTGCGCACCGCAGTGCTGTTCATTGTGCTGACCATCATAACGGCGAGTATGCTGTCCGCAACCGCAGTTTCTCGGGCAGCGCAACATGAGGCCGGACAGATTGAGAAACAGGCGGTCGGCGGATTCGTGCTGGCCAGTAACCTGCAAGGCAGCATGCTGACACCTCGCGGAGGCGGAATGGTTCGTCCCGCTGATGTGCAACGAATCTCGAAGCTGTCCGGTGTTGACTCGTACATGGTCAGGCAGAACGCCACCGCCGATCTCGTGGGAGCCAGCGTGGTGAAGGTCCCCGGCGGCGATGATTACGATGCGGAGAAAGAACAGCAGTTCGGCAATACGGCCAACGTCATAGGCACAAACGATTCGTCGAAACTCAATGTGTTCACGTCGCACACGCTCAGCATGGTCGACGGACGTCATCTCAAGGCATCCGATAAGCATATGTCGATGATCCATGAGGATCTCGCCAAAGCCAATGGTCTTAAAGTAGGTGATACCCTCACGCTCAAGGCCAATCCATATGATGCCGACAATGAGTCGCATTCGACGGCAACCGTCAAAACCACCATCGTTGGAATATTCAAAGGAGACAGCGACAGAAAGGTATCCAGCCGCGCGGAACTCACCTCCAACACTGTGTACACCGATTTGGACACTACAAGTACTCTGTACCAGTACAAGGCCGGCAAGGAAATATATCAGGATGCCACTTTCGTTCTGGACAAGGGTGTCGACGTGGAGAAAACCATGGAAGCGGCGAAGAAGCTTCCAGTGGATTGGAACAACTACCAGATCACACGCAATGACCAATATACGTCGAGCATGCTGAATGCCGCCCGAGGTGTGCGTTCCATGATGCTCAGCGCTTTGATCGGCGTGACCATTTCGGCCGTGATAGTTCTCAGTCTCATGCTCTTACTGTGGATGAACGACCGACGTCAGGAAATGGGCGTACTGGTGTCCCTCGGCATCGGCAAGCCATCCCTGATCGCCCAATATCTAACCGAGATGATTCTGATCGGCCTGCCGTCCCTGGTCCTCGGATGGTTGTGCGCACGAGGAGTGGCCCAATGGCTTGGCACCTCGGCCCTCCGTTCCGTGAACGCCTCCGCGGCGAAGGAGCTGAGCAGCATGGGACAGGTTGGCGGCGATCTCGAGTCCAATATGTCGGTTCGCACCTTGGATTCGCTCACGGTATCGATCGACACGACTGCCGTACTGTATGTGTCGCTCGGCCTGCTGGCGGTGATGCTGGTATGCGTCGCCATATCGTGCATACCGATGCTGCGCAAGTCGCCGCGAAGCCTGTCGGAGCTCCGATGACGGGCATGAACGTGTGGAATCGTGCCACGCTGGCAATCGTGCGTAAACCGGTACGCAGCGGAATCATCGGACTGCTGATGCTGATGGTTTTCACCAGTCTTGTGGCTCAGGTTGGAGTGTCAACGGCACTTCAGAAAATGTCCGACGATATCGGCAGAAGCATGGGAATAGGTTTTACTGTCGACACAGGCGAGAATCCTGCAAGTCTAAAGGAAGCGAGCCGGTTCTCGCGCATCCCCGGCGTAGGAAAAACCGTTTACGAGCGTAAGACCTTGGCAGGGGTGGATGGAGCGCATCCGGTTGTCCCCGAACATGGTCCTCGGCTGGATTCCGGTCTATCCACGCAGGTCAGCGTGCTGGGCACCACTGACTCCTCGTTGTCCGAAGAGTTCCAAAGCGGTCTGTACCGGTTGGAACAAGGACACCACATTTCAGGTAATGGCCGGAACGTACTGATTCACCGGGATTTCGCACGTGAGAATGGGCTATCGGTGGGATCAACACTCCGGCTCAGTCAGGAAGACCGCGATTCCACCGTTCGCGTGGCCGGAATCTTCTCTGGCAATGTGCAGGCACAGAGCCCTATGCCATCGGACGCATCGGAGAATCTTATCTATGCGGGTGCCCAAGTGGTTTCCGCGCTGACTGGAGAGGAACGGGTCGGCACGATCCGGTGTCTTTCGGATAATCCGCAGGCTCTCTCCGCCGCAGTGGCCCAAGCGAAAAAAATCGCTGGAAGCAAGTATGGCGTCACCGATGACTCGGCGCGGCTTTCCGGCGTGCTGCAGTCGGTGGAAACGGTGCGCGATCTGGTTCGTATGGTGCTGTTGTCCGTTTGCTTGGCTGATGTGTTGGTACTGGGCATGGCGCTTGTCTTCTGGATCCGCTCACGTATTCATGAGATAGGCACCCTTCTGGCTCTCGGCATCGGCAAGATGCAGATTATCGCCCAGTTCGCAATCGAAACCGGTCTCATGGCTGTGGTCGCAGCCCTGTGCTCGCTGGGCACGGGCTCCCTATTGTCTGGATACGTGTCCTCGCTTCTGCTGCACGATTCTGGAGTCGCGCCTCTTGAATCATTGCAGGTGGAGGCTCTGCCGCCAGAACAGACGCTGCTCATCCTGCTGCTCGGATGCGCGGTCATCGCGATTGCGCTTGCCGTGTCGTGCGCCGCGGTGCTGGCCAAATCCCCGAAATCCATTCTTTCCTCTATGCGTTAGGAGATATTAATCATGACTATCTGTCTGCAATTGGACCATGTCAATTACTCATATGGCGCGGCGAAGATCCGCGTTCTTTCGGATGTGAACGCTGATTTCGAATCCGGAAAGATGTATGCGATAACCGGCCCATCGGGAGCGGGAAAGAGCACTTTGTTGTCCCTGCTGGCCGGTCTGGATGCCCCCTCTGATGGAGTGGTCCGTTTTGAGGGCGAGGATATAGCTACGACGGGTTATTCAAAGCACCGTCGCGAGCACGTGTCCTTGGTGTTCCAGGACCATAATCTGATCGACTATCTCACTCCCGAAGAGAATCTGCGCCTGGTCAATCCCAAGGCCGATATGAAGATCCTCGAGGATCTGGGACTGAGCCGTGAGGAATCGAAGCGCAACATTATGCACTTGTCGGGTGGCCAACGTCAGCGTGTGGCGGTCGGTCGCGCCCTAGTGGCGCCTGGTCGCGCGATTTTGGCGGATGAACCGACTGGCAGCCTGGATCCGGAAATGACTGATGAGGTGATTGATCTTTTGCATCATGCCGCTCATCAACTCGGTAAATGTGTCATTGTGGTGACACATTCCAAGCGTGTCGCCGATTCCGCCGATGCCGTTTACACCCTCAGGCATAAGAAACTAGCCAAGGCATAGCTCGCTCGCACAGACCGCGTTTTCCGTCGGAACAGCGTGGATTGGGGCGACATGCACGGGTTTGGGTAGATACTTTCGTCGCGGACGCTCGCGTTACTCTGGCATCCGTTCGTTATACCCGCCTGTTTGCGCAAGTCCTCGGAGGGATGCGTAGCTCCCTGTGTGTTGCCCCGTTTGCTGAGTGCAAGGGTTGTCATATCGCTTTTGCCTGTTTATACAAGTAAAAACTACTTGTCGTGGGATGCAACTGCGGAACTGGTCTATTGCGCCCAGAGACACAGTGCGAGCGTGTTAGATGACTTGTTATTACAACGGTAGTTCCCGATAGACCAAATCGTCACGGACAGCAAACCCCTGATGCTCCCAGAAATCGTTGCCGGCATCGTTGTCTGCGGGCACTCCGACAGCGACTTTCGGCAGACCGATCGTACGAAGCGTTTCAACCACACGGCCCACCAACATCGAGCCAATGCCCCTACCGCGCGCGTCGGGGTCAACCGCCGTGTGGTAGATGCGCGACCGTCTTCCGTCGTGGCCGGCAAGAATCGCGCCAATGATCCTTCCGTCATCGTCCTCGGCTACGAAACAGGTGTCGGGATTGCGTTTGAGAAACGTCTTTATCGCATCCTCGCAATCGTCTATATCCCTCATGGTGAAACCTGTGCATCGTGTCCACAGTCCGTATACCAGCGGATAATCCTCGATTTTCATATGGCGTATGGTCATTGCTATCGGTTCGGTCATATTTCCTTCTTTCCTTCTTAAACGCCAATTCCGATTCTCGCATCGTTCGCGGTACTTCCCGTGTGGGTATGCCATATTTGTGTTGCGCGGCCGTCTGCAGCGCGCGTGTCGGGGAAGCCCCCTGAAGGATAATCCTCGATTTTCGGGGATACCCCGGATGTGAACATACGGCAACGGTATGGTGAACTGTGCTTAACTGAAATCATGCATATGAAGAACGGAAGTATCGCGAGAGCGGCGGCTGTGGTAATCGCAACTGCCATATTGTGCGGCATTGTGCCTATGATTGGCGTCGCACTGCGCAATTCGGCAATCGCAACAACGCGTGAAACCAATATTTTGCAGGCTTTAGCGACGCTGCCAGAAGGGTTGCGCGACTGCTCTACGGTACTTGCGTACCTATTTTCAACGGTAGGCTGCATCGCAATCGTCGCCGCGCTTGCCGCTGTCGATTTGCGTATTACCGGCAGCAGGCGCGTCGTCATCCGCGATGTCGTCGTGTCGGCGGCGCCAATACTGTACGTAACCGGCGTCAAATGGCTGGTCGAACGTCCTCGTCCGGTCACGTCCGCCGGCAGTGGTCTGTTGCCTGGCGATCCAAGTTTTCCGAGTGGCCACACGGCGGCCGCGGTGATCGTATCGGTCATGATGATTCTTACCGTACGTAATTTCGCGCACAAATGCTTCCCCGACGGAGAAGATGACGGGCGTGCAAACCGAAGACGGGTATTCCTCCGCAGGGCGATCATTGGCGCTGTCGCGCTTGTCGTGGCGGTTGCCTGTTCGCGACTACTGCTCGGCTTGCACTATCCGACCGACGTGATTATTTCCGCCACCATCTGCCCACTCATTTCCTACGCCGTGTGGTGTGTATGGAACGCATGCGAAAGCGCGGGGGAGCGGTAAAATCGTGCGCTGGGTCGACGTCGTCGATCAGATGCCAATTCCAAACAGAGTGCTATCTGCCATGTGAGTTCCTTTGATTCTGAAATCAGTTTGGGGATATCCGATTGTGCGTGCAAAACGGCAGGTTGTGTAATACGGCAGTGGTGGTGTGACAAAAGCTGGTTCAATCAAACTAGCGGCGAAAACCTGCGTGCGGCACGGCACGATGCAGCGCGGTGCGGCAGCGGGAAAATCGCAAGAAAAACCACAGTGAAGCCGAGCAAGACAGACCTGACGAAGCGGGTTTGCGACATACTTAGTGCAAGGGAGAGCCAATGGAACTCGAAGAACTTTCGGTCGTTGAAAAGGCTGCAATGCTTTCCGGTGGGTCCGAATGGGATTCGCGAGGCAACGCCCGCGAAGCTCCGCTTATGGAAGAACTCCTGCTTGAGACGGCCGAAGAACCCCTCCGCGGCCGCGTTGTCCGGAGAACAGCCTTTCGCGCTCATCGAACGCGTCAGACCATGCTCCTTGCAGATGCGGATCCACTCGGGCCACCGGTAGTGGCAGCCGCGATCACTGTGGATGATTGGCTTCTCGCCGTCCCTGAGCGTGGAACAGGCGTCGGTGAGCATGCCGTTGGTCAGCTCGGCGTTCGGGCTCGTGCCTATCGTCCAGGCGACCGGCATGCCGTCGTAGCAGTCGATCACGGGCGACAGGTAGGCCTTGCCCGCGGGAATGGAGAACTCCGTGAGGTCCGTGACCCACAGCATGTTCGGCCGCTCGGCGTGGAAATCCCTGTCCACCAGGTTCGCCGGCGCCTTGGTCAGCTCGCCCTTGTACGAGCTGTACCGCTTCGCGCTCTTGAACAACGGCACCAGGCCATGCCTGGTCATCAGCCGCATGACCCGCTTGGCCGATACCCTGACGCCCATGCCCTTCAGCTCCAGATGGATCCGCTTGTACCCGTAGCGGCGTTCGCTGTTCTCGAACGCCTCGCGCACGAGCTCCAGGAGGGAAGCGTCCTTGTCGGGGCGTTTCATGGCGTTGAGCTGGTAATGGTACGTGCTGCGCGCGATGCCGACCACGGGCAGCAGGTTCCTGGCCGTCACGCCCAGCGTCTCGCTAACGGTCTTGACGAGGAGCGTCTTCTCTCGGCTGGTCAGGTTTTCCGGGTCTGCGCCCGGCTCTTTTCCCAACAGCTCCAACGCGCC
>ERZ773269.2867-NODE-2867-length-12246-cov-12.862111_pt1 | contig 12246 bp, 8 predicted proteins | sample MGYA00511958_ERZ773269 | MGnify/ENA primary metagenome ERZ773269 (study PRJEB29015, sample SAMEA2737761) | human gut metagenome | biome: human gut; feature: human-associated habitat; material: faeces | place: China | collected 2012 ... | reverse complement strand
GGAGATCATGCTTGACAGAAACCGCCTCTGCACCTATGAGATGGGAATCGAGATCGATGTGTCCATAAAACCCGACAGCGCCTTTTCCTCCGGAAATGGAACTGTGGATGAACGGGTCTACCGGATCATGGGAGATACGGTTCCGGAGTGTATTGAGAAAGCGTTAAATTACAGTAAAATCAGTACAAAATATGTTAGAAAAGGCATCGGAGTGATGAAAAACGATTGATAGATCAACGAATATCATGTATAATCGAACAAGTCTGAATAGGAGAGGAAAAACCTGGCAGGGAACTGCCGGGTTTTGCCGTTTCCTGAATCTGAAATATGGATAGAAAAATCGGAGGTTTATCATGGAATTTTTTGGAAATATCATAAAGGGGATCATGATCGGCATCGCGAACATCATTCCGGGCGTATCCGGCGGAACGATGGCGGTGTCTCTCGGTATCTATGACCGGCTCATCGGCTCGATCTCCGGCCTGTTTCGGGAATTCAAAAAGAGTATCCTGTTTCTGATCCCGATCATTATCGGCGCCGGAATCGGCATTGTGGGTTTTACCTACGCCATCGAATACCTGCTCGATAAGCATACCTTCGTTACCTGTATGGCATTTGTGGGCCTGATCCTCGGCGGACTTCCGGCGATCTTTTCGTCCATGAGGGCAAAGGTATCTTCGGGCGGGATCGGTGTCTTTGGAATCCTTGCCTTTGTGATCGCCTTTGCGATCTCCGGCGGCATGCCACTTTTGAAGGAAAGCAAGGACGCCCTCACGGTGATCGCGGTGACTCCGGGGAATATGGTGATCTTATTTATCCTCGGTATTGTGGCTTCTGCCACAATGGTAATTCCGGGTGTATCCGGTTCCATGATGCTGATGATCTTTGGCTATTATTATGCGATCATCAATACGATCAAGACATTCCTTGACAATCTCCGAGCCTTTGACCTTGCGGGCATGAAGGACGGGATCCTGCTCCTGGCGCCGTTTGGGATCGGAGTGGCTTTGGGAATCTTTCTGATCGCAAAGCTGATCACGTTCCTCTTTGAGAAGTACGGCGTGCAGACATTCTGCGCGATCTTAGGCCTCGTGATCTCGTCCCCGATCGCAATCTTTATCAACACGGGACTTGTATCGAAGCTCGGCTCCCTGTCACTGTGGGAGATCTTATTTGGAATCGTCCTCATGGCTGCCGGGGCTTTCGTTACGGTATTTGTGGGCGAGCGGTAAATAAAAAAGACCGTCTGCGGGAAACGATAGGAAAGATATCGTATGCCCACAGACGGTCTTTTTGCATTGTTTATTTAACTTCGGTTCCACAGGACGGCTCCCGCCATTGCGGAAAATGGCTTATTCCCGGTTCTCTGTAATGTTCCCGGTCGTCTCAGCAGATCCGGTCTCAAAGCTCTCATCCGGTACGGCCTCGCAAGTGTAGGTCCCATCAGCTTTTTCTTCTCTGGTGGTTTCGGACGCTCCGGCTGTATCGACAACATCGATATCGTCATCCTCCGGTTTTGTCTCCGCGATCTTTGCGCCGCACTTGCTGCAGAAGGCAGAAGCTTTTTCAATCTTTGCACCGCATTCCGGACAGTGGATAAATCCTTCTAAGGTGGAGAGCTTGTCCTGAAGTTCGTCGATGGTCTTTAAGCTTTCACGGATCAGGGTGAATTCTGCGGTGTAGGTCTCCTCATCCGCTCCATTTGCGGCTTCAAATACCTTTTTGCCGATCTGTGCATACTGGCGGTTCAGCGCCTCCTTCTCTCTTGAGAGCTGCGTCTTTAACTGGACAGTGTCAGAAAGCTCCTTTGTCTTCTGGGCAACCTGTTTCCCGGTTTCGGTGAGGCTGCGTTTCATATCTGTAAAAAATGCCATTGCAATAAACTCCTTTCGAAAGTGGATTGGTACGGCCGCCTTAAAAGGCGGCGATATATTGTCTCTATTTTAATCTTTTTAGAAGAAAAAGTCAATTTCCAATGCCAGATTCATGAAGCGGCGGAAAAATCCAATGCCACCGCTGTATTGTACAGAATTTTCAGATCGGAAAATTCCTGCCTGCATACAGTAACCGCAGAACAATTATAGGACTTTAGTAGGTTGATGCGAAAGATAAAGTGTGCTATGATAGAAGCATTCAGCAGGTCTGCGCTTCCTGCGCAGTCCATATGTCAGACATAATGGAGGAAACGATCATGGGAGAAAAGAGAAAACCGGCAACGATCTGTATCCAGAGCGGATGGAAACCAAAGAACGGAGAGCCGAGAGTTCTTCCGATTTATCAGAGCACAACTTTTAAATATGAGACGAGCGAGCAGATGGGAAGACTGTTTGATCTGGAGGAAGATGGCTATTTCTATACAAGACTTGCGAACCCGACGAATGATGCGGTAGCGGAAAAGATCTGTGAGCTGGAAGGCGGAGTGGCTGCGATGCTCACATCTTCCGGACAGGCGGCGAACTACTATGCGGCCTTCAATATCTGCAATGCGGGTGACCATATTATCAGCGCAGCGACGATCTACGGCGGAACCTCCAACCTGTTTACAGTGACAATGAAGAAACAGGGGATCGATGTGACACTGGTGGATCCGGACGCACCGGAGGAGGAGATCGAGAAGGCGTTCCGCCCGAATACAAAAATGGTATTCGGTGAGACGATCGCGAACCCGGCTCTTGTCGTTCTCGATATTGAGAAATTTGCACGGCTTGCCCACAGACATGGGGTGCCGCTTATCGTGGATAATACGTTCGCGACACCGATCAACTGTCGGCCGTTCGAGTGGGGCGCGGATATTGTGACCCATTCTACCACAAAATATATGGACGGACATGCGATGACTGTCGGCGGCTGCATCGTTGACAGCGGAAACTTCGACTGGAATGCCCATGCGGATAAATTCCCGGGACTTACCACACCGGATGAATCCTATCACGGAATCGTATATACCGAGCGCTTCGGTAAGAAAGCCTATATCACAAAGGCGACCGCGCAGCTTATGCGTGATCTGGGTTCGATCCCGTCCCCGATGAACTCCTTCCTTTTAAATGTTGGTCTTGAGACCCTGCACCTCAGAATGCCGAAGCATTGCGAGAACGCCCAGAGGGTTGCGGAGTGGCTGCTTGCGAGAGAGGACGTGGCATGGGTCAATTATCCGGGGTTAAAGGAGAATAAGTACCATGCTCTGGCTGAAAAATATATGCCGGACGGAAGCTGCGGCGTGATCTCTTTTGGATTAAAGGGAGGAAGACGGGCGGCAGGAGAGTTCATGGATAAATTGAAATTCGTTGCCATCGTCACACATGTTGCCGATGCGAGAACCTGTATTCTCCATCCGGCAAGCCATACCCACCGTCAGCTCACAGATGAGCAGCTCGTGGAGGCGGGAGTTGATCCGTCCCTGATCCGGCTCAGCGTTGGAATTGAGGATGCGGATGATATTATTGAAGATTTAAGACAGGCACTGGAAGATTAAATGCTCCTGATGCGCAGGCTGCGCTGAGGACCAGATGAAAAGAAGCCGCCGGGGAAACAGTCTCCGGAGGCTTAACAGAAGATATGAGGCATAATTTATGATCGAAATGGATGAAATGAAGGGAAGAGGAAAGCGTGGTCTTTTAAGAGTCGTATTCGGACGAACCATGTTCTTCCTGCTGTTTATCGCGCTGCAGCTGGCGTTTTTCTTCTGGATCTATGTATGGCTGGATAACAAATATCAGGCCTGGGGATACGGTTCTTTCGCTTTGATCAGCGCGATCCTCACGATCCATATTCTGAACGAAAAGCAGAACGCCAGCTTTAAAATGGCGTGGCTGATCCCGGTCCTGTTGTTTCCGGTATTTGGGACCTTGTTCTACGTGTTTATCCAGCTTCAGATGGAGACGAAGATCTTCGCAAAACGGATCGCCGAGGTTCAGAAGAGGACGGACCACTTTCTGGAGCAGGACATGGCTGTCTATGAACGGCTTAGCCGCAGGAGCCGGAGAAATGCGAATCTCAGCCATTATATGAAGAAAAGCGGTGGTTATCCCACCTGGGACCGCACGAACTTCAAATATTTTCCGCTGGGGGATGAGTTCTATACAGATGTTCTTCAGGAGCTCCAAAAGGCCAGAAGATATATTTTTGTCGAATATTTCATTATTTCAAAAGGAATCCTGTGGGATTCGATCCTGAAGATCCTTGAACAAAAGGCGGGAGAGGGCGTTGAGGTAAGAATCCTCTATGATGGCATGAACTCCTTTTCCAACCTGCCCCACGACTATCCGAAGGAGCTGGAGGCAAAGGGAATCCGCTGCCGGATCTTCAATCCGATCCGACCGGCGATCTCTACAAGCCAGAATAACCGTGATCACAGAAAGATCCTTGTGATCGATGGACATACTGCCTACACCGGCGGCGTGAACCTCGCGGACGAGTATATCAATCGGAAAGTCCGGTTTGGCCACTGGAAAGACAATGCGATCCGTCTGAAGGGAGAAGCCGTGAAGAACTTTACGGTGATGTTCCTCCAGATGTGGGATGTCTGCTCAAAAAAGCCGGATTCGGATTTTGATTACAGCCCGTATCTTGATACCGGGGATTATTTCCATTCTCCGGAGCTTGACATGGACGGATTTTCGATCCCGTTTTCTGACAGCCCGATCGACGGGGAACCGGTGGGACACCAGCTTTATCTGGATATTATCTATCAGGCAAAGAAATATGTGTACATTATGACCCCTTATCTGGTGCTCGATGATGATATGATCACAGCCCTGACCTATGCGGCAAAGCGCGGGGTGGACACGGTCATCATCATGCCTCATATTCCCGATAAAAAGTCAGCGTTCATGCTGGCCCATTCTTACTATACGGAGCTGATAGAGGCGGGGGTAAAGATTTACGAGTACCTGCCGGGGTTTGTCCACTCAAAGACGTTTGTCAGCGATGGGGAGAAAGCTGTGGTTGGATCCGTCAATATGGATTTCAGAAGCCAGTATCTGAATTTTGAGTGCGGGGTTTATATTTATGAGAATCCGGTGGTAGAGCAGATCAAAAAAGATTTTGATGAGACACTGCCGAAATGCGTGCGGATGACAAAAGAGAGCGTAGAGGCGCTTCCGGCACTGCATAAGTTCTGCGGAAAGGCGATGCGGCTGATCGCACCGTTGATGTAGGGAGAACGCAGGAGAAAAACGGCCTTGCGGGGAAAGAACTGGATGGCATCATACAGAAAAAGAAAAGGAAGCGGGCAGAGGAGAATTTCCTCTACTCGCTTCCTTCCTTTTCGTTTAGCTGGTCGGCAGCGGCCGTGTTGATGGATGATTCTGCGCGTTCCCGTAAAGAGGTTGCGCCAATCTCCTTTTTGTAGGCTGCGATCGCGTCCGCGATCCGCTCTTTGATGTACTGGTCTTTTTCTAATTTTCTTTCCTGCTCATCCGGATTATCCAGAATGGGTACGAAGAGAAACCTGCGGACAGCGAAGAGGATCGCAACGGCAACACAGCCGATAAGAGCTTCTTTGATGGCAAGGTGGTCGATGACCATCTGTCTTGCCACGGAGAAGAGAAGGACTTCGACGATGGAGTCGATGTCATGGCGGCAGAACATTTTTAAAAGCTCTACGCCGATGACGAGATCGAAGCTTTTCTTCATGAAATCGGAAAGATCGAAGCCATTGTCGAGATACAGGCTGTACAGGTTTTGGGGAACCGGTATAAATGCGATACAGATCGCGACGATCAGGACCAGGGCACAGGCGATCTCCAGATAGGAGGAGACTTTCATAAGGAATAGCTGCGCTCTCTGGATGCGGGGACTTGTGTAGTGCTTCATGAGCTGGTACCTCCCGGGGTATAGAGAAGTCTTGGTGACTTATGCAGAGGTGGACGGGTTGCTGTTTTGCCTTGGAATGTACTGCAGGTGGTGGAAAACTACAGCAATATGGACAAATATTTAAAAATATTATACAGAAAACCGGCAATATTATCAATTATGAATTGAAATTGTGTTAAATAAAATACAAAACCGCCCCGAATCCGTTCATACTTTTTTAATAGAAAAAATTTTGATTTTTTATTACAAATATGTTACACTATTGTTCGTATGTATCGTACAGGAAGACGGAAAACAGTAATGGAGATAAACACATGAATGATGATAAAGATACAGTAAACTATATGGATTCTATCAACAAGGCGAGCAGAAAGCGGAGAAGGAAACCGTCTTTCTGGGAACAGTACGGAATCCTTGTGATCGGAGCGGCTGTTCTTGCAGTGATCGTTGTGGCGGTGGTATTTGGCGGAAAGGCCGTGAATGCCGTAAAAGGAAAAATGGCGGCAGCGCAGGCTGCATCTGAGTCCGCCTCGGAAAGCGAGAGCGCGGAGGAAGCTTCCCTTCAGGCAGAGGAGGAGAGCCGTGCCAAGATCGAATCCGAATCGGCGGAAACGGATGCAAAGATTCAGGAAGTAATCGATTCCTACTCGAATCTTGGTATCGCGAAGGTCACAGGCTACTTAAATATCCGGAAAGACCCGAATGAGGCAGCGAATGTGATCGGAACACTTTCCGATGGAAGTGCCTGCGAGATCCTGGAGACCCTGGAGGGCTGGTATAAGATCAGCTCCGGCGAGGTCGAAGGATATGCCAGCGCGGAATATATCCTGACCGGGGATGAAGCAAAGACCGCGGCGAAAGACCTTGTAAAGGAACGTGCATATATTACCGCAGACAATTTAAATATCCGTGAGACACCGTCTATGGATGGAAACATCGTTGGTAAGTGCCTTCAGGGTGAACTTCATGAACTTCTCGGGGAGACAGATGGCTGGTATCAGATCTCCGGCGGCTATATCTCTGCGGATTACGCGGAAAAACGGTTTTGTATGAATGAGGCAAACAAGCTGGATATGAAGGCGATGGTCTTAAATTTCTATGACCGTCCGGGCGTATCCAACGTTTCCAATTACTTAAATATCCGTGCGGGCGCAGGTGAGAGCGAAAAGATCATCGGAAAGCTCCCAAGCTATGCCGGATGTGAGATCTTAGAGGATGCCAACGGCTGGTATAAGATCAGTTCCGGTGGAATTACCGGATATGTAAAGAGCGAGTATATTCTTACCGGTGACGCTGCGAAAGAGGCGGCGATGAGTCATGCGGAGCTTATGGCGATCGTCCATGCGGACCGCTTAAACGCGAGAACAGAGCCGTCCACCGACGCGAAGATCTGGACCCAGATCTCCGAGAATGAGCGGTATCATGTAGCGGAGCAGCTCGACGGCTGGGTAAAGATCGAATTTGATGAAGGCGGAGAAGGTGATGGAAACGATGAAATTTCTTCCGCTTATGTCTCCTCAGAATTTGTGGAAGTACGATATGCCCTGTCTGAGGCGATCAAATTCTCACCGACGGAAGAAAGCGCTTCCTTAAGAAGCCGGATCGTAAACTATGCGATGAAGTTCCTGGGCAATCCATATGTCTGGGGTGGTACGAGCCTTACAAAGGGCGCGGACTGTTCCGGATTTACGATGTCGGTTATGAAAAACTTCGGAATCTCCCTTCCACATTACTCCGGTTCCCAGGCGAACAGCGGAAAACGGATCAAGTCGAGCCAGATGAAGCCGGGCGACCTGATCTTCTACGGAAGCAGCCGCGGAAGGATCAACCATGTTGCCATGTACATCGGCAATGGACAGATCATCCACGCAGCGAGCCGAAGAAGCGGAATCAAGATCTCGACCTGGAACTACAGAACTCCGGTGTGCATCGTGGATGTAATTGGAAACAGGTCCTGATCGGGTAAATTGTGATAAAAATGGATATGAGAACTCCTTTCTGGACATACTGGGTGTACCTGGCATGTCAGAAAGGAGTTTTTTTGTTATGAATGAAAAGGAACAGAAGGAGACAAAGGCGGAGGAGGAGCGGATCCGGGAGAACGGACAGGTGACGCTGGAGGAGAACGGGAAGAGGATCCATCTCTTATCTATCATCGGGGAGATCGAAGGGCATGACAATCTATCCGGGAGTACGAAGACTACAAAGTATGAACATATTCTGCCGGAACTTGCGAAGGTGGAGAGCGATGAGAAGATCGGAGGGGTCCTGATCCTTGTGAATACCATCGGAGGGGATGTGAGCTGCGGGCTTGCACTGGCGGAGATGATCGCCTCCCTCAGCAAGCCGACGGTTTCCTTAGTCATCGGGGACAGCCACTCCATCGGTGTGCCATTGGCGGTGGCGTCAGATTATTCCTTTATCGTGCCGACCGGGACCATGCTGGTGCACCCGGTGCGCATGAGCGGGATGGTGATCGGGACGGCACAGACCTACGAATATTTTGAAATGATCGAGGAACGGATCATAAGCTTTGTATCAGAGCACAGCAGGATCGATCGGGAAAAAATGAAACGGCTCATGCACAATACGAAGATGCTGACGAAGGATCTCGGGACGGTTCTGGTCGGAAAAGAGGCGGTGGAGTGCGGACTGATCGACGGAGAAGGCGGAATCAGGGACGCCATCGAAAAGCTGAATGTGCTGATAAAAAACGACTGACCGAAAATATGTTCGATTTATAATTTCTTACGGTTGCATTTTGGCATTTTTTTTTGTATACTATATTTTGGGGTACTTGCCCCGTAAAGTTAAAGGGGGAAAAGCACTTGGCTGGAACCAGAAAACAAAAAGAAACGACAAAACAATCACAGGCGTCTGCGAGAACAAAAACCACATCAAAGACAACGCAGAAATCTGCACAGACGCCTAAGAATAAGACAACAAGGACAGGGGCGAGAGCTTCCGAAAAGAGAAGAGAAACGAAACCGCAGTATGAGGAAGATACCGGATTCTTACAGTCTGAGGCAGTGATCCTCGGCACCTTCGCGGTATGTGTGCTGTTATTCTTGAGCAACTTCCATATCTGCGGATTCCTCGGTGACTTTTTCAGCCGGATCATGCTGGGCGTGTTCGGCTGTATCGGTTATCTGGCTCCGTTATTGTTGTTCACAGAACTGTTATTCTACGCTTCGAATAAGGGAAATATCCGGGCAGTCTACAAGATGATCGCGGTGGAAGTCCTTCTGATCGTGCTCTGTGGTCTTGCGCAGCTTGTGTTCGGCGGCGGATACCGGGAAGGTCAGACGATCCTCGACATCTATAAGTCCGCCGGAGTAAGTGGACTTGGCGGCGGCGTGATCGGCGGTGTCCTTGTTATGGTTCTCCACACAGCGGTGGGAACCATCGGGGCCTATGTGGTCCTTCTCGTATTTATGATCATCTCACTGGTGTGCATCACGGAAAAATCCTTCGTGTCCGCTGTTAAGAGCGGAAGTGGAAAGGCATATCGGTATGCAAAGGAAGACTACAGCAGAAGAAAAGAGCTCCACGAGGAACGTCAGGAGGAAAAACGCAGACTCCGGGAAGAGCAGCGCGTTCAGGGCGTGGATCTTGCTGCGACCGATCTCTCGAGAACTCCGGATTTCGGTGGAATTGCCGGTGGCTATATGGGCGTTGTGGATGCTGAGGCTGTGTCCGAGGCAGATGAGACGAAACAGGAAATAGATGTTTCCGATACATATAAAGAAGAAACGGCGGATCCGAAGGCGGAGACAGGAAGTATGCAGCCGGATCCTGCAGATATCTTTAAAGGAAAGATCACGATGGGAGGCAGGCCGGTAGAAAATCCGGAGTCTTCCAGTGAGGATCAGAGTAAGGAAGGCCGGTCCGGAGAAGACGCGATGAAGGATGTGGAACGCGTTCCGTTTGAGGAAGATGCTGTCCCGGCCGGAATCCATGAGGATGAGGACGTGTTTATCAGTCATGGGGAGAGTGCCTTTGATGATGAGGATATGTTCCCGGACGAAAAGAAAAGGGAGACAAAGGCCTGGGAGAAAAAACCGAAGGTGTCCGTCTTATCCAATATCCCGGATATCCCGTTAGATGAGCCCGCGGCGGACGATGACGAGATCTTTGAGTCCATGAGAAGGGACACGGAGAGAAGAGCGGACGGACTCCGTGCAGAGAATGCCAAACCAGACAAAATTGCAGAGCCAGACGAAACTGCAGAGACTTCGAAGACGGCAGAGGAGGAAAAAACCGAGTTCCCGGAGACGGAAGAAAATGAAAAGACGGCCGGAATTCCTGTATCCGGAGAAGGATCCATGAGCGATCTTTCAGATGACGAATTTCTCGACACAGAACCTTATGTGGAAAATGAGGACTACTGGATTCAGGCAGCAGAGCCGGGAAGCCGCGCGTATGCGGTGACACACGGCAGCAACGTGAAATCCCCTGAACCTCCTGCCGCTAAGGAACCGTCCGAAGAACACCAACACCGTCAGGTCGTGACCGCGTCCGGAAAAGTCATTGAAACAGATACAGAAGAGATTATAAAGAAAAAGGCGGAAATAAGAAAGCGGGAAGCAGCCGAGAGGGAAGAGGCAGGAAACGAGGTATTAAAGGAGATCCGGCAGACGGAAGAAAAACCGAAGAAACCTTATATGATCCCGCCGCTTGACCTCTTAAAGAAAGGCGCTCCCGTGACGGGGCAGTCGGAACAGGAATTTAAGGATACGGCGATCAAGCTCCAGCAGACATTAAGAAACTTTGGTGTCGGAGTCACTGTTACGAATATCAGCTGTGGGCCGACCGTTACCCGGTACGAACTTCACCCGGAGCAGGGGGTAAAAGTGAGCCGGATCCTGTCGCTGGCGGACGATATCAAGTTAAACCTTGCGGCGGCAGATATCCGTATCGAGGCGCCGATCCCCGGAAAAGCAGCTGTGGGAATCGAGGTGCCGAACAAGGTCAACAGCATGGTCTATCTGCGTGACCTTTTAGAGAGCCCGGAATTTAAAAATCATAAATCGACACTGGCTTTTGCGGTGGGTAAGGACATCGGCGGACAGGTAGTCATTGCAGACCTCGCAAAGATGCCGCACCTTCTGATCGCCGGGCAGACTGGTTCCGGTAAATCAGTAGGTATCAACACGATGATCATGAGCCTGATCTACCGCTCATCCCCGGATGATGTGAAGCTCATTATGATCGATCCGAAGGTGGTTGAACTTTCCGTCTATAACGGAATCCCACATCTGCTGATCCCGGTAGTCACCGACCCGAAGAAGGCGGCCGGTGCCCTCAACTGGGCAGTTGCAGAGATGATGGAACGATACAATAAGTTCGCTTCCTCGAATGTCCGCGACCTGAAAGGGTATAACGCGAAGGTGCAGACTCTGGCGGAGAGCGGGGATATCCCTGCGGACCAGATTCCGAAGAAACTGCCGCAGCTCGTGATCATTATCGACGAGCTGGCGGATCTCATGATGGTTGCCTCAAACGAGGTGGAGGACGCGATCTGCCGTCTGGCACAGCTTGCCCGGGCAGCGGGAATTCATCTTGTTATCGCGACCCAGCGTCCGTCCGTCAATGTCATCACAGGTGTGATCAAAGCGAACGTGCCGTCACGGATCGCGTTCTCTGTTGCGTCCGGCGTGGATTCGAGAACGATCCTCGACATGAACGGCGCAGAGAAACTGTTAGGAAACGGCGATATGCTGTTTTACCCGTCCGGTTATCCGAAGCCGCTCCGTGTGCAGGGCGCTTTTGTATCGGACGGCGAGGTGTCAAATGTAACCGAGTTCTTAAAAGAACAGAACGAGGATACAGGATATAACACGGAAATCGAGAAAAAACTGACCCAGTCCTCCTTAGCCGGAGGAGCGGGCGGACAGAATGAGCGGGACGCATTGTTTACCGATGCGGGCAAGTTCATTATCGAGAAGGATAAAGCGTCGATCGGCATGCTTCAGAGAATGTTCAAGATCGGCTTTAACCGTGCTGCCCGGATCATGGATCAGCTTGCCGAGGCCGGTGTTGTAGGGGAAGAGGAAGGAACGAAGCCAAGGAAGATCCTGATGTCCATGGAAGAGTTCGAAGAATTCCTGGAAGCGGGGTACTAAAGCCTGCGGCTGTTGAAATTGAAATGGCTGCCGGCTGCGGAATCCGCAGATCCACAGAAATGATATGCTACTACAAAAGGAGGATACCGATTATGAAGACCGATATCGAGATTGCACAGGAGACGAAGATGCTCCCGATTACCACCGTTGCGTCCCAGTATGGAATTACTGAGGACGATCTGGAACTTTACGGAAAGTACAAGGCAAAGATCTCCAATGAGCTCTGGCAGGAGATCAAGGACAGACCGGATGGAAAACTCGTTCTGGTGACAGCGATCAACCCGACTCCGGCAGGAGAGGGAAAGAC